>Ga0209368_1001163_pt1 | contig 12771 bp, 14 predicted proteins | sample EBPBio242008_DNA_FD_185862 | JGI IMG/M metagenome (GOLD analysis project Ga0209368, IMG submission 185862) | Wastewater treatment Type I Accumulibacter community from EBPR Bioreactor in Madison, WI, USA - Reactor 1_4/24/2008_ DNA (SPAdes)... | ecosystem: Engineered > Bioreactor > EBPR >...
GTCGCCAGTTCCAGCCTCTACCTTGTCTTCAAGACCCTTACGCTTCTTTCCTCGCTTTCCGCCTGGAACGCCGCCCTGGCGCTCTCCGCGGCGCCTTCTGATGAAACCCATGATATCGTCAAACAACACGGCCAGCGTAACACCAACAACTGCTCCCAGACCAAGAATCACGGCCTGCACTCGGACCGCCGTATCGTTAGCTATTCCCGTGATGGAGGGTGCCGCTAGCACCTCCATTCCAATGTAGGAGCTTTTTGCGATCCCCGCTTCATCCTGCCGGGTCTCCAATTCGTGCTCGCCGATCTCGATTGCGGCGTCGATCAAACCCAAAGCATTTGCTTGATCGCCAGCTGTCGATCGCATCACGATGACAGAAGTACGCGAGCCAGAAGTGACGATCACACCGCCGGTCAGCCCTCGCTCATCGAGTTGAGCTGCGGTTTCGGGGCCGTTCAAGATCACCGTTAGGGCCTCGCTTGCGCCCTGTACGTTGATGAAGGGGTTAGCGATCTCCGAACTCACCCTGGGGGGCGTGAGCATCACAGTGCCAGTAGCGTCATATTCCGGACTGGCGGTACGACCGGCCAGAAGCGCCATCAAGACCGCCACTGCCACGATCGGCAAGCAAACATACCAGCGCCTCAGGGTCGCAAGCGTGATTCCCCAGACGTCCATCGAGCCTCCAAAAAGCGTGGTGGCAGTGTGCATCCACCACCGACGCGACACTCTACCCGCAGAAACACATCACCGGTCCTGCAAAGAGAAATGTTAGCGCCGACTCAGGGCTGTTCAAGGTCCCCTCGTCCGGGCTCCGGACGACGCAAGCCCCTGCTGACGATTCGCCGCACCGTCCCCAGCACGGAACTGCGCTTACGCTTGAACGACAGCGCCCACCACAACCGTGCCGACGGCAGGTTCTCGTACAACGGGGTCCGTAACCCGGCCAGTCGCATGGTGAGGACACGCGCCCATACGGCGCCACGGGCCATCTGCAGGTGGGGCTGAGCTTCTGGTAGGTACTGGGTGGCGATCGGACCGCCCTGCAATGCTCCATCACGTAGTGCCCGATCAAGCGCCGCTTGGCCCCTAGAGGTACGGACAACGACTAGCGATCGGCCTGGCTCGTCCTCGGCGACCTCGCGGTACCAGGGGTCACCGACCGATAGGTCGGCGAACTCTCCGGTGTGGTCGGGACAGATCTGGCAGCGCCACTGACGGTGCTTCGCCAACGTCCCGCCCCACGCCTCAGCATAGGTAGTCTCACCACGACGTCCATCGCTCGTTTCGACTCGAAAACTGCCAGGCCAGCCCTCTCCTCGGTAGTCCACGCGCACGGTGCTGGCTGGATCGAGTCCTAGGGATGCAATGACCTGTTCGGTGGCCTGGGTTGAAGGAGTCCCCGCGCAGAAGATGCCAATAGTCAACGCGACCTTGTCCCCCAGCGCCGGCCGGAGAGTGGCCGCCGATCGGGTTGCGGCAATGTCGCACGGTTTCCCAACAACGACGCATGGCCCTTCAGCGTTCTCCACAAGATCCAATCGCTGGCAAGGGCTCGCCGGCGCATATCTGGATCCAGCCGAGTTCAAGACATCTTCGCGAGATCGATTCAGAACTGTCTCATTTAGAAGCGGGGCGTCTCGGCGAGCCCTCACGCCCAGCGTCCCGACAGCGGAGCCAGATTCGAGTGCGTGGACAGCAAGAGCACTGATCACTCCCCCAGAGGATCCTCGATATCGCAACTCATCATCCGTGGCCCAACATTCATATACGCCCAACACCGGCCCCCATGCGCCTCCGAAGGGGGAATCAACCAAGACTTCTGGTGGGTGGGCGAGCCTCCGTCCCGGGCAAGCCGCCACCGCTTCGGGTGTTGGGCCCCCGGTTACTCCGACGATCTGAAGAGGGCGTCGGCCCACACCAGGGACCTCGTCCATACGAAATTGGTCCGGCTCTAGATATGCGCAGGCTCCGCATCCGCAACACAAATGCGCATCTACAACATCCCGGATCGTATCAAGACCCGAAGGCTTCGAATTCACGGCACTAGACTCGAACATTCGCATTTGTCATCTCAACGTCTGTCAGGAATGCTTGTAATGTCTCTGCGGAAGCGGGGACACGGTTCTTCCGCAAGGCCGGACGCTTGATTCGATCCCGGACACCCAGTGCAACATTATGCACTAGAGCAATAGCTGTCGCGCCGAGCGCGGGGCGAAGTGCGCGTGCCACCAATCGGGCCAGACCGTGCTCCGATCGGATTGATGTGATAGGCGCCACGCGATCCACCGCCGTCAAGAATCTTTGCAATGTGGTGGGCACACCGAGCGCTTCGGCCAAATTGGACGGCAACGGAGTCCCAAGTACACCACGGCACCGACTCAACACTAGCCAGACCTGCGCGCTCGCTCGCCATTCCCGCGCACGAGTGGTGACCGTTGCCCAATCGGTAGTCTCACGCACCAAGCCATCAGCGTCCACCAACTGTAGCAACCGGTTGGCTCCGTCGAGCGCCGCGTGTACGCAGGTATGGATCAACGCATCGCAGTGGTCCAGCACTGGCACGTCAACGAAACCCAGCGTCTGATTTCTTCGTCGATCGATGAGCTTTGCGTCGGGTATGCGGAAGCGGACTCGGCGCGGCTCGCGGTTGATTATAGACCAGTGAAGATCGACCAAGAAGCCGTTCGGGCTTATCCAGTGCATCTCACCTGGAGCCGGACGAGCGGCGAGCATATCCTCGCGATCCAACAACGTCCATCCTGCCGCCGCGAGCCGCTCGCAGGCGTGGCGTAGATGCACCGGTGAAGTCAGTACATCAATGTCATTGAAGGAGCGCAGCCCTGGGACTGGGTGTGAAGCCATCGACAGGGATGCGCCCTTAAAGGTCACCCAGGGAATATCTCCTAGCAGGCGGGTGAGCTCGGCCAGCAGGGCGCATGCGGCGAGATTCTTGGCGAAGGCCCGATCTCGGTCCGGCTTCAGCAACTGCGAAACGCTCGGCGCCACCTCGCGGGTCACCACATGCGCAAGTGGCGCAATCCGGTGTAGTCGCGCAGCATCGACGAACTCGTCCACTTCGATAGGCGTGAGTGCGACGTTGCTCCAGACGCCTCGGCACACCTGACCAAGTGCAGTAGATACTGCCGGGGATCGCCGTCGGCGTCGCTGCGACAGACTCATCCTCCGTCCTGAGATGTCGAACTGTGAGCGTCGATAAACCCTTGGATGTCATCCGACATCATCAGTTCGAGCGCATCCGAAATCTTTGCGACCGGCCAATCCCACCACTTGATCCTCAGCAGCGCCTCGATCTGCTCCCGCGAGAAGCGGTAGCCGGCCACGCGGCCAGGGTTACCAGCGACGATAGCGTAGGCAGGAACGTCCTGACGCACCACGCTTCTGGCTCCGATCACCGCACCATCCCCGATGGTAACCCCCGACAGGATGAGCGCCTCGTTGCCGATCCAGACATCGTTGCCAACCTTGACACTTCCGCGACTGACACTGGACCTCGCCGCGAGATGGCCGGCGTCACCTCGAAATTCCTCATACGCGGGGAAACGGTATGTTGACACGAAATCAGTTCGATGCTCGCCACCCAGGAGAATGTGCACTCCGTACGCAAAGGAGCAGAACTGACCCACCTCCAGTCGCGATCCAGGCGTCCGATTCGACACTGTTAAGTGACCCCAGGCATAACGTCCAATCGCGAACTGCTTGAGATCCTTGCGACGGTCGAGCCGCTGTGCAGGCGGCAGACCCGAGGGTCGAGGCTTCAGCAGCCGTCGGACCATTGGAGCGAGTCTCTTCATTACGCTGCCTACCTCATATCCCGGTTCATGCGCTCCGAGTCTACACCTCGATGATTCCGTTGGTGGCCGAACCGGCAATACCCGAGCCTAACCGAGGTTGACCTCGGTGTTGCCGGACCACGAAACGTTGGAACCGATGCCGGTCCGCACTCCGTAGCGGTAGTCCCTTCCGAATACGTTCCCGGCGAACTGACCACTGGCGATGTTCCCAGACTCGCCACCGTTGATCGTGTAGTTGCCGCCGTTCATGTAGTTATTGATGACCCGCAGGTTCTGTAGTGGACTGCTGGTCAGTGAGCCAATCTGAATCGCGGCGTTCATCGGGTCGTCCGTGCTTCTGACATAAGCAAGCAAGGAATTCCCACGAATTGTGACGTTGTTACCCGAACGGATTTGAATGACGTCATGATGACCGCCGGGCATCCGATGTAGATCATGAATATAGGACTGTTCGATGGTCACGTTGTCGGCGCCAACTCGAACCCCATCCTCAGCCGAGTGTATATCGGCGTATCGGACCGTCCCTGAACCGCGGTTGAAAAAGATGCCAATCCCGGTGGAGTTGAGATTGTCTATGTCAACGTACTCAATCAACGCGTTACGCACACCCGGGGCAACCCGAATGGGATAACCATTGCCGCCACCTCGGATGAGGGTGTCCCGAATCACCACGTCGTTAGCGCTCACGGTGATCGTGCCGTTAACGCGCAGGCCTTGAATCACTGCACCCGGGGTGGTCACCGTGATCGAACCGGAATCACGCAGAGTCACACCTGAGCGCACGCCGGTGTTGGATGCATTCGGGAAACCCGGAGGAATTCCAGGGACGTTGCCGGGTCCTGGTGTTGGCTCTGGAGCGCGGGTGGTTGTCGCTGAAGGAGTTGGAGTCGTCGACGAAGGAGCTGGGGAAGCCGACGAAGGAGCTGGGGAAGCCGACGAAGGAGCTGGCACAACTGTTGGCGACGTGCTTGACACAGGCCCCGTGGTCGAAGTCGGCACGGTAGTCGGGGGGCGCGTCGTGGCGGTCGACGTGGGTTCGTGGCCACCCTGTGGGATGAACGAGACATCTACCAAGAAGTTCATGCCGTGGTTGACACCACTTGAGGGCCATTGGGACGTGTTCGTGAATCTCCGTATCCCGCCGTTGACAGGCACCGTCAGACCCGACTGGCCATACTCCCTGGTGAACGTCCTTGATACGGGGTAGCGCCCTCCCTCTGCGAAGTAGGAAACACTGAACGGCTCGCCCGCCTTAACCGACACTGGAGACGCGAGAGTCGCGACCTGCCACCCAGTTTCAGAGGTGGCGGCGAAGGTGACTCGCGCAAGTCGGGTGCCTGACGCCGACCAGACCGAGCCGCTGAATGCCCTATCCCTCTGCTTCGCTCCACGATAGAACTGCACAGCGTTGACCGTGCCGTCAGTCGTCGGATAGATCCTCACTCCAACCTCAGCTGAAGTAGAGTGGCCGACTGCAGACACTTCGGGCACCACCGCATTGCTGAAGAGTCCCTCAGCTGGCTCGTCGGCCTGTGCGGGCATCCCGACGACTGCTGCTGCCAGCAGTGCCACAATCGTCGCGGTGGACCATCGCACAAGACGCGCTGGGGTCAGGGCGCGCTGGTCGGATGGGCGCGGAGTGCATGGCATAAAAAGTCCTTGTTCTGGGGATCAGATCGGGGGGAACCTTCCGAGAAGCTATGGGACGGCTGAAGTCCTCGTCAACTTTCGAGTGCCCACCATGGTCACGCGCTCGACCTCGACACGGTGCTGTGCGCGGCGTCCTAGCTGGGGTAGCCGCGGCGCTGAGATTCGACCAATCTAGTCGATCGATCGGGCCGGAATAGTGCTCTGACTTGGGAAAACGCGAGGAGGCTGGCGAGTGCGCCCAGGAGCCGTCTCAGTATCGTCGTGGTGCCCTTCATCGAAGCGCTCGAGAGAGTTCTCGGGTTCGGCATGCAACTACCGGTTCGCGACGGCATTCCTCCTGCACCTGAGTCGAGGCCAGCGCAAACCAAGCTGCTCGACGTTGCCATACAACGCCCGGTCTGGGCGCCTGATCTGGACCGCGATCGCAGTCCTCACCTCAACTCAAACATGGACCGCCACGCCGACGACGATCTGATGGTCGGTTCGGCGGATCCGTTCCAGCCGCCCCCGTATATATGGCAACGGCCAAGGACTCCTCCGTGCCATCCGAGATCTATCCCTGGCCAGACGGCTACCTACTAAGGAACCTGCCGGGAGAGATTCAGGTCCATGGGCCGGAGCACCTTGAATCGGTCCGGTCGCAACACCTTCGTCCAGCACCACGCCAGACACGCCAGAAGCGCCATGGTCCAGGTCGGTGTCCACTCGACCATCGCAAGGCTCGACCAGCACTGCCCCCATCGATCCGCCGAGACCGCATCCTCCGGCCAGTCGCCCACGGCTCACAAACCCGGCGGACGCCCGGTTCTGGCCTGGGTGTGGGCGGGCCCGAGATGCTAATGTGGCCACACGCCTTTCTGGATCGTGTGTGCCGAGGCCGGTCTGCTGCTGGGCTGGAACTTCGAACTACGTCTACGCGTTTAGGTGTTGACAATTCACTGTCTGATCCGGCCCGCCGGGATCTTCAAGGACGTGCATGACGTCGTGGATGTTCTTGGTAGGTACGTTGGCTGGCCGTGCTGCTCAGCGTGGCGGACGGGCCTGACCGGCGACAGCTACCAACGTCGATCACAAGCTCGACCGGCTCCCGACCAGCACCGGCTTCCTGATCAGAATCGCAAGAATGACATCATGCAAGTGGGAGAATGGCGGTCTCGGTTAACCCGAGCCTCCTCACCCGAGTGAAGGGACCATATGGTGAAGGTGTCCAAGGGCAGCGTCAGCCTAGCGGTTGGCGCAGCCCTCGTCGGAGCGCTGGTCACAGCGGGGATCGGGCTCAGTTGGCAATCGCTCAGGCAACCCGCGGTGGAACCATCGCCAATAGCCGCCACCCCGACGCCAGAGCCGTCAATCGCAACTCCGACGTCAGATCGATCGTCAGTCACCCCGACATCAGACCCGTCGACCACCACCCCAAGGTCAGATCCGTCGACACCGGCTCGGCCATCGTCGAAAGGGTTTCCGAGTGAGGATACAACGGGCGTGCGTCCCGGGGTCACCTTGACCAATTCGGATTCCATCGTGGTCGACAAGGCCGGCACCGTGATAGAGGGCCTTCGCGTCAAAGGCCGTATAGTGGTCGAAGCTGACAATGTGACTATTCGCGACACTCTCGTAGAGGGCGGCGGCACGCACTATCCGATCCGCATTGCGAAGGGTGTCAAAAACGCGCTGATCGAGCACGTTGAGGTGCACAATGATCCAGGTGGTGGTATCGGAATCTTCTTCAACGGTGGCACCGGGACGGTCCGTCACGCCAATATCCACACCGCCACCGACGGCATCCGAGTGCAGGCAGATAACGTCACAATTGAGTACTCCTATGTTCACGACCTACGCCGCAGTGAAGGTGGTCATCACGACTCGATCCAAATTCGATCGGGCACGAATACCACGATCAGGGGAAATACCCTGCTACCTTATGTCGCCGGCACAAATGATCCGATGAACGCCGCCATCCAGATCGGCTCGCTGGCCAAAGGACCATTAGTCAACCTGGTCGTTGAGCAGAACTTTATGGATGGTGGGAACTATACGATCAACGGCGGGAAAGCCGTGGAGAGCGGGTCTTTTGTGGGCAATGTATTTGGTCCTCACGCCCGATACGGAGTTCGCTCGAGCATGCCTGCTGAAATAGAGTGGCGTGACAATAAGATGGCGCAAACCGGGAAGCTCGTGGAGTAGCACCGCGCGCTGGGCTCCTCTTAATCTCATGATCTTCTAAACCAGCTATCGCGAAAGGGGGTTGAATGTCTGCAGGCTCCGCCGCGCACGGGCAGATCAGTGTCATCATCGCCGCGCATGATGAAGAGCACGTGATTGGGGCAACCCTCGATTCACTGCTTGCTCAAGATGTTGATTCGCCATTGGAGATCATCGTCAGCGCGAACGGTTGTACCGATCGAACGGTGGCGGTCGCCTCCCGCCCGATGGTGCGCGTGATCAATCGCGAGGCTCCCGGGAAGGCGGGCGCGCTAAATGCTGCCGAGGCACTGGCAACTGGTTTTCCACGCCTCTATCTCGATGCAGACATTGTGGTGCCGACGGGCGGAATTGCAGCTATGCTCAAGGTACTCGAGTCCGATCCGAAGGCTGCGGCCGTCATGCCACGAAGAAGACTCAATGTCGCGGGCCGGCCATGGCCAGTGCGGGGTTACAGCGCCATCCATGAGAGACTGCCCACCTTCCGCACCGGACTCTTTGGCCGCGGGATGGTCATGATCTCTGAAGCTGGCCGCGCTCGGTTCGAGCGCTTTCCTGAACTCATTGCCGACGATCTCTTCCTCGACGGTCAGTTCTCAGACGACGAGAAGGTGCAGGTCGACGAAGTGGAGGTTTTGGTTGAAGCTCCTTACGCGACCGCCGACCTATTGCGGCGACTGGTTCGAGTGCGGCGGGGGAACGCACAACTACGCCGGCTCGCGGCCACAGGTGAGGTCTTCGCCGCGGTTCGCGCGCCAGATCGGTTGGCGTGGCTCCGAGATGTGGTATTGCCTGAGCCTCGGCTAGTGTTCGCGGGCGTCACCTATGCCGCGGTTTCCCTCGTCGCTGCCTTCCTTGCCCGTCGACCAGACAAAACTCGGTTGGGGTGGGGGCGCGACGAATCCACTCGCCGCGCAGCTGCCAGCAACAAGGAGTGACGTTCCCACAAGCCTAGGCCCTCCCTCCAGGCACTCTCGCACGGTCGACCGAGGGCGAGGGAGCCGGAACTGCGGGTCGCAGATCTCGCCCAACCGACCCACACCAAGCTCAGCGGCTGGAGATGTACAAGCGGCTGGCCGCCGAGATGCGCTCCGATCCTGACATCGTTTCATTGCCTAGCGCGCCGTCGGGACCTTCATGCCTGGGGAACGGGCTCTGTGGACGGCTGCCTGCGCAAGCACAGGAATGGGACAGCGATACTGTTAGAGCGCATTTGCATCCAGCCGTCCTGGGTCGGCCTGGACCTCACCACGCTGAATCCACCAAGGCGAAGCCTCCCATTTGTGGGTAGGCTTCGCTCGGTACGGTTCAGTGAACGCCAGGCGGCCCCCGAGATCCCGCCCGGTCATCAGATTCCAGCGAGGTGGCGATGAGGGTCGGATTTCTAGGCGTCCAGTGCGGCAACCCCAACTTGGGTGTCGCCGCGCTCGGATACTCGGTCCTGAGGATCATGCACCAGCTCCTACCTGACGCCGCGGAGTTTGTCCTGTTCTCGCCTGACACTCAGTCGGCACTGGATCGAGTGGGCCGGACCCTGAGTTTGGATGGCAAGCGACTTGTGGCTGCAACGATTCGACACCGTCACATCTGGAAGTTGCACAAAGCGATGAGGTCATGTGACCTGATCATTGATCTCACCGGAGGTGACAGCTTCTCCGACATTTATGGTTTACGTCGGCTCATGGTCAATCTTGCCGATAAAGAGATGGTTCTCTTGTCGGGAACACCGCTGGTAATCGCCCCTCAGACGATCGGGCCGTTTCGTAGTCGATTGACTCGTCCGGTGGTGCGTCATGTCCTCAACAATTCGGCATTAGTATTCGCCCGCGATGAGTTGTCTCGCGACGCCGCGGCCGCTGTAACCCGTCGCGAGGTCGTGGTGGCCACCGATGTGGCGCTTGCACTCCCCTTTGATCGAAGCCTCTACCCGCTACCACCAGCATCTACAGTTCGGGTCGGCGTGAACGTCTCTGGTCTACTCTGGAATGGCGGCTACACCAAGAACAACCAGTTCGGCCTACTTACCGACTATCGGAAGTACTGTTCGTTGCTGGTTGATCGGCTACATGCAGACGGCCTGGAAGTGCACCTCATCCCGCATGTCATTGGCCGAGGGGGGAGTCTTGACGAAGATGATGTCACGGCCTGCGAGCAGATCCTCGCGAACCAGCCTGGCTGTACGCTGGCGCCCCGCTTTCGCGACCCAGTAGAGGCGAAGTCGTATATCGCCAGCCTGGATGTTATGGTCGGTGCGCGCATGCACGCCACGATTGCTGCATTCACCGCTGGCTTAGCGACTATCCCACTGGCTTACAGCCGCAAATTTGCCGGATACTACTCAAATCTCGGCTATGCTGATCTAGTGGATCTGACCGAGCTTGACACGGCCTCGGCGCTAGATCGCACCGCCGAACTGATCAATGATCGCGAGCGGCTGCAGGAGGCTGCTCGGCGCAGCCACGGCGTTGCAGACAAGAAGCTCGCCGAGTTCACCATGCGGCTGGCAGAAATCTTGCCCGCTGGGAACGCGAATTCAGTTAAGTAAGGGGATCTGTTGACGAGTTCGGGGACCTTCGTTGGGCCAGGAGAATCAGCCAAGGTTGCAGTACTTGTGGTTACGCACCAAAGCGAGGTCGTAATCGACAGACTGATCGCCTCCTTACGACGGGAAGCAGTTGAGCACGCACTTCGTGTGATTGTGGCTGACAACGCGTCGACCGATGGGACGCTTTCCAAACTTTCCGCGCATCCCGATGTGAGCTGGCTGTCGACCGGCGGAAACTTGGGATATGCGGCTGGCATCAACGTGGCCGCCCGTGCTTGCGTCGGGGACGAAGCTCAACTAATCCTCAACCCGGATCTTGAGGTCGAGCAAGGATGCATAGGGGCACTTCTTCTGCGCATGCGAGATTCGGGTGCTGCGGTCGTTGTTCCGCAGCTTCTCGATTCAAATGGCCAGATATATCCTTCGCTGCGGCGCGAACCGAACGTGTTGGGTGCGTTGGGTGATGCCTTGTTCGGAAACCGATTCGGCTGCCGGCCAGCGGCCTTGAGCGAAACGATCCAGCGCCGAAAGAGCTACGAGTCGGCGCAGCGAGTGGATTGGGCCACCGGCGCCGCGCTTCTGGTCGACGGCTGGGCTGCTGCTCAAGTCGGAATCTGGGACGAATCGTACTTTCTATACTCCGAGGAAACCGACTTCCTGCGGCGTGTACGGGAGCTGGGTGGCCAAGTCTGGTATGAGCCAACGGCGAAGGCCCGGCATGATAAAGGGGGATCTGGAACCTCCCTAGCACTAGCCAAGCTGCTCGCCGTGAACCGAATCAAATATGTACGCAAGTACCACCGCGGACTCTACGCCGGTATTTACCGCGGAGTGGTTGCCCTCAGGGAGCTAATACGTTCGTATAGTGCGCACCATCGTGCCATTCTGATCGCGGTGATCTCGGAGCGCAGATGGGATTCGTTACCGGGACCGCCACGCTGACCGTGAGTCATCCCGAAACATTTCACCAACTTGCAGACACCGGGAACGCGAGCCAGTGTGCAGCCTGCCTATCCAGCAGCACGGCCCAGAACTCCTGGCGCGCCCCAGGTCAACTACCAGCGATCGGCACCGATAGCCGGTCAGTAGCCACCTGCTTGGCGAGGTCACGGCCCTCTTCGCCCTGATTCACTTCAAGCAGGAACTCGTAGGTCAAGTCGATGCCAACGCGGACGGCTTCCCTGTTCACCGCTGGGATGTCGAAGTTCTGACTGTACGTATTGGGAGACGTTACGATGTAGCCTGGCTGAACACTCGCAGCGTCGATGATGGGTTGCGGTACGTCGAGCGGTCCAGACTCATCGTACGAAGTAGCCGCAATCGTGACTCTGGTCAGGTAAATCTTCTGCTTGCGCTTGCGATCATTCGAAGCGGTAAGAGTTATCCGCAACGGTTTCGTTGTGTCGGCGCGCCAATCCTCAATCGGCAGGGTGGTGTCATACTCGGCCTCGACCGATATCGGACCTGTCTCAAGGGAGCGCCGACGGGGTAGTTTGCGAAGGTCGTTCTTCGGTGGCTTGGTCGTATCCGCTGATTCCGGTGTAGCTGGGCTGCTGGAGGGCTTCGGCGTCGTTCGCCCCCCTTGTTGCGAGACAGATGGAGCCTGTCCATCGCTGCAGCCTCCGACCACCCCAACCAGAACGAGCGCAATTGCCGACGCCAGCATGCGTCGTCCAAGCCGATTGGTCGTGGCCATACTCCCCGTCCATTTCAAGTCAACGATCTACGAATCTAGGCTGTCACCGAGGCAACCGCGACCCGTTTGGGGCAACGATACGGACACAGTTCAACCCGCAGGTGCTCTGTCGACCGCGGAGTCGGCGAGGGACCGCAGACTACCGACACACTGGCAACAACGATACTCTGATGCCGCAATGATGGTGCCCTGACGCGAAGATCACTGCAAGGGTTTGACAACGTGCATTCTCCCGTACTAGAGAAGCCCAGCCGCCAGCCGCCAGCCGCCCTCGAGGAGGGGACGCACTTTGACGGTCATCGACCGGCACATCCGGTCCGCGCCGTCCATGCCCGGCTACAAGACGTCGCCTGAACTCAACGCAACCGTGACGTATGCGAACCAAGGACCGCTAGAAGATCTGCCCTCCCCCCTGCGCCGGCCTGAGTTGCACAAGTTGGGGCTTGTCTTAGCGCCCCGGCGGGTCGGCGGTGGCGGTGAGGGTCTGCGAGGTCTCCCAGGAGCGCGGCTGTTTCGGGGTCGAGTCGGGGTTGCGCGGTGATCTGATGGCCTGCGATGTGACGCTCCGCGGTGGCCGCAGTGTCCGCACGAAGTCGTTTGATGGTCCAGCCGGTGGGGCCTCGCAGGTAGCGGGCCACCGCTAGCGCGGCGGAACACCGCGTCATCGATCGAATCCGAGCCGGCGATACGCGCCGGCCAGGACCGACCACAACACCGCCGACGCCGACGAGAGTCCTGCGTCACCCGTTCCGCTTCTCCGCGATCTGGACCCCGATCGCCCCGCCTTTCAGGCCCAACTTGTGCAACTCAGGCCAGGGTCGCTGAACTGGGGTCACTTCGAAACATTGCCTGAGGCGAACTTGACG
>Ga0209368_1001165_pt1 | contig 12767 bp, 9 predicted proteins | sample EBPBio242008_DNA_FD_185862 | JGI IMG/M metagenome (GOLD analysis project Ga0209368, IMG submission 185862) | Wastewater treatment Type I Accumulibacter community from EBPR Bioreactor in Madison, WI, USA - Reactor 1_4/24/2008_ DNA (SPAdes)... | ecosystem: Engineered > Bioreactor > EBPR >...
AAGCTCGCTTGCGCAAACCATGCGCGGGGCCATGCGCGTGCCCGCCAAATTCCTGGGCTTCCAGATCACCGGCGGTTCCTCCTCGGTCCCCGACGCCTATGAAAAGATGCGCCTCGCCGGCGCCGCCGCCCGCATCGCTTTGGTGCAGGCCGCCGCCACCCGGCTGGGCCTTCCCACCGACCGGTTGAAGACCGAAGGCGGCGCCGTCATCGCCCCCGATGGCTCGCGGCTGGCCTATCCCGATCTTGCGGTGGACGCGGCCAAGGTCGAGGTCACGCAGGACCCGCCCCTGAAACCCCGCGACCAGTGGAAACTGCTTGGCACCACGCTGCCCCGCACCGACATGCTGGCAAAGGTCACCGGCACCGCCACCTTCACCGCCGACATTCGCTTGCCGGGGATGCTTTACGCCACGGCCCGCACCAACCCCGGCCTCGGCGGCGAGATGCGCGGCTTCGATGCCAGCGTGGCCGAAGGGATGCCCGGCGTGGTCAAGGTCGTGCCCCTGCCGAACGGTGCCGCCGTGGTCGCCCGCAGCACATGGGAGGCGATGAATGCGGCAGCCGCCATCGCCTTCGACTGGGGCCCCGCGCCCTATCCCACCGACAGCGCGGCCATCGCGGCGGAACTCGCCGCATCCTTCACCCCGGACCGCCTCGACAGCACGAACCGCAACGATGGCGATGCCGGAACCGCCCTTGGTGAATCCGCCTCCTTCGAGGCCAGCTATTCCGTCCCGTACCTCGCCCATGCCACGATGGAGCCGATGACCGCGGGCGCCTGGCTCAACGGTGGCAAACTCCAGGTCTGGGCCGGCAACCAGCTTCCCACCCAGATTCTGAAGGTCGGCGCGCAACTCACGGGCCTGCCAGAGGAATCCGTCAGCGTTGAAACCCCGTTCATGGGCGGCGGCTTCGGCCGCCGGGCCGAGATGGACATCATCGCCCAGGCCATCACCGTGGCCAGGGCGATGGAGGGCACGCCGGTCCTGCTCACCTGGACGCGCGAGGAAGACATGACCCACGACGCCTATCGCCCCGCCGCGATGGGCCGCATCCGCGCCCGGCTCGACGGGCAAAGCCTTGTCGCGCTGGACGTGGAAACCGCCGCCTCCTCGGTGATCGAAGGCCAGGTCGGACGGCTCGGCTACTCTGTGCCCGGCCCCGACAGCACCATCGTCCAGGGGGCCGCCGACCAACCCTATGCCCTTCCGAACTTCCGCGTGCGCGGCTACCGCGCCCCGGCGATGCTGCCGGTCGGCTCCTGGCGTTCGGTCGGCAATTCGCAGAACGCGTTCTTCCTCGAAAGCGCGCTGGACGAACTGGCGCATCAGGCCGGTGTCGATCCGCTCGACTTCCGCCTCTCGATCCTCTCCCACGATCCCTCCCGCAAAGTGCTGGAGAAGCTGGCGGAAATCTCGAACTGGGGCACCAGTGCCCCCGGCCGCGCCAAGGGCCTGGCCTTCGGCCTGTCCTTCGGCGTGCCCTCCGCCCAGGTGATCGAGGTCGAACAGACCGACCGCGGCCTGCGCCTCACCGGGGCATGGGCGGTGGTCGATGTCGGCGTGGCGCTCGATCCGCGCAACATCGAGGCGCAGGTTTTCGGCGGCATGGTCTATGGCCTGTCGGCGGCAATCCGGGGCGAGATCACGGTGGCCCAGGGCGCGGTGGAACAGCAGACCTTCTGGGATTTCGAACCGCTCCGCCTGCCGCAGATGCCGCCGGTGACGGTCGCGGTGCTGCAAAACATGCCCCGTATCCGCGGCATCGGCGAGCCCGGCACCCCGCCAGCCGCGCCCGCTCTGGCCAACGCGATCTTCGCGCTCACCGGCCAGCGCCTTCGCGACCTGCCGCTCTCCAGGACCGTGACCTTCGCCTGACGGCGCAGCCGTGCCGGGGCTTGGCCCCGGCGCGGCCAGAGGCTAGCGTCGGGCATGACCCAGACCCAGGCCCACTCCCTCGCGCTCGGCCTCGCCGCCCTCCTGTCGCTGACGGCGCCGGCCAGGGCGGCCGAACCCGAATGTGTCGTGCTCCTTCACGGCCTTGGCCGCAGCGAAGCCTCGCTCATCGTGATGGAGGAAATGCTGGAAGCCGCCGGCTACAAGGTGGTGAACTTCGGCTATCCCTCGACCGACGGCACCATCGACATGCTGGTCGGCCATGCCGAGGCTGCGGCCGAGGCCTGCGGGCCAGCCACGATGAACATCGTCACTCATTCGATGGGCGGCATCCTCACCCGCTTCTGGCTCGCGTCATCGAAGCGCCCCGAAAACCTGGGCCGCGTCGTCATGCTGGGGCCGCCCAACCAGGGCTCGGAACTGGTGGATGCCTTCGGCGACCTCCAGCTTTTCGCCTATTTCACCGGCCCGGCGGGCATGCAGCTTGGCACCGGCAAGGACGGCATCGCCGCCGCGCTGCCCCCGGTGGACTTCCCCCTCGGCATCATCGCCGGCACGATCAGCACCAACGTGCTCTCGCCCTTCCTGTTCGACGGCCCGAACGACGGCAAGGTCTCCGTCGCCTCCACCAAGGTCGAGGGCATGAGCGATCACATCGCCCTGCCGGTCACCCATACCTTCATGATGAACAACCCGCTGGTGATCGCGCAGACCATCACCTTCCTGCGGACCGGCGCCTTCGACCAAAGCCTGACCTGGGCCGAACTGATGCGCCGCATCACCCACCGCTAGGGTTCAGCCTGGTGGCGGCAGCCCAAGCCCCGGCGCCAGCGCCCGCATCCGCTCCACATAATCCGCCCCGAAGGTCCAGACCGGCGCCCCCGCCGCCGTCACCCGCCGCTCCAGCCCCCGCGCCGCCGGGTCCAGCCCGAACAGGTACATCAGGAACAGGTCGTTGCTGACCCAGGGGTCGTCATACCAGAAGGTATGAGAACTCGCCGGCAGATCCGGCATCTCGTCGGGCAGCACCTGCAACAGGTCCACCATGCCCTCTTCCGTCGCGCCCAGAAGCATGGCCCCCGCCTCGGGCGAAAGCTCCCGCAGATCGGGCCGCCCCGCGCGCGAGGCGCGGTTCACCGTCTGCGCCAGCCGCAGCGCCGAATCGCCCATGTTGGCCGCCACCGTCACCTCCTCCGCCACTGGCGAATAGACGGCCAGGTCATCCACGAACCCCCGGAAATCGGCATCGGGCGCCGCATGATAGACCTGCCCCAGCTGGCCCGCCTCGCCCGGATAATCCCGCGCCAGAACCGCAAGCCCGGTGCTGCCCACCGTGCCCCCGGCGGAATAGGTCATCACGTCGATCCCCTCCGCCCCGGTCTCGCGCGCCAGAAGCGCGATCAGCTCCGCCAGATGCGGCCCGGCGGCAAAGGCGTTGCGCACATCCCGGCCATAGCGCAGGAAATTCTCTGCCGTGGGCCAGACGAAGGCCACCACCACCAGGTTGCCCCCGCCGAAATGCTGCAGCATCGCCGCCTGTCCCGCCGCGCGCTCCACCGTGGTGTTGGCGCCATGCACATAGACCAGCAGATCCTTGCGCCCCGACGCCGCCAGCGCCGCGCGCACCCCGTCCAGCCAGGCCGCCACCTCCGGCTCCCCGACCGTCGCCGCCTCGCGCATCGCGTCCAGATGCACGAAGGGCCGGTCGCCCCCCGCATAACCCGCGGTCCATTCCACCAGGTCGGCCAACGTGGTGTCCTCGCCGCCGATGCGCAGATCGGCCGTGCCCAGATGCAGCCGCGTGTCGGGCGCCACCGTGTACAGGCGGTTGTCGCGCGGCCCCACCGGCAGGCGGCTCGTCGCATAGAACACGCTCAGCCGGCTGCCTTCGCCCAACTCCTCGATCCGCCCCGTCACCGCATCGCGCTGGCCCTGGAACAGAAGGGGCGGCGGCATCAGCCGCATCGGCGGGTGGTAGAAGACAAAGAACGCCGTCACCGCCACGACCAGCAGAACCACCAGCGCCGAGATCCGAACCATTGTCCTGCGCGCCATCTGCGGTCCCTTCGCCAAGCCGTCCCCACCCTTGCCGTGCCACCCCGGATTTTCAACCCGCCTTCCGTAGCGCAAGCCTGCCTCCAATTTGATCAAAAACCGCTGGCCTTTTTCCCCCGATCGGCTATGGTCCGCTTCTGGATATTGACTGGAGATTCAAAATGACGGCCGTGGCTCAGGCGATCCTCCCGAACGAGGCGCTGTGGGAGATGGATCGGGCGCACTCGCTGCACCCCTGGACGAACTTCGGACCCTTCGAGGACAAGGGCTCGCTGGTCATCACCAAAGGGCAGGGGTGTTACCTCTGGGATGCCTCGGGGCGACGCTACCTTGATGCCGTGGGCGGCATGTGGTGCACCAACGTGGGCCTCGGCCGCAAGGACATGGCCCAGGCCATCGCCGACCAGGCCGAGCGGCTGGCCTATGCCAACTACTTCGTCGACGTCACGAACGACCCCGCCGCGCGTCTGGCCGCGAAGATCGCCGAACTCGCGCCGGGTGATCTGAACCGCGTCCACTTCACCACCGGCGGCTCCACCGCCGTGGACACCGCCGTGCGCATGGTCAGCTTCTACCACCGCGCCAAGGGCAACCCGACCAAGACCGGCATCGTCGCGCGCGAAGCCAGCTATCACGGCTCGACCTACCTCACCCAGTCGGTCGGCAAGCGCAACGGCGACCGGATCGACGAGTTCGACTACAAGTCCGAAGGCATCTGGCACCTCGCCAGCCCCAACTGCTACCGCCGCCCGTCCCACATGACGGAAGAGCAGTTCTGCGACGACCTCGTCGCGGAATTCGAGGCGCTGATCGCCCGCGAAGGTGCCGACCGCATCGGCGGCTTCATCGCCGAGCCGATCCAGGCCTCGGGCGGCATCGTCATCCCGCCCAAGGACTATCTGCGCCGCATGTGGCAGGTCTGCCAGAAGCACGACATCCTCTTCATCGCCGATGAAGTCGTCACCGCCTTCGGCCGCCTCGGCCACTGGTTCGCCAGCCTCGACGAATTCGGCGTCCAGCCCGACATCATCACCTCGGCCAAGGGCCTGACCTCGGGCTATGTCCCTCTGGGCGCGCTGATCTTCTCCGACCGCATCTGGGATGTGATGGCCAAGGGCGGCCACCGCTGGTTCACCTCCGGCCTCACCTATTCCGGCCACCCGGTCGCCTGCGCCGCCGGCCTGAAGAACATCGAGATCATCGAATCCGAAGGGCTTCTGGAGCACACCCGCAAGGTCGGCGACTATTTCCAAGGCCGCATGGGCGAGCTGTCTGCCCTGCCGCTGGTCGGTGACGTGCGCGGCCGCAAGCTGATGCTCTGCGTCGAAAGCGTCGCCAACCGCGAAACCAAGGCGGTGCTGCCCGACGAGGCGAACGAATCCAAGCGCATCTCCGACATCTGCGAGGACATGGGCCTGCTCGTCCGCCCGCTTGGCCACCTGAACGTCATGTCGCCGCCGCTGGTCATCACCGAAAGCGAAATCGACTTCGCCGCCGAAGTGCTGGAAAAGGCCATCCGCCGCGTCACCGACGATCTGGTGCGCGAAGGCTACCGCATCGGCTGAAACCGGAAGGAACCGGGGGGCAGAATGCCCCCCGACCCCCTCCAAGAGCATTTCCCGAAAGAGGAAGCCAACCGTTCAGGGGCCGCGCGCTTGTCCCGGTCAGCGCGGGCGCAGGGCGTAGCGGTCCGGTTCCTCGAAGAAGTCCATTACCCGCGTGCCGGCCTTGATCGTCGCGCCATGCTCGACGCCCGCCGCAATCGTGTAGCTGTCGCCGGGGCGATAGACTCTTGTCTCGCCGCCGATGGTGAACTCGACCTCACCCTCGATGACGCTGCCCCATTGCGCCCCGTGGCGGTGCATCGGCAAGTGCATGTCCTTCAGGAAGGTGAAGAACACGACCAGACCGGCATCGGATCGCACGGCCGCGGTCTGCACCACGTCTTCAGGGAAGGGCAGGTCAAGGCCGGGCAGGGCGGTAATGAAATCAGGAAATGGCATGGCGGTTCCTTGCCTTCAGGGGACCGGACCCACGGTCGCAGAACCTGGCGAAGCCGCGAACGATTCGTTGTATCGACCGTGCTCAAGCTGACGGCCGGGCATGGGCCGCAATCGCCGGCAAGGCCGAAGCCCCCGACAAGGCTGCCGTGCCTCAGCCGCGCGCCTTCTGCCGCCCCGCCGCCAGCGTGCGGTTCAGCCCCGCCGCTGCCCGCACCAGCGCCACGAAGGCGACGGGGTCCAGCCGGTCCCCCGGCCCCAGGTCGATGGCCCGCCGCGTGCTTCCCGTGTCCTGCGCATTGAACAGCCCGCTCGGGTCGGCCAGCGCGGCGCCCTTGTGGAAGGTCAGCTTCACCTTGTCCTTGTAGGTCTCGCCCGTGCAAAGGATGCCGTGGCTTTCCCAGACCGGCACGCCACGCCATTTCCAGGTCTCCTCGACCCCCGGCACCGCCTGCCGGATCAGCGCCCGCACCTCTGCCAGCCGCTCGCCCCGCCAGTCGCCCAGTTCCGCAATCCGCCCGTCGATCCGGGCCGAAGCCGAAAGTTCCTCCGTCATCCCGGTCTCTCCCCTTCTGCTCCCTGCGCCAGCAAGGCCAGCATAACCCCTTCGCGCCATGGGCGAAACGGTCCCTCGCCCTTGCCACCCTCGGCCCGCCCGTGCCAGATGCGCCGGCCCGAGAACGGAGCCCCTGATGATCGCCGACACCATCCGCCTGATCCTCAGCAACATCCCGCTGATCCTGTTCGTGCTGGCGCTGGTCATCGCCACGCTGCGCCGCCATCCGGCCGCGGCCGAGCGTTATCTGGCCTGGCTCCTCCTCCTTTCGGTCGGGCTCGGGGGGATCTGGGCGGGCGTCTTTCACATCTTCTTCCCCGAGGTTGCCGCCGCCTCGATCGGCTGGCAGGTCAGCCCCTTCCAGTTCGAGATCGGCGTGGCCGACATGGCCATCGGCATCACCGCCGTCGTCGCCTTCTGGCGCGGCCCGGGCTTCCGCGCCGCCGTGGTCTGGTACATCGCGCTGTTCAACCTGGGCGTCGCCATCGGCCATGTGCGCCAGGCGGTCGAGGCAGGCAACTATTCTGCCAACAACTTCGGCATCCTGCTCGTCATTACGCTGATCGAGATGGTGTTGCTGCCGGTCCTTGCCATCCTCGCGCGCCGGGGGTGAGCTGGGCCAGGTCCGACAAGTGTTAAGTCCAAGTTAAGACGCGCGCGCAAGGCATTGAAATCATTATGGTCAGTGGGGCGTCCGAGCTCGGACGCTTTCCGGGGGCTTGACTTGTCCGCCCCATCGGGTAGTCCTCCGCCACCCGATCCGCGGCGTCTCGGGCCCGAACGATACCGCGCCTGAACTCCCGAGATTCCCATGGCCCTAGAAGACGCCAAGTCCCAGGTCGATACCGCCTTCACCCGCAAGGGTCTGCGCGGCTATGCCTTCGAAAATGCCTTCGGCGGCGCGACCTCTTTCCTGCGCCGGACCTACACCAAAGACCTCACCGGGGTCGACCTCGCCATCACCGGCGTGCCCTTCGACCAGGCGGTGACCCACCGCACCGGCACCCGCTTCGGCCCCCGCGCCATCCGCGAGGCCTCCAGCCTGCAACCCTACGACCCGCCCTATGGCTGGCCGACCAATCCCCTGGACGAGATGGCCGTGGTGGACTACGGCGACCTCGCCTTCGACTATGCCCGCGTGGCCGATTTCCCCGAGGCCCTGACCGCCCACATCCGCACCATCCTCGCGGCCGGGGCAGGGACCATCACCCTCGGCGGCGACCACTACATCACCTTCCCCATCCTGAAGGCCTATGCCGAAAAGTTCGGCCCCCTCGCGGTGATCCACTTCGACGCCCATTCCGACCTCTGGCCCGACGACGACCTGAGCCGCATCGACCACGGCACCATGATGTACAAGGCCGTGAAGACCGGCCTCGTGGACCCCGCGCGGTCGGTCCAGATCGGCATCCGGACCACGACCGAGGACTACCTCGGCGTCCAGGTCATCGACGCCCGCGAGGTCCACGAGACCGGCGTGGCGGCGGTGGTCGAGAAGGCCAAGGCCATCGTCGGCGACCGCCCCACCTATGTGACCTTCGACATCGACTGCCTCGACCCGGCCTATGCGCCTGGCACCGGCACGCCGGTCTGGGGAGGGTTGCATTCCTGGCAGGCCGCCGCCGCCCTGCGCGACCTTGCCGGCATCAACATGGTCGGCGGCGACATCGTCGAGGTCAGCCCGCCCTACGACACCACCGGCGCCACCGCCATCGCCGGCGCCCATGTCGCCTATGAACTGATCTGCCTCTACCACTGGGCGCGCACACAGCGCTGAAGGCTCCGGCGCCGCGCGTTCCGTCGCGGCGCCGGGCAGCCGGCCTTTTGCGGATCGGACGGTTTCGGTCGATCATGCCCCCGGGAATCGCCAGCCCGGCCATCCGGCCTGGCGCAACGGGAGACGCCGCATGAGCCAGATCTCGCGCCGAAGCCTGATCGGGGCATTTGCTTCCGCCGGGCTTGCGGCCATGTCGTCCCCCATGGCGCTGGCCCAGGCCGGCGGGGCGGGCGAAGGGCGGGCCGTGGCGCGCGCCTTCGCCAGCCGCAAGCAGGCCGCGAATGCCATCGCGCGCGGCTGGCAGCCCGAGCCCGGACAACTGGTCTGGATTGGCGCTCTGGGATTTCTTGGACAGGTAGGGACCACGGCGATCGTGGACCTGCCGGGTCTGGTCCCGGCGCCTGAAACCGTGCGACCCGAACACTGGGCCGACAACACCCGACCCGGCAAGACGCCGATGGCCGCCGCGATCAGCGCCGCCATCGCCTATCTGTCGGGCGAAGGAGGCGGGGTCCTGTGGCTTTCGGCCAATGCCTACCGGCTGGAGACGAGCATCATTGGAGCCGACAATGTCGCGCTCAAGGGACCGGGCCGGAACCTGTGCCGCTTTGTCCGCGGCGACGATTTCGGTTCAAGCTTCGTCCAGAAGGACGGCGACGTGCAGATCGAAGGCATTTCCTTCGAGCACGGCGCATACGTGCCGCAGTTCGGCAAGGACTTCGGCGATCAGCGCCTGGATGGCCGGCTGACGGATGGATCGGCCCATCTGGACCTGACCTCGTGCCGAAGCGTCACCGTCTCGGACTGCCGCTTCTGGCGCATGCCCTATGGGGTAAAGCTGGACGGCTGCCATAACGTCCTGATCCAGACCAGCGAGTTCGCCGGGACCTGGCATCCGAGGCAGGCCACCCTGCAGGAAGGTCTTGCCTCGATCTGGCTGGGCGGCGCGCGCACCGACTACAACCAGATCGTGCGCATAAGGGGCAACCGCTGCACCGGCTCGGTCGGTCCCGACACGGTGGTCAGCTATTCGAACGGCGTTGCCGCGCGCGACTGGGGCGGCGGCGGCGGCCGGAAGAAGGAACAGAACTGGGGTCCGCGCAACCAGATCCTCGTCAACAACTGCGAGATGCTGACGGTCAGCGAGAACTACATCAACCGCGCCTCTGCAGGACTGGTGAAGGTCGATCTGCTGGACAGCTGGCCCTGCTACGGCCTGCGCTTCATCGGAAACGAATTCGATGCCGGCACAGGCCAGCCCGACGAAGACAGCAATACGCATGTCGACATCTTCGACCGCGTCGCCGACCGCCAGATCCGCCAGATCAGCTTTGCCGCAAACCTGTTTGCAGGCACGTCGAAGACCGTGCACGCCCTGCGGGTGCGCTGCCGCGTCCAGGCACCGGACGAGCCCACGGCCTTTGGCCTGTCCGTCACCGGCAACCAGTTCCTCGGCTATGTCGGCACACCTCTGCTGCTGGAAGGAGTCGAGGGGTTCCAGATTACCGGCAACACGATCACCGGGTTCAACTGGCAGGGGTTCGGCCCCGAGAATCCGCAGTATGTTTCGGGCATATGGATCGGCAGGAACGCCTCGCGCGGGACGATTGCCGGAAATACCATCGGCGGAGGCGCGACCGACATGTCGGCCAAGGGGTCGCTCGGGTTCTACGGCGTGTACCTGGAGAACCCGGAGGATGCCTCGGTCGTGGTGGGCGACAACGCCTGGGGCCCGCTGGCCGAAGGGGGCGCGCCGACGAATTGGGCCTACGAGCGCGACATCGAGGGCAAGACCGGCTGGTTCCGTCGCGCCATCGACGGCCGGCTGGACTGCTGGGGCGAGGTGACGCTGCAACCCGGGGGCGGTGCGGCGCTGGTGGCGGACTGGGCCTTCCCCAGCCCCTTCGCCGACCGGCCCATGGTGCAAGCGCAGGCCATGGCCGGCGATCTGGACCGGCTCGGTCGCGCCGATTCCGTTGGACCCGTTCTTGTGGATGTGCCGGACGGCGCACGGGCCCGGCTGCACCTGCCGCGCCTGCGCGGCACCGCCGACTGGCGCAAGGGCGATGCGGTCAGAGTGCAGGCCCGCGCGACCGGACGCTGGCGGGACTGACGGGGACTATAGCGACTCCAGCCGGTAATGCGTGCCCAGCCACCGGCGGAAGTCGCGCACGATGCCGAGGGAGTCGCGCAGCGACTGGCGTTCCAGCGTGCCAAGCTCGGACAGGCGGATCGTGTTGTCGGTGGTGCGACCGCCCTCGATCTGGCGCAGGTTGTTGGCAAGCTTCAGCGACATCATGAACCGCAGCGCGTCGGTCAGGTCGCGGGCCAGCGCCGCATCCATCCGTCCGGCCGCAACCAGCGCAGCCAGGCGGTCGGCTGTGCCGATCTCGCGCAGCCCATATTGCAGGGCCAGCGTCCGCACGCCATGGACCAGCGGGAAGATCCCCAGCTTCTTCAGGTCGATCTCGGCCGCCTCGCGCCCGCGCAGGCCGGGAAGGCGCCGCCACCAGCCGCCCTCTTCGGCGCCGAACTGGTCCACCGCGGCGGCAAAGCGGGCGAAATAGGCATCCGATCCGGACAGAACCCGGTCGACGTGGCCGCGCGCCTCGTCCAGAAGGCCTGCGTCGCCCGTGACCGCCACAGCATCCAGAAAGATCGCCAGGTTCATCGGTCCATCGGGCGAGCTGCCATAAATCCAGTCGGAAATCGTCTCGCGGAACTGCGCCACGGGCTGGCACCACAGGGGGCGGCTCAGCATCACGCCGCCCTTGCAGGGGGGGTAGCCGAAATCCAGAAGCGCCGCGGTGAAGGCGGCGGTGATGTCATCCAGGCCGGGCATCCGGAAGCCGTCGCGCAGAAGCAGCGCGTTGTCCTGGTCGGTCTTGAAAATCTGCTCGCTGCGCCCCTCGCTGCCCATCACGATGAGACAGCTGTTCGCGCGCAACTCGGGCGGCGCCAGAAGCTCCCACAGCCGCTGGAACACCTGGCGGTTCAGCCCGCCCACAAGGCCCGCGATGACCTCGATCCGCACGCCGTCGCCGTAAAGGTCGGTGATCAGCCCGTCGATCTGGCGGGCGGCCTGCCCAAGCGCCGCGATGTCGGGGGCGTTGGCCGCCTGCAGGGCGATCAGTTGCGAATGGCCGGCCACGAAGGCCATCAGGTCCATCTGGTGCAACAGCCCCAGGATCCGGTCGCCGTCGCGCACCACCAAACGGTGGATGCGCTGGCGCAGCATCAGGATCAGCGCGTCGAACAGCTCGTCATCGGCCTGGACGGCATGGGGCCTGAAATGGGCGATCTCGCGTACCTGCCGGTCGCGCGGTGGGGTGCCGTCGGCCAGGGCATCGCGCAGGTCGGTGGTGGTGAAGATGCCAAGCCGGTCGCCATCGCGCACCAGCGCATCATTGGCCCCGACCTTCGCCATCTCGGCGCACAACGTCACCAGGTCGGTGGCGCCATCGACGACATGGGGTTTGTGCAGATGCGCATCGCGCACCTTGTGCTTCATCATCGACACGAACTCGCGCCGCTCGTGCCGAAGTTCTGCGGCCTCCCCCGTGGGGGGGAGGCCAGTGGTTTCGGGAACAGGCGCCGATGCCGGATCAGGCATGCTGGTATTCGGCATCGGGCAGTCCTCCGGCAGGTTCAGTGCGACGAGGCCTGGGACGCGCCGATGCCGGTTTCAGACCGGACCTGCTGGGCCAGGAATCCGTCACGATCCTTCTTCGCCCGGGCGCTGTTGTCGAGCACCGAGAACAGCCAGATGCCGACGAAGGCCGCAACCATCGAGAACAGCGCCGGCGAGGTGTACGGGAAGGGCGCGGTGCCCTTCTCGAAGCCAAGCGTGGCTTCCCAGACCGACGGCGACAGGATCGTCAGACCCACCGACAGGATCAGGCCGATGAACCCGCCGATGACGGCGCCTCGGGTGGTCATGCCCTTCCACAGAAGCGACAGGAACAGCACCGGGAAGTTTGCCGAAGCCGCGATGGCGAAGGCAAGCGACACCATGAAGGCGATGTTCTGCTTCTCGAAGGCGATGCCAAGCAGCACGGCAATCACACCAAGCGCCAGCACGGTATAGCGCGACATCCGCAGTTCGGCGGCGCTGTCGGCGTTGCCCTTCTTCACGATGGTCGCGTAGAGGTCGTGGCTGACCGCCGATGCGCCGGCCAGCGTCAGACCGGCAACCACGGCCAGGATCGTGGCGAAGGCCACGGCCGAGATGAAGCCGAGGAAGACGTTGCCGCCCACCGCGTTGGCCAGGTGCACGGCCGCCATGTTGTTGCCGCCCACCAGCTTGCCTTCCGCGTCCAGGAACTCGGGGTTGGTCAGCACGAGGGTGATGGCGCCGAAGCCGATGATGAAGGTCAGCAGGTAGAAGTAGCCGATCCAGCCGGTGGCCCACATCACCGAGGTGCGCGCCGCCTTGGCGCTGGGCACGGTGAAGAAGCGCATCAGGATGTGCGGCAGCCCGGC
>Ga0209368_1001170_pt1 | contig 12695 bp, 6 predicted proteins | sample EBPBio242008_DNA_FD_185862 | JGI IMG/M metagenome (GOLD analysis project Ga0209368, IMG submission 185862) | Wastewater treatment Type I Accumulibacter community from EBPR Bioreactor in Madison, WI, USA - Reactor 1_4/24/2008_ DNA (SPAdes)... | ecosystem: Engineered > Bioreactor > EBPR >...
CGTGTCCAAGAACTGGGGTCAGGCCCCCGAAGTGGGGATTGGGGTGGTGTGACCTGCGGTCGCCGGTCCGGCTGGCGCCGCCGGGTCGGAGATGTACGCGGCTCTGACGGGATGCTGAGTCGTTTTGCGCCGCCGGGCCACCGACGATCACCAGTTGCGCGTGCACGGCGTACGTTTTGCGCCGCGGGGCCATGGACGCTCGTTGAGCGGGTGTGTGCGGCGTACGTTTTGCGCCGCGGGGCCATGGACGCTCGCTGACCGGGTGTGTGCGGCGTACGTCTTGCGCCGCGGGCCACGGACGGTCGCTGAGCGGGCGTGTGCGGCGTACGGTTCGCGCCGCGGGGCCAGAGATAGGCGCCGGAGCGGCGACTTCTGGCTCTGTCGGGTGGGATCGCTGATCGAGAAGGAGGCAAGGCACATGTTCACGGCCGAATCAGGTGCCAAACCTCCTTCTCGCGGGGACCTGCGCCGAAGACGAGGCCAAAAGGGGCATGCATGCACCCGCCTCCACCACCGACCGCCGAGATCCCGCATCGACTTCGCACCATTTATCGACTTCGCACCATTTGCTGTCGCGGCGCACCATGCGTGCCTGGTGCGCAGTCGCATCAGGTGGTGCGAAGTGGGAAAGAGAGGTGGGGAGCTGACCCGAACCGGCCGGGAATCGATCCGAACCGGCCGGGAATCGACCCGAACCGGCCGGGAATCGACCCGAACCGGCCCGGAACCGGCCCGAACCGGCCCGGAAGTGATCCCGGACCGGCCCAGAGCAGGATCGATCAGTACGCCGGCGGGGTGTGCCAGATGCGGTCGATGTAGTCGCGCATCGAGCGATCGGAGGAGAAGAACCCGCAACGAGCCACGTTCAAGATCGCGGCCCGGGTCCACCACTCGGTGTCGGCGTACGCGGCAGCGACCTTGTCCTGCGCCTCGATGTAGGACTCGTAGTCGGCCAGGGCCATGAAGCGGTCCTCGTGCAGCAGATTGCCGACCACCGACGCGTACATGTCCCGGTCACCGTTGGAGAAGGCACCCTCGGCGATCAGGTCGATCGCCCGCTTCAGGCTCTCGTTCTTCTCGTAGTACGAACTGGGCACGTAGCCCCGCGCGTACAGGTCCTCGACCTCCGGTTCGAGCAGCCCGAACAGGAAGAAGTTGTCGTCCTTGACCAGCCGGCGGATCTCGACGTTCGCGCCGTCGTCGGTGCCGATGGTGAGCGCGCCGTTCAGGGCGAACTTCATGTTGCCGGTGCCGGAGGCCTCCTTGCCGGCCAGCGAGATCTGCTCGGACAGGTCGGCCGCCGGGATGACCTTCTCGGCCAGCGTCACGTTGTAGTTCGGCGGGAACAGCACCTTGAGCCGACCCTCGACTCGGGGGTCGCTGTTCACGACCGAACCCACCCCGTTGATCAGGTGGATGATGTCCTTCGCGATCTTGTAGCCAGGCGCTGCCTTGGCACCGAAGATGAAGGTGCGGGGCGTGATGTCGGCCGCGGCCACCTCGCCGGAGATGATCCGGTCGTACTCGGTGACGATGTGCAGCAGCTTCAGGGTCTGCCGCTTGTACTCGTGGAGCCGCTTCACCATCACGTCCAGCATGTGGGTGTCGTCCACCGAGGTGCCGTCCCGCTGCTCCAGCACCCGGTTCAGCCGGCGCTTGTTGTGCGCCTTGACCTCGCGGAACCGCTCGCGGAACTCCTCGTCGGTCGCGTACGGCTCCAGTTCCCGCAGCCGCTCCAGGTCGGTCAGCCAGCCCACCCCGATGGCGTCGGTGATCAGTTCGGACAGCGCTGGGTTGGCGAGCTTGACGAAGCGCCGCGGGGTGACGCCGTTGGTGACATTGGTGAACTTGCCGGGATAGAACTCGTCGAAGTCGGGCAGCACCTTGTCGCGCAGCAATTGCGAGTGCAGTTCGGCGACACCGTTGACCTTGGCGCCGGCGACGGTGGCCAGGTACGCCATCCGGACCGCCCGCTCGGGGAACTCGGCGATGATCGACATCCGGGAGATCCGCAGGTGATCACCGGGGAACCGCTCGGCGACCTGCTCCAAGAACTCCTCGTTGATCCGGTAGATGATCTCCAGGTGACGGGGCAGCAGCCGCCCGAGCAGCTCGACCGGCCAGACCTCCAACGCCTCCGGCAGCAGCGTGTGACAGGTGTAGGCGAAACACTGCTGGGTGATCGCCCAGGCCTCGTCCCAGTCCATCTTCTTCTCGTCGACCAGCACCCGCATCAGCTCGGGCACGCCGATCACCGGGTGGGTGTCGTTGAGCTGGAAGATCACCCGGTTGGGCAGGTTGTGCAGGTCGTAGTCCTTCGGCAGCAGATAGCGCAGCAGGTCGGCGATCGAGGCGGCGACGAAGAAGTACTGCTGCTGCAGCCGCAGCTCCTTGCCCTGCGGCGTGGAGTCCTCCGGATAGAGCACCTTGGAGATGTTCTCCGCGTACGTCTGTGCGCGGACCGCCTCCTCGTAGTCACCGGAGTTGAAGATCCGCAGGTCGAAGGCATCGGTGGCCACCGAGCGCCACAGCCGCAGCGTGTTCACCCGGCCGTTCTGGTAGCCGGGGACCATGTAGTTGTACGGGACCGCCTTGACCTTCCAGCCCGGCACCCAGCGGCTGCGCTCGACCCCGTCGGTGTCGGTGTAGTGCTCCGTGTGGCCGCCGAAGTTGATGGTCTGGGCAGCCTCCGGATGCGGGAACTCCCATGGAGCACCGAGGGTCAGCCACGAGTCGGGCTGCTCGACCTGCCGGCCGTCGACGAAGGTCTGGCGGAAGATGCCGTACTGATACCGGATCCCATAGCCGACACACGGCACGTTCATGGTGGCCAGCGAGTCGATGAAGCAGGCGGCCAGGCGACCCAAGCCGCCGTTGCCGAGGCCGGGCTCGACCTCCTGGGCGCGCAGGTCGGCGAGGTCGATCCCGCACTGGTCCAGGCCCTCTTCGACGATCTCGGTGAGACCGGTAGCGAGCAGGGCGTTGCCCAGCTGGCGACCGAGCAGGTATTCCGCAGACAGATACGCCACGCCCTTGGCCTGGCTCTGGAACTGGCGACGCAGGGTCTCCAGCCAGCGGGCCATCAGATAGTGGCGGACGGTCTTGGCGAGGGCCATGTACTGGTCGTTCACCGTCGAGGTGGACAGGGCGACACCCTGGCCGAAGTTGAGCTCACGGAGGAACTCCTTGACGAACCCGTCCACCGAGCTGGGCGGCGACCCGACGGGCGCGAGCGCGAGCGCATGGGTCGGCTTTCGCTTCGTCGGCCGGCTTTCCGCGGTTGCGGTATCGGTGTCGTCAGTAGATGCGGGCGCAGGATCAATATCGGTGACGACCTCCAGCTCGAGGTCGTCGTTCACAGTAGTGGCGTTGTCGGACACGGGGTAACGGTAGCGTCGTCCGGCCTCTCTCGTGTCATCCGGCACCCGATATGTTTGCACTCGCCATGCCAGAGTGCTAAACATGGTGTTAGCACTCTCGCATTGAGAGTGCTACCTCACCAAGCGGTGAGCCCACGCGTCGCGGCCACCCGGCAGCGGCGTACGGGCGTCCGTCGCGGGCATCGCTCGGGGAGACCCAGAAACCTATCCATACCACCGTGCGGGGACATACCCCGCTCGCGGGAGGACTCGCGGAGAACATGCCGAAACTGATTCAGTTCAACACCGAGGCGCGACGCGGCCTCGAGCGGGGGATGAACATCCTCGCGGACGCCGTCAAGGTCACCCTGGGCCCCAAGGGCCGCAACGTCGTGCTGGAGAAGAAGTGGGGTGCCCCGACCATCACCAATGATGGCGTGAGCATCGCCAAGGAGATCGAGCTCGAGGACCCGTACGAGAAGATCGGCGCCGAGCTGGTCAAGGAGGTCGCCAAGAAGACCGACGACGTCGCGGGCGACGGCACCACCACCGCCACCGTGCTGGCCCAGGCCATGGTGCGCGAGGGTCTGCGCAACGTGACCGCCGGCGCGAACCCGATGGCCCTCAAGCGGGGCATCGAGGCCGCCGTGGCCGCCCTGGTCGCCGAGCTCGCAGCGACCGCCAAGGACGTGGAGACCAAGGAGCAGATCGCTGCCACCGCCTCCATCTCCGCCGCTGACACCCAGGTCGGTGCGATCATCGCCGAGGCCATGGACAAGGTCGGCAAGGAAGGCGTCATCACCGTCGACGAGTCGAACACCTTCGGCCTGGAGCTCGAGCTCACCGAGGGCATGCGGTTCGACAAGGGCTACATCTCGCCCTACTTCGTCACCGACACCGAGCGCATGGAGACCGTGCTCGACGATCCGTACGTGCTGATCGTCAACTCCAAGATCAGCAACCTCAAGGAGCTGCTGCCGGTCCTGGAGAAGGTCATGCAGAGCGGCAAGCCGCTCGTCGTGATCGCCGAGGACGTCGACGGCGAGGCTCTGGCCGCGCTGATCGTGAACAAGATCCGTGGCACCTTCAAGTCCGTCGCCGTCAAGGCTCCGGGCTTCGGTGATCGTCGCAAGGCCATGCTGACCGACATCGCGATCCTGACCGGTGGCCAGGTCATCTCCGAGGAGGTCGGCCTCAAGCTCGACGGCGTCGAGCTGGAGCTGCTGGGCCAGGCTCGTCAGGTCGTGGTGACCAAGGACGAGACCACCATCATCGAGGGCGCGGGCGACTCCGAGCAGATCGCCGGCCGGGTCAACCAGATCCGTAACGAGATCGACAACTCCGACTCCGACTACGACCGCGAGAAGCTGCAGGAGCGGCTGGCCAAGCTGGCCGGCGGCGTGGCCGTGATCAAGGTCGGCGCGGCCACCGAGGTCGAGCTGAAGGAGCGCAAGCACCGGATCGAGGACGCCGTCCGCAACGCCAAGGCTGCGGTCGAGGAGGGCATCGTCGCCGGCGGCGGCGTGGCTCTGCTGCAGGCTGCGCAGCACGCCAAGGTCGACCTGGACGGTGACGAGGCCATCGGTGCACAGATCGTGTTCACGGCGGCTGAGGCGCCGCTGCGGCAGATCGCCTTCAATGCCGGTCTGGAGCCGGGCGTGGTGGCCGAGAAGGTCCGCGGCCTGGCTGCTGGTCACGGTCTGAACGCGGCCACCGGTGAGTACGTCGACCTGGTGCCGGCCGGCATCATCGACCCGGCCAAGGTGACCCGGTCCGCGCTGCAGAACGCGGCGTCGATCGCGGCCCTGTTCCTCACCACCGAGGCCGTCATCGCCGACAAGCCGGAGAAGGCTGCGCCTGCTCCGGGTGGCGACATGGGTGGCGGCATGGGCGGCATGGACTTCTGATCTGAGGTTCTGACCCGCTCGGCTATCGAGCAACAACCGGAGGCGGTCCCCAGCTGGGGGCCGCCTCTGTGTTTGTCGTCGCTCGCTGTTCGACTGCGCTCCCAGGGCTCTGTCTTCCTTCGTCGTTCGCAAACGAACAGCGTGTTTGCTCGCTCCTCAGTCCAGACAGAGCCCTCGCTCCGCCTCACGGCCGCTCGCGACGGGAGTCGTCGCTCGCTGTTCGACTGCGCTCCCAGGACTCCGCCTTCCTTCCTCGCTCGCACGACGAAGAGCGTGTCTTGCTCCCTCGTCGGTCCAGACGGAGCCCTCGCTCCGTCTCACGGCCGCTCGCGACGGGAGTCGTCGACTCGCTGTTCGGGTGCGCTCCCAGGGCTCTGTCTTCCTTCGTCGTTCGCAAACGAAGAGCGTGTTTGCTCGCTCCTCAGTCCAGACAGAGCCCCCGCTCCGCCTCACGGCCGCTCGCGACGGGAGTCGTCAGGGGACGAGGTAACCATGGCGTCGTCCGACCTCGATCGCCTTGCGTCGCGAGTCGACGCTGAGTTTCGCGTAGATCGCCTTGAGATGAGTCTTGACCGTGTTGACCGAAACGGACAGATCGGCAGCGATGTCGGACACGGAACACAGGTTCGGCAGCATGGTCAGCACTTCGAGCTCCCGCGGGGTGAGGGGAAGCCCGCCGCGCTGCCGCTCCGCCGGTCGCAGTCCCAGTACGGTCCTGATCAGCTCGGCGTGCTCGGATCCGAGGAGCTGGGAGTCGCCGGCGAGCAGCTCGATCACCGGTTCGGGCGCGATGATCAAGGGACGTAGCGCTCCCTGGCCGGCTGCCAGCTCGAGCGCTTCTCTCAGCAGGACGCGCGCTTCGGCCCGGCGTCGCAGCCGCAGACCCAAGGACGCCAGCTGGACCCGGCAGGCGACCTCGACCCACTCGGCCAGGGGCGCGTGTCGACCGTCGATGATCGAGTCGAGCAACTCCCGCCCGGCATCGTGGCGACCTCGGGCGATTGCGGCGCAGGCACGCAGATAGGCCACATCACCGGTCGATCCCAGTGTCGACCGCATGGCCTGCAGCACTTCTCGGGCCCGTTCAGCCTGGCCGAGTGCCAGGGAGATCTCCTGCTCCCACAGAGATCCGACAGCGAGAACCTTGCGACTGAGCGGATCGGAGGGAATTCTCGCCCGGATCTCGCGAAGCGCGGCGAGGGCCGAGTCGTCATGGTCGCCGAGGTCGTGCCGCGCCACCGCCACGACCATCGTGGCCAGCGCGGCCGTCGGCTGCTGGGCGGCGAGCTCGCCGGCGTGGAAACGGATCGACGGAGCGGCCAGGGAGATGGCTTGGACCGGATCGCCGGCCATCAGTGCGCTGTAGCAGCGGATGCCCGAGGTCACCGACTGCTCGGCCGTGCCGGACCACTGCGACTCGGGTGCCGACGCGTCGGCGCGGGCGGCGAGTGCGCCGGCTTCCTGCAACTCGCCGCGAGCCACAGCGACCACGGCCAAGATCACCGTTGCCTGGGCTGCCACGTACGGCTGGTCGCCGAGCTCGGCGGCCCGCAGGGACGAGGTCGCATGGCGGCGCGCCTCGTCGAGATCGCCGCCAGCGGCGCTGGCGAGAGCTGTGGTGAGGCGGCTGAGAGCGAGCTCCGACGGCAGGTTGAGGTCAAGCGGCAGATCCTGAGTGTCGGGTTCAGGCATCGGGACGTGGTCCAGCTCGCCCGACAGCCACGTGAGGCGGACCCGCACCAGAGCGCGAAGCCAACGGTGGGTAGCGGCGACGCGCTCGTCGTCGTCCGTGCGCCGAGCCAGCCGGCGGTCGGCGCGCTTGGCCAGCTCTGCCGCGATGGTCGCCTCGCCGGCGTCGAGGAAGGCCAGAGCGAGGACGAGCGCCACGGTGGGCTCGGTGTCCAGCGCTTCGGTCGGATACCGTCGCCAGGCGTCCCGAAGGACGTCGAACTGGCCCTCGCCGAGCAGGGTCAACGCGTGCTCGTGCACGATGGCCGAGCTGACCGCTGGATCGCTGACGTGCGCGGCGCAGCGCAGCCCTGCAGCGGGGTCGCCGTCGGCGGCGTACCACCGGGCTGCAACGGCGTACAGCTGCTCCTTCAAGCGGGGATCGCAGCGGTGCAGGTCAGCCTTCAGGTGCGCCCGGAGCAGTGGATGAATGCGGAACCACTGCCGTCCCGAGCCGTGGCTGACCACGAGCGAGGATTCCCGTTCGAGTGCGGTCAGCAGCTCGACGGCTTCCGAGGTGCCGGTCAGCGCTTCGGCCAGCGAGGCAGAGAGCTGGTCACAGATACTCAGTCGGCGCAGCAGCGACCCGGCCTCGGTGGGCAGCCGGGAGAGCACCTCGCTGACCAGATAGTCGGCGATCGCCCGGTCGTTGCCGGCCAGATCGGTGAGGAAACCGTCAGGGTCATCGGTCGACGCGAGCGACATGGTGGCCAGCCGCAGGCCGGCCGCCCAGCCGCCGGTCTGTTCCACCAGGGTGGTGAGCTGATCGTCTCGTAGCCGCAGACCGCTCCGCTCGACGAGGTCACGGGCCTCGGCCTTCGTGAAAGCCAGCCGGTCGCTGCGCACCTCCACCAGCCGACCGGACGCTCGCCAGCGCGCCAACGGCAACCTGGGATCGCTACGGGTTGCCAGGATGATCTGCAGTCCGTTCGGCAGGTAGCTCAGCAGCGACTCCACGACATTCATCGCCTCGCTCCCGGCCAACACGTGCAGGTCGTCGAGTACGAGTCGGACCGGGGCCTGCAGCCGGGCGAGACCCCCGGTCAGCCGCTCCGCGAACGCGAGTACGGCGGCGGCGTCGCCGAGCGGGTCGAGGAGGCGCACCGGGCTGTCTGCCGACACCGCGGCGCACGCACCGAGCGAGGCGAGGATCGTTGCCCACAGGGCAGTCTCGGATCTGTCGGCTCGATCGAGCGACACCCACGCCGTCCGCTCCGGGGTGCGGTTGCACCACTCGGCCACCAGGCTCGTCTTGCCGTGCCCCGCCGGTGCACTGAGCAGCAGGACCTGATCAACGGTGGCGGCGTCGAGGACCCCGAGCAGCCTGTCGCGCCGGACCCCACGATCCAAGGGCCGAGGAATGGCCAACTTGGCCGTCGGCACCGGGACCCGGGACGGCGCCCTGCCGTCCAGAGCAGACATGCGATTCACTGTAGTTGGCGACCCTGGGCTGCCAGGTAGGCCAAAAGTCCTCTGCTAGTCGTCCCGGGCGATCTGCTCGATCTTGTTGGATCTGCTCGATCTGTAGATAGCGCGAGACCGACAAGATCGAGCGGATGTGGGACGTCAGGTGGCGCGACGGGGGACGGCGCTCTTGAGTTCGTCGGCGGCGTGGTTCAGGTCGCCGTCGGTGGTGCCGGCCTCGAAGCTGAAGCGCAGTGCGGTCTGGGCGATCTCGGCCGGAATGCCCAGCGCCGTGAGCACGTGTGATGGCTCGTCGCTGCCGGCGGCGCAGGCCGACCCGCTGGAGCAGACCACGCCGTGGCGTTCGAGATCGAGCAACACCGACTCGCCGCTGATCCCCGGCAGCACGAAGGAGGCGTGGCCGGGCAGTCGCTGCGTACGGTGGCCGGTGAGCCGGGCATCAGGGACCCCGGCCTCCACCCGGGTGATGAAGCGATCACGCGTCGCCGCAAGCAGTGCCGGGTCGGCGGCGCGGGCGAGCCGCAGGGCGGTGGCCATCCCGACCGCGCCGGCGACGTCCTCGGTGCCCGACCGCAGGCCGCGCTGCTGTCCGCCGCCATGGATCAGCGGCTCGATCGGGGTCCGGCGGCGTAGATAGAGCACGCCGATGCCCTTGGGTGCCCCGAGCTTGTGGCCGGAGATGCTGAGCGCTTGGACTCCTAGGTGGTCGACATTCAGCTCGAGCCAACCGGCGGCTTGGACCGCGTCGGTGTGGAACGGAATGTCGTGAGTACGCGTGATGGCAGTCAGCTCGGCGATCGGCTGGATGGTGCCGATCTCGTTGTTGGCGTACTGGATGCTGACCAGCGTGGTGTCGGGGCGGACTGCCGCAGCAAGTGCCTCGGGGGAGACCAGACCATCGGCATCGACACCCAGCTCCGTGACCTCGTAGCCTAGTCTGCCCAGCCAGCGCGCGGATTCCAGGACGGCCGGATGCTCGATCGCGGAGACGATCACGTGCCGGCCCCGGGGCGCCGCGAGCGCGATGCCCTTGATCGCCGTGTTGGCGCCTTCGGTGCCACCGGAGGTGAACGTGACCTCGGCCGGCCGGGCGCCGAGCACCTGGGCGACGGCGCGACGCGCTGCGTCGAGCCCCCGAGCCGCAGCCTCACCGACCTCGTGATGACTGGCCGGGTTGCCGTACGTCGTGGTCAGGTAGGGCCACATCGCCTCGAGCACCTGACGGCGTACGGGGGTGGTGGCCGCAGCGTCCAGATAGGTCATCCGGAGTGGACCGTGATCATGAATGGTCGTCCACGACGACATCCAGACCGAGATCGAGCGCGCGGACGCTGTGGGTCAAGGCTCCGACGCTGATCACGTCGACACCGGTCTGGGCAATCGGGCCGATGGCGTCCAGGGTGATGCCCCCGGAGGCTTCGACGATGGCCCTTCCGTCGATCCGGCGGACACCCTCGACCAGGTCGTCGACGGAGAAGTTGTCCAGCATGATCGTGTCCGGTCCGGCGGCCAGCACCGTATCCAGCTGGTCCAGCCGGTCGATCTCCACCTCGATGTGCATGGTGTGCGGCAGCTCGGCCCGCGCTCGCCGTACCGCGGCAGCGATGTCGCCGACCACGGCGAGGTGGTTGTCCTTGGCCATCACCGCGTCGGACAGCGAGTAGCGGTGGTTGTGGCCGCCGCCGCAGCGCACCGCGTGCCGCTCCAGCGCCCGCAGACCAGGGGTGGTCTTGCGGGTGTCGACGACGCGCGCCTTCGTGCCGGCCACTGCTTGGACATAGCGGGCGGTCTGCGTGGCGATGCCGGACATTCGTTGCACCAGGTTGAGCGCCACCCTTTCCGCCTGCAGCACGGCGCGAGCCGGCCCTTCCACCCGGGCCAGCACCTGTCCTGCGTCGAAGTGGTCGCCGTCTGTGGCCAGCAGGGTGACCTTCACGTTCGGGTCCAGTGTGGTCATGGCCACCTCGAAGACCTCGGCCCCGGCCAACACCCCCGGCTCGCGGGCGACCAATTCGGCGGTCGCCGTCGTCGTCGCCGGGATCAGGGTCTGGCTGGTGACATCGCCGTACGGCGCGTCCTCGGCGAGCGCCATCGTGACGACGGCCTCGATCTGTCGGCGTTGCAGGCTCATCGTGCTGCTCCCATTCCGGAGCTGCTCGGGTTGGTCGGCCTTGCTCGGTCTGCAGACCGAGCAGAGCCGACAAGATCGAGCAGACCTGTTGGGGTGGGGGTGAGGATGAGGCCGGAGTGCGCGGCCTGGGTGGGATCGGTGGCGGGGAAGTCGGCGCGGTAGTGGCCGCCGCGAGACTCGGTACGCCGCAGCGCGCTCGCCGTGACTGCGCGAGCCACCAGCAGCAGGTTGGCGTCCTCGGCCGACTTGGCATCCGTGACATCCGGGGTACGCCAGCTGCGCAAGGTGGCCAGCGCTTCGGTCAGTCCCGTCGCCGTCCGGCTCAGCCCGACCGCCTCCCACATCAGCGCCTGCAGATCGCTGCGGGTGTACGGCTCCGCCTCTGGAGCATCGCCGAGCTCGACGGTCTGGGGTTGCGACCAGGTCTGGTCGAAACCGTCCTGCTGGCCCGTCAGCCCGTTGGCGACGCGGCCGCCGTACACCATGCCCTCCAGCAACGAGTTCGACGCGAGCCGGTTGGCGCCGTGCAGACCGGTGCAGGCGACCTCGCCGACCGCGTACAGGCCCGGCACCGAGGTGCGCCCCCAGGTGTCGGTGCGCACGCCGCCCATCCAGTAGTGGGCCGCAGGGGTCACCGCGATCGGCTCGCGAGCCCAGTCGAATCCCCGCGCTCGGCAGTTCGCATCGATGGTGGGGAAGCGGCGGGCGAGGAACTCGGCGCCGAACTGGGTGGCATCGAGACGCACCGGTACGCCGTGCTGGCGTGCCATCTGGTCGGCGATGCCGCGTGCCACGACATCGCGCGGGGCGAGCTCGGCGGCGCGGTGGACCTCGAGCATGAACCGGCGTCCGTCGGTGTCGATCAGGGTCGCGCCCTCACCGCGGACGGCCTCGGAGATCAAGAAATTGCCCGGCGCCGCGAGCGACGTCGGATGGAACTGGTAGAACTCCAGATCCGCCACCGCTGCACCGGCACGCAGGGCCAGCGCGACCCCATCGCCGGTGGCGACCTCGGGGTTGGTGGTGTAGCGGTAGAGCTGACCGGCGCCACCGGTGGCCAGGATCACCGCGTCGGCGGCCAGTGTGGTGCCGTCCAGCAGACGTACGCCCACAGCCCGCCCGGCGACCACCTCGATGTCGACCACGGTCGTATTCGTCAGTAGGGGAATGCCGGCCTCGGCCACCCGATCCAGCAGCGCCGCCGAGATCGCCGCCCCGGTGGCATCGCCATCGACATGCAAGATCCGCGGGTGCTCGTGTGCAGCTTCCAGCCCGAGAGCCAGGCTGCCGTCGCGGCGACGATCGAAGCCCACGCCACGCTCGATGAGCTCGCCGACGGCGGCCGGACCGCCTTCGCACAGCACCGACGCGGCGGTCTGATCGCTCAGTCCGGCACCGGCGACCAGCGTGTCGGCGACGTGGCTGGCCGGGGAGTCCGGGGGAGCGACGACGACCGCGACGCCACCTTGGGCATAGCGGGTGTTGCTCTCTTCGGCGTCCGCCTTGGTGACCACGACCACGTCGTGCTCCCGAGCAAGATCGAGAGCAGCCGTGAGCCCGGCCACACCGGAGCCGATGATGCTTACACGCATGAGTGTCTCCTAGTCACCGGGTTAGCGAGGGAGCGCTGCGAGCATCCGCTCCAGCGCTACCTTGGCGTCGCGGGCCACCTCGTCGGCGACCACGATCTCGTTGCGGATCTCGCCTTCGACCAGGCCGTCCAGGGTCCAGGCGAGGTAGCCGGGGTGGATCCGATACATGGTCGAGCAGGGGCAGATCACCGGATCGAGGCAGAAGATCGTCTTGTCCGGGTTCTCGGCGGCGAGCCGGTTGACCAGGTTGATCTCGGTGCCGATGGCGATCACGTCGCCCGGACTGGCGGCGGCGACGAACTTGCGGATCGCATCCGTGGAGCCCGAGGCATCGGCGGCGTCCACCACCGGCATCGGGGACTCCGGGTGCACGATCACCTTGCAGCCCGGATACTGCGCCCGGGCCTGATCGATCTGCGCCACCGTGAATCGCTTGTGCACCGAGCAGAACCCGTGCCACAAGATCACCTTCGCGTCGATCAGATCGGCCTCGGTGTTGCCACCCAGCGGCTTGCGGGGATTCCACATCGGCATCTGCTCCAGCGGTACGCCC
>Ga0209368_1001172_pt1 | contig 12648 bp, 9 predicted proteins | sample EBPBio242008_DNA_FD_185862 | JGI IMG/M metagenome (GOLD analysis project Ga0209368, IMG submission 185862) | Wastewater treatment Type I Accumulibacter community from EBPR Bioreactor in Madison, WI, USA - Reactor 1_4/24/2008_ DNA (SPAdes)... | ecosystem: Engineered > Bioreactor > EBPR >...
GGACGGTGAGCGCCGCAGCCTTGACCGGGGTCGGGAACTGCTCGGGGAACTGCACCAGCAGCACCTGTCCGAACGCGAAGCTGAAGCCGATGAAGGAACCGAAGGTGCCGATGTAGAGCAGCGACATGATCCAGGTCTCGCGATGGGTCATCACCTCCCGGATGGCGCCCTTGGCTTGGGAGTTCTGCGCCAGGTTGTCCATGAACACCGCGGCGCCGCTCGCGGCCAGGAGGATCAGCGGCAGATAGATGACCACCATCGCGCGCGGGTGCTGCGTGCCGAGGGTGGCGAGCACGACCAGGCCGACGAGTTGCACGACCGGCACGCCCAGGTTGCCGCCACCGGCGTTGATGCCGAGCGCCCAACCCTTGAGCCGGACCGGGTAGAAGGTGTTGATGTTGGTCATCGACGAGGCGAAGTTGCCACCACCGACGCCGGCGGACATGGCCACCACCAGCAAGGTGCCGAACTCCACACCCGGCTGCAGGAAGATGGCGATCAGGGTCGTCGGCACCAGCAGCAGCAACGCTGACACGATGGTCCAGTTGCGGCCGCCGAAGATCGCGACCGCGAACGTGTACGGCAACCGCAGCACCGCCCCCACCAGCGTCGGCAGTGCGGTCAGCAGGAACTTCTGCGCCGGGTCGAAGCCGTACTCCGGGCCGAGGAACAGCACCAGCACCGACCACAGGCTCCAGATGGAAAACCCGATGTGCTCGCTGGCGACGGAGAAGATCAGATTGCGGCGGGCGATCGGCTTGCCCCTGGTGGTCCAGAACTCCGGGTCCTCCGGGCGCCAGTCCTCGATCCACCTGCCCCCGAGGCGGTGCTTGGCGGCTGTGGTGGCCAGAGTGCTCGAGGTCGCAGGTGCCGTGGTCGAGGTATCGGACGTACTCATGATTGCGAGTCCTTCAACGGTGGTGGATCAACAGTCGAGGACGATGCGGTCGTCGATGACCTGCACGTCGTAGGTGCGCAGGGTGTAGTCACTGCTGGTCGAGCAGCCGGTGGTGAGGTCGAACGCGTTCAGGTGCAGCGGACAGAGCACCACCGTCGAGTCGATCTGCCCGTCAGCGATCGGGCCGCCCTTGTGTGGGCAGACCGCGGACACCGCACGCAGGCTGCCGTCGCGCAGTCGGAAGACCGCGATCTGCTCCCCGGCGACCGCGAAGGCCCGGCCCTCGCCGTACGGGACCTGGTCGAGCCTGCCCAGGACGTGCCGCATGCCCACGCGGGCGTCGCTCAGGTCGGTGCTCACCAGGACCCGCCCAGCAAGATCTCGGCCCGATTCTTGGGCACGTGCGGCAGCACCTCGAGCGGCAGCGATGCCCGGAACTGCCCCGGGCTTGCCGGGTTCTTCCCGTCCTGCCACGGATCGCGGTGGTTCTCGGCATGCTTGGCCACTTCCGCGTCCAGCCGCTCCGCGATCCCTTCACTGTCGGTGACCACCACGGCGCGGATGTGCTCCAGCCCGACTCGGGGAACGAACGCGTACGTGCGTTCCAGCCACTTGGCGTTCTCCCGGTAGTACTGCAGGAACCGGCCGGTGAGGAGCTTGGCGGTCTCGGCGTCGTCGACGGTGCAGAGCAGATCGCCCTTGCGGATGTGCGCGCCGGCCGCGCCGCCGATGTAGATCTCCCAGCGGCCGCCCTCGATCGCCACGATGCCGACGTCCTTCACGTACGACTCGGCGCAGTTGCGGGGGCAGCCCGAGACGGCCAGTTTCATCTTGGCCGGACCCTCCATGCCCTGCAGCCGCGTCTCCAGCTCGATCCCGAGCTTGGTGGAGTCGCCGGTGCCGAACCGGCAGAACTCCTGCCCGACACAGGTCTTCACGGTGCGAAACGACTTGCCGTACGCGTAGCCGGACGGCATGTCGAGGTCGGCCCAGACGGCCGGCAGGTCCTCCTTCTTGATGCCCAGCAGGTCGATCCGCTGACCGCCGGTCAGCTTGACCATCGGCACGTCGTACTTCTCCGCGACGTCGGCGATCCGGCGCAGCTGCTCGGGTGTCGTGACCCCGCCCCGCATCTGCGGCACGACGGAGAAGGTGCCGTCCTTCTGGATGTTGGCGTGCACCCGGTCGTTGATGAATCGGCCCTCACGATCATCGGGCGCCTCGCTCCCCCACATCATCTTCAGCAGTGACGCCAGACCCATCTTGGACTTGGCGTCCTCCGCGCCGCCCGGCGCCAAGGCCGCGAACACCTCGGCCACCGAGCGCAGGTTGCGCTCCCGGATCTCGGCCATCAGGGTCGGCTTGTCCAGCGGGATGCCCGGCACATACCAGTGGATCGACGGATCCTCCTGGACCGCACCGTCGGCGGCCCACTCCACCAGCTTGGCCACCAGCCCCTTGCAGGACCCGCAGCCCTTGCCGGCCCGGGTCGCGTCCATCACGCCGGTGACGGTCTTGCAGCCGCCCTTGACGGTGTCGACGATCGTCGACTTGCAGACGCCGTTGCAATTGCACACCTGGGCGTCGTCGGCCAGCTCGGCGACACCGACGTCCTCCGTGGGCCCACCCAGGTCGAACAGCAGTTCCACCCGCTCGTCCGGCAGTGGCAGCCCGCGGTCGAACGCCTGCTGCAGGAAGGCGACCTTGGAGCTGTCACCGAGCAGCGTCGCGCCGATCACCTTGCCGTCGCGGACCACGACCGACTTGTAGACGCCCCGGCTCGGCTCGGAGAACACGATGTGCTCGTCGGTGTCTCGCTCCGGCTCGGCGACACCCATCGAGGCGACCTCGACTCCGGCCACCTTGAGTTTGGTCGCGGTGCGCGAGCCGAGATAGCGCGCCGCGGGGTTCGCGCCGGTGATCTGATCGGCAAGCACCACCGCTTGCTCCCACAGGGGTGCCACCAGTCCGTAGACCTCGCCGCGGTGCTGCACGCACTCCCCGACCGCGAACACCGACGGGTCTTCGACGGTACGCAGCTGGTCGTCGACCACGATCGCCCGTTCGACGGTGAAACCGGAGACGGTGGCGACATCGGTGTTCGGCCGGATACCGGCGGCGATCACCACCAGATCGCAATCGATCTCGGTGAGATCGCGCAGCTTGACGCCGCGCACCCGGTCCGGACCCCAGACCTCGGTGACCCGGGTGCCGGTGAAAACCCCGACGCCGAGCTGGGCCATGCTGCGGCGCAGGATCTCACCGCCGGCGCGGCCGAGCTGGGCGTTCATCAGGTGCTTGCCGGAGTGCACGACGTCGACCTGGACCCCATGGGTCTGCAAGCCGCGGGCGGCCTCCAGACCGAGCAGGCCACCGCCGATCACCACCGCCCGGTGATGATCCTCGCGCCGCGCGTACTCGACCATCGCCCGGGTGTCGTCGAGGGTGCGGAAGGAGAAGACGCCCGGCAGCATCGAGCCATTTGGGCGATAGATGCCCTCCGTCGGCGGCACGAAGGCGCGGCTGCCGGTGGCGATGATGAGCTGGTCGTAGGGCGTGATCGACCCGTCGTCGCCGAAGACCACCTTGGCGAACCGGTCGATCCGCTCGATTCGTACGCCGGCGTGCAGGTCGATGGCGTTGTCGGCGTACCACTGCAGGCTGTTGAGGAAGATGTCGGCCTCGCTGTCCTCGCCGGACAGCACATGGCTGAGCATGATGCGGTTGTAGTTGCCGTACGGCTCGTCGCCGAACATGGTGATCTCGAACAGCTCGGCACCGTTGCGGCTGAGGATCTCCTCCACCGTGCGGGCACCGGCCATGCCATTGCCGATCACCACCAGCCGCTGCTTCGTCGGCCAGCTCTCCCTCGCTGAACTGGGAGGCGCAAGCAGATCTGTCATCAGTGCTCTACCAGTCCGAGGTCGACCACGACCGTGCCGATCAGTCCGGCGGGTGCGGCCAGGGCGAGTTCGATCAGCGAGCCACCCTCGATGTCCTCCACGACCCGCAGCGGCACGTGCACGTCACCCTTGGCGCCGATCGGGAAGTAGCGCATCGGCACTCCGTCGCGCAGCAGCACGACGGTGATCAGCTCGTCGGTGGAGTTGCCGCCGCGGAAATAGAGCGCCTGACTGACCACGCCATCGGGCACCAGCCGGCTGAGCTCGTCGCTGATCGGTGTCTGCTTGTCCATCCCGGCGCCGTGGAAGGGATAGACGCCTTGCAGGAAATGGTTGCGAGCGATCACGGGAGATTCCTTCCGAGGAGACGAGTTGCCGATCCGGGCGACGTCGACCGCGCAGGCCTTGAAGGCGGGCATCTTGGAGTGCCGATCCAGCACGGGGTTGGTGAGGTTGTTGGCCGCCGAGGCCCCGCCCCAGTGGAACGGCACGAACACGGTGTCGGGCCGGATGTCGTCGTTGACGCTGGCCCGGAAGGTCGCGGTGCCGCGGCGCGATCTCAGCTCGACGAGGTCGGTGTGCTGCACACCCAGTGAGCGGGCCAGGTCCGGGTGCAGCTGAGCTTCCGGCTCCCCGGTGGCCTGTTCCTGACGGGCCTGTTCCTGATGGGCCTGTTCCTGACGGGCCTGTGCCGGGCTCAGCGCCCGCCGCGTCTGGGTGCCGCTTTGGTAGTGCGCCATCAGCCGACCGGTGGTCAGCACGTACGGGAACCTGGCATCCGGCGTCTCGGCGGGTGCGGTGTAGTCGACCCGGATGAAGCGGGCTCGGCCGTCGCGGGTCGGGAAGCCGCCGGCGAACAGGCGTGGCGTACCGGGATGGTCCTCGCTCGGACACGGCCAGAACACTCCGTCGGTGGCCTCGATCCGCTCCCAGCTGATGCCGGCATAGTCGGCGATCCCGCCGGCCGAGGCGCGGCGCAGCTCGGCGAACATCTCGGCCGGATCGGCGCTGAGATAGGCACCCCGGCCGAGTCCGTCGGCCAGGGCCTTCAACAGCTGCAGGTCGTCGAGCACTCCTTCGGGCGGCGGCAGCGCCCGCTTGCGCCGGATGACGCGGCCTTCGAGGTTGGTCATCGTCCCTTCCTCCTCCGCCCACTGGGCGGTGGGGAGCACGACATCGGCCAGTTCGGCGGTCTCGGAGAGGAAGAGGTCGGAGACCACCAGCAGGTCCAGGGCGGCGAGCCGGTCGTGGACCCGGTTCACGTCCGGGGCGGAGACGGCGATGTTGGACGCCAGCACCAGCAGCGCGCGGACCCCACCATCGGTGCCCATCCGGTCGAGCATCTCGTACGCCGACAGCCCCGGCTTGGGCAGCTCGGTGGGGTCGATCCCCCAGACTTTCGCCACGTGTGCGCGGTGTTCCGGGTCGGCCAGCTTGCGATAGCCGGGCAGCTGATCCGCCTTCTGGCCGTGCTCGCGGCCTCCCTGGCCGTTGCCCTGGCCGGTGATCGTGCCGTAGCCGGAGCACGGCCTGCCGGGCAGTCCGAGCGCCAGCGCCAGGTTGATGAACGCCTGCGCGGTGTCGGTGCCGGCACTGTGCTGCTCGGCTCCGCGGGCGGTCAAGATCATCGCGCTCTCGGCCTCGGCCAGGGCGCGGACGGCGGCGATCATGGACTCGACCGGTACGCCGGTGATCCGCTCCACCCGGTCCGGCCAATAGGACGCGACCCCGTCCCGCACCGCCGCGAAACCGGAGGTGCGGGCGGCCACATACTCCTCGTCGACCAGGCCCTCCCGAATCGCCAGGTGGAGCAGACCGTTGGCCAGCGCGAGATCGGTGCCCGGCACGGGCTGCAGGTGCAGATCGGCGCCTGCTGCCGTCGCGGTCCGGCGCGGATCGACGACGATGTGCGTCGCCCCGGCGGCACGACCGGCGTCGAAATACTGCATCGCCGGCGGCATCGTGGCGGCCGGGTTCGAACCGACCAGCAGGATCGCCTTGGTCTCGGCGATGTCGGCCAGCGGAAACGGCAGCCCGCGATCGATGCCGAAGGCTCGGTTGCTCGCGGTCGCCGCCGAACTCATGCAGAACCGGCCGTTGTAGTCGATCATGGCGGTGCGCAGCACCACCCGGGCGAACTTGCCGAACGCGTACGCCTGCTCGTTCGTCAGGCCGCCACCGCCGAAGCAGCCGACCGCGTCGCGACCGTACTTCGCTTGGGTGGCGGTGATCCCGTCGACGATCGCCGCCAGCGCCTCGGTCCAGCTCGCCGGCCGGAAAGCGCTGGCCCGATCCCCAGGCACCGTGCGCACCAACGGGTGCAGCAGCCGCTGCGGATGATCCAGCAAGGTCGCCGCGTTCCAGCCCTTGCTGCACAGACCACCCCGGTTGGTCGGGAAGTCGAGCTGCGGCTGCAGGGTGACCGGCCGGGTTCGGGCCGTCAGCACGATCCCGCACTGCAAAGAGCAGTACGGACAGTGCGTCCGGGTTCGGTCGGCAAGCATGCAACCATCGTCGAAACTGCGTGTTACAGCCTGCGGCGATCCCCGGTAACGGCGGGTAAGCGTTCTCTCTCACCCGGCCAAGGCCGAGGTGAGATCAGCCGAAACAACCGGTAACACAATCGGGACCCGGCCTTAACGTGCGTCGGTCTAGGGTCGTCGCACCAGTCCTCGGCGCAGGAGAGTCCGCATGCTGTTCGATCCGAGCGCGTGGGACTCGTGAGCGCAGCGTCCCGTCCTGCGGACCGCCGGCAGAGTCCGATTGAGCTGCTCACCGGATTCCGGGTCGGGGTGACCTCCGATCGCCGGTCCCAGGACCTGATCTCGGCCCTGGAACGCCGGGGCGCCGAGGTGCTGCACGCTCCGGCACTGAAGATCGCGCCCCACGACCAGGACACCATCCTGGTCGCCGAGACGCGGGCGCTGATCGAGGCTCGTCCCGAGGTGGTCTTGATCACCACCGGATATGGGATGCGTCGTTGGCTCGAGGTTGCGGACACGGTCGGGCTCGGGGCACGACTCACCGAGGTCTTGGAGGATGCGCTGATCCTCGCTCGCGGACCAAAATCAGTGGGTGCGATCCGGGCCGCCGGGCTCGAAGAGGAAGCTGCCAGCGCGAGCGACACCACCGCATCCCTGATCGACGCGGTGCATCAGGCGGGCCTGACCGGCCGGCGCGTCGCCATCCAGCTGCACGGCTACACCGACGAGATCCAGCTCGCCCGGTTGCGCGACCTCAGCGCCCGCGTGTGGACCGTGACGCCCTACCGCTGGGTGCCGCCGGCCGCCCCGGACCGGCTGACCCGGCTGATCGAGGCCACCTGCGCCAGGCACCTCGATGCCGTGACGTTCACCAGCGCACCCGGCGCCGAGGCCACCGTGGCGGTGGCTCGGGAGATCGGCCTGCTGGACGAGTTCGTCGCAGCACTGGAAACCGACGTCCTTGCCGTCGCGGTCGGTCCGGTGACCGCCGGACCGCTGCGCGACGCCGGCGCAACGGTGCTGGCTCCGGACCGTCATCGGCTCGGTGCACTCATCCGGTTGGTCAGCGAAGAGCTGGCCGAGCACCGCGTACGCCGTCTTCGCTGCGGCGCAGCCGAACTGGAGCTGCGCGGCGGGGCGGTGCTGGTGGACGGACGACTGATCACCCTCAGCCCCAACGCCTTCGCTCTGCTCCGGACCCTGGCCGGCACGGAAGGGGTCGCCCGACGAGCCGACCTGCAGCGGTGTCTCCCGGACTGCACCGATGAGCACGCACTCGATGTCGCGATCAGCCGACTCCGCCGGTCCCTCGGCGTTCCCGGTCTGGTGAAGACGGTGGTCAAGCGTGGCTACCGGCTGAACACCGTACGCTAATCGGCCATGAGCAAGCTCAATCGCAGCACGTTGTCTTCTCTGGACAGCGCAGTGAAGGTGCCTGGCTACGATCTCGCCGCCGTGCGAGGAGGGATCGCCCACATCGGCGTCGGGGCATTCCACCGAGCCCACCAGGCTGTCTATGTCGATCGGCTGCTCAACCAGGGGCTGGCGATGGACTGGGGCATCGTCGGGATCGGCCTGCTGCCACCCGATGCGGCGATGCGAGACGCGCTCCGCGATCAGGACCATCTCTACGCCGTCCTGGTCAAGCACGCCGACGGCAGCTTGGAACCACACGTAGTGGGTTCGATCATCGATTATCTCTTCGCACCCGACGACCCGGAGGCGGTGCTGTCGGCACTGACCGACCCGGCGATCCGGATCGTCTCGTTGACCATCACCGAGGGTGGCTATCACGTCGACCAGAGCACCGGTGAGCTCGACCTCGACTATGCGTTGCGGGCCGATCTCGTTCCCGGTGCGGTGCCGGCGACCGCATTCGGTTTCATCGTCGAGGCGCTCGCCCGCCGACGGGCGGCCGAGACCGCGCCGTTCACCGTGATGTCGTGCGACAACATCCAAGGCAACGGCACGCTGGCCCGCCACGTCATCACCGACTTCGCCCGGTTGCGGGACCCGGAGCTCGGAGCCTGGATCGAGGCAAACGTCGCATTCCCCAACTCGATGGTCGACCGCATCACCCCGGTCACCACCGACGCCGACCGAGCGCTGCTGACGGTCGAGTTCGACCTCGAGGACCGGTGGCCGGTGGTGTGTGAGCCCTACCTGCAGTGGGTGCTGGAGGACGAGTTCTCCACTGGGCGGCCGCCGTTCGAGGTCGCCGGCGTCCAGGTGGTGGACGAGGTTGCGCCGTACGAGCTGATGAAGCTGCGACTGCTCAACGCCGGTCACCAGGCGCTGGGCTATCTCGGCTACCTGGCGGGCTATCGCTACGCCCACGAGGCCGCCCAGGACCCGCTGTTTGCGGAGTTCCTACTCGGCTACATGGAGCAGGAGGCCACGCCGAGCCTGGATCCGGTGCCGGGTGTGGACCTGGCGGCGTACCGAGCCCAGCTGATCGAGCGGTTCGCCAACCCGTACGTCGCCGACACTCTGGCCCGGCTGTGCACGGACAGCTCGGACCGGATCCCGAAGTTCCTGGTGCCGGTGATCCAGTACCAACTCGCCCACGGCGGACCGGTGCACCGGTCCGCACTCGTGGTGGCCTCCTGGGCCCGCTATGCCGAAGGCGTCGACGAGCAGGGCCAGCCGATCGACGTCGTCGATCAGCGACGGGCCGCGGTCCAGGCCCGGGCCGAACACAATCTGGATGAGCCGCTGCTGTTCCTGGCGGACGAGAGCCTGTTCGGCGCCCTGCGCGAGGACGCCAGGTTCACAGCTCTCTACACCGCAGCCCTTCGTGAACTCCACACCCACGGCGCCCGAGCCACCCTCGAACAGTGGCCACCGGCTGACCTGGACTAGTGTCGAATTAGGGTGGCCTAACCAGCCGTGATCAGAGAGGACCATCGTGGCGTACGTCAACATCACTGCCCTGAGCTTCCCGCCTGGGGCCCAGGCGGAGATCGAACGGCGGTTCGGGGCTCGCAAGAAGGCGGTCGACGCCGCTGCGGGGTTCCAGGGGTTCGAGCTGCTGCGTCCCACGGTCGGCGAGGACCGCTATTTCGTGGTGACCAGGTGGGATTCTCAGCAGGACTACCAGGCGTGGTCTTCGGCCCGTCCCACCGGCGGTCATGACGACGACAAGCGTCGTGGCATGAGCGTCGAGATCCTGGGCTTCGAGGTTGTCGATCTCGACGAGTGACGAGGTCGGCAGTCGGGCCAAACCTGCGGCTCAACCAGCGTGACACGGCGTGTCGCGACCTCTGGCGTCGTTGAGCCGCACATTTGTCACACCTGACCTATCGGACCCTCAGTCGAGGCCGAGTCGCTCCCGCAACGCCGTTTCGTCCTCCGCACTCAGATTGGACTCGATCAACTCCAGGTGGGTGCCGACGAAACGCTGCCGGATCCGATCGGCGACCGCGCCCGAGGTCAGCAGGAACAGCGCGGAGGTTCCCTCGGTCACCTGCTCCTTCACGTTGTCGATGAAGTCGTCGTCCACGCCGACGTCTTCCAGCTTGCCCTTGATCACTCCCGCCGCGGCACCGACTCCGGCGCCGATCACCGGCATGAAGAACAAGATGCCGAACAGGAATCCCCAGAACATGCCGCCCAGCGCGTACTCGCCGGTCAGGTCACCGATCTGGCGGGTCTTGGGCCGTCGTTGCCCGACCGGCCATTCCACGATGGCCGCCTCCTGGACTCTGATGAGACCCTCATCGTCCAACTCCCGCAACGTCCGCATCGCCAGGGACGCACCGTCTGGTCGATCGAACTTCCACGCCGTCAACGTCGCCATTGCAGCCTCACTCTCCACGTCGACAAGGGCCACCTTTCTCAGCACCCTACCGACCCGCCGGTGAACGGAATCACCTTCGCAGGGTGAATCGATCAGGGCACGCCATGAGTAGCGTTCCCATCGAACCGGAACCGGACCCTACGTACGAAGGGCGCAGCCAGGAGATGACCGATCCCACGACGGCAGCCAAGCGCGCTGACCGTGAACCGGCCAGCCATACCGGGCTGAGTCCAGCCAGCCGCGTGCTGCTGACCTTGGCCACCGCGACCATCACGATCGCCGGGCTGTATCTGGCCCGCGGCGTGATCGGCCCCCTTGCCGTCGCGGCACTCGTGGTCATGGTGGCGCACCCGGTTCGCCGTCCGCTCGAGCGCCGCGGCGTCCCGTCCTGGCTTGCCACGGCGGCGGTGATCGTGGTCGCGTACCTGATCCTGGTGATCATGGGACTGCTGTTGGTCATCGCCGTGGCCCAGTTCGTCGATCTGCTCCCCCAGTACGCGGACCGGTTCACGGCACTGGAGGAACAGCTGGTGCCGATCATCAGCCAGATCGGCCTGGACGCCGAGAGCGCCCGCACCATGCTCGGGTCGATCAGCCCGGCCAAGCTGCTGGGACTGGCAGGCGCAGTCAGCAGCGCCGTGCTGGGCGCCAGCACGGCGTTCTTCTTCGTCCTCGCCTACATCGTGTTCATGGCGGCGGACGCGGGGACGTTCGGCGCCCTCTACCGACGCTTCGCCGACACCAAGGCCGGCGTCATCGACACCTTGACGCGGTTCTCTCAGTCTGTCCGCAAATATCTGCTGGTCAACACCGTCTTCGGGGCCGTGGTCGCGGTTCTCGACGGCATCGTGCTGGTCGTTCTGGGGCTGCCGGCCCCGATGCTCTGGGCGATCCTGGCCTTCGTCACCAACTACATCCCCAACATCGGGTTCGTCATCGCGCTGATTCCACCGGCGCTGCTCGCGCTGCTGACCGGGGGCTGGGCTGACGCTCTGGCGGTGGTCATCGCGTACTGCGTGATCAACATGGTGATGCAGACCTTCATCCAGCCCAAGTTCGTCAGCGACGCAGTCCGATTGAGTCTGACCTTGACCTTCTTCTCGGTGGTGTTCTGGAGCATCGTGCTCGGGCCGATCGGTGCTGTGCTGGCCATTCCGGCGACCCTGCTGGTCCGCGCCCTGTTGCTCGAAGGCGATCCGGGGGCGTTCTGGGCACGCTGGCTGACCGGCGACCAGGCAGAGCCACTCGAGCCCGCCTGAATCATTTCCCTACTGGCAGCCCGCGGGCCGGCCCGGCACCGAGGAGAGCGAGGTCGGGATCACTATGCTCTCCGGTATGGCAACGCCCGTCGGCGAGGTTGGTCCCGTCGGATGAGCACCAGCGAACCGGGGCAGCGGAGTCAGCCGCCAGGGCTGACCTGGTCGTGGGGACACGCCCTGGTCGGTGCGGTGTACGCGATTCCGGCTGCCGTGGTGGCGATGATCGACCCCGCACTGGGCGTACCGCTGGCGGTGGGTGTGCTCCCTGCCGCCATCATCGGCATCCCCGCTCGACGCCGCGAGCGGATCAGGATCTTGTTGATCGGCACGCTGGCCGGCGCCTCGGTGTTCGTAGGCGGACTGCTGTCGCACCTGCCGATGCCGGCAACGGCGGTGCTGCTGGCAGCCACGGTGGCGGCAGCGGCTCTCACCGCCTCGATGGCATCCGCCGGACGTGTCGTCCTCGCCCTGTGCGCTCCCATGGTCGGCGTCGGCCTGTCCTACGGCGACTACGCCGAGTCCATCGCCACGTTCGCCCTCCTCACCGCCGGTGCCGCCTTCGCCTGGGTCGTCGCGCTGTGCTGGCCCGAGCGCGCCGCACCCGAGCGGCCCCAGACACCGCTGCCCCCTCGGCACGCGATGCTGGGGTACGGCGCGCGGATGGGGGTGGCCGCTGCACTCACGTACGCGATCGCCGCGTCGCTCGGTCTCGATCATCCCGGCTGGGCACCCGCCGCCTGCCTGCTGGTGGCTCGCCCTCAGCTGGACCTGCTCCAGCAGCGCGGGGTCGCCCGCGTGCTTTCCGTCACCGTCGGCGCCCTGGCCGCCGTTCTCCTGCTCTGGCTTCAGCCATCGAATGCGACGCTGGCCTTGGTGTGTGTCGCGATGCTCGGCGCGATCGCCGGCACCGCCGGCAGCCGGTGGTACATCACCTCGGCCTTCACCACCCTGCTCGTGTTCGTCATGCTCCTCAACGGTCACACCGACGAGACCGTCGCCAAGGTCAACGAGCGGGTGGGCGAGACCGTCCTCGGCGTAGCGGCTGCCTATCTGTTCGGGTGGGCGATTCCTGTGCTGCGCTCGCGACTCACTCGGCAGACCGGCGAGCCGACGGGATAGCCGGGACCGAGCAGGCCGGTGCTACAGGTCGAGCAGCGCACCGGCACCTGCCGCCAAGGCGGCTTCGTGGATCGCGGAGGCAACCGCGATATCGACCACGGCCATGCCGATGTTGCTGTTGACGATCAGTTGGTCGCTGCTGGTCCGCCCCGACGCGAGACCGGCCAGCACCTCGCCGGTCTCGGCG
>Ga0209368_1001182_pt1 | contig 12501 bp, 10 predicted proteins | sample EBPBio242008_DNA_FD_185862 | JGI IMG/M metagenome (GOLD analysis project Ga0209368, IMG submission 185862) | Wastewater treatment Type I Accumulibacter community from EBPR Bioreactor in Madison, WI, USA - Reactor 1_4/24/2008_ DNA (SPAdes)... | ecosystem: Engineered > Bioreactor > EBPR >...
TTTTCCAACACATAGCGGCCAGCGCGCACCGAGCTGTCGAAGGTTTCGCGCACGATGTCGTTGGCCCCGGCCTGGTAGAGCTCATAGACATGCACCCGGTCGCGGGCACGGGCGACGATATGCAGGTCAGGCCGGCGGTGGCGGGCAAAGCTGACGATGCGCCGCGCGCTGTCGCGGTCGTCCACCGCGACCACCAGCACATCCGCCTGATCCAGCCCGGCCGCTTCCAGCAGCTCGGGGCGGGACGGGTCGCCAAAATAGCCCTTCACGCCAAAGCGGCGCATGGTTTCGATGGTGGCCATGTCGGCATCCAGCACCACGGTGGACAGGCCTGCCGACCGCACGAGCCGGTTCACCACCTGACCGAACCGCCCGATGCCTGCGATCAGGACGCGACCCCGCTCCTCGACCTTGTCGGGGTCGCGGACGGGCTCGGGCTCGCGGCGGCGGGCCAGTATGTCGGCCACCAGGAACAGAAGCGGCGTGACCAGCATCGACAGGCTGATGACCAGCGTGACGGTATGGGCTTCTGACGGAGTGAGCACCTGCTCCGACAGCGCTGTTGCGGCCAGAACAAAGCCGAACTCGCCGCCCTGCGCCAGGCCGAAGGTAAAGAGCCAGCGGTCAGCGCCCTTCATGCGGGCGGCGATGGCGATGCCGAACAGGACGGCGGCCTTGATCGCCAGCAGCATCAAGGTCAGGCCGAGAATCTGCGCGGGTCGGTCCACCAGACCGGAAAGGTCGATGCCGATGCCCACGGTGATGAAGAAGATGCCGAGGAGAAGGCCCTTGAACGGGCGGATGTCGGCCTCGATCTGGTGGCGGAATTCCGAGTTGGCCAGAACCACCCCGGCCAGAAAGGTTCCAAGCGCCGGCGAAAGGCCGACCAGCATCATCAAGAAGGCGATGCCGGCCACCAGAAGCAGCGAGACGAAAGTGGACATCTCCGGCAGGCGCGAGGCGTGCACAAAGCGGAACAGCGGGCGCGACAGGAAATGGCCGCCCAGGATGATCGCGGCAACGATGCCAAGCGTCAGCAGTCCGGCGCCCCAGGGCGGAAGGGATTGCACCAGCGTCATCAGCGGTTCCGCAACGGTCTCTGCCGTGTCGTGGCCGCTGCCGGCGGTCACGCGGGGGAGATTGCTGGCAAGAAGCGGCAGGGCGGCAAGGATCGGGACCACCGCCATGTCCTGCGTCAGCAGCACCGCAAAGCTGGCCTTGCCGCCCGGCGTGCGCATCAAGCGCTTTTCCGTCATGGTCTGCAGAACGATGGCGGTCGAGGACATGGCCAGGATCAGCCCGATGCCGACGGCGCCGTGCCAGTCGAAGCCAAGCAGGATCAGCGCGATCGCGAGGGCTACGGCGGAGAGGACGACCTGCGACAGGCCAAGCCCCACAAGCGAGGCGCGCATCGACCAGAGGCTGCGGGGATCAAGCTCCAGCCCGATGAGGAAAAGCATCATCACCACGCCGAATTCGGCGACATGCTGAAGCTCGGCGGTCTCCGCCCCGGCCAGGCCCAGGACCGGCCCAAGGACGATGCCGGCGGCAAGGTAGCCCAGCACTGAACCCAGGCCCATGCGCACCGCAACGGGCACCACGATCACCGCGAGCCCGAGGTAGAGCGTGGCGAGAAACAGCGTGCTTTCCATGACCGTCCCGGTTAGCGGTGCCCGCCCGCCGGATCAGCTTTTCGGCATGGACAGGGTAAAGGAGCGGCTGCCCTTCTTGTAGGTCAACTCGCTTTGCGAGATTGCGGCAACCCGACCGCCATCGAGGGAGTCGCCGACCTTGACCTTCTTGTAGCGCCCGGTGGACATGCGGACCAGCGCATAGCGCTTGGACGGTGTGCCATAGACGCCGATCAGGCTGGTCTTGGACAGGTTCAATGCGTTCACGAAGGTCGCCTTCTTGGCCACCACGCCCTTCAGCGCGGGCGAACGGTCGCGCGACGTGTCGACCTCGGGTTCTTCATCGGCCTCGGGCGCGGGTTCCGCCTTGGCCTTGGCGGCAGGCTTGGCCGGCTTGGCCGGCACCGGCTGCGCCGAAGCCACCTGGACCTCTGGCTGAGGCTCGGGCTCTGGTTCGGGCTCTGGTGCGGGCTGACTGACGGCAGCGGCGACGGCGGCCTCGACCGCACGCGACATGTCCTTGGGCCGGGGCGCGGGCTTCATCGAGACCTGAACCGCGAGCTGACTGGATGCGGCATTCACAAGCGAGGCGTCGGCGGCGGTGCTGTTGGACGCCACTGCGGCGTCGATGGCCGAATTGGTGCGGGCGCGCGGGCGCAGGCTGGCGAACCGGCTGTCGGCGGCGGGGGCGAGCGAGGCGTCGTCCCCGGCGGCGGCAGCCGGCGGCGTCAGGTTTTCGGGCCGTTGCTTCGGCTTGAACTCGGCCAGGGCCGGGTCGCTGACAAAGCTGTCCGGTCCGGGTGCAGCAGCAGTGCCAGAGGCAATGGCGCCCGGTGTGGCGGCGGCCTGCGCGGCTGCCACCTGGGCCGCAAGTTCCGCAGCTGCGACGGTGGCGGCTTCGGTCACGGCAGCGGGGCGTTCGGGCGGCAGCTTCGACGGGCGGCCCGCGATCAGCAGAACGCCGTCGGGCGAAAGGATGCCTTCCTTCGTCGGGACCAGCAGGCCGTTTTCGTCGAACTGGTAAACGGTGCCAAAGGCGGGCGGCGGCATCTGGAAGCCCGGCGCGGCATCGGCCGTTGCCGAGGGGCCGGGCAGGGCAACCGGATCGGGGGTCAGCGGCGGCTGATCCATCGCCGCAAGAAAGATCTCGTCCTGCGGTTCGCTGCTCGGAGTGGGTGCCGCGTCGGCGGTATCGCCAATCGGCGTGGCGGGGGCAGGTTCGGCCACCGCGGTTTCGGAAGGGGATTCGGGGGGCATGGCGGCAGGGGCTTCTGCCGGTACGGCCTCTGCGGCGACCGCACTGTCCGGGGCGGGCGCCTCGGGGGCGGTGGCCGTTTCCGCCGCGGGGGGAGCAAGCTCTTCCGGCGCCTGGCCGTCCGCTTCGGCCTCGGCTGCGTTCATCGCCGCGATCTCTTCGGGCGTCAGCTCGGGCTCAGGCTCGGCGCTGGCCACGGCCACGTCCGGATCGGCCGTGGTGTCGTTCTGCGAGACATAGAAGCTGGACCAGGCCGCGACCGCGATCAGCAGTGCCAGAAGTACAGCCGTCAGGATGAGGCCCAGATACTTCGGCTTTCCGCGAGTGGGTGGCATCGGCTTGGAGCCGAGCCCGGTCTTCGAGGCCTTCGGCGGTCGCGGGGGCGGCGTCGCACCCTCGGCCGGTGGCGGAATCTCGACCCGCCGGGGCTTGCCCGCGCCCGGAATCGTGGGCGATGTCACTGGCGCGCCCAGGCCCTTTACCGTGCCATCCGCGCGGGCCACAGGGCGCGGGGCCGGCGCGGACTCGGCCGCGGGCTTTGCCCCGGCGACCGGACGCGCCGCGGTCCGCTCGACCGGCGGGCGGAAGCTGTTGGGGCCGTCGGACAACACCCCCCGTGCCGGCGGTGTCACCGGGCGGGGCGGGGCATCCGGTGCCCGGCGGCTGGCAAAGGCGGCCAGCGCGGCGGGCGACGGCTCGGGCGGCAGCTCGTCTTCATCGCCTGCAACGGGGCGGCGGCCGGCCAGCCCGGACGGAAGGACCGGTTCGGCCGCGGCGCGGCGGGCGGGTTCGGCGGTTGTGGCACGCGGTGCCGGCGCTGCCGGGCGGCGGCCGCCAAGCCCCGCAGGCATGGGTGGCACGTCATCCAGCGGCGCGACAGGCGGCGCGGGTTCCGGCTCCGGCGCGACATCCACCGCCATCGGCGCTTCTTCCGCGATTGCGGGTTCGGCAGGGGGTGGCGCGGATACAGCGGCTGGCGCGGGTTCCGGGGCGGCCGCGGCCGCGGCGGCAAGCGCCGATGCTGACTCGCGGACATGGAATTCGGGGATCGGCCGTGCGGGCGCCCGGAACATGGGCGTCTCGGGCAGCTCTTCCGGGGTCGGCTCGGGCAATTCCGGCTCGGACACGGGCGTTTCGGCGGGCGGCGCCACCGGGGTTTCCACCGGCCCGGCCGGGATTTCGGCCGGCGCCTCCGCAGGCGCTTCCGTCGGAACCTCGGGCGGCACCTCGGGCGCCGCGGGTTTCGGGGCCGGTTCGGTTGCCACCGGGCCGGGTGCGACCGGGGCAGCAACCACGGGTTCGGCGGGCTCGGAACGGGAAATCTCCCGTGCCGAAAGCAGGATCGGATCCTGGTCGCGTTCGACCTTTTCGCCGGCCGAAAGGATCGTGCCGGCCACCTTGGTCATGCCGAACCAGGGTTCGCCCTTGAATTTGCCCTCGTCGGGGATCGCCACGAAGGACACCGGGTTGAACCGGTGTTCGTCGGCAAATCCCTCGGCCTCCTCCAGCGTGCCCCTCCAGACAACGGCGACCTGCACCAGGGGCCCTTTGCCCCAGCTGTCGAACACCAGTTCCTCGACGGGGTAAGGCGTCTTGTCCTTCAGCGCCGTGCGGATCTGGCGGCGGCGCGTGTTGGCGTCGGCACCGGGGGCCTCTACCTCCAGGTACAGGATTTCGCTGTTCGGGATCACCAGCTTGGTGGTGATGCCCTTGGGCGAAAGGCCAAGCGCGGTGGAGCGCAGGTATTCAAGAGCGGCATCGAAATCGGGGCTGCCAAAGGCGCAGTCGCCGACCGGCATCCAGCCCTTCGGCGTGCGATGCAGAAGACCGACTCGGTCGTTGCTGAGGGTCAGGGCAAAGCTAGGTTTCATGGGCTGGCATTAGCATGGCGCATTAGGCCGGCGGGAGGCCCGCCAGCGGGTGCCGTCTTCCTACAGCAGCTTTTCGCCCAAGGAAAGGAAAGCCGCCGGATTCCGGCGGTTCCGCGACGATTTCTGCGTTATCTCGGGGCGATTGCGAGGCGCGGTGCAGCCCGATGCGACCCGGTCGAAGAATTTTTCGGCGCAGCGCCAAGACTCGGGGACCGGCCTGCGTCATATCGGACAGAACGCGACCAGAAGAGGAAGTTTCCGATGCGTATCCTTTCCATTTTGCTGCTTTCGGCCCTGCTGGCGACGCCGGCACTGGCCGAGGCCCCCTCGCGGCTGGTCACGGTGACCGGCGAAGGCACGGTCCAGTCCAGCCCGGACCTTGCCACCCTGTCGATCGGCGTCACCACCCAGGGCGATACCGCGGCCTCGGCGCTTGGCGCGAATTCGGCCGCGCTGGCCAAGGTCATGGACCGCCTGCGCGCCGCCGGGATCGAGGACCGCGACCTGCAGACATCCGACCTGTCGCTGAACCCGAACTGGACCAGCGACGAATCGGGGAACTCGCGCATAACCGGATATGTCGCCTCGAACCAGCTGATGGTGCGGGTGCGGGTGCTGGCCTCGCTAGGCGCGGTGCTGGACGCGGCCGTGGCGGATGGGGCCAACACGCTGAACGGGCTGAGCTTCGGCCTCTCGGACCCGAAGCCCCTTCAGGACGAGGCGCGCAAGGCGGCGGTGGCGGATGCCATCGCGCGGGCGACGCTTCTGGTTGAGGCCGCGGGCAGCAAGGTCGGCCCGGTGGTCTCGATCACCGAGATCTCGGGCTTTGCCCAACCCATGCCGATGTTCCGGGCCGACAAGGCGATGGCCGGTGCGCCGGTGCCCACGGCGGGCGGCGAGGTCGGCGTGACCGCACAGGTTTCAGTGGTGCTGGAAATCACCGAGTGACTTATGGGCCGTCCCCGCACCTTGCGGGGACGGCCAGGCCGCCGGTCAGGCGTTGGCTGCGGTCAGGGCCTGGTGCAGGTCGGCGATGATGTCGGCCGGATCCTCGATGCCGATGGACACCCGCACGACATTCGGCGCCGCGCCTGCCTTCACCTGCTGTTCGGGCGTCAACTGGCGGTGCGTCGTCGAGGCCGAGTGGATGATGAGGCTCCGCGTGTCGCCAAGGTTGGCGACGTGGCTGAAGAGCTTGACGTTGTCGATGAGCTTGACGCAGGCGTCGTAGCCGCCCTTCAGCGCAAAGGTGAACAGAGCACCGGCCCCTTCGGGGCAGATCATCTTGGCGCGATGATAGTAGGGCGAGGACTTGAGGCCCGCGTAGGTGACGAACTCCACGCGCGGGTCCTGCTCCAGCCATTCGGCGACCTGCACGGCGTTCTTGACGTGCTTCTGCATGCGCAGGGCCAGTGTCTCGATTCCCATCAGCGTGTAGTGGGCGCCTTGTGGGTTCATCGTCATGCCAAGGTCGCGCAGGCCGATGGCGATGGAGTGGAAGGTGAAGGCCATGGAACCGAGCGCGGGGTGGAAGGCGAGGCCGTGATAGGCGGGCTCGGGTTCGGACAGCGAGGGGAACTTGCCCGAAGCCGACCAGTCGAACTTGCCCGAGTCCACCACGATCCCGCCGGTCACGGTGCCGTTGCCGGTGAGGTACTTGGTGGCCGAGTGGACGACGAGGGTGGCGCCGAACTCGATCGGGCGGCAGAGGTAGGGGCTGGCCGTGGTGTTGTCGACGATGAGCGGGATGCCCTTGAGGTTGGCGATGTTGGCCAGCGCCTGCAGGTCGGTGATGTAGCCGCCGGGGTTGGCGATGGATTCGCAGAAGATCGCCCGGGTGTTGTCGTCGATGGCGGCCTCGACGGCGGCGAGGTCTTCGGTGTCGACGAACTTGGCCGACCAGCCGAACTTGCGGATGGTGTTGGTGAACTGCTGGATGGTGCCGCCGTAGAGGCGGGTGGAGGCCACGATGTTCAGGCCGGGGCCCATCAGCGGGAAGAGGGCCATGATCTGCGCCGCGTGGCCCGAAGAGCAGCAGACCGCGCCAGCCCCGCCTTCAAGGGCGGCCACGCGGGCGCCCAGGGCCGAGACGGTGGGGTTGGTCAGGCGCGAGTAGATGTAGCCGACCTCTTGCAGGTTGAAGAGCTTGGCGGCGTGGTCGGCGTCGCGGAAGACATAGGCGGTGGTCTGGTAGATGGGCACCTGGCGTGCGCCGGTCGCCGGGTCGGGCGCGGTGCCGGCGTGGATGGCAAGGGTGTCGAAGCCGGGCTGGCGGTCGGTCATTGTCCTGGTCCTCCCATGGAATGCCGGGGGGAGGTTAGGGGAGGATGGCCCGGCGGGCAACGGGGTGCCGCGGGGGCAGGCAGCGGGGCGTCCGAGCTCGGGCGCTTTGCTGAATCAAGGAAAATCAATGCCTTGCGCGCGCGTGTTAAGGAAACGTTCACACTTCGCCGTCGCGCCAGAGGGGAAGGATGTTCTTGCCGGCCTGCCAACGGCTATTCCGGCGGCGCGCCGGGCCGAGGGCGGGTGTGGCGCGAGCGGCGAAGTGCCGCGCCGGCGGCCGAGTCGCGCTCAGCCGTCAAGGCCCGCTTCGGCCAGCCGCATCGCATGGGCGCCGATGTCGGGCGGCAGGGGCGCAAGCGCGGCCCGGAACCCCGCCCCATCGGCGCGGAACAGGGCGCGGAGCGCATCTTCATAACCCGGCAGGTCGCCCGCGATGGCCTGGAGGAAGTGATAGGCCGCCTCGCGCGCGGCGCGGGCGCGGGCCTCGGGCGAGGGCGGGGCGCTGCGGGCGGCGTCCACCAGCCGGCGCAGGGTGGCAGAGGCGCCGCCGGGTTGGCGCGACAGCCAGTGCCAGTGATCGGGCAGAAGCGTGACCTCGCGTGCGGCGACGCCAAGCCGGGGCCGACCGCGTCCGCGCGGCGGCGGGTCCCCCGCCGCAGAATCGGGGCGCAGGTCAAGATCGGCCACGCGGCCCGTGTCGTCGGCAAAGGCCAGAAGCGGAAAGTCGCCGGCAAGGTGGCGGGCGGCGGCGGTGACTTCCGCGCGGCTGCCCCGCGCCACAAGACGCACGCCCAGGAACAGGGTGAAACCGGGATTTTTGTCCATGTGCTCTATTTAAATCCGGGTAAAAATATGTCAACAGCGTCCCGCAACCGGAGGCCGGAATGGACAGGACGAATCGAAAGGCGGCCCGCGAGGCCGCGAAGGATGCCAAGCGGGATGCAGGGGTTTTTGCCTTTCGCGATGCGGCGGGCGGGCTTTGGGTGGGCAAGAGCCCGACCCTCGCCAGTGCCGAAAACCGGCTGCGGTTCATGCTGCGCCAGGGCGGGGGGATGCTGCCGGCCACGCTGAAATCGGCCTGGGCCTCAGCTGGCGGCGAGGGATTCACCTTCGAGGTGCTGGACCGGCTGGACCCCGAGACGCCCGACCTTCTGCTGGCGGATGAGCTGAAGGCGCGGGCGTCCCATTGGCGGGAACGGTTGGGGGCCGAAGCGATCTGACGGCACCGCGCATGTGTCCTTGGGGAGAACGGCGCGCGATGTTCACTCTGACGTCACCTCTCGTTGCGTTGCGCGCCACGTCCTGCCGATAGAACAGGCAGAGATGAAGCGAGAGGTACCGCCGCGTGGGGAGTTGGTGTCGCCTGAAGCGACGGGGAACGATCAGCGTGATCGCGGCGCTGTCCCTGACGCTTTGCCTGGCATCTGGCTTCGCCTCCTATCGCTATGCGACCAAGAACCTGACCGAGGTCGTTGCCGGTGAATTCTACCGCTCGGCCCAGATCGGCCGCGACGATCTGATGGCCTTCACCAGGCGCTATGGCATCAAGAGCGTGCTGAACCTGCGCGGGGCGCAGGCGAGCAAGGATTGGTACCGCGAAGAAATCGCCGCCGCGGCCGAGCTTGGCCTGCGGCACGTTGATTTCAAGATGAAGGCGAGCGAGCCGCTGACAGACGACGAAGCCGAATGGCTGATTGCTCTGATGGAAGAGATGCCCAAACCGATGCTGGTGCATTGCCGTCAGGGAGCCGACCGAACGGGTCTGGCTTCGGCACTGTATCTGGCGGCGGTGAAGGGCGTGGAGCCGGAGGCGGCACAGGGCCAGCTGTCGATCTTCTTCGGCCATGTCGCGCTGCCCTACCTGTCCGCAGGATGGCCGATGACCGAGACCTGGGAGCGCATGGAACTGGCGATGGTCAGCGGGATGGAGTGATCGAGCGCGGGGTCAGGCGCGGTCGTCCTTGGGGCTGCCCATCACGACATAGGTGGTGACGGACTGCACCTGCGGCAGCACGCCCAGCACATCGGTGTGCCAGCGCTTGTAGGCGGCCAAGTCCGTGGCCTCGACCCGCAGGAGGTATTCCACGGTGCCGGTGACGTTGTGACACTCGCGGACCTCTGGCGCGCGCGAAATGCCGCGTTCGAACGCCTCCTGCGCGGCCTTGGTATGGGTGTTCAGCCCCACGGTGACATAGGCGGTGAAGCCGATGCCCAGCTTTTCGGGGTTCAGCACGGCGCGGTAGCCGGTGATCACGCCGCTGCGTTCGAGTTCCTGCACGCGGCGCAGGCAAGCCGAGGGGGAGAGGCCCACACGGTCGGCCAGTTCCAGATTCGGCAGGCGGCCATGGCGCGAGAGTTCGCGCAATATCCGGTGGTCCTTGTCGTCCAGCTTCGTCATGGATTGCAGAAATCACATGAAAACAGGTCAGTTTGCAATCCGGCGGCGCGGGATATGCGCGAATGTTGCGCGATGAATGATCTGCTGACACATCCCGACCTGTTGCTGGCCCTGGTGGCCTATGCCCTTGTGACCTCGATCACGCCGGGGCCGAACAACCTGATGCTGATGGCATCGGGGGCGAATTTCGGCCTGCGTCGGACGGTGCCGCACATGCTGGGCGTGACCATCGGGCAGGGGGCGATGACCGCGATCCTGGGGCTGGGGGTGGCGGCGGCCTTCCATGCCTGGCCGCCGGGACTGGTGATCCTGAAGCTGGTCAGCACGGGCTATATGCTGTGGCTGGCCTGGAAGATCGCCCATGCCGCGGCGCCGGGCGAGGGGCGGGCGGCGGGCAAGCCGCTGACCTTCCTGCAGGCGGCGGGGTTCCAGTGGGTGAACCCCAAGGCGGTGGCGATGTCGCTGACGGCGCTTGCGCTTTATGCCGGGGATGGCGGCGCGGCGGCGGTGGCTGGCGTGGTTGCGGTCTTTGCGGTGGTGAACCTGCCGTCGATCTCGCTTTGGGCGGCGGCGGGGCAGGGGCTGCGGCATTGGCTTGCCGATCCGGTGCGGCTGACCTGGTTCAACCGGGCGATGGCGGCGGGGCTGGTGGCAAGCCTGTGGCCCGTGCTGCGGATGTAGTCAGCGGAACCAGAGCTCTTCGCGTTTCAGCGTGTTGCGGATCGTCTGTTCCTGACGCGGCAGGTTGGCGCGGTCGAACAGCGCCCGGGCCTTGCGGCCGCGGTTCTGATAGACCAGCCGCTTGAAGCCTTCATGTTCCTTCAGCACCTTTTTCACCGGGTTGGGCGCGGTGATGCGTTCCAGGAAGTCCACGATTCCGTCGCTTTCGCGGGCGTACATGAGTGACAGGCTGCGCCAGTGGCAGGTGACATCGCCATCCAGCCCCGAAAGGCCAGGGCCGGGGCGGCCGCCGCCGAAGGAATGGATCACGAGTGGCAACACCACCTGGTCAAGCCATGGGTCAAGCGACTGAAGCACCAGTTCCGGCGGCGGGTCGTCGCGGACAGTCACCGCCCAGTCCAGGAAGCGTTGGCCGAAGGCGCGCGGGCTTTCGTGGAAGAACCAGCCCGCGTTGAAGTAGAGGTAGCGGCGCCAGTATTCGTCGGGCCAGCTGCGGTCGAGCGAGCTGTCGAAGTCCAGCGCGAAGCGGTCGTAAAGCGATTTCCAGATCTGGCTGTAGCCAGGGCCATAAAGCTCGATCTGCGGCCAGGTGCCCTCGCGCCGCATCGAGGCGGAGGGGCGGGTGAAGTCGATGGCGAGGCGGTCGAGGGGGCCGTGGATCAGCGTGTCGGTGTCGAGGAAGAGGAAGGGTTCCTCGGGCAGCGTGGCGATGGCCTCGATCTTGTTGCCATAGGGGTAGCGGGCGCCGAAGGCGCGGGAGTCGAAGGGGCGGACCTCGGCGCCCAGATCGGCCAGCAGGTCGCGCACCGCCTGGCTGCGGATGCGCGGGTCCTCGGGCCAGAGCGGGCCGGGCTGCGGCTCGGCCAGGATGAGCTTTCCGGGGAAATCCGGGTTCGAGGCGGCAAGGGACGCGGCAAGAAGGACCGCCTCGGCTTCGAGGCGGCCTCCCTGCACGACGGCGAGGATGTTGAAGGGGCGCGGGTCCGGCATGGGACGAGCCTTGCAGGAAAGGGCGGCGGGGGGAAGGGTCAGGCGCTTTCGGCCAGGAAGGCGGCGCAGCCGGTCAGTGCGGCGAAATCGTCTTCCACCACGGTGATGGAGAAATCCTTCACCAGAAGATCCACCCGGCGGTTTTCGCGGAAGGTTTCGGCCAGGCCGAAGCGAGCGAAATGCGGGGTCATGGCGCGGGACATGCCGCCGATCAGGAAGATGCCGCCATAGGGCAGGTGGATCAGCGCCTGGTCGGCAAGCACCTGGCCCAGGATGCGGGTGTAAAGCTGCGCTGCGTGGGTGGCGACGGGATCGCCGGCTTCGAGCGCGGCAAGGACTTCGGCAGAGGTCCTGGTCTGCGGCTGGCCGGCCTCGGTTGCGGCGAAGGCATGGAGGTTGGCGAGGCCGCGGCCGGCGAGCACTTCCTCGACGCCGGCATGGGGCACCTCGCCGCGGGAGGCGAGGAGTTGTTCGATGAAGCGCAGGAGGCGGAAGTCCTCCTCGGTGCGGACGGGCAGGTTAACATGGCCGCATTCCGACGGCGGCACGAGGCGGCCGGCGCGCGAGGGATGGTTGGGCGCGGCGTTGACGCCGGTGCCAAGGCCGACGACCAGCATCGAGGCGCCGGGAAGCGCCGGGCCTGCGACGACGCTGCGCAGGTTTTCCGGCGCGATGTGGCCAAGGGCATGGCCCTGGGCCTGAAGGTCGTTCAGGAGCGCAACCTTCGTGGCGCCTGTCGCGCCGGAGAGCTTGACCGCGTCCATCACCCAGTCGAGGTTGGTCATGGTGGCGACGCCGTCCTGCACGGGGCCGGCGGCGGCCACGCAGACGCCGTCCACCTTTGCGCCAGTGCGGTCGAGGTAGTCGCGCAGGATATGGGCGATGTCCTGGCCGCGGGCCTTGTACTCGGCGTTGGAAAAGCGCGCCACGCTGTCGGGCCGGACGCTGGTGCCTTCGGCCAGTGCGACGCGGGTGTTGGTGCCGCCGATGTCGGCGAGGATGGCGAGCATGGTGGCCTCCGGAGTCAGTCGTTGCGCGCGATGGCCCGCGCGAGGGCGTGATAGGAGGATTTGGGCGTGCGGGCCAGCGTGTCGAAATCGACATGGACAAGGCCGAAGCGCTTTTCGTAGCCCTCGGCCCATTCGTAGTTGTCCAGAAGCGACCAGTAGAAGAAGCCCTTCACATTGGCGCCTTCGGCGATGGCCTGTTTCGTGGCGGCGAGGTGGGCGAAGAGGTAGTCCTCGCGCACAGGATCGGCCACGGCACCGTTAGCCAAGTGGTCTGCATTGGCCATGCCGTTTTCGGTGACATAGATCGGCAGGTTGCCCACCTGGTCGCGGGCGAGCCAGGTGAGGAAGTGGCGCAGGCCGTCGGGGTAGATTTCCCAGCCCA
>Ga0209368_1001192_pt1 | contig 12445 bp, 7 predicted proteins | sample EBPBio242008_DNA_FD_185862 | JGI IMG/M metagenome (GOLD analysis project Ga0209368, IMG submission 185862) | Wastewater treatment Type I Accumulibacter community from EBPR Bioreactor in Madison, WI, USA - Reactor 1_4/24/2008_ DNA (SPAdes)... | ecosystem: Engineered > Bioreactor > EBPR >...
ACCCAGGTCTCGGCGATGCGAGCGTCCATGAAGTCGGGGTTCGACAGCATCGGGGTGGCCGCGAGCAAGGTGTCGGCTCGCACCGGTCCACGGACGGCGACTACCTGGTCGACCCCCGCCGCGGCGAAGATCGCCTGCTGGAAGGGCGAGATCGTCTGCTGCTCGCCCCGCAGCAGGATCAGGCCCTGGACCTCTGGGTACGCCTGCTGGGCGGCGGGAAGTGCCCAGAGCCTGGAAAGCTGCTCGGTCATGGTGTGGCCGAAGTGATCTGGCCACTCCGAGTCCAGATAGAAGTAGGCGCCGGGCAGCGGTCGGACCTCGGCTCGTGCGGCCGCGCCCTTGAGCCGGGCGAAATCCTGGGCCACCTCCTGGAGGAAGCGGTTCTGCAGCCGCGGCCCGTAGTAGTGCCGATAGGTGTCGGGCAGCAGCACCCCACCTGACACCGCGACCTGGTGGGGATAGCAGGACACCGAGCGGTACGCCCGCAGCGCCATCGGCGGATTGTCGAACACCGGCCGAAAGCGTTTGTCGTAGTCGTGCAGGTTGACCTCGAGGGTGGCCGCCGAGGTCAACGGCGCCGCCGGAAGCGTCGTGATCACCGTGCCCAACTCGGGTCGAGCCTGCAGGATCGTGCCGATCTGGCGCTCTCGGGTCTTCGGCAGCGCCTCGGTCCGCTTGCCCAGGACCAGGGTCGCACCGTCCAACTGCACCGACCGCAGCGCGGCTGCCAACTGGAGGTCGTCCTGCGCCTGCCGACCAACGGGCTTCTCCTCAGGGCGGGGCACGTCCAGCAGACCGGCGACGTAGCACCACAGTCCCTGCGTACGATCGGTGTCGGTGCCTGCGGTCAAGGCATCCGCCACCAGATAGCGTCCCCCGGATCGCACGTGCCAGAAGCAGCGTCGCCACCGGGTCACCTGCTCGGCACCAGCGCCCGTCAGATCGACCAGCACGTCGAACGGACCGGCCGCGGTCAGCTGGGTGTGCGACTCCTCCAGGGACTGCTCCGACGTCAGCACCGTGACTCCCAGGTCGGGCCACGACTCGGCCAGCAACGACGCCAGCTGGAGGCCCCCAGGCTCGGTCACCACCGCACAGCGGCGCGCCTTGGTGTCTCGCAGGCATCTGTCCAGTTGTCGCAACATCGGCAGTGGCGGGATCTGCTCCTGACCCGGGCGGCCTTTCGCGACAGCCGTCAGGGTCGGCGGCCGGTGAGCCGCAGGCTTGGCCGGTGGCTCCGGCGCGCCGCGCAGCAGCCGTCCGGCCACTCGACGCAACCGTCTCAGCCCACGACGTATCACCGCTGCAGGCTATGCGATGGGTCGGCTTCGGTGCGACACCGCTGCCTGCGACACCGCCGCAACAGCCGTCTGCCCATGTCGCAGGCTAGAGTCGCCGGGGTGAGTCGCCTGCGTAATGTCGCTGTCATCCTCGCCGGCGGGACCGGCACCCGAGTTGGCCTCAGCATCCCCAAGCAGCTGATCAAGATCGCCGGAAAGCCGATCATCGAGCACACGATCGCCGCGATGCAGGCGTCGCCGCTGATCGACGAGATCGTGGTGATGATGACCCCGGGCTATCTCGACGAAGTCCGGGCGATCGTCAAGAAGGGCGGCTACGGAAAGGTAGGCCAGATCCTCGAGGGGGCCGGCTGGCCGAACGCCACCCGGAACGACACCACCGCGCTGGCGTTGCAGGCGCTCGGGGAGGCGGACTGCAACGTGCTGCTGCACGATGCCGTCCGACCGCTGGTCTCACAGACGATCATCACCGCGAACGTCGAGGCGCTGCAGACCTACCAGGCCGTCGACACCGCGATCCCCTCGGCGGACACGGTGATCCAGGTGGATGCCGTGCCGGCCGCTGGCGAGGACCCGCGGATGACCGATGTGCTTCCTCGGCACCTGCTCCGCCGCGGACAGACCCCGCAGTCGTTTCGTCTCTCGACCATCCGGGCTGCGTACGCGAAGGCCACCGAGGACCCCGACTTCACCGCCACCGACGACTGCACGGTCGTGCTGCGCTATCTGCCGGACGTGCCGATCGCGGTTGTGTCCGGTCACGAGCGGAACATGAAGGTGACCGAGCCGATCGACGTGTACATCGCCGACAAGCTCTTCCAGCTCACCTCGGCCGATCATCCGGCGCCGCTCAGCGAGGAGGAGTATCACGCGCGGCTGGACGGCAAGACCTTCGTCGTCTTCGGCGGCTCGTACGGCATCGGCGGCGACATCGCCGATCTGGCCAAGACGTACGGGGCAACGGTCAAGACCTTCTCCCGCTCCTCCACCAACACCCATGTGCAGCGACGTGAGGATGTCGTCGCCGCGTGCCGGCAGGTGCTGGCCGAGACCGGACGGGTCGACTTCGTCGTCAACACCGCTGGTGTGCTCCCGCGTGGTGAGCTCGCCGAGTCCACCGAGGAGACGATCTACGCCGCCACCGAGGTCAACTATCTGGCTCCGATCTTCATCGCCCAGGAGTTCTATCCGCACCTGGCCGAGACCAAAGGGTCGCTGCTGCTGTTCACCTCGTCCTCCTATACCCGTGGCCGTTCCGGCTACTCCCTCTACTCCTCGGCGAAGGCCGCGGTGGTCAACCTGACCCAGGCGCTGGCCGACGAGTGGGCCGGCTCCGGGGTGCGGGTCAACTGCATCAACCCGGAGCGGACCGGCACCCCGATGCGGACCAAGGCCTTCGGCGACGAGCCGCCGGGCACGCTGCTGTCGTCGCCGGAGGTAGCCAAGCAGTCGCTGGACGTGCTGCTGTCCGGTCAGACCGGCCACATCATCGACATCCGACGCGAAGACGGGCCGGCCGCGCTGGCGAACGGGTGACGGCGTCGCCGATGCTCGGCGCGGTCGGCTGACCTCCGCTGTCAGCCTCACTCCGCCCGTTCGGGATCAGATCGTGATGTCGGCGTACACCAGGTTGTGGTCCGAGGCGCGGGTGGCATCGGGATTCTTCATCAGGTTCACCCAGCGATCCGCGCTGCCCCTGCCGCCCTTCACCATCACCACGTCCAGGTGGGAGCCCAGTCCGCTGGAGTGCTTCGTCAGCCTCGTCTTGAACTCGTTGACCGTCGTGTACGCGACATTGGTGCGACTCGCCGACGCCTTGGTGTCGTAGAAGCCTCCGGCGACCAACGCGTCGTGGCCGGAATAGCCCGACCGGTCGTTCTGCCAGGTGTTGATGTCAGCCCCCAGAACCACCGGGTAGTTCTTGGTGTTGACCTTGTTCACCAAGGTCACGATCGACCTCGCCTGGTTGCCCCGGAGCTGGTCGTACCTCGCACCGGTCTTCTTGTTGGAGCTGTGCCGCTCGTCCAAGTGCGCCGAGACTGCCCAGAACTGCTGCCCGGTGGAACGGTCCTGCAGCAAAGCGTAGTTGCCCCGCCGCCGCTTGCTCTCGCTGTCGCCCGACAGGATCGGCAGCGCGAAGGAGCAGGACGAGTGGTAGCTGTCCTTGCCGGTGTACTCCGGGCAGTCACTGAGCAGCTTGAAGCGCTTGTTGTCATAGAGGATCCGGGTGCCCTGAGTGCCCGACGGCAGGTTCCAGTTCACATACGACGTTGTGCGCACCATCGTGTAGTCGTACTTCGAGCCGCCCTGCTTCTTGAGCTGGTCGACCAAAGTGGTGGTCTGCCGGCCGACGTTCCCGATCGGTGCGTTCACGCCGTCCGCACGCCCGGGTGAGGTCTCCTGCAGCAGCACCACACCGGCACCGGTGCTGAGGATGTCCGCGGCGACATCGTCGACCCGATTGAGCCAACTGCGCGAGCCCTTGCCCAGCTGCGCGGTGAGGAGGTTGAAGGTCGCCACCCGCACTCCGGTGCCCTTGCTGGTGGTGCTGCTGGCGTTGCTGCTCTTGGCGGACTTGCTCCCGGCGACGGGTTCCTTGGGCATCACGATCTGCAGCTTCGGATAGGCCTTGGTGTAGGTCTTCTTGCCCACCTTGTTGACCGCGGTGAAGCGGTAGTAGAGGTAGTTGGCCGAGCCGAGCGGCGCGCCGGCGCTCTTCGCCTGAGCCGCAGACATCGTCCACGACCGCGACTTGGCCGAGATCTTGAATTTCCTTGCGTGCCGGCCCGACTTCGGCAGCGAGGACTTGGCGGACTTGCTGAAGGAGCTCAGCGCGGTCTCCAGCACGAAGTAGTCGGTCCTCTTTCCGGCACTCTTCCAACGGAAGGTCACCGTCCCCGGGCTTGCCCCGGGGGTCGCTGTGACTTTGGTGACGGCCGACGGCTTCTTGCTGGCGGCTTCCGCGACCGACGGGTTGGACAGCAGCCCCGCGACGAGCAGGAGAGCAGCAGACAGCGCGACAAGACGGAGGAAACGCATGAAACTCCTCGTGGTGGGGAAACTCGCGGCCGAAGCCGCTGTACGTCGATTTCCCCGAGGTGCGCATGCGCACAACGAGTCGGAACACTAGCCGACTCGCCAATGCAGTGCCAAATGTTACGAACCAGAGACAAGTTCGTTCTGCAGACCTCCTACGAGGTCAGAGCTTGATATCGGCGTACACCAGGTTGTGGTCCGAAGGCCGACGGGAGTCGGGGTTCTTCAGCTTGTTCACCCAGCGATCGGCTCCGCCTTTGCCGCCCTTCACCATCACCACGTCCAGGTGCGACCCGACACCGTGGCCGTTTGGCTTCAGGGTCCGATCGAAGCGATTGGAGGTCGTGTACGCGGGATTGACCCGGATCCGTGCGGCCGCGGTGTCGTAGAAGCCGCCGGCGATCATGGCAGCGTGGCCGGCGTACCCGGCTTTGTCGTTCTGCCAGGTGTTGGTGTCGGCGCCGAAGAGCACCGGATACTTCTTCTTGTTCACCTTCGTCACCAGCCGCAGCACCGCCCTGGCCTGCTGGCCTCGCAGCGCGTTGTATCTGGCGGCGGCGGTCTTGTTGGAGCTGTGCCGCTCGTCGAAATGCGCCGACACCGCCCAGAACTTCTTTCCGGTCGCCCGGCTCTTCAGCAAGGCATAGCCGCCCCGACGACGCTTGTTCTCGCCGTCGGTGGACAGCATCGGCAGCTTGAACGAGCAGGAGGCGTTGTAGGTCTTCTTGCCGGTCTTCTCCGGGCACGAGCTGACCAGCTTGTAGCGCTTGTTGTCATACAGCACCCGCCCACCCTGAGTGCCCCGCGGCAGGCCGGTCTTCACGTACAAGGTGGTGCGTGCCATCCGGTAGTCATGCTTCTTGCCGCCACGCTTCGCCAGGTGAGCGAGCAGCGTCGTGGTCTGCCGGCCGACCTTCGCGGTGGAGCCGCCCTTGCCGTCGGCACGACCAGGTGAGACCTCCTGCAACAGCACGACGCCGGCCTTGCTGCTGAGGATCTCCTTGGCCACGTCGTCCACCCGATGCAGCCAGTTGCGCTTGTCCTTGGTGGCCTTGACCGTCCGTACGTTGTACGTCGCGACCCGGATCTTGGTGCCCTTCTTGCGCGATGTCCCCACTGCCTGCGGCAGCACCGCCTGCAGGTGTGGATAGGCCTTGACGACATTCTTCTTGCCCACCCGGTTGACCGCGAAGAGGCGGTAGTAGAGATGGTTGGCCGAGCCCAGGGGCGCGCCGGCCCTGCTGGCCTGGCCCCGCGACATCGTCCACGAACGCACCTTCGCGGAGAGCTTGAACGTCCTGGCCTGGCGACCCGACGTGGGGAGCTTCGACTTGGGCGACTTGCTGAACGACGTCAGCCCGGTCTCCAGCAGGAAGTAGTCGGTGTTCTTGCCCGCACTCTTCCAGCGGAAGACCACCGTCCCTGGAGTCGAGCCCGGTCTGGCGGTGAGGCTGGTGATCGCCGAAGGTGTTCTGTTCGCCGCCGACGCTGGCGGCGGGGTGGACAGCAGGCCGATCGCAAACAATGGCCCGATGCTCAAGGCGATCAGACGACGGCAACGCATGGGACTCCTCTATCGGTGTGCTGCGATCGATACCGGATCGCAACGGCACCAGCTCAGATCGTGATGTCGGCGTAGACCAGGTTGTGATCGGACGGGCGATCCGGATCGGGATTCTGCATCAGGTTCACCCAGCGATCGGCGCCGCCCTTGCCGCCCTTCACCATCACCACGTCCAGGTGTGAACCGAAGCCGCTGGAGTTCGGCTTCAGCGTCGTCGCGAAGCCGTTGGATGTCGTGTACTCGGGATTGATGCGAGTAGCTGCGGCCAACGTATCGGCGAAACCGCCGGCGATCATCGCGTCGTGCCCGGAATAGCCCGACTTGTCGCTCTGCCAGGTGTTGATGTCGGCGCCGAAGATCACCGGGTAACCCGCGGTGTTGACCTTGTTGATCAGCGCCAGCAACGACCTGGCCTGAGCACCGCGCAGCGCGTCGTACTTGGGTCCGGTGGTCTTGCTGGTGCTGTGCCGCTCGTCGAAATGCGCCGACACTGCCCAGAACTTCTGTCCGGTGGAACGGTTCTGCAGCAGGGCGTAGCCGCCGCGGCGACGCTTCTTCTCACCGTCCGATGACAGAATCGGCAGCTTGAACGAGCAGGAGGCGTTGTAGGTCTTCTTGCCGGTCTTCTCCGGGCACGAGCTGAGCAGCTTGTAGCGCTTGTTGTCGTAGAGAATCCGGCCACCCTGCGTGCCTCGGGGAAGCCCCGACTTCAGGTACGAGGTGGTGCGTACCATCCGGTAGTCGTAGCTCTTGCCCCCCTGCTTCTTCAGGTGGTCGACCAAGGTCGTGGTCTGCCGACCGACCTTCGCGGTGGAGCCGCCCTTGCCGTCGGCCCGGCCGGGCGAGATCTCCTGCAGCAGCACGACGCCTGCACGGGTGCTCAGGATGTCCGCCGCCACATCGTCGACCCGCTTCAGCCAGTTCCGCTTGTCCTTGGTGGCCTTGACCGTCCGTACGTTGAAGGTCGCGACCCGCATGTCGGTGCCCTTGCCGCTCGCGCCGGCGGGGAGTCCTGAGGGCATCACTGCCTGCAGCTTCGAATAGGCCGTGGTGTAGGTCTTCGAGCCGTCCACGTTGACGGCGAAGAAGCGGTAGTAGAGGTAGTTCGCCGAGCCCAAGGGCGCGCCTGCGGTGGCGGCGTCCGCTTTCGACATGGTCCACGATCGGACCTTGGCCGAGATCTTGAACGTCGCGGCATGGCGACCCGACCTCGGCAGCGACGAGCTGCTCGACTTGCTGAATGCCGTCAAACCGGTTTCGACCAGGAAGTAGTCGGTGTTCTTGCCCGCGCTTTGCCACTCGAAGACCACGGTGCCCGGGCTCGATCCCGGGCCGGCGGTGACGTCGGTGACGGCCGATGGCGCGGTGCTCGCCGCCTCCGCCACCGGCGGGGCGGACAACAGACCCACCGCAAGCAAAGGACCAGCGGACAGGGCGACGAGACGGCGACAACGCATGAGACTCCTCCATCGGACCGCGGTCACGTCGCGGTCAAGCGGTTCTCCGAGATGTGCGGGAGCACGATGAGGCCGCACACTAGTCGACCCGCCGATCGAGATACAACTGTTACGAATGTGTTAGGTGATACTCAGGTTGAGCCTGAGTTGAGACTTTGCCGCAATCTACGCGGATGATCCGACCCCGAACGTCGTGACCTGAGCGTCAGAATTCTCTGCCTGCACTGCAACCTCGGCTACCGGCCGGCGCGTATGTTGGACGTCACCATCCCGTCCCCACCAGACCGACCCTCTCCTGCACCGGAAGGATGGATCCGCACGATGGCCGCTCAATCGGCCCTCGGAACACACCTCGCGCGCTGGTGGTTCACGATGGGGCTCGTCGGGGTGTTCCTGCTGGCGTTCGGCGTCAGGCTCGGCGCCGTGGTGCGCGGAGCGGGTCTGCACGGGCTTGGCAACTACGACGATGGCGTTCACTTCGCCGCCGCTCTCGGCTTGGTCAACGGGCTGTTGCCGTACCGAGACTTCTTGCTGCTGCACCCACCCGGTGTGGCCATCGTGCTGGCTACCTTTGCAGCCCTCTCCTGGCTGATCGGCGAACCCGACGCGGTTGCTGTGGCTCGGCTTTCCTGGATGCTGCTGGGCGGTGTCAACGCCGTGTTGTGCGGGCTGGTCCTCCGTCCGGTCAACCGGATCGCCGGGCTGGTCGCCGCGCTGTGCTACGCGCTCGCGCTCGGCGCCGTCTATGTCGAGCACACGATGCTGCTGGAGGCACCCGCGACCACGGTGCTGCTGGCCGCGCTGGTCGTCACCCGGCTGCTGGGCGGAGGCGACGGCATCCGCGTCCAGCACTACGTCGTCGCCGGGCTGCTGCTCGGCTTTTCCCCGCTGCTGAAGATGTGGGGGATCGTCCCATTGCTGGTCGTCGTGGTCACGATCTGGCTACGGCGCGGGCGACGTCCTGGGCTGATCACGCTCGGCACGGCCGCGGCCACCTGCGCGGCGGTCTGTCTGCCGTTCTTCGTGGCGGCGCCGGCCCAGATGTGGCAGATGGTCGTCGTGGCTCAGCTCGGACGCCGGCGCGTGCGAGAGTCACCCGCCGAACGACTGACCGATGTGCTGGGGCTCCGGGGCTGGGCACCGGACCGCACCCAGTGGAGTGGCCTGCTGGCCGTCGTGGTGGTGCTGTTGACGGTGTGCGTGGTGCTGTGCCTCGTGCGAGCCGAGCTCCGGGTGATCGCAGCCTTGCTCCTCACCCACGGGGCGCTCGCCATGACAACGCCGATGTGGTTCCTCCACTACGCCGGCCTGACGGCCGCTCCGATCGCCTTGGCAGTTGGGGGCGCGCTGACGGTCCTGCTGGGCTGGTGTGGACAGCTTCAGCGTCGATCCGCTGCCCGATTCCTGTCGGCAGCGCTGATCGGGCTTGCCATGGTCAGCATGCTTGCCTTGGCCTACCCGCTGCGTGAACACACGCTGGGCGGCAAGAAGTTCCCGGCCGCCGAACTCGCACCGACGGCCGGCCAGCTGGCCGGCTGCGTGGCCACCGACTGGCCGATGGCGCTGCTCCAACTGAACCTGCTGCAGCGTCAGATCGACCGTGACTGTCGTTTCGTGGTCGACCTCGGTGGCTACAGCTACTACCTCACCGACAGCGCGTACCACGACCAGATGCGACGCAAGAACGAGGACTGGCAGGTGCTCGCGCTGGCCTACTACCGTTCCGCCGACGCGGTGCTCCCGGTGCGGTTCTCGGTCAAGAGCGGCTTCAGCGAGGAGACGGCACGGACGGTCAAGAGTTGGCCGGTGATCGTCAAGGCCGGCAGGTACGCGATCCGCCAGCCCCTGCCGCAGGGACTCCGCTAGCGCAGGCTCTCGCTCGTCTAGCTCATGGTCGCGCCGAAGGCGAGCCCGAGCAGATAGGTGGCCGCTGCTGCCCCGTAGCCGATGCACAACTGGCGCAGCGCACGCTTTCCCGGCGAGGCACCGGACAGTACGCCGACGATCGCGCCGGTGCTCAGCAGCGCGAGGCCGACCAGCACTGCCGCGATCACGATCGCGACCAGACCCGAGGCACCCAGCAGGTACGGCAGCACCGGGATCAAGGCACCGGAGGCGAAGAAGCAGAAGCTCGACAGCGCCGCGCCCCACGCATTCCCGACGGCTTCGTGCGGGTCGAGGCCTCCGGCCGCAGGCGAGTCCGCATCCAGCTCGAGAGTCCTCAGCACCTGGTTGGCATGGGCTTCGGCCTGCTCGGCATTCATCCCCCTGGCCCGGTACACGAGCGCGAGTTCGTTGGCCTGCAGATCGAGATGTGGCAGGGCCTTCTGCGCTGCGGCGTCGGGCCGGGTCGACTGCAACAGCTCCCGTTGGGAGCGGACCGAGACGTACTCGCCGGCACCCATCGACAACGCACCCGCAAGCAGTCCCGCTACGCCGGCGAAGAGCACGGTCTGGTTCGACACCCCAGTGGCGCCGATGCCCAGCACGAGCGCCAGATTGGACACCAGTCCGTCGTTGGCGCCGAACACCGCGGCCCGGAAGGATCCCGACAGCTGCTCGCGGCCACGGGCGGCGAGTCCGCGCAGCACCTCGCCGTGGATCCGTTCGTCGGCCGCCATCTGCTCGGTGGCGTCCGCATCGTCGACGTAAGGGCTGCGGCCCTCGGCGCGCTGCATCAAGGCGAGCACGAACACGGTGCCGAAGTGGCCGGCGAGAAAGACCATCAGCCTGGTCCACAGGCTGGCCCGGGGTGCCGGTTCGGCCGCTGCACCCAGTAAGGCAAGCCAGTGCGCCTCATGCCGTTTCTCGGCGTCGGCCAAACCGAAGAGGATCTGCTGCTCGGCTCCGTGCTTGCGTTCGCCCAAGGCCCGATAGACGGCCGCCTCGGCTCGCTCGTCGGCCAGATACTGCCGCCAGCGACGGATCTGCCGCCGAGTCGGCGGTGTGGCCTGGGGAGCGTTCACCCCTTGGTCAGCCTGCCCTTCGCCGCCGACAGCACGCCACCCACCTTGCGTCGGATCCGCCTGCTCAAACGGCGCTCGGCGATGGCCTCCTGCACCTCACGACGACCTTCTCGGCGCCCCCGCTTGAGAGCGAGTCGAGCCCGGGTCGCCGTATGGTCCTGCGCGATGGCGGCGGCATCGCTGTAGAGCTGCTCGTAGCCGGCCGAGATCTCGTCGAACACTGCCGCGCTGTCGGAGGTCGGGACGGCTGCCTCGGCGTTGGCCTCCAGAGCAGCCCACGTCTGCTCGGCGAGGTCGACCAGGGCCGGCGGAAGATCCCGATCACCCCAGTCCTGCCCATGGCGGCGCAGACTCGGCTCGATGAAGGCGTCGATCTCGGCTGCGGCGGCCGGGGTCAGCAAGGATGCCGGCAAGGACAACCCTTCGAAGACATGCCCGAGCGACGACCTCCAGTCGGCGAGCAGACCGGCGTAGCTCACGAAGACCCGCGCCTGTGACCGGGTTTCGCGTTCGAGGGTGAGGTTCTGATTGATCCAGCCGCACAGGTTCCTGATGTCGAACTGCCGCTCGGACAGGGCCGGTCGCCGAGCGCCATAGTAGGTCGAGCGGCTGCCGACCACCTCGCTCGGGTGCCGGATCATGGTGACGTAGCCGATCGACACCCCGAGCTCCTGTGCCGTCTCCGACCACAGGGACGGTGCCCACGCCGCACGCGGATCCTTGACCATCACCAGATCGTTGCCGCTGAACTGCTCGCTCAGCCAGCTACGCAGGCTGGTGCGTGCCTTCTCGTCCAAAGCCTTGGCCACCAGGTGCGCAGCATTGGGCTGCCCGTCCGTCAACTCGATCCCGGCTCGCTTGGTCAACCGGTTGTGGAACTTCACCGGCCACCAGGACTCGTAGAAGCCACGCGGATTCGACGCGTTCGCCTTCAGCACGGGCAGGGGCACGTGGAAGCCCAATCGGGCGAAGACCCCGGCGATCGTGCTGGTCCCGCTTCGGCCAGCGCCGGTGACCAGGATCAATCGCTTCGTACTGGTGTTGCTCGTCGCCGCAGACATGGAGCCCTTCAACGTGGCCGGACGGAGGACACGATCAAACTAGCCCATTGCCGACCTGAGGCCGGCTACTGGGCGGCCCGTGTCGAGCGGCACGATGGACATGCACGCGGGCGTGCTCGACAGCGGCCGGAAGGTCGTCGTACAGATGCTTCTCGTGCGCCAGCGCCTCAAGTGCCCCCGTGCGGCTCACCAACGTCAGGTGCTGCGGACGGACACCCTTCAGCAGCACCGTGATGCCCCGCCGTTCCAACGTCCGTACCACGTCGCCGATCACCCGAGCTCCGGTGGCGTCCATGATCTGGATCTGGGACAGTCGCAGGATCACCACCTCGACGTGATCGATGGCGAGCACGCGGTCGAGCAGCCGTTCGGCCACCCCGAAGAACAGCGCCCCGTCCAGTCGGAAGACGGCGATCCGTGCGTCCGCGGGGTCGGCGGGTCCGGCGATCTCCTCGCGGTGAACGCCGCTGGATCGAGCCAGCGTCCGGAGCGCGAAGAGGGCAGCGACGCCGATGCCGATGCCGACCGCCACGATCAGGTCGAACGAGACCGTGATCACGGCGGTGAGCACGAAGGTCGCAGCCCCGGATCGGCTGGAGGACAGCACGCTGCGGACCGCTTCGCCGGGCACCATCCTGGTGGCAGTCACCATCAGCACGCCCGCGAGCGCGGACAACGGGATCTGCGAGACCACCCCCGTGCCGACATAGACCACGGCCAGCAACACCAAGCCGTGCGTGACGGCCGCCAGCCTGCTGCGGCCGCCGGACTTCAGGTTGACCGCGGTCCGAGCGATCGCACCAGTGGCCGGCATGCCACCGAAGAGCCCGGCAGCGACCGAGGCCAGTCCCTGGCCGACCAGCTCACGGTCGGCGTCGTACGGGCCGGTGTCGGAGATCGAGGCGGCGACCCGTGCCGACAGCAGCGACTCGATCGCCGCGAGGGCGGCCACCGTCAGGGCCGCACCCGACAGGTTCATGACCAGCACTGGATCCACCGGTGGCATCGACGGTGCCGGCAAGGAGTCCGGAAGCGTGCCGATTCGCGCGATCGGGGCATG
>Ga0209368_1001198_pt1 | contig 12384 bp, 10 predicted proteins | sample EBPBio242008_DNA_FD_185862 | JGI IMG/M metagenome (GOLD analysis project Ga0209368, IMG submission 185862) | Wastewater treatment Type I Accumulibacter community from EBPR Bioreactor in Madison, WI, USA - Reactor 1_4/24/2008_ DNA (SPAdes)... | ecosystem: Engineered > Bioreactor > EBPR >...
TGGGCACCATAGCGGCGAGTTCGGATGGCGCAACCCAGCGCACCGCGGCGAGGAAACCGGTCCTGACCGGCCGCATCAGCAGCAGGTCCAGCTCGCCCTCGCGAATGTAGCGGTCCATGCGGGCGCAGTTGGGGCCGACGAAGCAGTCCAAGACAGCGGCCGAGATCCCGTACGCACCGCTGACAGCCAGGGCCAAGGGCGCGGACCAACCGCTCGCCGTCCCGGCGACCGAGGCGAGGATCAACACCGGCACCAGCGCCAGGCCCAGCTCGACGATGCTGGTGAGAAGGGTCGTGGCCGCCTGCGACCGGAACTGCAGATCTCGGCGGATCGCCTGGACCGTCACCTGCCACCACACGAGCAGATGTCGTCGTAGGGTCCTCATGCTCCTGCCGCCTGATAGCCGCGGAGCCCGATCCGCCAGACCACGGCGGCCGTCGCGCTGAGCGCCGCGGCCCAGCCGGTCGCGAGCGCAAAGCCCGATCCGGGAATCGTCGGCAGGAGGAGGACCTCCAGCGGGAACGACACGACGTACCGGAACGGCTGGACCGCGAGCGCCGGCTGAAGCACGGCAGGCATGAGGGCGAGCGGCAGGACCGCCCCGGACAGCACGCCGGCGACCAGACTCTTCGCTCGGAGCACCCCCGACACCTCGTCGACCCAGAAGGCCAAGCTGCCGATCAGGACGTCGAGGGCGAACATGATCACCGAGCCCAGCACGATCGCCACCCCGAAGCCGAGCCAACGCAGTGGGTCGGTGGGCAGGCTGATCTGGCGATGCATGAGCAGCGCGAGGACGGCGACCATCGGCACCATCAAGACGAGCTTGGCGATCTTCTCCGCCACGTTGTTGGCGATCCCGTTCAGGTGGGTGGAGCACGGACGGACCAGCCACGAGGCAAGATCGCCGAGCCGGATGCTATCGGCCAGGAATCCGGCCGACCAGCTGCTGGTCAGCATGCTGACCAGTGCGACCAGGACGAAGTAGGTCACCAGGTAGTCCTGTTCGACCGACAGCTCCGCGCCGAGTGCCGCAGCGCCCTGCCAGACCAGCAACGAGATCACCGGCACCGGGAGATTGCCCAACAGCAGCCAGAACAACCACGCACGGTAGGTCAAGGTGATCTGGATGTCGCGCGACACCAGAGCCCCGAAGGTGCGCGCCGTCCGGGCGATCATGCCGAGCGGCTTTCGCCGGGCGACCGCTGCTCGGGGAAACCGTCGAACACGCTGACCATCACCTCGTCGAGGTCGGCGTCGGTCACTTCCAGGTCGACCACCGGACCCCACCCGGACACCGCGGTGAGAACCTCAGCCAGCCACTCCCGGTCGATGTCGAGCTGCAGCACATCCGGGGCAGGCCGGCCAACCACCGTTACGCCAGGTGGCAGCGGATCGGGTAGTTGCGGCTCCGCCGTGAACGTCACCATCATCTGCTTGGCGGGCCGCACCGAGCGGGCCAGCCCGGTCAGATCACCGTCGTAGCGCTTGGTTCCGTGGTCGATCAGCACCACTCTCGGGCACAGGGCCGCGACATCGTCCATGTCATGGCTGGTCAGCACGATGCTGGTGCCGAGTTCGACATTGACCCGGGCCAGGAAGTCGCGGATGACGCGCTTGCCCAAGACATCCAGCCCGATGGTCGGCTCGTCGGCGAAGAGCAGCCGAGGTGAATGCAACAGCGCCAGGGCCAGCTCGCAGCGCATCCGCTGCCCGAGTGAGAGCCGGCGGACAGGAATGCTCAGCAGGTCGCCGAGCTCGAGCAGTTCGCTGAGCTGCCCGACCGCGAGGTCGAACTCACTGCGGCTCAGGTCGTACATCCGCCGGTGCAGCAGCAGCGAGTCGTAGGCCGGGAGGTCCCACCACAGCATGCTCTTCTGGCCGAAGATCACCGAGATCTGGCGCAGGAAGGTGAACGAGCGGCGCGACGGGCGCTCACCGAGCACGCTGAGTTCCCCGGCGGTCGGCTGGATCAAACCGCAGAGCATCTTGATCGTGGTCGTCTTGCCGGCGCCGTTGCGACCGAGCAGACCGCAGACCTCACCCGGCGCCAGGTCCAGATCCAGCCCTTCGACCGCGACCCGCGTGCGGTGACGGCGGCGGAGAAGGGCCCGCACCGTTCCGGCGAGGCCGGGTTGCTGCTCGTGGTACCGGAAATGCTTGGTCAGATCACGGCAACGTACGACGACGTCGCCTGGGTGGGAACGGGTGGAGAGAGCAGACATCATGATCACCTCGAGGGGCTCGTTGGAGTCGGGCGGGACGTGATCGCCGGCCCAGCGTGGACCCACACCACGTACGCCGCCGCTCCCGAACACTTCGGGGCGGGCGGAACCGGACCGGACGGTCCGGGTATCGAGGAGGGAGGCGGGACCTAGCGGTTCCCGCTACCTCGCTTGATCACCTGGCTCATGATGCCGCCGACACTACCGCAGCCCGTTTCGACGGGCTCATCTGAAGCTCACGGCCAGAACGGGAGCAGGTTCACCCCGTACGCCACCAGCAGGAACCGGGTGATCCGGCCCACCAGCACCACTGGCGCGAAATAGAGCAGCTTCATGCGGGTCGCGCCGGCCAACAGCGCGACGGCGTACAACGGTGGGATGCCGGCCACGGCGGCGACGAAGCTGATCGGCAGACCCCAGCGTTTCGTGCCGACCAGGCGGAGCAGGAACTGGATGGCCTCGTGCAACGCCTGGCGCACTCGACCACGTGGCTGGGCTCGGACCTTCTCTCGATGCTCCTGGACGAAGCGGAACTGGCGGCCTCGCCGGACGCCGTAGAAGAGCAGGCACTTGCCGATGGTCTGGCCGATGCCGACGCCCACGGCGATCGGCACCACGCCGACCTCCAGCGTGACCTGGGAGGCGAGCACGTAGAGCTCGGCGTTCACCACCGGCACAATCGCCGAGACGACGCCGAACGCGACCGAGGTCAGCCACGCCAGCAGCACACCCCAGGTCATCGGGGCAGGCTACCGACCGATCGGGGCTACCGATCAATCAGTGGCGGGTCTCCTTGGCGGTGACCTTGACCAGGGCGATCAGGTCGCGGCCCCAATCGGTCGCCCGCTCGAGTTCACCGGGGACCAGCGGTCCGTCCGTGTCGGCGACGAAGAAGCTCTCGGCCGGCGCAGCCTCGTCGTAGCCATGCCGACGCGCGGCGCGGGCAGCTGCCCGCGCGGCCGACCCAGGCATCCGACGCCTGCCCAAGGAGCGGGTGTCGAAGGTAGCCAGGCTGGGACCGCCATGGCGGGCAGGGAGCCGGTCGATCCACTCCCGAAGCCCGAACTCTCGGGCGCCGTGTTCCGCGCCGAGCTCGATGGCATCGGCCCGAGTCTCTTCGCGAGTCATCCCGAAGGCGTGTGTCGGACCGCCCGCGACGACCAGGGTCACGTCCGGACCCGGCTCTACCGGGGCCTCGCTCACCTCGACGACCTCGACCTCCAGCGACGCGGAAAGGCCTTCGCCAATGGCATGCGCGACCTTCTCGGTATTGCCGAACATCGACTCGTACACCACCAGCGCCTTCTTGCCCGACGCCTTCTTGGTGGCAGCCGACTTCTTACCGGCCGACGCCTTCTTGCTGACTGACTTGGCCATCACACTCGCCTCCTTGGCCATCGCACTCGATCTCATGGCCAGGATCGCCGAAAACCAAGACTCACTCCAAGGGTCAATGGGGAACCTCGGTGGGTCGAAGGTCCCCTGGGAAGTGACGACTTGGTGAACGGCTACTTGATCAGTTCGGCCAGGTGGTGCAGCCGGGCGATCTCGGAGTCGAGGAACGGCGGCCCGCCGTGCCGGCCGATGACGATCACCCGGTCGCGCGTCAGGGGCACCACGACCGCCGTCGACTCGGCCCAGCCGGGCAGCCAACCGGCCGCCAGATCGCAGCGGTGCGTCGTCTCGAACGGGGTGAGCGGTCCGGCATTGGCGGTGTGGAACTCAGGTGCCAGCGTGGTCGCCCGAAGCGTGGACACCCGATCGCCGGCCACGTCGAGCAACACCGACCAGTGTGAGCGGAAGACCACGGGGCTCAGCGACACCAGCGTCTCGGCCGCGTTGGCCGGATCGGCGGTCATCCGCTCGAGCGCCTCCAGGTCGGACTGCAGCCCGCCGCCCTCGGGATAGCGCGAGATCCACTCCACGCGTACGTCGTCCAGGTGCTGGCAGGCGGCGATCATCGTCTCGGGCAGCCGGTCGGGCGGCAGATCGACGATGAAGTCGTCCACCACCACGCCGTCGCCCTTCTCGACGATCTCGACCGCGTTGATGTCACCGCCGACGCTGCCCACGGCACTGGCGACCAGGCCCAGCGAGCCGGGCCGGTCGGGGAGGGACACCCGCATCAGGTACACGCTGCCTATCCTCTCCCATCCCTGGTTACCAGGATGTTTCGGACCCTGCAGTGTCGCATGACAGGCTTAGGCCCGTGCCTCGCTTCCGCCCCTTTGCCGCCCTCCGCTACGCCGACACCGACCAGCTTGCGTCCCTGATCGCACCGCCGTACGACGTGTTGTCCGACGCCGATCTCGATCACTACCTGGCGCTCGACGAGCACAACGTCACCCACGTCGATGTGCCGCGCGGGGGAGACGACCGGTACGAGGTGGCGGCGGCGACTCTCGCAGACTGGTGCGCCGGGGGAGTCCTGGTCGGCGACGACGAGCCGAGCTTCACGCTCTACCGGCTGAGCTTCACCGACGAGACCGGCAGCCCCCGCGAGATCGTCGGTGTGCTCGGCGGCCTGGAGGTCGTCGACGCGGGCGCGGGTGGGGTGTTGCCGCACGAGCGCACCACGCCCAAGGCTTCCACCGACCGACTGGATCTGACCCGGGCCACCCGGGCCAACCTGTCACCGGTCTGGGGACTCTCGCTCAGCGCCGGACTCGCTGAACTGCTCGCCGAGCCGGGCGAGCTGATCGGCGAGGTGATCGAGGACGGCGTACGGCATCGGGTCGAGCGGGTCACCGATCCCGATCGGATCGCCGCGATCGCCGCTGCGGTCGGTGCCGACGACGTGCTGATCGCCGACGGGCATCATCGCTACGGCATCAGCCGGATCTATCGTGACGAGGTGCGCGCCGCCACGGGACGGACCGACACGCCGGCCGAGGAGACCCTGACGTTCGTCAGCGAGTTGGTGGCCGATCAGCTCAGTGTTGCCGCGATCCACCGGCTGTACGACCGGCTCTACAGCGAGTTCAGCGACACCTTCACCCTGACCGAGATGGACCGGCCGACCCCGCAGACGCTCGCCGCGATGCAGACCGAGGGCTTCCTGGTGCTCTACACCCCGGACCGGACCTATCGACTGGACCCGATTCCCGGCGCATTCCACGAGGTCCGCTCACTGGACGGCGCCTGGCTGGAACACACGCTGGGCGAGGTGCCCGTGACCTACCAGCATGGTCTCGCCGAGACCCTGGCCGCGGTGGACGAGGGCCGCGCCGCCTGCGCCGTGCTGATCCGTCCGGTCAGCGTCGCCGAGATCGAGCGCACCGCCCGTGAGGGGCTGCTGATGCCGCCCAAATCGACCTTTTTCACCCCCAAACTCAAGACGGGGTTCGTGATTCGCCCCCTCTGAACTCCTGTTGTCGCCGACGAGGTGAAGGCTTGTCCCCGACATCGGGGATGAGTTATCACCTTGTTGCGCCTGGCCCTGGTGTTATAGACATCCAACCGTGATCGACTACCCACCCCAGGACGGCGATGCCCTGTGGGCTGCCCTGGGCCGGAAGCCGAAGCTGTCGCCCTGGGGTTTGATCCGGGAGTTGCTGCGACGCCAACTGCCGGTCATCCTCGTCGCCGGACTGCTGGCGGTCCTGTGGTTCATCCCAGGCTCGGTCGGGCCGCGTTTGGTGGGCCTGGCCATCGACCGCTCGGCTGCGGGCTGGACGGACCCTGGATTGTTGGCGGCAGCCGGGCTGCTGTTCCTGGCCGTGCTGGTGGGAGGCTTCTTCGGCACGGTGATGGGTGTCTACACCCAGCGCAATCGCTTGATCATGCGGTTCCATGTGGACGAGATCCTGGTCCGTGCCGCGACGAAACACGACCCGGACGAGGTCGACCAGAAGGTGCGTGGCGACATCGTCACGGGTGCGACGAGTGACGCGGGGACGCTAGCAGGCTTGGCGGGCGGCACCGCGCACGCGCTCGGTGCCGCGGTGGCGTACGTCACTGTCACCATCGTCGTCCTTCGGGCCTCGGTGCCCTTGGGACTGCTGGTGGTCATCGCGGCACCCTTCATGTACTTCGCGGTCCGCCCCCTGCTGCGACCGACGACACGCAGGCAAGCCGCGGAACGTGCGGCGACCGGGCGTCTCACCGCCATCGCCAGTGACATCGCCGCCGGTGTCCGGGTGCTGCGTGGCGTCGGCGGTGAGTCCTCGTTCGAGGATGCCTATCGTGATCAGTCCACATTGACCCGCGAAGCCGGTGAGGCCGCCGGCCGTTGGCAGGCACTCATCCGGATGAGCAGTGTCCTGGCCGCAGGTGTGCTGTTGAGCGCCCTGGCCTGGCTCGGGGTGGAGATGGTGCTGGCCGGATCGCTGTCGGTGGGCGCCTTGATCGCGCTCTTCGGCTATGCGACGTTCCTGACCTGGCCGATCGACACGCTGTTCGGGTTCGGACAGGTGCTCGTGCGAGCTCAGGTCGCCGCTGCTCGGGTAGCACGCGTTGTCCGAGCGGCCCACGCATCGGGTGCGAGCAGTTCTTCTGCCGCTCCGGATTCGGAGACACCGCGAAAGTTGGAGGCGCGGGAGCTGGAGGTTCACGAGTCGGGTGCACAGGCAGAGCTGGCGCTCGGCGGCCTGACGTTCCGCCGCGGAGAGCTGACGGGACTCGTGTTCGCGAGCGTGCACGGTGCGGACCCCTTCGTCCTCGGGCTGTCCGATGACCTCGTCGTGATGCCGGCGGCGGTGTCGATGTTCAGCGGGACGCTGCGCTCGACACTCGACCCCACCGGAACCAGTACCCGAGTGGCCGCTGAACGGGCCTTGTGGGCGGCCGCTGCCGAAGACATCTTCGAGGCCGCACCGGACGGTTGGGCGACTCGGGTCACCGAACGAGCACGCGAATACTCCGGGGGGCAGCGACAGCGCCTCGCGCTGGCTCGCACACTGCTCTCGGGCGCTCCGACCGTCGTGCTGGAGGAGCCGACGTCGGCTGTGGACAGTGTTACCGAGGATCGAATCGCCGAGCGAGTCGCCCGACTCCGGGAGGGTCTCACGACAATCGTGATCACTTCGTCGCCGCTGTGGCTGGCGCGCTGCCAGTCTGTGGTGTTCGTCCACGACGACGGCTGGCGTGCTGGCAAGCACGAGGAGCTGCGGGCCATCCCTGGCTACGGTGCTCTCGTTCGTGGAGCCGTGGGCCATGGCTGATCCGATAGCCCTGGACAGGTCCGCCGAGACCTGGGAGGTGGCTGAGGCCCTCGATCAGTTGGCGACCGATCGAGGAACGCACCGGCAGCGTGCCGCTCAAGCCCAGGCCTATTTCGCCGAGCTCGAGGGCAACGATCGCGACCTGCCGGTCGCCCCACTTGGTGAGGTCGGCAGGCTGTGGCGGACGCAGCTCCGCGGCTCGGTGGGTTTGGTGGTGCTGCTGATCGTCTTCACGGTGGTGGCTGCCGTCGCGACGCAGACGCTGCCGAGGCTGCTCGGGTCGCTGGTCTCCTCTGCTGAGTCGATGCCGACCGACGGAGTCCGGGGACTGCTCCTGCTGATCGTCGGAGTGGTCGGGCTGCAGGCGATCTTCACCTACCTGGCTGCGCGTTGGGAGGTGATCGTCGGACAGCGAATGACAGCCAAGCTCCGTGAGAAGGCCGTCCGCGATGCCCTGTCGTTGCCCTTGGGTCGCATTGAGCGAGCGAGTTCCGGTGACCTGACGACGCGCCTGACCCAGGATTCGAACGTTGTCGGGGACACGTTGCGCAACGATGTGCCGCAAGTGCTGCTGGCGGCCATCACCTCGATCACGATCCTGCTGGGCATGGTGCTCAACTCACCGTTGTTGACGGTGCCGACCTTGCTGGGGCTGCCGCTGATCGTCTGGGCGTCTCGGCGATTTCTCCGGCGAGCGCCGGCCGCGTACCTCTACGCCGGTTCGGTGGACAGCCGGCTGAACGCGTCGGTGCTGGAGACGGTGGACTGCGTACGGCTGGTACGCACGCTGCGGCTCGAGAACGCTCGTCTTGACGATCTGCTGGTGTCGGAGGCTCAGCGATACACACTCGGCCTTCGGCTGCGGCTGTTCTTCGCTTTGGAGGTGGCCTACAACTGGCCGCTGGTGCCCACCCTGCTGCTCGGTGTGTTCGCCCGCTCGCAGGGCTGGATCGACATCGGGACGCTCACCACCGCGGTGCTCTACAGCCTGTCCTGGCCGGCACCGGTCAACCGGCTCGTCCAGACCCTCGGCGGGGTGCTCACCGGCGTCGTGTCCGCCGCCCGCGTGACCGGACTCGACCTGCGCGACCGGGATGCTGAGGCACAGCACTCGATGCCGCCGCGGGGGACAGATCGGGGGACAGACCTGCGGTGTGACGAGGTCGCCTTCTCCTATGACGGTGGGCACGACGTGCTCGATCAGCTGGATCTGACGATCCCGGCCGGGGAGTCCGTTGCCGTCGTCGGTGCCTCGGGATCGGGGAAGTCCACCTTGGCGAGGCTTCTCAGCGGCATCGCCGCCCCCGGTCGGGGTTCGGTGACGTTGGGTGGGGTCGAGGTCTCCACCATTCCGCTGCCCGAGCTCCGGGCGAAAGTCGCCTTGGTGACCCAGGAGCACCACGTCTTCACCGGCAGCCTGCGCGACAACATCGGGCTGTCTCGGCAGCAGCTGACCGACTCAGACATCGTCGCGGCGCTCCAAGCCGTGGGCGCCGGGCCGTGGCTCGCATGTCTCCAGGAAGGCCTCGACACCCAGCTCGGTGTCGATGGCTTGTCGCTGTCACCGGCGCGTGCTCAGCAGATTGCCATTGCTCGTATTCTCGCCGCTGACCCACCGGTGATGATCCTGGACGAGGCGACCTCGCTGCTCGACCCGACGACGGCACTGGCTGTCGAACGATCCGTTGCCGGTGACCGACGGACGGTGCTCGCCATCGTGCACCGGCTCGATATCGCCGAGACCGCGGATCGGGTGGTGGTGATGGACGGCGGCCGCATCGTCGAGTCGGGTCCGCCGAACCGCCTGCGAGATTCCGCTGGGGTCTACGCGCAACTGTGGAGCACGTGGGCGGGCCAGACACCGGGCTCCGGTGAGAACCGACCGACACAGGGAAGGACGGCGTCCACTACCTGCCGCTCTGACGGTGCCGAAGGCGAGAGCAGCGACCGCCTAGGATGGCTGACCGGCTTCACCTCTAGATGCCTGGACGGGGATGTCCTGATTCCCTCCCGGCGGGATCCAACGCAAACGAGAAGAGAACTGACCCGTGGCACTGAGTCCTGACGACGTGGCCGCCCTGGCAAGGCTGGCCCGGATCGAGCTGACCGACGATGAGCTGGCCCATCTGGCGCCGCAGCTGGACGTGATCTTGGAGTCGGTGGCGAGTGTGTCCGATGTGGCGACCGCCGACATCCCGCCGACCTCACATGCGCTGCCGCTCACCAATGTGTTCCGCGAGGACGTCGTGCGCCCGTCGTTGCCGGTCGACGAGGTGCTGGCCGGGGCCCCGGCGGCCGAGCAGGACCGCTTCCGGGTCCCGCGGATCCTCGGAGAGGAGGCCTGACCAATGGCTGAAGAGACCAACGGCACCGGGGTGATCCACAGCACCGCCGCGGAACTGGCTGCCGCGATCGCCAACGGCGAGACCACCTCGGTCGCCGTGACCCAGGCACACCTCGACCAGATCGAAGCCGTCGACGGCACCATCAACGCGTTCCTGTACGTGGATGCCGAGCGCGCCCTCGAGCAGGCGGCGATCATCGACCACCGGATCGCCGGCGGGGAACAGCTTGGCCCGCTGGCCGGCGTACCGCTCGCGCTCAAGGACATCCTGGCTTACCGAGGCGCGCCGACGACCTGCGGCTCGAAGATCCTCGAGGGCTGGATCCCTCCGTACGACGCGACCGTCACCAAGCGGCTGCTGGATGCCGACATCGTCATCCTTGGCAAGACGAACCTGGACGAGTTCGCGATGGGTTCCTCCACCGAGAACTCCGCGTACGGTCCGACCCGCAACCCCTGGGACACCAGCCGGATCCCGGGTGGCTCCGGCGGCGGCTCGGCCGCGGCACTGGCCGCCTTCGAGGCGCCGCTGGCGATCGGCACCGACACCGGGGGATCGATCCGGCAGCCAGCCTCGGTCACCGGCACTGTCGGCGTGAAGCCGACGTATGGCGGCACCTCCCGCTATGGCGTGGTCGCGATGGCGTCCTCGCTGGACCAGCCGGGACCGTGCGCCCGGAACGTGCTGGACGCGGCTCTGCTGCACCAGGTGATCGCCGGGCACGACCCCTACGACTCCACCTCGATCGACGCACCCGTCCCACCGGTGGTTGAGGCCGCCCGCTCCGGCGACGTCTCCGGGATGAAGATCGGCGTGGTGAAGGAGCTGGGCGGCGAGGGCTATGCGCCCGGGGTCGAGCAGCGCTTCCGTGAGGGCCTGGAGATCCTGGCCGCGCAGGGTGCGGAGATCGTCGAGGTCTCCTGCCCACACTTCACGTACGCGCTCGGCGCCTACTACCTGATCATGCCGAGCGAGGTGTCCTCCAACCTGGCCAAGTTCGACGCGATGCGGTTCGGGCTGCGGGTCGGCGACGACGGCAGCCGCAGCGCCGAGCAGGTGATGGCGCTGACCCGCGAGGCCGGCTTCGGCGCGGAGGTGAAGCGCCGGATCATGATCGGCACCTACGCGCTGTCCAGCGGCTACTACGACGCCTACTACGGCTCGGCGCAGAAGGTCCGGACCCTGATCAGCCGGGACTTCGCCGGTGCCTTCGAGCGGGCCGACGTGCTGGTCTCGCCTTCCACCCCGGTGACCGCGTTCCCGCTGGGGGAGAAGGTCGACGACCCGCTGGCCATGTACATGAACGACCTCTGCACCATCCCGTCCAATCTGGCCGGCAACGCCTCGGCTTCCTTCCCGGTCGGACTGGCGCCGGAAGATGGTCTGCCGGTCGGGTTCCAGGTGATGGCGCCACCGCTGGCCGACGACCGGCTCTACCGGGTTGGCGCTGCGCTGGAGCGCACCCTCGTCGACCGTTGGGGCGGACCGCTCCTGAGCCAGATCAAGGAGATCGCACGATGAGCGCCCATGTCTCGCAGGCTCGGGTCGTCGACTTCGACGAAGCCCTGGAGCGCTACGACCCGGTTCTCGGGCTCGAGGTGCACGTCGAGCTCAACACCGCGTCGAAGATGTTCTGCGGCTGCTCGACGGCGTTCGGTGCTGAGCCGAACACCCAGACCTGCCCGGTCTGCCTGGGGCTGCCGGGCTCACTGCCGGTGGTGAACGCCAAGGCGATCGAGTCGGCGATCCGGATCGGGCTGGCACTGAACTGCTCGATCGCCGAGTGGTGCCGGTTCGCCCGGAAGAACTACTTCTACCCGGACATGCCGAAGAACTACCAGATCTCCCAGTACGACGAGCCGATCGCCTACAACGGCTGGTGCGAGGTCGAGGTCCCCGGTTCGGACGGCACAGTCGAGACCTATCGGGTCGATATCGAGCGTGCCCACATGGAGGAGGACACCGGCAAGTCGCTGCACGTGGGCGGTGCTACCGGACGGATCCATGGCGCCGACCACTCACTGCTGGACTACAACCGCTCCGGCGTGCCGCTGATCGAGATCGTCACCAAGCCGATCGAAGGGGCAGGGGAGAAGGCCCCGCAGGTCGCGCGGGCGTACGTGAGCATGCTGCGGGATCTGCTGCGCGCGCTCGGCGTCTCCGACGTCCGGATGGAGCAAGGGTCACTGCGCTGCGACGCCAACGTGTCGCTGCGCCCGGGCGTCGATGCGCCGTACGGGACCCGGACCGAGACCAAGAACGTCAACTCGCTGCGCAGCGTCGAACGGGCGATCCGGTACGAGATCACCCGGCAGGCCGCGGTGCTGGACGATGGCGGCACGGTCACCCAGGAGACCCGGCACTGGCACGAGGACACGGGCGCGACCACGTCCGGGCGCAGCAAGGAGACCGCCGAGGACTACCGCTACTTCCCGGAGCCGGACCTGGTGCCGGTGGCCCCGAGCCGGGAGTGGGTCGAGCATCTGCGCGGCACCCTGCCGGAGCCGCCGGCCGAGCGGCTGAAGCGGCTCAGCGCCGAGTGGGGCTTCTCCGAGCTGGAGCTGCGTGACGTGGTGAGCGCCGGGGCGGTCGATCTGATCGAGCAGACCGTGGCTGCCGGGGCGTCGCCGCAGAGCGCGCGCAAGTGGTGGC
>Ga0209368_1001204_pt1 | contig 12322 bp, 12 predicted proteins | sample EBPBio242008_DNA_FD_185862 | JGI IMG/M metagenome (GOLD analysis project Ga0209368, IMG submission 185862) | Wastewater treatment Type I Accumulibacter community from EBPR Bioreactor in Madison, WI, USA - Reactor 1_4/24/2008_ DNA (SPAdes)... | ecosystem: Engineered > Bioreactor > EBPR >...
GCGACGAGCGCGATCACGCCGACGCCGGCTATCGCGGCCACCAAGGGTCCTCGGCTACCGGTCGCGACTGCCGCGCTGAGTGCGAGCAGCAGCGCAGCCACGTGAAGCCCGCTCCTGAGGAGGGACCTCGTCCGACCGAGCAGCAGCCAGCCCACGGAGATGATCGGAACCAAGGCGCACACTCGGCCGATTCCGATCGGATTCAACTCGAACAGGCTCAGGCGCCCATAAATGTTGTACTGCCCGAAGAGCATGAGCGCTGCGGCGGTAAGCAGGCCAAGCACGTAGATCAAGGCGATGATCATCAGCGTACTTCGACGCGGATCCCGAAATGCCGATGCGGCGAGGATCATGATCAGGGCGAGTGCGATGGCGACCGTCTTGGTTGTCCCATATTGGTTGAGGGGTGCGGCGACCATCCCAGGAATTGTCAATGCGACAAAGACGACCAGGCTGGGCGTGCGAACGACATGCTCTGCGACACGTCGAAGGTGCACCATAATGGCCAAGGCGAGAATGAATGACGTCAGGGCGATGTAGTTGATCGGAAGGAACTGATCCACGGTGGCCGGCATCACCAGGTTGCCCAATCCGGTGACAACCAGCGCAAGGCAAAGCAAGGTCTGACGGCTCTGGGGAGCGCCGACGGACTCCGCTGTTCGATCCGTCATCGACTCCCGCCTGTCGGAAGAAGCTCGAGGAGAGCGGCGGCGATGCGTCCTGCTTGAGCCTGCGGAGTCCAGCGAGCGTCGACCTCGCGTCGGCAGTCAGAACGCACGTCGGCCGCCTCCGACTCCATCCTGTCCAACCACGACGTGATGGTCGTCGCCAGCGAGCTCACGTCACCAGATCGGTACGTACCGCCGGTGACCCCCTCGATTATTGCCTCCCATTCGGGCATCTGCGCATAGCGATCGTCGTCGCTGATCACCGGGACGCCGTGGCTGAGGCTCTGAATTGCCGTGAGGCCGATCGCCGCGGGTACGACGGTGACGGACATGTGCCGGTAGACCGATGCAATGGCCTCGTCCGTGTACAGCGGGCCGATGAGATGCAGATCAACACCGAGTGTCGTGGCCAGCCGACGGAGTCGCTCCTTCTCCGGTCCGTCGCCCACCAGGAGCACGCTGACGGGTCGGTGAGATCTCGAGATGACGGCGACCGCTTGTATGAGCAGGTCGAGTCGTTTCTGGGGAGTCAGTCGGATCACCGCGCCGACCATGGCGCGGCCCCGCGGCAGTTGACTGATCGACTCGATACCGCTGGTCTCGTTCACATCTCCGGACAGACTCGTCACGCTGTTGCCGATGACGGACATCTTTCGCTCCGGATATCCGCACCCGAGGCCGATCTGCCTGCCGATGTGGCCGTAGAGAAGTAGCCTGTCGGCGAGACGATAGAAGGTCAATCGGATGACCCGCTTCGCACCAGTCTCCGGCCGGTGCCAACCGATCGTCCAGAACAACACCGGTCGTTTGTTCACTCTCGCGATCACCGCTGCGATCCAGGTGCTCGTGATAGATGCGTCGCCGACATAGATATAGGCGTCGTGTCGCCGACGAGCCGCCTCGGATACGGCCCCTATTTGCCAAAGGATTCGTCCGAGTCGAACATTGCGTAGGTGGGCGCGCTTCTTCAACTCGTGGTGGTCAATGATGAGGATGCCTGCCACCGATTCTTCGTCGGCGGCAAACTCGAAGTCGAAGTCGGCAAGGTCCTCTAGGGCGCGAAACACGCCCAGCCGATAGTGCGGCAAGAACGGATAGGTGACAAGAACCCGGATCTTCGAGATGCGCTCGTCTGTTTCCTGCCGCTTTCTGATCCAAGGGGTGTCGGTCATGTGGAGCGGATGCCGTGCCAGGTGTTGCTCCGCATCGCCGTCGAGACCATGAATTTCACGACTCGCTCCGATGTGTTGGAGATGTCGTAGCAACTGGGCAAAGTCGTCATCCTCTGTTCGGGATCTTCCAAGATGCACGTCCGCACGGCGAGCAGTGCGTTATCGGGATCCAGCCCGGTCATCATGATTCCGCCGGTGTCGAGCGCCTCGGGTCGTTCGATGGAATCCCGCAGCGTGACGGCCGGAAAACCGAGGATGGTGGATTCCTCGGCGATGGTGCCGGAATCCGAGAGCACACAAGCGGCGTGGAGTTGCAACTTGTTGTAGTCGTGGAAGCCGAACGGCTCGTGGAAGATGATGTTGTCGAGTCCGATGTCTGTGGCGAAGGCATCCAGTCGCTTCCGCGTCCGTGGATGGGTGGACACCAGGCACGGCAATCCAAGTTTTCTCGCACCGCCACCAGACATTGGAGGAGTTGCAGCAATCGCGCAGGCGAATCCACGTTCTCCTCCCGGTGCGCGCTGACCAGGAAGTAGCGGCGGTCGTTGAGATCCAGTCGATCAAGGATGTCCGAGGCGTCGATGTCGGGACGGTAGAAGTCGAGCACCTCCCGCATCGGGGAGCCGGTCAGCAAGATGCGCCGCGGCGCCAGACCTTCACCCAACAGGTTGCGGCGGGCATGCTCGCTATAGACCAAATTGAAGTCCGCGACATGATCGGCAAGCCGCCGGTTGGTAGGAGTTCACCCCTGCCGAGGCGCAGGAGTGGATCGTGGGGACCGAACTAGCTGCTTCCGCACGTGTCGAGTTGGTCGATATCGACTCTGGTCACTGGCCTATGATCACCCGCCCTGTCGAGCTTGCTGACGTTCTGGCCGAAGTCGCAGACCGCTGACGGGATCGCCGATGACATCAGGGACCATTCGTCGGTGCGGCACGCTGGTGAAGTGCGCGGTGGGTCAAGCCCGGTGGCTGGGCTGACGCCATGACCTGTGGTTTCGGCCGCGAGCCCTCGAGCGGCGGTGCTGGTCGCCCTTGACGGTTTGTCGGGGACAGGACCTGCGGCGGCGCCCCGATGGGACCAGCGGGCATTGACCTCACTGGGTTTCGTGAAGCACTTGGCCGGCGAGGAATACGCACATCTGGGCGAGACATTCGGCCGCCCACGAACGGACGAGGGTCTGCAACGCCACTGTCGCCGAAGTTGTCGAACATGAAAGTGGCTGTGGTGCTGGCTTGGTCGTGCTGGATCACGATGCCTGCGGATCTCGTGGAGGTAGGTGGTCCGATGATCCGGGCTGCGGCGGGCTGTCTGGATGGCGATGTCCTGCCAGGGGAGCGGTAAGGTCCTGACTCGGCCAGTGTGAGGGCGAGGGAACTTCGGCGCTGATTCTTCCCTAGAAGCCCTTCTCCGGCGAGCAGGCCTCAGTCGGCCAGTCCCAGGCTGGAGGGGGTGGTGGCTTCCGGCCCGGCCTGGCCGCCGAGCGCCTCGGCCAGCCGCTCCCGCGCCCGTCCCAGGTGCTCGGCCAACAAGAGGGTGGCTCCGTCCGCGTCGCCCGCTCGTAGTCGGGTCAGGATCTCGGCGTGCTCGGCGTGCAGCAGCGTCGGCTTCACCAGCTGGCGGCCGTGCACCTGGGCCAGACAGAGCGTCACCTCGCTGACCAGGGTGCGATACATCCGGCTGGTCCGGGTGTTGCCCAGGGCGTCAACCAGCGCGGTGTGGAAGTGCATGTCCGGCCCGATGATCTCGAAGCTGGACACGTCGCCGAGGCGCTCGAACTCGGCGTTGGCGGCGACCGCGTCGTCCGGCACCGTACGGGCGGCGGCGAGCTGGCGTAGCACCTCCGCCTCCAGGTAGGCGCGGGCCCGGTAGATGTCCCGCACCTCGTCAGGACCGAGCTTCACCACGCGCGCGGTCTTGTGGGTCCGTCGCTCCAGCACGGACTCCGCGACCAGGCGCTCGATGGCCGCCTTGGCGGTGGCGCGAGCCACGTCGTAGCGCTCCGAGACCTCGGCCTCGGTCAACGGGTCCCCGGGCACCAGCTCGCCGCGGAGGATCTCGTTGCGGAGGTCGTCGGCGATTGCGTCGACCACCGACAGCACTGTCACGCGTGCCACCACGAGAGCACCCCTTCGCGTCGACGGGTCCGGTGGCCCGCGGTTGTGACCCAGGTTGCCAATACGTCGAACCAGATCTCTTGCTCATTCAGACCACTTGCTGAAAAATCAGACCAGATCGCATTCCGTTCTACTCAGCGTCGAGTTCTCGAGGAGCCTGATGTTCCAACAGCTGCTGTCCCCGGTCGCGGGTTCGCTCGCTCTGTCAGCGCTGGTCGCTGCCCTGCCCCTGGTGCTGCTGTTCGTGCTCCTCGGCGTCCTCCGCGTCAAGGCGTGGAAGGCGGCGCTGGCCGGACTGGCGTCCTCGGCGCTGCTCGCCACCCTGGTCTGGCAGATGCCGGTGGGCCAGACGCTGGCGGCCACCACGGAGGGCATGTTCTACGGTCTGTTCCCGATCCTGTGGATCCTGATCAACGCGCTCTGGGTCTACCAGCTCACCGTGGTGACCGGCTGGTTCGAGGTCCTGGGAGCCCGGATCCGGGCCATCTCCGACGACCAGCGCATCCTGGCCATCCTGATCGCCTTCTGCTTCGGGGCCCTGCTGGAGTCGTTGGCCGGATTCGGGGCGCCGGTGGCCATCTCCGCGGCCATGCTGATCGCGGCGGGGATGAAGCCGTTCAAGGCGGCCATCGTGTCGCTGCTGGCCAACACCGCACCGGTGGCGTTCGGCGCGATGGGGGCGCCGATCATCACCCTGAGCGCGGTCACCGGCATCGACCTGCACACGCTGTCGTCGATGGCGGGCCGCCAGACGCCGTTCGTGGCCCTGTTCGTGCCGCTGATCCTGGTCTTCCTGGTCGACGGCAAGCGCGGCATCAAGCAGACCTGGCCGGTGGCCCTGGTCGCCGGTGCCACCTTCGGCCTGGCCCAGTTCGTCACCTCCAACTTCATCACCGTGGAGATCACCGACATCGTGGCCGCCATCGCGACCGTGGTCGTCGTGCTGATCATGCTGCGGTTCTGGAAACCGGCCAACGCCGTGCCGCTGGACGCCTCGGAGGACCTGGACGCCGCGCTGGCCCCGGAGCGCTCGGGTGCGAGCAGCGCCGGCGCCTCCGGCGGCACCTCGGTGTCGACCGTCACCACGACCCCGACCGGTTCTGCGTCGGTCCCCGCCGGCTCGCCGCCCGCCGCCAGCGGTCACCGGACCTGGATGGCCGTGGCCCCGTACGTGATCATCATCGTGATCTTCTCCCTCAGCCAGATCCCCGTGATCAAGGCGGGCCTCAGCCACATCGGGTCGACCACGTTCCGCTGGCCCGGACTGGACGTGGTGAACGCCGCCGGCAAGCCCGCGTCGGCGCAGACGTTCAAGCTGGACCACCTCAAGGGCACCGGCACCCTGCTGCTGCTGGCCGGGCTGGTCACCTGTGCGCTCTACCGGATCAAGCTGAAGGCGGCGCTGACCGCCTACCGGGACACCCTGGTCAAGCTGCGCTTCACCATCGTCACCGTGATGGCGGTGCTGGGTCTGTCCTTCGTGATGAACCTCTCCGGCCAGACCGCCACCCTCGGCAACGCCCTCGCGTCGGCTGGCATGCTCTTCGTCGTGTTCTCTCCCGTGCTGGGCTGGCTGGGCGTCGCGATCACCGGTTCCGACACCTCCTCGAACTCCCTCTTCGGTCTGCTCCAGGTGACGGCGGCCAACCAGATCGGTCTGTCGCCGGTGCTGATGGCCACCACCAACTCCTCCGCCGGCGTGCTGGGCAAGATGCTGTCCCCGCAGAACCTGGCCGTGGCCGCCGCTGCGGTGGGCATGAGCGGCAAGGAGGGCGACATCTTCCGCAAGCTGATCGGGTGGAGCCTGCTGCTGCTCGCCGGCTTCACGGTGCTGGTCATCCTCCAGGCGACGGTCCTGTCGTGGATGGTCCCGGTGATCCCGTGAGGATCGCGCTGTTCGTCACCTGCCTGGCCGACACCATGTTCCCGCAGGTGGGCCGGGCCACCGTCCGGCTGCTCGAGCGCCTCGGTCACCAGGTCGTGTTCCCCGACCAGCAGACCTGCTGCGGTCAGATGCACGTCAACACCGGCTACCAGCGGGAGGCGCTGCCGCTGGTGGAGCGCTACGTGCGCACCTTCGAGCCGTACGACGTGATCGTGGCGCCGTCGGGCTCCTGCGTCGGCTCGGTACGCCACCAGCACGGCCTGGTCGCCTCCACCTACGGCAGCGCCGCCCTGGCCGAGGACGCCGAGGCGGTGGGCCACCGGACGTACGAGCTGTCGGAGCTGCTGGTCGACGTGCTCGGCGTCACCGACGTCGGCGCCTACTTCCCGCACACGGTGACCTACCACCCGACCTGTCACTCGCTGCGGATGCTGCGGGTTGGGGAGAAGCCGCTCCAGCTGCTGCGCGAGGTCGAGGCGCTGCGCCTGGTCGAGCTGCCGGAGGCGGACCAGTGCTGCGGTTTCGGTGGCACCTTCGCGGTGAAGAACGCCGACACCTCGACGGCGATGCTCGCCGACAAGATGCGCAACGTGCTCGACACCGGGGCCGAGTTCTGCTCCGCCGGTGACTCCTCCTGCCTGATGCACATCGGTGGCGGTCTGACCCGCCTGCGCAGCGGCACCCGCGCGCTGCACCTGGCCGAGATCCTCGCCCAGACCAAGGACGACCTGCCGGCGCTGACGCCGACGGAGCTGGAGGGGTCCCATGAGTGAACCGGTGCTGCTGGGCATGCCCGCCCTGCCCACCTCGCCCCGCGGCGTGGGCAACCTCCGCGGGGACGAGACGTTCCCGGTGGCGGCCCGCCGGGCGCTGGCCAACGGCCAGCTCCGCGCCAATCTCGGCCACGCGACCCAGACGATCCGGACCAAGCGGGCCCAGGTGGTCGGTGAGGTCGCCGGCTGGGAGGCGCTGCGCGAGGCCGGCAGCCAGCTCAAGCGCCACACCATGGGCGATCTGGAGACCTATCTCCTGCAGCTGGAGGAGAAGGTGACGGCCCGCGGCGGCACCGTGCACTGGGCCCGCGACGCGACCGAGGCCAACGAGATCGTCACCCGGCTGGTCCGGGCCACCGGTGCCGACGAGGTGGTCAAGGTCAAGTCGATGGCAACCCAGGAGATCGGGCTGAACGAGCACCTGGAGAGCCAGGGGATCGCGGCCTACGAGACCGACCTGGCCGAGCTGATCGTCCAGCTGGGGCACGACAAGCCGTCGCACATCCTGGTCCCGGCGATCCACCGCAACCGCTCGGAGATCCGCGAGATCTTCCTGCGTGAGATGGCGGACGTCGACCCCGAGCTCACCGACGAGCCGGCCGTGCTGGCCGCCGCCGCGCGGCAGCACCTGCGCCGGAAGTTCCTGTCCGCCCGGGTCGCCATCAGCGGCGCCAACTTCGGCATCGCCGAGACGGGCACCCTCGGGGTGGTCGAGTCCGAGGGCAACGGCCGGATGTGCCTGACGCTGCCCGAGACCCTGATCACCGTGATGGGGATCGAGAAGCTGGTGCCCCGCTGGACAGATCTCGAGGTGTTCCTGCAGCTCCTGCCCCGGTCCTCCACCGGGGAGCGGATGAACCCGTACACGTCGATGTGGACCGGGGTCACCCCCGGCGACGGTCCGCAGGAGTTCCATCTGGTGCTGCTCGACAACGGCCGCACCGCGGTGCTGTCCGACGCCCACGGCCGGGACGCGCTCAACTGCATCCGCTGCAGCGCGTGCCTCAACGTCTGCCCGGTCTACGAGCGGGCCGGCGGGCACGCGTACGGGTCGGTCTACCCGGGTCCGATCGGGGCGGTCCTGTCGCCGCAGCTGACCGGGGTCGAGGACAACGCCTCGCTGCCGTACGCCAGCTCGCTGTGCGGCGCCTGCTACGACGCCTGCCCGGTGAAGATCGACATCCCCTCGATGCTGGTGCACCTGCGGAACGCGCACGTGGAGACCCACCGGGCCGAGCACCGGCTGCCGAGTGCGGAGAGCGCGATCATGAAGGCCGCGTCCTGGGTGATGAGCAACGACAAGCGCTGGAGCGCGGCGGTCCGCGGGGCACGGGCCGGCCGGGTGCTCGGACGCAAGCGCGGGGTGATCGGGCCGATCCCGTTGCCGCTGGCCGACGCCTGGACGCAGTCGCGGGACATCCCGCGCCCACCGACGCAGAGCTTCCGCGACTGGTGGACCGCCGAGCACGAGGGGGGACAGCGATGAGCGCCCGACAGGAGATCCTGGCCCGGATCGCGCGGGCGCACGAGCTCGCGCCGCCCTCGGTGGCGCCCGCGTACGCCGACGTCGACCGCTCCTACCGCGATCAGCCCAACCGGTCGATGGACGACGTGGTCGAGCTGCTGGTCGACCGGCTCGAGGACTACAAGGCACTGGTGCGGACCAGCACGCAGGCCGAGCTGGCCACCACGGTGGCCGCGGCGGTGGCCGATCGGGGGCTGACCACGCTGGTCGTACCGCCGGGTCTGCCGCCGGCGTGGACGGCCGAGGTGAGCGCCGAGCTGCACCGGGACAGCGCGGAGGCGCCGTTGTCGGTGGCCGCGCTCGACCAGCTGGGCGGCACCGTCACCGGCTGCGCGGTGGCGGCCGCGGAGACCGGCACCCTGGTGCTGGACGCCTCACCCGACCAGGGCCGACGGGCGCTCACGCTGGTCCCGGACTACCACCTGTGCGTGGTGGCGCAGAGCGCCGTCGTGCCCGACGTGCCGGAGATGCTGGCCAGGCTGCAGGCGGACCGTCCGCTGACCATGATCAGCGGGCCGAGCGCGACGAGCGACATCGAGCTCAACCGGGTCGAGGGCGTGCACGGCCCACGGGTGCTCGAGGTGATCATCGTCATGGACTCGTAGAGGTTCGTCCACTTCTGGATCGAGCCCGGTGAACGGGGCGAGGGAGAAATCTGGAGATGTGTCCCTCAACTCTCGCCGACGGGCAGAGACTGACCAGTGGCCCGCAAGGGGTCCCTCAACCGAGACAGCCAGGCCGGTGACACCGGGGTCAGGGTCGCCGGTGGCCGCGGCGTTGCGCAACACCCGCCCGATGAACATGTTCCGCGACCGGACGTCGAGTGCAACAGCTTCGGCATTGCCGCGCGTCTGAATCTCGCGCACATTCCGAGCGCCGCGCTCTATGGAGTGCGTCCAGAACTCGCGCCCAAACGCGTCCAGAACTCGCGCCCAAAGCCAACCCGGGTATCAACGGGTCAGCAGAGGTGCGAGGCCGATAGTCAATGCACCGGCGGCGATGATGCCCATGCTGACCGCAGGGCGAATACCGCGGGCGTCGATACTGACAGGCGTCCCGTCGGCGGCCAGGCCGCTGACGGCCGGTCGGTACGCCAGGATCATGAGTGCGCCGACGATGAGCACGGCGCCGCCGGCGAGAGCGAACAACCAGGCCAGGTGTGCGTCCATGAGTTGAGTTCCTCTTCTCGAGATTGGCTTCTAGCAGATCGTGCACCCCTGACAGAAGCGGGGGTTCAGAGCAGGGCGATCAGGACGCCCACGAGCAATGCAGCACCGACGACGCCCCACAGGAGCCACTCGGTTGGCGTCAGACCGTCGCGGGCGGAGCTGTTGCCGCGGCGGTGCCGCCCGACAGCTCCAGCCGAGGCGGCGATGAGGACACATGCGACCAGGAGGGCGACCCAGAGTGGCGTTGACACAGCGTTACTCCATCGACCGGTTGCCGTCTGGGGTGTCCCGCTCGAGCGCCGTGATGGCCCTAGTGAGGGCAGCACGTGCCTCGTACAGTTCCGCCAGGACGTCAGTCTCGCGGGGGTTTGGCGTCAGGCTGACAACGAATGCTCCGACTCCTTGGCGGGTCTCGATAAGTCCGTCATGGACGAGCAGCTGCTGGGCCTGGCGGATCGTGTTCAGCCCGGGCACCTCGTAGTGCTCCTGCAGCACGGCAATCGCGGGGAGTTGCTGCCCGACCCCGAACTCACCCTCGGTAATGCGGGCTCGAAGGTCCTGGTAGATCTCCCGGTATCTAGCCACAGACTCAAGGTAGGGCCTATGCTGGTGCAAGTCAACTAGACCACCTGTGCTGACTAGTTGACATAAGATACATAATCAGCCCTAACCAATCAGCCCCGTCGTCTTCTACGCTAGTGGTTCGCTGACGAAGTCCTGTTACGTTTCCGGCTGATTTTGGTGAGGATCTCGTCGGGTGTCTTGGTCCAGATGAAGGGGTGTTTGCGGCGGTTCCAGCCGTCGATGAAGGCCCGGATCTTGATCATCAGGTCGCGGACTGAAGGGAACACGCCGCGGCGGATGGCTTGGCGTTCGATGATGCCGAACCAGACCTCGACCAGGTTCAGCCACGACCCAGAGGTCGGGGTGAAGTGCACGATGATCCGCGGGTTCGCCGCCAGCCAGGACTTGACCTTCGGATGCTTGTGAGTCGCGTAGTTGTCCATCACCAGATGCAGCTCGACCTCGGGATAGGCCCGCGATCTCCAACGCCGCGAACAAGGTGGTCGTGCCGTGCCGGACGTAGTCGTGGGTGCGTTGTTCGGCGTGGCCGGGCTGCATCGGCAGCACCTTCTGCGTCCGGTTCAACGCCTGAATCTGCGACTTCTCATCCACACAGAGGACAACTGCGTTCTCCGGTGGTGCGAGATACAGCCCGACGACGTCAACCACCTTGGCTTCCAGCTCGGGGTCGGTGGAGAACTTGAACGTATCGCTCTTCCAGGGCCGCACCCCGAACCGCTTCCACGCCTTCGTGATCGTCACGTGGTTGACCTTCAACTGCGACGCGAGCAGCCGGCTCGACCAGTGAGTCACCCCCAGCCGCGCCGGCGGTGGGGTCAAGGTCGCGGTGACGATGTCGCTCGGATCGATCTCCCGCGGCCGTCCGGACCGTTCCTCATCGACCAGCCCGTCGATCCCACTCGCCTCGTAGCGGTCCCGCCATCGGTTCACCGTGGGTCGAGACACCCCGACCCGATCGGCGATCTCGCTGTTCTGCACACCATCGGCATGCAGCAGCTCAGTGCCGGCCGCTACTTTGTCGTTGGACGGGGTTGGGATCAACATGTCCGGTGCAAGCCTGGCCACGTCGCCGAGGTAGGTCGCGCCCCAACTCAGCTCTGCGCCCCGGCTGAGCCGATCAACAACCAGAGCCTGTGTCCCCGCACGTCCGTAGTCCTCGAGCACCAGCAAGGTGAAGCTCCGGCCCGTCTGAGCTGACATCATCTGCAGGGTCGTCCGCTGATTTGCCAGATCCAGGACCTGGGCACCGGCGGTCTTGTAGAACCCGTAGGCATAGCTGAACCCGGTCAAGATCAGGAGCGCAGCAATGATCACGCGGCGGCTGATCCGGGTGATGGCGAGATGTACGAACGCCAGCGCTATGGCTGTGGGCCAGACTGTCTCGGCGCGACTCCCGCGGAGGCCGCTGACGGTGAACTGGACGATCAGGAACCCGATGATCAGGGCAATCGTCGCTACGTTGCTTGCGCGCAGCTTCTTGCGGGCAAGCAGTGTCACGGCGTCGATAGTTGAAACCGACCTCGGTGTGTTCGTAGTGACGAACCTGCTGCCGGGCTTGGCTGGCGAGATATCGGACGTAGTCCGCACGTGCTGCATCGTCGGTGAGCAGCGCGCCGCCGCCGGAGGTGGTCATGACCTTGTTGCCGTTGAAGGACAGCGCGGCTGCGTGTCCGAAGGAACCCGCCGGTCGCCCGTAGCGTTGGGCGCCGACGGACTCTGCGGCGTCCGACAACACTGGCAAGTCCCAGCGCTCGGCCAGCGGGGTGATCGAACGGTAGTCCGCAACCTTGCCGAAGAGGTCGACGGGCAGTATCGCCTTGATCGATGCGGACTGTGCCCGCCGATCCTCGTACGCCTTGACCAGGAGATCGACCGAGATGGCGCCGCTCTCGTCGCAGTCGACCAGAACGGGACGGGCGCCGGTGTAGAGGATCGCGTTGACGGTGGCCGCAAAGGTCATGGTCGAGGTCAGGACGACGTCGCCGGGCCCGACGCCAAGGGCCAGCAGACCCAGGTGGAGTGCGGCGGTGCCGCTGGCCAGCGCGACGGCGTGCTGTCGGTCGGTGGCGGCCGCCAGCTCACGCTCGAACGCGTCTACCTCCGGGCCCAGCGGCGCAACCCACCCTGATCGAAGGGCACGAAGCACCGCGATCTCTTCATCGGCTCCGACGTCGGGCGGCGAAAGGTGGATGCGGTTCAAGGCCGGCGCGCATGACATCGCCTCGGGGCGCACTCGGGATCCTTCCGATATGGAGTCCTAGTAGTGACAAGCTTTGGTCCGCCCCCGAAGCGACCGATTCGTGCACTCCGCCAGGTAGCTCGGTGGAATTCACGACAGCGCTCACTGTACCGGTGTCTTCAGCGGGTGACACATGCGCGATGAGTGGCCATGAGTTGGCGGAGCCAGCCCGCCCGCATCTGTGTCATG
>Ga0209368_1001213_pt1 | contig 12258 bp, 9 predicted proteins | sample EBPBio242008_DNA_FD_185862 | JGI IMG/M metagenome (GOLD analysis project Ga0209368, IMG submission 185862) | Wastewater treatment Type I Accumulibacter community from EBPR Bioreactor in Madison, WI, USA - Reactor 1_4/24/2008_ DNA (SPAdes)... | ecosystem: Engineered > Bioreactor > EBPR >...
GTCAGGTGTCTGGTCCGTGTTCATCGCCGATGAGCCTAGCCCGGCGCCTCCTACGATGACCGCCATGACCTCCACCGACGAATCCACCACCGGCTTGCGTCCCGCCACCCGCGCCGTCGTCGCCGGCCGCGAGGGGCGTGAGCCCGGTCAGCAGGTCGGCTCACCCTTGGTGCTCACGAGCACGTATGCCGCGGACGGTCCGGTCAACTACGCGCGCAACGGCAATCCCACCTGGTCGGCATTCGAGGAGGCGCTGGGCTCCCTCGAGGGTGGCCGGGCCCTCGTCTTCGGCAGCGGGATGGCCGCGGTCGCCGCAGCGCTCTCGTTGGTGCCCATCGGTGGCGTCGTCGTGGCCCCGCACTCGGCCTACAACGGCACCCTGGCGACGCTCAAGGAGCGGGAGAAACGCGGCGAGCTGACCGTGCGCACCGTCGAACTCACCGACACCGCAGCAACCGTCGACGCCCTCGCGGGCGCGGACCTGGTCTGGCTGGAGTCGCCCACCAACCCCCTGCTCGAGGTCGCCGATCTCGAGGCCCTCGTCGAGGCCGCTCGCGCGGCTGGTGTGCTGTCCGTCGTCGACAACACCTTCGCCACCCCCTTGGCCCAACGACCCCTCGAGTTGGGCTCGGACCTGGTCGTGCATTCGGTGACCAAGTACCTGAGTGGCCACAGCGATGTGATCCTCGGCGCCTGCGTGGTGCGCGAGGACGGCGACCAGATCTTCACCGCGCTGTCCGGCCACCGGTCGCTCTACGGTGCGATCGCCGGTCCCTTGGAGACCTGGCTGGCGTTGCGCGGCATACGCACCCTGCACCTGCGCCTGGAGCGGGCGAGCGCCAACGCTGCCGTCCTCGCCACCCGCCTTGCTGACCACCCGTCGGTGGTCACGGTGCGCTATCCCGGGGTGGGGGCGATGGTGGCCTTCGACGTCGGCGCCACCGTCGAGGACGCCGAGGCGGTCTGCGCGGCCGTGCAGGTCATCTCGCATTCGACGAGCCTGGGTGGCGTCGAGACCCAGATCGAGCGCCGCCGGCGCTGGCCGAACGAACCCGAGGTGGTGCCCGACAACTTGCTGCGGCTCTCCGTCGGGATCGAGGACGTCGAGGACCTCTGGACCGATCTGCAGCGCGCTCTCGACACTCTGGGCTGAGAGCGGCCCGTCAGTCGACCTCGGCCTTGCGCGGACGCGACAGCAACGCCCGCACGACATCCTCGGCGGTGCGGCCCTCGACGATCATGGCGTGGACCTGCTCGATGATCGGCACGTCGACGCCGTTCTTTCGGGCGAGGTCGAGAATCGACGTGCACGACTTCACGCCTTCAGCGGTCTGACTGGTCTGGGCCACGACCTCGTCGACGGAGAGCCCTTGCCCCAGCTTCACGCCGAAGGAATGGTTGCGGGACAGCGGAGACATGCACGTCGCGATGAGGTCGCCGACTCCGGCGAGGCCGGCGAAGGTCGGCGCCTCCCCGCCGATGGCCATCCCCAGGCGCATCGTCTCGGCGAGCCCGCGGGTGATGAGCGAGGCCTTGGAGTTGTCCCCGAAGCCCAGTCCCTCAGCCATGCCGACGGCCAGGGCAATGACGTTCTTCACGGCACCGGCGATCTCGGTCCCCACGACGTCGGTCCCTGTGTAGGGACGGAAGTAGGGGGCCGCGCAGGCGGCCGCAACACGCTCGGCGGCCGCCTCGTCGCGGCAGGCAACCACACTGGCGGCCGGCTGCTTGACGGCAATCTCCTTGGCCAGATTGGGGCCGGAGACAACGACGATCCTCGACGGGTCGACCTCACCGACCTCCTCGATGACCTCGCTCATCCGCTTGGTCGTGCCGAGTTCCACCCCCTTCATGAGGGACACGATGGCCGCGTCTGTGGGCAGCGCCGATCCCCATTCCCCCAGATTGGCGCGCAGGGTCTGGCTCGGGACCGCGAGGACGACGATGTCGGCGCCTGCCGCGACCTCGGACGGGTCCGCGGCCGCGGTGATCAGCCCCGGCAGGGTCACGCCGGGCAGGTACGCCTGGTTGCAACCGGAGTTGATCTGGTCGACCATCTCCTGGCGTCGCCCCCACATCCGCACCGTGGTGCCCGCGTCAGCGAGCACCATGGCGTAGGCCGTGCCCCAACTGCCGGTCCCGAAGACGGCTGCCGTAGTCATCGTTGCTCCTTCGTGGGGTTGCCCTTGGTTGGTATGCCGACCGCGCGCGGGTCGAAACGGGTCGTCGGTGCCTTCTCACCCCTGACCTCTTCGAGGAGTCCGGTCAGGGTCGCCATGATGCGGTCCGTGGCCTGCTGGAGGACCTCGCGAGTGATCGGACGCTCATAGAGGTCGGCCAGGTCGACCGGCGCTCCTGCACGCACGATCACCTCCTTGATGGGCAGCAGATCGGGTTTGGACTCATAGGGACCGATGATCGCCTGGGCCCCCCAGTTGACGACCGGGACGACCGGGCATCGCGTCTGGAGGGCGATCCGCGCTGCGCCCGTCTTCCCGCGCATCGGCCACAGGTCGGGATCACGCGTCAAGGTGGCCTCGGGATAGATCACGATGCACCGGCCCTGCTCGACGGCGGCCACCGCGGCGCGATAGGCGTCGGCGGCTTGGCCCGTCTCGCGATAGACCGGGATCTGCCTGGCGGAACGCAGGATCTTGCCGATGACGGGGATGTTGAAGACCTCCACCTTGCCCAGGAAGCTCGGCGCGATGCCGTTGTCGTTGAGGTAATGCGCCACGACGAGAGGGTCGGCATAGGAGAGGTGATTGGCGACCACGACGCAACCACGGTCGCGCACGAGGTTCTCGCCACCTGACCAACGTCGCTTGGTGAGCGCCATGAGGAGGGGCCGCAGGACAGCGACGGCGAAGAGGAAGGCTCCTGCGCGTTTCTGACGCTTGGGCTTCACTGATCACTCGTCTCGACGGCTGGTGCGCGCATCCCGCAATGTTCGTCGGCGCGAGCACCCATGTCGAGCACCGTCCTACGCTTGTCGCGCACAACCTGACCCTGCCAGGAGGTTCTCGTGCCCGCGCCCAGCCGACCGTGGGCCGTCGTCGTGCCTGTCAAGGGTGGTTCGTCGGCCAAGTCCCGCCTTGCCGACCCGGCCCGGCCCGCCCTGGCCACGGCCTTCGCGCTCGACACCATCATGGCTGCGCTCGCCACCGTGGGCGTCGAGCGAGTCGTCGTCGTCACGTCCGACCCCGTGGTGGCGACCCTGGTGCGTGCGCTGGATCCGGGCCACCGGGTGGTCGATCTGGTCCCCGACCCGGGCGTCGGTCTCGACGCGGCGGCGCGCGCGGGCGTCGATCGGGCGCGTGCCGAGCATTTCCACCGGGTCGCGGTGCTGCTCGGCGATCACCCGAGCCTGACCTCCACCGAGTTGGAGATCGCATTGGCCGCGGCCGCAACGCACCGGGGTGCCTTCGTGCCGGACGCGGCGGGCACGGGGACCGCCATGGTGGCCCTCGCCGCCGCCGATGCCGACCCGACGACGAACTTCGGAGGGGGCAGTGCGGCCCGGCATGCGGCCCAAGGCCTGGCCCGCCTCGACCTCGACCTTCCCGGGTTGCGCCTCGATGTCGACGAAGTCACCGACCTCGAAGCGGCCCTCGCCGTGGGCGTGGGCCAGCACACGGCGCGCGCGTTGGGGGGCTACCCTGACGATCGTGCAGGCGACGATCCACTCCACCGGTGACGAGGGCGGGCAGGCCTTGCTCGACGACGGCTCACTGATCGACTGGGACCTGGCTTCGGTTGCGGGCAGTGGACTGCGCCACCTGCGGGTCGGTCAGCGGGTCAGTGTCGAGTTGGATGATGAAGACCGGCGGGCACGCCGGATGTGGATCGTCGGCATCGGCGCGGGGCAGGTCATCAGCTGATCGGCGACCCGCCTCAGATCAGGTCGTAATCGGCGCCGACGGCGTCCAACTTCGTCGAGAAGTTCTCGTAACCTCGATAGATCAGGTCGATGCCGTGGACCTTTGAGGTGCCCTCGGCAGCGAGAGCTGCGATGAGGTAACTGAAACCCCCACGAAGGTCCGGCACGGTGATCTCGGCTCCCCTCAGACGGGCAGGTCCGGACACGACCGCCGAGTGCTGGAAATTGGCGCGCGAGAAGCGGCACGGGGAGGAACCCAGACAGTTGCGATAGGTCTGAATCTGTGCGCCCATCTCCCCGAGCGCGGACGTGAATCCCAGACGGTTCTCGTAGACGGTCTCGTGGATGATCGACAGCCCGCGGGTCTGCGTGAGCGCCACGACGAGGGGCTGTTGCCAGTCGGTCATCAGGCCCGGATGCACATCGGTCTCGATGGCAAGGGAGTTGATGTCGCCGCCGGAGTGCCAGAAGCGAATTCCCTCGTCGTCGATGTCGAAGGAGCCACCGACACGTCGGAAGACATTGAGGAAGGCCATCATCGGTTGCTGCTGGGCACCGCGCACATAGATGTCGCCCGCGGTGGCCAGGGCGGCGCAGGCCCAGGAGCCGGCCTCGATCCGATCGGGGATGGCCAAGTGGTCGAAGCCCCCCAGCCTCGGCACCCCCTCGATCTCGATCCTGCGGTCTGTCTGGACCGAAATGATCGCCCCCATCTTCTGGAGGATCGCGACCAGGTCCATGATCTCGGGCTCGATGGCGGCGTTGCGCAACACTGTCGTCCCCTCGGCGCGCACCGCCGTGAGCAGCACCTGCTCGGTCGTGCCGACGCTCGGGTAGGGCAGCTGGATGTCGGCCCCTTTGAGGCCATGAGGGGCGGTCAGGCGCAGCCCCTCGGGACGCTTGTCGACGACGGCACCGAAGGTGCGCAGGACGTCCAGGTGGAAGTTGATCGGACGCTCGCCGATCCGACAACCACCCAGGTCCGGGATGAACGCCTCCCCGAGCCGGTGGAGCAGGGGGCCGCACAGGAGCACCGGCACCCGGGAACTACCGGCGTGGGCGTCGATGTCGGCCACGTGCGCCTGCTCGACGTTGGTGGGGTCGAGCAGGAGCTCGCCGTCCCGGTCCGAGGAGTCGATCTTCACGCCATGGAGTTCGAGCAGGCCCGCGACGATCTGCACGTCGGAGATCTCTGGCACGCCGCGCAGGCGGCATGGCTCTTCGGCGAGGACGACCGCGACCATCGCCTTGGAGACGAGGTTCTTGGCGCCTCGTACCTCTATGTCACCGATCAGCGGTCGACCGCCGTTGAGCACCAAGGAGCGACTCATGCGGGCAGTGTTCCAGAACAGCACAGAGGCCGGTGACTCTGCGCACCGGCCTCTGTGGCGGATTTCCGGCAGCTCAAGGCGAGCCGTCGGTCACCCGTGGGATTACTTCTTCGCTGCTGCCTTCTTGGCCGGCGCCTTCTTGGCCGGCGCCTTCGTGGCGGGAGCCTTCTTCGCCGGGGCGGCCTTCGTCGCCGCCTTCGTCGCAGGTGCAGCCTTCACCGGGGCAGCCTTGGCCGGCGCCTTCTTGGCGGGAGCCTTCGTGGCCGGCGCCGCCTTCGTCGCCGCCTTCGTCGCAGGTGCAGCCTTGGCCGGCGCCTTCTTCGCCGGCGCCTTTGTGGCCGGCGCCTTCGTGGCCGGCGCCGCCTTCGTCGCCGCCTTCTTCGCGGGTGCGGCCTTCGCCGGGGCAGCCTTCGCCGGCGCCTTCTTGGCGGGAGCCTTCGTGGCCGGCGCCGCCTTCGTCGCCACCTTCTTCGCGGGCGCGGCCTTGGCGGGAGCGGCCTTCGTCGCCGCCTTCTTGGCCTGGGCGGCAGCGGCCTTGCCCGTGCCTGCGGCTGCCCGAGCGGCGGCCGGCGCGGCCTTGGGCAACGAGCTGGGGGCCTTCACGTAGCCCTTGAACGCGGCGCCGGCGCGGAAACGGGGCGACTTGGACTTGGGGATCCGGACACTGGCGCCGGTGTGGGGGTTGCGGCCCGTGCGGGCGGCACGCTCGATGCGCTCAAAGGTGCCGAAGCCCGTGATGCTGACCTTCTCGCCCTTGGTGACGGCGCGGATGACGGTGTCCAGGATCGCGTCGAGGGCCTCGTTGGCGGCCTTGCGAGACCCGAGGGTCTTCTCGAGCGCCTTGACCAGATCTGCCTTGTTCATTTCTGCTCCATCGAGGTGGGTGCGGTGCCGGGTGAGCCGGCCTGGCAGTCGGTGGATCCGACATGCTTCGAAGGTATGCCGCGACCAGGGCCGAGTCCATCACCCTCCAACCTCATCGCCCTGTGGCACAACAGGTTTGGACTGTCTTCAGTCACCTGTGAGGTGTGGATCAACACGCGCCTGGAACCCGGTGGCCTGCCTGTGCTCTCGTCCCAATACCGTTGCGGCACAGAATGATCGCTTCGTCACGATGAGGTCGGTCGAAACTGGTCGAGGAAGGGCACCAGATCACAGGAATCACAGTGACCACATCTGTCACACCGCCTTCGACCTCGTCGGGCGCCCGAAATCCACTGTGGCACAACGGCGTGTCGCACCGGTGCGGGGTCACGGAGAGTCTCCGTCACCGGTTTCTGCGCTCAGGCAGGCTGGGTGGTGACTGGCTTCCAACTCGGCCGGGCGGCCTCGAAGGAGTCGATGTCCTCGGCATGCCGCAGCGTCAGGCTGATGTCGTCGTGGCCCTCCAACAAGCGCCACCGCGTGTAGTCGTCGACTTCGAAGCGGGCCACGATGTCACCGGCGGTCACGGTGCGTGACTCGAGGTCCACGGTCACCGACGCACCCGGGTTGTTCTCGAGGTACTTCCAGAGCAACTCCACGTCGTCCTGGCTGCAGACGGCCGTGAGCAGGCCCTGCTTCCCGCTGTTGCCTCGGAAGATGTCGGCGAAGCGGCTCGAGATGACGGCTCGGAAGCCGTAGTTCATCAGGGCCCAGACGGCATGCTCGCGCGAGGAGCCGGTGCCGAAGTCCGGGCCCGCCACGAGAACCGACCCCGCGGCATACGACGGGTCGTTGAGGACGAACGTCTCGTCCTTTCGCCACGCCGCGAAGAGGCCGTCCTCGAATCCGGACCGGGTGACCCGCTTGAGGTACTCGGCCGGGATGATCTGGTCGGTGTCGACATTGCTGCGACGCAACGGCACTCCGACCCCGGTGTGGGTGGTGAAGGCTTCCATGTCTCTCCTTGACCTCAGGCGCCGACGGGTTCGAGGTCCGCGGGGCTCGACAGCGTCCCGCGAATGGCGGTGGCCGCCGCCACCTGCGGGCTGACCAAGTGGGTGCGCCCACCCTTGCCCTGCCGGCCTTCGAAGTTGCGGTTGCTCGTCGAGGCGCTGCGCTCCTCGGGGGCCAACTTGTCGGGGTTCATGGCCAGGCACATCGAGCAGCCCGGCAGGCGCCACTCGGCGCCGGCCTGCTCGAAGACCTCACCGAGACCCTCGGCCTCGGCCTGCAGCCGCACTCTGGCCGACCCCGGGACGACGAGCATCCTCACGCCGTCGGCCACGCGCCGACCCTTGAGGACGCCCGCGACCGCCCGCAGGTCCTCGATGCGCCCGTTCGTGCACGAGCCCACGAAGACCGTGTCGACGCGGACATCGCGCAGCGGGGTGCCCGCCGTCAGGCCCATGTACTCGAGCGCCCGACGTGCGGCGGCCTTGTCGTTGTCATCGGCCATGTGCTCCGGATCAGGGACAGCACTGCCGAGGGGGGCACCCTGGCCCGGGTTGGTGCCCCACGTGACGAACGGCGAGAGCTCGGTGGCGTCGAGGACGACCTCGGCGTCGAACTCGGCGCCCTCATCGGTGGCCAGGTCGCGCCACGCGGCGACAGCAGCGTCCCAGTCCTCACCCTTTGGCGCATGGTCGCGGCCACGCAGGTAGTCGAAGGTCGTGTCGTCGGGTGCGATCATGCCGGCTCGCGCGCCGGCCTCGATGGACATGTTGCAGATCGTCATCCGGGCCTCCATCGAGAGCGCACGGATGGCCGAGCCACGGAACTCCAGGACGTACCCCTGGCCGCCACCGGTGCCGATCTTGGCGATCACGGCCAGCACGACGTCCTTGGCGGTCACCCCCGCGGGAAGGTCTCCCTCAACGGTGATGGCCATGGTCTTGAAGGGCTTGAGCGGCAGGGTCTGGGTGGCGAGCACGTGCTCGACCTCGGAGGTGCCGATACCGAACGCGAGGGCCCCGAAGGCGCCGTGCGTCGAGGTGTGGCTGTCGCCGCAGACAACGGTCATCCCCGGCTGGGTCAGGCCCAGTTGCGGGCCGACGACGTGGACGATGCCCTGCTCGGCGTCACCCATCGGATAGAGCTTGACCCCGAATTCCTCACAGTTGGTGCGCAAGGTGTCGACCTGGGTGCGAGACACCGGGTCGGTGATCGGACCCGCGGTCGTCGGGACGTTGTGATCCTCGGTGGCGAGCGTGAGGTCCGGGCGTCGCACGGTCCGGCCCGTGAGCCGCAGTCCGTCAAAGGCCTGAGGACTGGTCACCTCGTGGAGAAGGTGGAGGTCGATGTAGAGCAGGTCCGGCTCACCCTCGCCCTGTCGGACGACGTGGGCCTCCCACACCTTCTCCGCCAACGTCTTGGCCATTGCTCGCTGTCCCTCTCTCGACCGGTCGAACCGACAGGCCCCCCTTCGGACGCCCTCGACCACAGCGACCTTCGCACCTTGTCCCGACCCATGGACTTGCGTCTCAGGAGTCGAGACGGCAATATCAAGACATGGACAACGATCTGTCGAGCGGGGTCGGGGTACTCGACAAGGCGGCCATCGTGCTGGGTGCCCTCGAGGCCGGGCCCTCCACTTTGGCCCAGTTGGTGACCGCCACGGGCCTGGCCCGGCCCACGGCCCACCGGCTGGCCGTGGCCCTCGAACACCACCGCTTGGTGGCCCGCGACCTGCAGGGCCGCTTCGTGCTCGGTGCGCGGCTCGGCGAGTTGGCCGCCGCGGCCGGCGAGGACCGCCTGCTCGCGGCTGCCGGCCCGGTGCTGGGCGCACTGCGCGATCACACCAATGAGTCCGCCCAGCTCTTCCGACGCCAGGGCGACCATCGCATCTGTGTGTCCACGGCCGAGCGTCCGGTCGGCCTGCGCGACTCCATCCCGATCGGTGCCGCTCTGTCGATGCTCGCCGGTTCGGCCGCTCAGGTGCTCCTCGCGTGGGAGGAACCGGACCGACTCCACCGCGGACTCCAGGGTGCGGCGTTCAATGCCTCGGCGCTCTCCGGTGTGCGCCGCCGCGGCTGGGCCCAGTCGGTCGGCGAGCGCGAGCCGGGCGTCGCCTCGGTCTCGGCGCCGGTCCGGTCCCCCTCTGGTCGCGTCATCGCGGCAGTCTCGATCTCCGGCCCCATTGAGCGGCTCTCCCGCCAGCCGGGCCGGCTGCACGCAGCGACTGTCATCGCCGGCGCCAACAAACTCACCGAGGTCCTGGCCCGCCATGCGCAGGCGCAGGAGGAGGCGCACGGCGCCTGACCGGCCGGCATACAGCCACCACGACGTGGGGGGCGGCAACGAGGAAACGGCACCCACGACGTGGATGCCGTTTTCCTCGTTGTAGCCCCGACGGGATTCGAACCCGCGCTACCGCCTTGAGAGGGCGGCGTGCTAGGCCGCTACACAACGGGGCCTCTAGCAGGTGTCCTTGCGGACCGGAGGAACCTTACCTGTCGGTGCAGGATTCTCCGAAATCGGTCCGGCCGGAGCCGGATCGACTGGCTGGGGTACCAGGACTCGAACCTAGAATGAGTGAACCAGAATCACTAGTGTTGCCAATTACACTATACCCCAAGGGGGTATGCCGTCCGGTCAGGAACCGTCGGGCGAACCGAGGGAAGATACTACCCGTCCCCCTGTGCGGCCCCAAATCGCCGACCGAGATCCGCAGCGTCATCTACAGCGTGGCCAACAAGGCCGCCAGGCGATTGAGCGTCGAGGTCTTGCCGAGGATCTCCATCGACTCGAAGAGCGGCGGGCTGATGCGTGCCCCCGAGACGGCGGTCCGCAGCGGACCGAAGGCGAACTTCGGCTTGATGCCCAGGCCGTCGACAATCGCGGTGCGCAAGGCCGTCTCGATCGCCTCGGCCGTCCAGCCGCTGTCGGACCCGAGCACACCGGTGCCATGGTCGTCGATGTCGCCCAACGCCCGGCCCGCGGCCTCGATCACCTCGGCCGCGTTGTCACCCAGAGCCGCTCGGGCGTCCTCGGCGATCTCCAGCGCATCGTCCGGGACGAAGAAGGGACGCACCAGGGGCGGCGCCTCGGACAGGTGTGCCATGCGGGTCTGGACCAACGCCGTGACCGCCTTGAGCCGGGCCAACTCGCCCAGACTCGGGTTGTCGCCGACGATGCCGTCGTCGACGAGGAAGGGCAGCAGTCGTGAGGCCAGCTCACCGACCGACAGGCCTCGAATGTAGACACCGTTGAGCCAGTCCAGCTTCTTGAGGTCGAAGATCGGTCCGACCGGGTTGACCTTGCGCCAGTCGAAGCCCGCGCTGAACTCATCGAAGGAGAAGACCTCGCGGTCCGTGCCGTCCTCGTTGGTGGCCGGCGGATACGCCAGCAGGGCAAGGAAGTTCACGAGCGCCTCGGGCAGGTAGCCCTGCTCCCGGAACCAGGTCAACCGCGCGGCAGGGTTCTTCCGCTTGGAGATCTTGGACTTGTCGGTGTTGCGCAGCAAGGGCATGTGCGCCCACTGCGGCGGCTCCAGGCCGAACCAGCGGTAGAGCAGGATGTGCTTGGGCGTCGAGGAGATCCACTCCTCGCCCCGCACGACGTGCGTGATCCCCATCTCGTGGTCGTCCACGACGACGGCCAGGTGATAGGTCGGGAACCCGTCGGCCTTGAGGATGACCTGGTCATCGGGTCGAGGCGCCGAGACCCGTCCGCGGATGAGGTCGTCGAACTCGAGCTCGACGTCGTCGGGAATGAGCATGCGCACGACCGGCGTCTCCGAGAACCCGGGCAGCGCGGCCCGCTCCTCGCGGGTCTTGCCGAGGCAGAGCCGGTCATAACCGGTCGGCTGCTTGGTCTTCTGCTGGATCTCGCGCATCTGCGTGAGGCGTTCTGTCGAGCACCAGCACTCGTAGGCCTTGCTCTCGGCGAGCAGCCGGTCGACATAGGGGCGATAGGTGTCGAGCCGCTCGCTCTGGCGGTAGGGAGCGCACGGGCCACCCTTGTCGGGACCTTCATCCCAGGTCAGCCCGAGCCACTCAAGGGTGTCGAAGACCTGCTGCTCGGAGTCGGCACGGAAGCGGGCCCGGTCGGTGTCCTCGATCCGCAGCAGGAACCGGCCGCCCTGCTGGCGGGCGAAGGCGAGGTTGAACAGCGACATGTAGGCGGTGCCCACATGGGGGTCTCCGGTGGGCGAAGGCGCGACCCGCAGCCGCACCTTTCCGGGCAGGTCGGCGACGGTGGGGATCACGGGCAGGGTGCGCTCACTCATGGTGAGCCGATTCTAGGGTTCGGCAGCCGCGTGACGGTTGACTGTCGGGTTGATGGGGTCCTGACCCCACCAACCCGACAGTCAGTGCCGACGGGCCCTCAGGGACGCACGAAGGGATTGCTCAGGAGGCCGATGTCGCCGATCTCGACGTCGACCCGCTGGCCGACCTCGACCGGCCCAACCCCTGCCGGCGTCCCGGTGAGGATGACGTCCCCGGGAAGGAGCGTGAAGGCCTTTGAGGCGTGCGAGATGAGCTCGGCCACGCCGTGGACCATGTCGCTGGTGTGCCCGTCCTGGACGATCTCGCCGTCCAGTCGCGTGACGAGGGGTTGGTCCATCGGGTCGAGGTCGGTCTCGATCCACGGCCCGAGTGGGCAGAAGGTGTCGAAGCCCTTGGCGCGCGACCACTGCCCGTCGGACTTCTGCAGGTCCCGGGCGGTGACGTCGTTGGCGCAGGTGTAGCCGAAGACGACCTTCAGCGCATCCTCGGGTTCGACGTCCTTGCACATCCGACCGATGACGACGGCCAGTTCGCCCTCGTAGTGGACATTGCTCGACTGCGAGGGCATGACCACCGGGTCGCCCGGCCCGACGACGGCCGTGTTGGGGATGAGGAACATCAGCGGCTCGGTCGGTGCCTCCCCACCCATCTCCTTGGCGTGGTCGTGGTAGTTCTTGCCGATCCCGATGACCTTGCTCCGAGGAATCACCGGCGCGAGGAGCCGCACGTCGTCCACGGCATACGTCCGGCCGGTCAACTCGATCCGGGTGTAGAGCGGGTCGCCGGTGATCTCGGCGATCTTCTCGCCGGCCCCGTCCACCAGGCCGTAGATGGGGTCGTCGCCGGTCGTGAATCGAGCAATGCGCATGCACCCAGCCTAGGTGTACCCGGCCAG
>Ga0209368_1001221_pt1 | contig 12185 bp, 9 predicted proteins | sample EBPBio242008_DNA_FD_185862 | JGI IMG/M metagenome (GOLD analysis project Ga0209368, IMG submission 185862) | Wastewater treatment Type I Accumulibacter community from EBPR Bioreactor in Madison, WI, USA - Reactor 1_4/24/2008_ DNA (SPAdes)... | ecosystem: Engineered > Bioreactor > EBPR >...
CGGCGCCGTTGCGGTAGATTACGGACTGGCAATCATCGAGCCGGCTTTCCACCACGGCGAGCGAGTTGCGTGCCTCGCCACCCGTGCTGCGCACGTGGCTGCGGTCGATGCCATAGGCGTCGAGCTGGGCCAGACAGAACCGGCCCACGGCATCATCGGAAACGCAGGTCAACAGGGCCGCCTGCGCCCCGGCCCGGGCCAGTGCGACAGCGATGTTCGCCGAAGACCCCCCGAGGGCCGCCGTGAACCGCGTGGCGCCCTCGATCGGCGTGCCGGGCGGATCGGCATAAAGGTCCATGCCCGCGCGGCCGATCACGAGGCAGGGTCTGGCCCCGATGCGGGAAAGGCTGGCCATCACATGCCCTGCCTTTGGCGCGCGCGGCCGGCCTCGACCTCGGCGTGCTTTTCGGAAACGGCCGATGATGCCGATACCTGCGGCGTGCCGATTTCCCACCAGGCGTGGCCCTGGGTCGTCCAGCCTTCATAGGGATCGACCTGCATGACGATCACGGTTGTCCGGTCGGCGGCCTTGGCGCGCGTGAATGCCTGGCCGAGTTCTGCCGGATTGGCGACGGTCTCGGCGATGGCCCCCATGGCCCGGGCATGGGACTCGAAATCCACGGCAAAGGGCGCGGGCACTGTCGGGCAATCGGCGATCAGGTTGTTGAAGCTGTCCTGCCCGGTGTTGTTCTGCAGCTTGTTGATCACCGCAAACCCGCCGTTGTCCAGGACCAGCACGATGAGCTTCTTCTGCGTGAGAACCGAGGAGTAGATGTCGGAGTTCATCAGCAGGTAGCTGCCGTCGCCGACGAAAACGATGGTGTCGCGATCGGGCTCGGTCTCTGCCTGTGCGATGCGCGCACCCCAACCGCCGGCGATCTCGTAGCCCATGCAGGAGAAGCCGAACTCGACATCGACCGTCCCGATGCCAAGGGTGCGCCAGTTGGCCGTCACCTCGGCGGGCAAGCCGCCCGCCGCCGTCACCACGCGGTCGCGGGGATGGCAGAGCGCGTTGACCACGCCGATGGCCTGGGCATAGGAGTTGGGCCGGTTGCCATGGGCCACGTTGGCGGCGACATAGCTGTCCCAGGCCTTGCGCTCGGATTGCGCGGAGGCGGTCCAGGCCGGGTCTGCGAGATGACCTGACAGCGCGGCCTCCAGCGCCAGCAGCCCGAGCCTGGCATCGCCGACCACGGCCAGGGAGTGATGCTTGGCCGCGTCTTGCCGCCCCGCGTTCAGGCCGATCAGGCGGGCGTCAGGCGCGAAGACCGTCCAGGAGCCGGTGGTGAAATCCTGAAGCCGCGTCCCGACGGCCAGTACCACGTCTGCCGACCCGGCGATGGCATTCGCGCTGTCCGAACCGGTGACCCCCAAGGGGCCGATGTTCAACGGATGGCTGGCCAGCAGGTTGGCGCGGCCTGCGATGGTTTCGACGACGGGAATGCCATGCGCTTCGGCGAAGGCGGTGAGTTCCGCAACGGCGCCAGAGTATTGCACGCCGCCGCCCGCCACGATCACCGGGCGCCTGGCCCCTTTCAGCAGGGCGGCCGCCTCGGCAATCTCCAGGGCGTCGGGCGTCTGCCGGCGGATACGGTGCAGGCGTCTTGTGAAGAAGTCAGCGGGGTAGTCATGTGCCCACCCCTGCAAGTCCTGCGGCAGACCCAGGAAGGCCGGGCCGCAATCTGCCGGGTCCAGCATCGTCGCAAGGGCAGCCGGCAAGGATTGCAGGATCTGTGCCGGATGGGTGATGCGGTCCCAGTACCGGCTGACGGCCCGGAAGGCATCGTTCACCCCGAGGGTGGGATTGCCGAAGTGTTCAAGCTGTTGAAGCACCGGGTCGGGCAGCCGCGTCAGAAAGGTATCGCCGCACAGCATCAGCATCGGCAGACGGTTGGCATGGGCCAGCGCCGCCGCGGTGAGGAGATTGGCTGTTCCCGGTCCTGCGCTTGCCGTGCAGAACATGAAGCGCCGGCGCAGGTGGTACTTGGCATAGGCGGCCGCGGCGAAGCCCATGCTTTGTTCGTTCTGGCCCCGATAGGTCGGCAGTTCGTCCCGCACGGGATAGAGCGCCTCGCCAAGGCACGGCACATTGCCGTGGCCGAAGATGCCAAAGCCTCCTCCGCAGATGCGGGTCTGGACTCCGTCGATCTCGATGAACTGATTCATCAGCCAGCGCACGATGGCCTGGGCGACCGTCAGCCTGATCGTTTCCTGCATCGTGATCTGCCATCCAGACGGGGCTTGTGCGGTATTCTGGGTCAGGATACAACTTTTGCAACCGGTTGCAATATCGGCGTCAGGGAGGAGAAGCCTGTGTCAGCGATTGGTATTGGCCTCGTCGGCGGCGGGTACATGGGCAAGGCCCATGCGGTTGCCCTCTCGGCGGTCGCGGCCCTGTTCGACACTTCCCTAAGGCCCCGGCTGGAAGTCATTGCGGCCACCAGCCCTGCTTCGGCGGAACGATACGCCAAGGCCTATGGCTTTGCCCGGGCGACATCCGACTGGCGTGATCTTGTGGCCGATCCGAAAGTGCAGGCCGTGGTCATCGCCTCGCCGCAGTCGACGCATCGCGCCATTGCCGAGGCCGCCTTTGCCGCCGGGAAGCCGGTGTTCTGCGAGAAGCCCCTGGGCGCGTCACTGGAAGACGCGCTTGCAATGACGGCCGCCGCTGAGGCCTCGGGCCAGGCCAACATGATCGGTTTCAACTATGTCCGCACACCCGCGACGCAGTTCGTGCGCCAACTCTTGGCAGAAGGGGCGATCGGCCAGGTTACCTGGTTTCGCGGCGAACATACCGAGGACTTTCTGTCGGACCCCGAAGCGCCTGCGACCTGGCGCACCACGGGGCGGGCAAACGGCTGCATGGGCGACCTCGCCCCACATCCGATCAATTGCATGCTGGCGTTGATGGGGCCGGTGGTCGCGCTTTCAGCGCGAATAGAAACAGTTCACGCCATGCGCCCCGGTCCGTCGGGCCCTGTCCGCGTCGATAACGACGATCATGGCCAACTGATGCTGCGCTTTGCCTCTGGCGCGATGGGCCATCTTTACATCAGCCGCACGGCCACTGGGCGCAAGATGGGCTATGCGTATGAAATTCATGGAACAAAGGGCGGTATCCGTTTTGATCAGGAAGATCAGAACGCGGTCTGGCTTTACAGGGCCGAAGGACCGGAGGCCACCCGCGGCTATACCCGGATTCTGACCGGCCCCGCCCATCCCGACTACAAGGCCTTTTGCCAAGGGCCAGGCCACGGCACGGGCTATCAGGATCAGATCATCATAGAAGCGCGCGACTTTCTTGATGCGATTGCCGGCGGAAAACCCGTCTGGCCCACGTTCCGCGACGGGCTGGCAGTTTCCTTGATCATCGACACTGCGTTCAAGGCCTCCGACGACGGTGGCTGGCACGCCGTGCCCCAAGTGTGAGGACCCAAATGACTATCCGGATCGGAAATGCGCCATGTTCCTGGGGCGTGGAGTTTGCAGGCGACCCGCGCAACCCCGTCTGGAGCCAAGTGCTGAAAGAGTGCGCAGAGGCAGGCTACAAGGGAATAGAACTTGGCCCCATCGGCTTCATGCCGGAGGACCCTGCGGTGCTTGGCGCGGCCTTGGCCGAGAACGGCCTTGAACTGATCGGCGGCGTGGTGTTCCGCCCCTTCCACGATCCGGCGAAATGGGACGAGGTGTGGGATGCCTCGGTTCGTACCTGCAAGGCGCTGACCGCGCATGGCGCCCGTCACCTGGTGCTGATCGACAGCATCTCGCCGCGCCGCGCCCCGACGGCCGGTCGCGCTGGAGATGCCGAACAGATGGGCAGCGCCGAATGGTCAGCCTTCCGCGACCGGATCGCGCAGGTGGCCAAGCTGGGGGCAGAGGAGTACGGACTGACCGTGGGCATTCACGCCCATGCGGCGGGATTCATCGACTTTGAGCCGGAGCTGGAGCGGCTGCTGTCGGAGGTGGACGATACGATCCTGAAGATCTGCTTCGACACCGGGCATCATTCCTATGCGGGCTATGACCCCGTGGCATTCATTCGCCGCCACATAGGGCGCATTTCATACATGCACTTCAAGGACATCGACCCAGTGGCGAAGGCGGACGCCATTGCAAGGTCGACCGGCTTCTATGACGCCTGCGGTCAGGGCATCTTCTGCAACCTTGGCAAGGGAGACGTCGATTTCCCCGCCGTGCGGCAGATCCTTCTGGATGCCGGGTTTGCCGGATGGTGCACGGTCGAACAGGACTGCGACCCGACCCTGGACGTCAGTCCCGTCGACGACGCTCGCAAGAACCGCGAGTACCTTTCCTCGATCGGCTTTTGAAGGACACTCATCATGGCACGACTGAACTGGGGCATGATCGGCGGCGGCGAGGGCAGTCAGATTGGCCCGGCCCACCGCCTGGGCGCCCTTGCCGACGGCCATTTCACATTTGCTGCCGGTGCGCTGGACCACCGCCCCGACGTCGGCCGCGCCTACGCCCAACGACTTGGCGTGGCAGCCGACCGGGCTTATGGCGATTGGCAAGAGATGCTGGCGGGAGAGCGCAACCGCCCCGACCGCTGCGATCTGGTGACCGTTGCCACGCCGAACTCAACGCATTTCGAGATCACGAAGGCCTTTCTCGAGGCCGGGTTCCATGTGCTGTGCGAAAAGCCGATGACGATGACCGTGGAGGAAGGCGAGGAGATTGTCCGCGTTGCCGAAAGAACCGGCAGGATATGCGCGGTGAACTACTGCTATTCGGCATATCCCATGGTCCGGCAGGCAAGGGCCATGGTGCGGGCGGGCGACATCGGCCGGGTGCGCCTTGTCGTCACCAGCTTCAGCCACGGCCACCATGGCGACGCGACCGATGCCGACAATCCGCGCGTGCGCTGGCGCTATGATCCGGCCATGGCAGGTGTGTCGGGTCAGTTTGCCGACTGCGGCATCCACGCGCTGCATATGGCCAGCTTCATCTGTGGCGACGAGGTGGAAAGGCTGTCAGCGGACTTTGCCTCGACCATCCCCAGCCGGGTGCTTGAAGACGACGCGATGGTCAACTTCCGCATGTCCAAAGGCACCGTCGGGCGGCTGTGGACCTCGTCCGTCGCCATCGGCCGCCAACATGGCTTTGACATCCAGGTCTTTGGTGAGACCGGGGGGTTCCGCTGGGCGTCAGAGCAACCCAACCAGTTGATCTACACGCCGGTCGGTGGCCGCACCCAGATCATCGAGAAGGGCGAAGCGGGCCTTTACGAGGACGCAAGGCGCCTTAGCCGGGTCGCGATTGCGCACCCCGAAGGCTTTCCTCTGGCGGTCGCCAATATCTACTGCGATCTGGCCGACGCCATTCGCGGCAGCGCGCGTGACGGACTGCCCACGGCGGTCAGCGGGTTGCGGTCCATGGCGGCGGTACATGCGGCGGTGACCTCGGCCAAGGCGAATGGCAAATGGGTGGATGCGCGCCCGCCGATGCTTCGCTAGGCAAGCGCCCGGAGTGTCCGCCGCTCGATGATCCGGCACGGAAACAGCCGGGTTTCGGGGGGGCGTTCAGGCTCGTCAATCGTCGCCACCACCAAGTCTATGGCGGCATCAATGATTTCGTCGACGGGCTGGCGGATGGTCGTCAGCCCGATGTTCTGCCAGCCCGACATTGCCATGTCGTTCAAGCCGATCAGGCCGATATCCTCTGGGACCGCAAGACCGGCCTCCTCGATCGCCGCGAGCGCCCCCACCGCAAGCAGATCGTCGCCGCAGAAGTAGGCCTGGGCGGGTGTCCGGGTCAGCAATCGTTGCATCTCCAGGCGCCCGGCCTCGAACGTGTAGTCGGTCGCATAGCGCATCATGACCGAAACATCCGGTCGCCCGGCCAGGCCTTGCAGAAAACCCGCCGCACGATCCTGCGTCGATGTCGCGGTCGCTGGCCCCCCCAGAAACCCGAGGCTTTGATATCCACGGCTTATCAGCGCCAGAGCGGCCATTTGGCCGCAGGCCACATTGTCGATGCCCACGACATGCACGGCGGGGGCGATCGAATGGCGTCCGAACGCATGGACCACAGGGATGTTCGCGGCCCTGAACGCCTGGGCAAAGCTGGGCGGCAAGGTCGAGGAGGCGACGATGACACCGTCAACCGAGTATTGCCGCAGCATCCTGACCGAGGCGGCGGGGTCCGTCGCCCCGCTCAGATTGACCAGCAGCGGCCTCAGGCCACGGTCCTGAAGGCCGCGGGTGAACAGGTCGAAGACGTCGAGGATCAGTGGGTTGCGGAAGTTGTTGGCGATAAGCCCGATCAGCTTGGTTCGGCCGGTCGTCAGGCTTGAAGCCAGGGCATTCGGCGCGTAGCCCAATTCCAGCGCCGCCGCCTCGACCTTGGCACGGGTCTTGGAAGAGACCGAAGCCCCAGAAGTAAAGGTCCTGGACACCGCAGACCGAGACACTCCGGCCCGTTCGGCAACGTCTTTCAGGGTTACTGCCATCGCCAGTCGACTTCCTGTCTAGCCAACGCCTGACTATACGATTTCCAACCCGCTAGAAATCAATGGCTTCACCACGTTGCCTCGCCGTGCGTCGACGGCCCGACCTTCTGGGCGGGCTGCACTGCCCAATCAGCTCTGGTGCGCCGACATCACCTAGGGGCATGGCGTTGACCTGGGTCAAGGTCCCGTCAGGGCCTTATCCTATGATGGTGATGGCTTTGGAATGCGGGCAATGCCGTGACATCTGGTGAAACAGTCATCGAAGTGCGAGGTCTGACCAAGATCTATCGGAACGGTCCGGGAGAGGTGCGGGCCCTTCGAAACGTTGACTTCACGGCAAGGCGCGGCGAATTCATCGTGGTCCTCGGCCCGTCTGGATCGGGAAAATCGACGTTCCTGAACATCCTTGGCGGCATCGATCATGCCACCTCCGGGTCCATCCTGTTTGAGGGGAAGGACATCACGACCTTCGACGATTCCGACCTGACACGCTACCGGCGCGACCACGTCGGCTTTGTCTTCCAGTTCTACAACCTCGTTCCCAGCCTGACTGCCCTGGAAAACGTGGCACTTGTCACGGAAATCGCCTCGCGTCCGATGCAGCCCGAAGAGGCGCTCGAACTGGTGGGTCTTTCGGCGCGGCAAGGTCACTTTCCAGCCCAGCTTTCCGGAGGCGAGCAGCAGCGCGTGGCCATTGCCCGTGCCATTGCAAAGCGTCCGGAACTGCTGTTCTGCGACGAACCGACCGGGGCTTTGGACAGCGCGACCGGTGTCCTTGTGCTGCAGGCCCTGGTCGAGGCGAACCGTTCCACGGGAGCGACGACGCTGATCATCACGCATAACGCGGTCATCCAGCAGATCGCCGACAGGACTCTTCGCTTTGCCGACGGGTGCATCGTGGACGAAGTGTCCAATCCCGCGCCCAAGAGCCCGGACCAGATGTCGTGGTGATCCCGCCCCTTCGCCGCAAGGCCTTGCGTGACCTTCGGCGGCTTTGGGGGCAGGCCCTGGCCATTGCGCTTGTGCTGGCGGCAGGGGTGGCGACGCTGATCCTTGGCAACGGCGCACATCGGGCGCTTTCCGATACTCGGGACCTCTACTACGCCGACTACCGCTTTGCCGATCTGTTCAGCGATGTCGTTCGTGCGCCGCTGTCGCTGGTGGATGATATCCGCGCCATCGACGGCGTTCTCGAGGTGGAGCCGCGGATCGTGAAGCTGGGGCGCCCCGACATCGAGGGAATGGTCGAACCGGTTTCCGTCCTTCTGGTCAGCCTGCCCGGGTCGGAAGGGCTGAACCGGTTGCACCTGCGCGCAGGGCGACTTCCCCATCCCGATGCCGCAAGCGAGGCCGTGGTATCGCAGGATTTCGCCGGCGCGCATGGCCTGCGGCAGGGATCGCGGCTCAGCGTCGTGATGAATGGCAAGCGCCGCGACCTGGCCGTCACGGGCATCGCCCTGTCGCCGGAGTTCATCTATGCCCTGGGCCCCGGAGAGATGATGCCCGATCCGCGCCGGTTCGGAGTGGTCTGGTTGCCTCGCCCGGCGCTTGAACAGGCCTTTGACCTGAACGAGGCGTTTTCAAACCTCGTGCTGCAACTGGCGCCGGGCCAGCCCGAAGAACCTGTCATCGTCGCCCTCGACCGCCTGACTGCCCCCTACGGCGGCGGGGGGGCCACCGGACGGGCAGAGCAGATGTCGCATGCCTTTCTTGATGCGGAGCTGAAGCAACTGGGTGCGATGGTGAAGGTCTTGCCACCCATCTTCCTGCTGGTGGCAGCGATGCTTGTGCACATGACCCTGTCGCGCCTGATCGCCCTGGAGCGCGAGCAGATCGGTCTGCTCAAGGCGCTTGGCTACACGTCCGTCCAGATCGCCCAGCACTATCTGGAATTCGTGCTGATGATTGCTGTCGCCGGCATTCTGGCAGGATTCGTGGCGGGTGCCTGGCTAGGGGCCGGCTTGGCGCAACTTTACGCCAGGTTCTTTTCCTTCCCTTTCCTCACCTTCGGCACCGACCTGCGGGTCTATGGTCTTGCAGCCCTGATCTCGGCCGCCGCTGCCACGGCGGGCGCGCTGCATTCGCTGCGCGCCGTACTGTCGCTGGCCCCTTCCGTGGCGATGGCCCCGCCCGCGCCCGCCGTCTATCGGGCTGACACCGGATGGATGCCCTGGGCCCTCCGCCTGCGACAGACGTCCCGCATGGTGATGCGCCATCTGCTGCACTGGCCGTTCCGCACGGCCTCAAGCGTGTTCGGCATGGGCATGGCCGTTGCGATCCTTGTCGCATCGCTGTGGTCCTTCGGCTCGATCGACCTGATGATCAGGATCACGTTCCAGCTGGCCGAGCGGCAGGACGTGAAGATGGTCCTTGTCGCGCCGGAACCGCCCGGTGCCCTGACCGATATCCAGCACATGCCGGGAGTGATGGCCGCCGAACCCTTCCGAATGGTTCCGGCCAAACTGACACATGGCTCGCGGTCGAGACGACTGGTGATCGAGGGACGCCCGGAGGATGCAAGGATATCGCGCGTCCTGTCCCCGGACCTGCAGCCGATGCCGATGCCCGAGGCGGGAGTGATCCTGAGCGCCGCGCTGGCCGAGGCGCTTGGTCTCTGCCCGGGCGATACGGTGGACGTCGAGTTCCTGGAAGGGCGTCGATCCGTTATCCAGCTTCCGGTCAGCGGCATCTCTCTGGGCTATGTGGGACTTGGCGCCTTCATGGACATCACGGCGCTTGGGCGCGCGACGGGTGAAGGACCGCTCATCTCGGGCGCAGACATCCTTCTGGACGACGCTGGCACAGCGGCCTTCTTCGCCGCCGCCGCTGCTGCACCCAGGATCGGGTTCCTTAACGTCACCGACCTGACCGTGGCCCGTTTCCGCGCCACCCTCGCCGAGAACATCACCCTGATGATCAGCGTCTACGTCACCCTGGCGGCCATCATCGCGATCGGCGTGGTCTACAACTTCTCTCGCATCGCGCTGTCGGAACAGGGGCGCGAACTTGCCAGCCTGCGCGTCCTTGGCTTCACCCGCGCCGAAGTTGCCGGGGTGATCCTGATGGAACTGGCCGTTGTCGTCGTGCTGGCGCAACCTGTCGGGTGGCTGATCGGGCATGGCATAGGGCGGGCGATGGTAGCGGCCTTCTCTTCGGACCTTTACCGCGTGCCCTTCGTCATGGGACGGGAGGTCTATGCCATCGCAAGCCTGATCGTGATGTCCGCCGCGGTGCTTTCGGCCCTTGCCATCCGGCGAAGGATCGACCGGCTTGACCTGATTGCCGTGCTGAAGACGAGGGAATGACATGCGCCGCTTGATCGTCGGTGGAGTGATCCTTGCCGCCATCGCCCTTCTCCTGTGGGTGTTCCTGCCCGATCCCGTGCCGGTGGAGACCGCGCGCGTCGAACGAGGCAACTTGACCGTCAGTGTCGAGGCCGAGGGCGAGGCGCGCGTCCGCGAGGTCGTGGTGATCTCGGCCCCCATCACGGGGCTCCTGCAGCGCATCGATGTTCACGCGGGTGATGAAATCGCCGCCGGTCTGGTCGTTGCGCAGATCGGCCCTGCCAGACCGGCACCGCTGGATTCGCGGGCGCGCGCCGTTGCCGAGGCCGTGGCGGCGGCCGCCACCGCCGCCGTCGAACTTGCCCGCAGCCAGTTGGATCTTGCCGATGCCACGCGCGATTTCGCGCGGACAGAAGCGGATCGCGCCCGCGCCCTGTTTTCCCGCGCGGCCATCTCGAAGACGATGCTGGATGACGCGATCCTTGCCGAACGCTCGGCAGATGCCGCCGTCGCCACTGCCCGCGCCAACCTCGCCGTCCGCGAGAAGGAACTGGAAAGCGCCCAAGCTGTTCTCGACAGTGAGGCCACCTCTGGTGCTGCATGCTGCATCGGGGTGCGCTCCCCGGTGGCGGGGCGGATCCTTCGGGTCATGACCGAGGACGAACAGGTGCTTCAGGCCGGAACCCCGATCATGGAGATCGGCGATCTTCGGGACATGGAGATCGTCGTCCATGTCCTTTCCCGCGATGCGGTGGACATTGCCGAAGGGGCAGAGGCGACCATTACCGGCTGGGGCGGCCCGGTCCTTGCGGCACGCGTGGAGCGCATCGCGCCCAGTGCCACGACACGCGTCTCGGCGCTTGGCATAGAAGAACAGCGGGTTGAAGTGCGCCTGGCCCTTCTGCAGCCCCCTCCGCCGATGCTGGGCCACGGGTTCCGCGTGACCGCGCGTATCACTCTCGACGTGGCCAGGGACGTCGTGCGGGTTCCGGTTGCCGCCCTGTTCCGGTCCGGGGCGGACTGGGCCGTCTACTCGGTAGAGGCGGGGAGGGCGTCCCTGCGTGTCGTTGCGATCGGCAGAAGAAACCAGGAATTCGCCGAGGTGCTGACGGGACTGGAGGAGCAGGCGACCATCATCCTGCACCCTTCGGACTCTGTCGAGAATGGGGTGCGGATTCTGCAATAGCCTTGCGTGAGCCGGAAGCCCACCGATGGTCGGCTATCCACCACAGCAAGTCAGGTTAGGGGCAACGTTAGGGTCGGCATCGGATACGGCCCGCAAGCACAAGAAAAACAACTGTACTTTCAGTGAAATGGCGGAGGGGATGGGTCTGGGGTCGGACCTTCTTAACCTGCAAGGCATTGATTTAGCACGATTTCTGTTGCCGCGATGCAATCCGACAGATGAAAGTTGCGCACTCATGCAGCAAGATCTCGACGTTCCTTAGCGAGAGCGGGAACCGGATGTAGAGCATCACGGCCAGTCGGATGATCTCCGGACTGGTCTTGAAGTAGCGCAAGGGGCTGCGCTTGGTGATGGCAAAAGGCTACGCAGGCGCCCTGCACGTCTCGAGCCAGTTTCTTATTGACAGAGCCGAAAGGCGCGTTTGCCCCATTGCCGACTACAGATTGTGCAGCCAGTTCATTCGTTCGGCCAAATCAGGTGCGCCGAAGGCCAATGATCCCATGACGACCGTCTTTGCCCCTGCCGTGCGCAGCAACGGAACGGTTGTGTCGCGGATGCCCCCGTCGGCAGCAAGGACGATCTGGCGGCCCGTCGCAGCAATCAGGCATCCGGCCTCTTGCAGGCGATCGGTCGCAGCTGGGTTTAGGCCCTGGCCCTTCACACCTATGGCCGTGCCCAGAAGCGTCAGCATGTCCAGCCGATGCAGCCAGGGCGCAGCTTCGCCTACAGGGGTTTCCACGCGCAGGACCATCCCTGCCTTCAAGCCATACGATGCGATCCGGTCCAGCCCCTCGGCGGCATTGGTGTTCTCGACATGCAGGCTGATGAGGTCCGCTCCCGCTTCGGCAAATTGGTCAATCTGCGACAGAAGCACCTGGTCCGAGACCATCAGATGCACGTGGATTGGGAGTGCGGTTTCAGCCCGCATCTTGGCGACGAGATCGGGAAAGAACAGAAAGGCCGGTGCGAAATAGCCGTCGGCCACGTCGACGTGCAGGATATCGGCATAGGGCGTAATGCGCTGAAGGTCATCGGCCAGGCGGATCAGGTCGGCCGACCACATCGAGAACTCTGCCAGAAGCCGGTTGCGCGGCAGGGCGCTCAGCCAGTCGGCGGCGGGGCGGGGCATGTCAGATCTCCTTGAGGAAGTGGCGCATTGCCGCAGCGAGGGCAGCCAGATGCGCGGGCTTGTCGCGACCCTTGGGGGGCAGATGGATCAGGCGGGCCTGCGGGATCAGGCGGGCCA
>Ga0209368_1001225_pt1 | contig 12144 bp, 9 predicted proteins | sample EBPBio242008_DNA_FD_185862 | JGI IMG/M metagenome (GOLD analysis project Ga0209368, IMG submission 185862) | Wastewater treatment Type I Accumulibacter community from EBPR Bioreactor in Madison, WI, USA - Reactor 1_4/24/2008_ DNA (SPAdes)... | ecosystem: Engineered > Bioreactor > EBPR >...
ATATTTTTTCTGGGAAAAGGATCCCGGGCTTGGCGTTGAAACATATCCTATGGCTTTAACTTTATTTCTTGTTGCAAAGTAAGCGATTTTCTGCCTATTTCAGCTTTTGAAAGCGGGGAAATGAAAACGGTGGGCAAAAGAATGTGGGATTAAACGTTGCAATACCCGCCAAACGCACACAAAAAAGCCCTGCGGTACGGGGGCACCGCAGGGCAACACAAGGAGATGGTTAAACTATCTACTCAACGCTTACACTACTCAACAGCAATGTTTTTCTGTTAGAAGGATTGACTTTGTTTTGTTCTTTTGATACTGCAAAGTTGCAGCCGGCGGGAAGTTGTTGCAATGAGACAGATCACTTTGTTAAGTAATTTATCCCGTATCTTGCAGCGTATTTTATCAGCCTTTTCTGAACTATGAATCATTTGCTCCGCATTTTTACCGGACTCCTGGGCTTGCTTACGGTTTGGGGCTGTATCCGGGAGATTAGTTTTGAAGCGCCGGAAGCCGACTCCGATGCGCTGGTTGTTTCCGGCAGTTTTACCAACCTCAGCGGCCCGCATGTATTGCGGCTGTTACATCCCGGCGACTTTGAAACCCGGGACTTCAGTGCGGTTGTTGGTGCACAGGTGCATTTGGTCGACGAAACCGAGGGCCGCAGTTATCCCTTTGCCGAGCGTTTTGTGCCGGCCCACCGCTACCAGCTCGATTCTGTGAGTGGCATTCCGGGGCATATTTATCACCTTGAAATCCGCTTGAATACGGGGCAGGCGTACCGCTCCTCCTCCGACCGCATGCCGGAGCCGATACCGGCCGACAGTTTGTTATTCGACGACCGCTGGGTGCAGCATCCCAATGCAGAAGGGCGTTTGGTACAAACCCCGGAAGCTTTTTTGCGTATTTACAGCCACTTGCCTGCGCAAATTCCAGCGGATGTGTGTTTGCGCTGGGACAGCGACCTCACCTTTCTTTTTCAGGAATTACAATTGCCCGGGCCTTTTGCTCCTGCGGCGCGGCAATGTTTTATTAACAGTACCAATAGCAGTCAACAACTGTTGGAAATACTTGATCCGGGCGATTACCAGGGTGGCGCCGCCATTTCGGCAGAGATCGGGCGTGTACGCATCAATCATATTTTTGAAAGCCGGGTAGCTTTTGTCGGGCGACAGCGCGTTATTTCCCGTGAGGCGTATGAATATTGGACAAAAGTAAAAAGTGTAGTGGAGCCACAAGGAACCATTTTTGACCCACCGCCTGCGCGTATAGCCGGAAATGTGTGGCAAACCCAGAACCCCGGGCAGCGAGCGCTGGGCCTCTTTGAAATCGCTGCGGTAGATACTTTGATTCGTTTTGCCAATAAAGGAAGCCTTAGTTTGGATATCCGAAGCTACGTAGCGCCTTACTGCAACACAACGCAATCGACAATTAAAAGCGAATGTTTTAATTGTTTAACTTTTCCGAATAGTACCTTGCTTAAGCCGGAGTGGTGGCGTTAGCGCCAATTATTACCCAGAACTTCCAATAATTCCTGTGCAAGGAAATAGACTTTCGTTCTCAATAAATCGGGGTATTGGTGCATTCGGGCTTCCTTATCTTGCAAGGAAGCATTGCGAATAGCATTATGAATATCAGGGCAGGTAATATCTGGTCTGAAACCACCGCGAACAAGCGTTCCCAAAAATGTTTTTAGCTCAGCGCAATTCAGCGCTATATCAACTGGAAAAGTTTGATAGTGATAGACGAGCCAGACTTCGAAGCAAGGGTTACTGATCGCAACATTACAAGAAAAAGTTGCACTTTCAGCATAAGAGATTAGATCGTTAATCGCTTCTCGGCTCCAACGATCAACGTCAAGAACAAACCAAACGCTATCCATCCCATTGATGCCAATTTGTGAGGCATCAACGAAATTTTCCAAACGCTTAATAAAATGATTTGGCGCAGAAGCGTGTCCTTCCCTTGGCACAATTTGCACCTGTATTCGGGAGTTACGTTTGTCAAACCAGGAAAAATACTCATCTTCTCTTTCCCCCTCGGCAACTATGACGAACAGGCGCATATCACGATGAGGTTCACCGCGTTTGTATGCCCTATTAGTATTGCGCTTCGGCATTTTTATTCCATTGAAGTTTGCGAATATCACCTGTAAACGGGACGGCTCCAAACCGACCATTCAGATAACCTTTGTGCAAGTCCAGATCAAAGCGCACGTCCTTATAATCGCTCATCGGAGTTAGCTTGCTTTCGCCATTTTGGCCTTTCTCCACAAACCAGAATTCATCGGAGCGCATATAATTTTGATCTAACAATTCTGCCTCGTGTGTTGTAAAAATAAGCTGCCCCAAGGTTTGCTTGTCCTCCGCAAATTTTGAAACCAAAGCAGCACAAAGTACCGGGTGTATTGCGCGTTCCAGTTCATCTACCACAACAATTGCATCCGTTTTAATCGCCCTGTAAAATGCGACCAAAAGCTCCAGTAAACGCTTGGTTCCATCTGACTCCTGCGCAAAAACAAAGGGTCGTGCGCCATCAGCAGCGCCTTCGTGCCAAAAAAGCAAGCGCCGGCCAACAATCTGCCCGGCAATCCGCTGAATCAATAATTCATTGCCCAGGCCGTCTGCTTTGCTGATCACTTGTTTCCCGTTGCGCTCTGCCTCCTCAAATGCCAGCTTTTCCTTTGCGGCTATATCCTCGGGCAAAAGCATGGACAGGTCTTTGGTTTCTATTTCCAAACGTGTAATGCCCGTTTGCAGCGAGGCAATGAGCGATTGCGCAAATGCATAGAAGGCTTCTTCTGAAACCAAATTCTGAACTAATCCTTTTGTCGTCTGCGAAAAAATAAAAATCCATTTTTGGGATAAATATTCAAAAGCAGTTCTTACAACACCGAAATCAAATTTGGCCTCCGATAACAACTTAATTAGCAGCATTTTGGGCTTGAGCATCTCTTGTTCATACAGTTGAAGGCGCAACTTGTCCTCAGCGGTTTTGATAAAATTCTCGGCTAATATTAAGCGATTTTTTTCACCATTCGTGTAACGGTGAAATATCAATTCATCCTCTTTTTTGGTAAATGTCTGATATAGCCACTCTTCTGATATTTCAAAATTTTGTACGTCAAAACCATAAACATACATACTGCCCTTCAGCGCAAATTCAATTTCAAAACTTGAGGGCTGTTCTATACAAGATGGATCTAATTGAAACTTATTATTCGACGGAGAAAGCCAGCCTTCAGCAATCATGGTCTTCATATACCACATCGCTTTTACCAGGTTCGACTTACCTGCCCCATTAGGCCCGTAGATGGCAGCAAGTTTTAAGGTCTCCAACGCTGGCGTTGGTTTATATACATGATTGGACAGCCGCCTGACGTTGCCCGGAAGCATGTTAAAATCTGTCGTTTCCTTAAAAGAATAAAAGTTTGAAACCGAAAAACGTATTAGCATTGGTGAAATTTTCACCAAAGATAATACATTTTTATCCCATATCTTATTTTCTTGTTTGAAAAATATTTTTCAATACGAAAAAATCTCTAAAACTACCACAACTCAAACTCCGTCCTCCTGTTACTGCTGCGACCCTCTTCGGAGGTATTCGCCGCAATGGGCTTGCTCTCGCCAAAACCTTTGGCGCGCAGGCGCTCCGCTGCAACACCCTTGCTGCTCAGGTATTCCAGCACGGTTTGGGCGCGTTGCTCCGACAAGCGCTGGTTGAAAGCGGCCTCGCCCACATCATCGGTGTGGCCATTGATCTGAATACGCAAATGCCGGTTTTTCTGAAGTAAAGCCGCCAGCTCATCCAGCTCGGCGCCCGACTCCGGTCTTAATTTGGCAGAGCCGGTTTCAAAAAATACATTGTTCAGGGTAACGGGCTGACCGGCTGCCGCCGGAATTTTGCTGTCCGTGCTGTCCGGAATGGGCTGCAACACGGCTTCCAGCTCAAAGGGTTTATCAAAAGACGCGTTTTCCGTCAGGTTGAAATTTTCCGAAAAAAGCAGGTATTTGTCTTTGTTGATCCGCAGGGCATATTCCGTTCCGGCGGGCAAACACACCAGGGCGGTGCCGTCTTTACGGGTATTGGCAGTGGTGTAGGGTTTGGCGGTTTTGACCTCGCTCAATTCTAATTTTGCCGGAATGGGGTTGCCGGTCGCTGCATCGCGCACTTTGATCCGGGCATAGGTAACGGGTTTGGGACGCGCAAATTCCGGTAAATCAAATGCATAAATATCATTGCGCCCCTTGCCCTCGGGCCGCACGGCAGCGTAGTAGCCCTTGCGCCCGTCGAGGCTCACAAACATCGCGCCCTCCTGCCCTTTGGTATTGATCGGATACCCTAAGTTTTGCGGCTTGCTCCAAGTGCCGTCGGGCTTGCGCCGACTGTAAAACAGGTCGCTGTTGCCCATGCCCGGCCAGCCCTCGGAAGCAAAATACAGGGTTTGTCCGTCGGGGTGCAAAAAAGGCGTTTGCTCTTTAAACGCGGTATTGATGCTGTCGCCGAGATTTTCGGGTTTCGACCAGCGGCCGCCCGGCAAACGATGCGTGACGTACAAATCGCCGCCGCCTTTACCGCCCGGGCGCGTGCTGCTGAAATACAAGCTTTTGCCGTCGGCGCTGATGCAGGGCTGTGCATCCCAGCTGCTGGAGTTGATGGCATTGCTGAAAGGTTGCGGGCTGGTCCAACCCGAATTTTTGAGCTGCGACCAGTAAATATCGCAGGAGCCGAGCGAGCCGTCGCCGCGCCGGTCGCAGGCTGTAAACACGAGCCAGGTACCGTCGGCGCTGATATGCTCCGCCCCTTCGTTTTGAGGCGTATTGATGGCCATCAGGGCCTCGGCGGTACTCCATTTACCGTTTTGCAGGGTACTGGCGTAGAAATTTTCATCGCCAAATTCCATGCGGGTAAAAATGAGGGTTTGTCCGTCGGCGGTGAGCGAAGGCAGGTATTCTTCAGCGGCCGTGTTCACACCCTCGCCGAGCGATTGCGGATCGAAGGGCACCGGATTTTTAATGGCTACTGCCGCGAATTTTGCGTTTTGCAGGAGCAACCGGGCTTCATTGAGCAGCTTTTCATTCGTTTTTTCATGGCGCAGGTATTGGGCGGCGTGTTGGGCGGCTTCTTCAAATTTATCCTGCTGCCATTCGCAAATGGCTAAGGTAAAGGGAGTGCGGATTTCATAGAGCGAATCCAGCGCGATGGCATTTTCAAAAGCAATTTCCGCGCGGGCGTAGTCTTTCATTTCATAATGACAGCCGCCGAGCAGAATATGCGCGTCGATAAAATTGGGGGCAATTTTAAGGGCGCGTTCAAAAAAACCTGCGGCAATATTACTGCTGCCGCCGCGGAGTTCATTCATGCCATCGTTGAAGGCCGACTGTGCTTTTTCCGGCGCCGTAGTTTTAGTAACAAAGCGCGTTTTTTGAGCAAAAAGCGGCATGCCAATGATAAAAAACAGGCAAATCAACAATGAAAAACGAAAAAACATGCAATTGAATCTAAATGTAAAAAATGACGGGATCTGCTTGTCGGCACGGCAATTTCCGGCTTTTTCCGACATGCACCCCTGCGCGCCACCTATAACAGTTTTTGAGGCCTAATAATTGCGAAAGGCATTTTCTGTCCGCAACATTTTATCGGAGTGTTTGCAGTACTGCTATTTTTGCCCTTCCTTTAGCTGCAAATATTGATTATGCTCCATTCTATTTACCAGCAATGGCTCGACGGCCTGCTCAACACCTCCTGGATAGAAGGCATTGCTGTAGTGTTCGGCATTATTTCCGTGCTGTACTCGCGCGCCGCCAATGTACTGGTATACCCCACGGGATTGGTAAACACGACCCTGTATATTTACCTGTGTATGGAGTCCTGGCTTTTCGCCGAAGCGAGCGTCAATTTTTATTACACCATTATGAGTATCATCGGCTGGTATGCGTGGGCAGACCGGCGGGCCGACGGACAGGCCGCGCTGGCCATTTCCCGTTCTTCTGTGCGGGAGTGGTGGCAGGCAACGGGTTTTGCAGCGGGCGCCTGGTTGGTTTTGTACCTGATTCTGGCTTGTTTTACAAAAAGCACGGTGCCGGTGGCAGATGCCTTTGCCTCGGCAACCGCCTACACAGCCATGTGGCTGATGACGCGCAAAAAAACAGAAAACTGGATCTGGTGGATCATCACCAACTTCGCCTCCATTCCCTTGTATTTCAGCAAAGGACTGGTATTTACGAGTTTCCAATACATCGTTTTTTTGCTGTTGGCCATACTGGGATTAATAGAGTGGAATAAAAAATTACGCGAACAGGAAGCCAAATCCTGAGTATGTTTGCAGCACACATCAATACGATATGAAAAGCCGTCTCGACTGGCTGGCCGCCCTCGCCGTGGCCGGAATTTGGATCTGGTACGTTGTACAACGCCTTTTTGCCATCCCGATGACCATCGACGAGGTGGCCACCTGTATTAACCACGTGCCCCGCTTAGCCGTGGAGATCATTACGTATAGCAAAGACCCGGTACCCAACAATCACGTGCTGAACACGCTGCTGATTAAAATTTTCGCGGGTATGTTCGACATGAATACGTTTACGGCCAGGCTTCCGGCCCTGCTCGGCGGTATTGCTTACCTGTTCGCGAGCTGGAAGTTGGCGCGGCTGTTTTCCGGCGACTCATTGGTGCGCCTGTTCACGATCGTTTTGCTGCTGGGCAATCCATTTGTGACCGAGTTTTTCAGTCTGGCACGCGGGTACGGCTTATCAGTCGGATTGCTCCTGCTCGCCGTTTATTTTGCCTGGCAATACCAGCTCGACGGGGCAGAGAAAAACGCCAAACGCGGCATGTGGGCGGCGGGCTTATCGGTGATTGCCAGCTTTACCGCCCTGAATTTTTTCCCGGTGTATTTTGTGGTGCTGCTGTGGCTTGTTAAGGAAAAAACGGCCGATTGGCGCGCTTTTTTGCCTAAAGTACGGCCACTGAGCATTTTATTCGCCGTATTTATTTTGCTCAGTTATATGCCCATTTCGCGGATGCAGTCGAATGATGAATTTCGTTTTTGGGGCAACTCCAGTTTCTGGCGCGAGACGCTTATTCCGTTTACCAGCGCCTCGACGCGCAAGGCCATTTACCTCGGTGAAAACGGCGTGCAGGCATTGGCGGGTATCCTGGCGGTGGTTTCGCTGTTGGGCATATTGATCGGCGGTTTTTTGTTTTTCCGACGTAAAATGCGCATCGGGCAGGATACCTTTGTATTTGGCAGTTTGCTGCTGGGCGGCACCTTGCTGCTGAATGTATTGCAGCATTACCTGCTGAACGTGCCTTTCCTCAATGCGCGCACGGCCTTGTTGTTTCACCCCTTGTTTGCCCTGATGCTGGCTGGCGCTGCCGCGCAAATTGCCCGGCACTGGGGTCGCCGCGTAGTATATTATGTAGCACCGCTAATGTTCTTTACGGTCTTCAATTTTGCCCGTGCCGCCAATCTGAATGAATCTTTTGAATGGTACTTCGATAAGCACACGTATAAGGTGCTCAATTATTTAAAAGATATTCACGAAAAAGAAGGCCTGAAAGAGCCCATTATACTGGATTGTAATTCCAGTCTGCAAAACTCGCTGGAATTCCACACGCATACAGCGGCCAACAACTACGGACAATGGGTAAGAATGGTGCCCTGGCACGGCGGACAAGACCCGGCCATGAACACCGAGTTTTATTTCACTTCCGAAGGCCGGGAAATTGACTTCCTGCGCGAGCGCGGCTATGAAGAAGTACTGCCGAGCGGTACCGGCGGTATGGTGCTGATGCGGAAAAAGCGTCAATAAATTTATTTGATCGGGAAGTAGATGGCCATCACATAGGCAAAAACGCCAAACAAGACGCTGCCGATGATAAAGCTCCAGGTGAGGGCTTTGTTGTCGCTGGTTTTATACATAAAAATACCCGCGACCAGGCCGCCTGCCACCAAAATGGGGTAGTAAATCTGATATTGTAAAAGACTGAATGCGCCAAAGACAACCAGGGTGTAAAAGATGCCTTTGAGCCAGTTCATGGAGCTGCTATTTGTTTCGCTCATTTGTATATTGTTTTGCGGGCAAAATTCTGTTTTTTTTGATGTATTTTTCAACGCTTGTCTTGATTTTTCATATTGCCGCCACACGGAGCATGTCGGCTACTTGTCAAAAAAGCATCTTTTTGTTTCGATGCTGTTACTTGAAATACGTTTCGCAGTATATAAACGTATATTTGTAACCTAATGTAATAGTACTCCCCTTTGGTTACTTTTTTTCACCAGGTGCGGCAATTCCGCACTTAAACCATCATTACCATGACAAAAATTGGTACCACGACACTTTTGACTTTCTTTCTGTTTTCAGGCGGTCTACTGGCACAGCCTTATTCTTTCTCCGCTTCCTGGATTTTCGATGGTAGTGTCAATACAGGCTCTTCAAGCGTTACGACTGCAAATGCACAACCGGCTGCTTTTGGTTCAGGCATTAACAATGTTATGTTTACAAACGACGATAGCGCCGGTGAGGCATATCAGGGGCAAAACTGGCCAACAGTAGCATCTCTTAATGCAAATGACTACTTCCAGGTAAATCTCACCACCGATCCCGGTACCAGTTTTGTAGATGGCGTGAGTATCAATCTGTCTTTTCAGGAGCGCCGATCCAACACCGGCCCGCGCGAATTTGAAGTAAGGGCTTCAACCGACAACTTCAGCACGTTTAGCACCATCGCCACCGTGTCGCTGCCCGATGACAATAACTGGCGCGATCAAGGCCCGTTTACTTATACCATCAGTGGGGAACCCACTGCATTGACATTCCGAATTTATGGCTTCAGCTCTGAAGCCAATGGAGGCACCTGGCGTTTTGACGATGTACTTGTTGCAGGAACAGAAGCCCTACCCGTTACCCTGCGCGACTTCAGCGCCCGCCCCATCAGTATTCGTACGGTTCAGCTCGATTGGAGCAGCGCTCAGGAGCGCAATACCCGCGACTATGTCATTGAGCGCAGTGCCGACGGCCGCAGCTTTGAAGCCATCGGCCAAACACCTGCCGCAGGCAACAGCGATGCAGTACAAAGCTATCGCTATAGCGACGAACGAGCGCTTCAGGGTCGCGCCTACTATCGCCTGCGCATGCGCGATCTGGACGGAAAAGAGGCTTTCAGCCCCGTACAATCCGTTCGCCTCGGCAGCACTAATGGCGCCATTGTTTATCCATTTCAGGTGTCGGAGCGCCTGCACGTACAACTCGATCAATCATTTACTCAAGACGGCAGCTGGCAGGTTTTCAGCCTTCAGGGGCAAAATATTGCAAGCGGCGTTTTAGCCGCCGAACAGCAGACGTTCACCTTTGATGCCACCACATGGCCCAAAGGCGCTTATGTATTACATCTTTTTGCCGATGGCAATCAGATCAGCAAGATTTTTGAGAAAAACTAACGCTTTCCAAGCGTGCGCTCCCAGGCCTGTACCCGTTCCCACGCATTTTCGCGTATGTTAATGTAGTACAGGTTGATGTCGCCGATGTGGTAGTTTTTGCGGCGAAAGAAAAAGCTGCCGGGGAATTTTGGCTTTTTGCACAAAACAATTCCCTTGTATACTTCCGCATCGGCGAGGGCCGGGCGCACGGTTTTAAATGGCTGTACCACGCCGCCAAGGTTGCGGGACGCCGGGGCGTACTCCCCGGGCGTAATGGTCCAAAGCAGGGGGTTGGTACATACCACATCGTTTTCAAAAGCGTGTTTTCGGCCAAAATCGCGCTCCCAGGTACGCCAGCTGCAATAACAATCCGTCTGATCCGGACGCGCACAGGGCTGCACGCTTTTAAAATATTCCGCTTTTACGGGCCATCCGGCCATATACGTCACAATCACGCGTTTGCGCAGTTCGGGGTTGTTTTCAATTTCATTGCGCAAAAGGTAAAGGGCGTGTCGGGCGCCCTGGCTATGACCGGCCAGTACAATAGGCCGACCCTGATTCCAGTGTTTCAGGTAATAGCGAAAAGCGGCCAGCACATCGGTATACGCCGTATCGAGGGCGATATTGGCCGATTTTTTATCTTTGGTAAAAAATGAATTCAGGTGTGCCTGCCGATAGCGGGGCGCAAACACACGCCCGGCGGCATTAAATGCCGAGGCCTGGTATAAAATACTGCTGCCATCGGTTTTTTCATTCAATTTTTCATCTGCCACATCACCATTCCAGCCGCGTTCGTAGCGCTTGCTGCCGGTCAGCGTGGTCGGGTGCAGAAAAAAAACATCCGCCCTGCTGGTATCTCCTGCCGGCACAGCTTCAGGCCTGCGATCCGAAGGGTCGTTTTTTTGCGGATGCGCGGCCCAGGCACTCAATTGTGCATAATCCGGACGCGCAGGTGTTCGCGCGGGTTCAAATGCCTTGCGCGGGTGTACATCGGCGCAGGAGGCCGCAAACAACATCAGGCTTGCAAAAAATATATAACGCATTGTATCAAGATTTGAAAAATTGTCGGGAACTATCGTGGCTTTTCCAGGAATACTTCAGGTGCCTTACTCCTGCCAATATACCCGCTTTACCCGTTCCGAGATATTGGTAAATACCTCATAAGGAATGGTTTGCAGGCATTGGGCCAAGCTTTCCACACGAGGAGACGTACCGAACACAATCACCTCATCGCCTTCGCGGGCCTGCGGAATATGACTAACGTCAATCATCGTCATATCCATACAAACGTTACCAATTGTAGGCGCCGCCTGTCCGTGTACCTGCACGGCATACTGCCCACGCCCGGCCAAGCGCAAAAAGCCGTCGGCATAGCCGATACTGATGGTTGCAATGCGCTTTGGTGCAGCGAGTACGCCGCTGTTGCGATTATACCCCACGGTTTCGCCGGCTTTCAGATTTTTGATCTGGCTGATCGTTGCTTTCAGGGTATTCACCACCTGCAATTTATCGGCTAATCCGCTGCTGTCTACGCCGTACAGCCCCACGCCCAGACGCACCATCTCAAAATGGTATTCCGGAAAACGCACAATCCCTCCGGTATTGGCGAGGTGCCGCATGGGCCGATAGCCCAGGCCTTCGCAGATTTGGGTATACAACTGCATAAAGGTTTCGGCCTGCTGATGTGTAAACGCGTCGTGTTCAGGTGCGTCGGAAGCGGCAAGATGGCTGAAAATGGTCTGAACGTGCAGGTTGGGGGCGCTTTGCAGCAAGATCAGCAAGGCCGGCACATCGGCAGCTTCAAAGCCAAGGCGATGCATACCGGTGTCGAGTTTGAGATGAATGGCCATTTGCCGACTTTCGCCGGTGTAGTTCCGCAAGGCGCGCAAAATATCCAGACTGTAAATTTCCGGTTCAAGGCGATAGCGGTACATGGGATCAAAACTCGCCGGTTCGGGATTGAGTACCAGAATGGGCAGGTTGACACCGGCATGCCGAAGTTCAATGCCTTCATCGGCATAAGCCACGCCGAGATAGTCTGTTTTATGGTACTCCAGCAGGCGCGCCACTTCTGCTGATCCGCTGCCATATCCGGAGGCTTTTACCATGGCCATGGTGCGCGTGCCGGGTTTCAGGCGGCTTCGATAGGTATTCAGGTTGTGAATGAGTGCGCCGAGATTGACCTCCAGTACGGTTTTATGGGCTTTTTGGGCTAAGCGTTCTGCTACCCGTTCAAAAGCAAAGGGGCGGGCGCCTTTTACCAAAATCATCTCATTCTGAAAGTTCAACTGCCCGAAATGTTGCAAAAACTGCTCTGTATCCTCGTAAAAATGGCAATCAAAGCCTTCCGGCAAATACTGAGGCAGCACCGCAACGGCCCTGCCGATCCCGATGAGGCGCGTCACGCCTTGCTCCTGCATGGCGCTCGCCACCTTGGGGTACAACACTTCATCTTTCTGACCACTTTGCAGAATATCGCTCAGAATAAGGGTAAAGGCGCGGCGTTGCCGTTGTCCGCCGGCAAATTGCAGGGCAATACGCAAGGCAGAGAGGTCATTGTTGTAGGCGTCGTTGATGACTGTGCAGCCATTAATGCCAGCCTTGATTTCCAGGCGCATTTCAACCGGCTCCAGGTGCTGCAGGCGTTGCTGGATACTGGCCATGGGCAGCCCCAGGTTGCGTGCCGTAACGATGCAGTGCATCGCATTTTCCAGCGAGGCTTCATCGCC
>Ga0209368_1001229_pt1 | contig 12092 bp, 11 predicted proteins | sample EBPBio242008_DNA_FD_185862 | JGI IMG/M metagenome (GOLD analysis project Ga0209368, IMG submission 185862) | Wastewater treatment Type I Accumulibacter community from EBPR Bioreactor in Madison, WI, USA - Reactor 1_4/24/2008_ DNA (SPAdes)... | ecosystem: Engineered > Bioreactor > EBPR >...
ATCACCAGCTCCGGCTCGCTGGTGCTGACGGTGAGCAATTGTACGTTTACGGGAAATACCATCGGTAGTGTGTTCTCCAACCCGACGGGAACGGCGGCTCACAACGTGACGGTGCAAAATAGCAGCTTTAGCGGAGCTGGCGCAGGCGCTGCTGACTTAACGCTTACTGCCAACACTAGCGGTGTCGTCGGTGTAAATCTGACCAACAATACCGTTACAGGCGGTGGAGTCGCCTCCCGTGGAATCGGCATCCTGACCCAAGGCACCACTCAGCTGACCGCCCGCATCCTCAACAACACCGTCTCCGGCTGTATTAACGAAGGCCTCTTCGTCGGTATCTCAGACACCTCGCTTGCCAAGATGCGTTTTGAAGGCAACCGCACCACCGGCAACGCCGCCAATAACGGCTGGAACAATGTGTCCTCCATTGGCGGGACGCTGCAAGCCGTCTATCGGAACAATACCAGTGACCGCTTTAACTTCAATCGTGGGGCCGGCACCACTTTTCAGGTGGAAGAACTGGCCAACTTCAACACCACCAGCGGCAACTCTGGAAACCTCAACGCCATCGGTGGAGTGCAAGACGTCCCCGCGGGTAGCCTGAATATTCCGTAAGCCTCAGTCCAGCTTACGCATCACCACTTTCAGCCGGCTTTCCTGCGTCAGAAACTCGTTGAGGTCCAACTTGAAGACGCCGTGGTTGGTTACGGCCGTGTTCTGCTTGGCGGCGTCGATTTCCGCCTGCCAGTCGGAAGCTACAGTGTAGGATGGTCCATTCTCGAAAGCCATCCGCAACTCACTGGGAACGGTCCCATCTGCACCCGCTTGAAAGACCTGCCCGGAGTCATCAGTAAACACGAAGTCAGCGGGCCCCAGGGCAGTGCCGAGTCTTGCAAAGTGGGCGGGACTCGGCGTAAAGGTCTTGCCGTTTTCCGAAACCGGTTTCAAGGAGAGCGACCCCCTAACGCCACCTCGCAGCGGCTCAACAGCAATCGGCCAGTTCCCCGAAAACCCGGGCTCCAGAATTAACTGCGCGGCCTGCTCCTCAAAAAGCACCCGGGAGCGGTCCACCTGCATCGCAGAGCCGTCGCCGGCGCTGCCCTGGCCAGCATTCACGACACAGCCCTGCACGGTGACATCGCGCACCAGCAGGTCCTGGTCGGCGTCCTGGTCTGAAAATCCGCCCTCGCCGCCGGTCCAGATCAGGCCCCGGAAAAACGAGCGCTGAGAGCCATTGCCCAGAATTCGCACGTCGCCCTGGGCCACGATGGCGGCGTGGTTGTCGGAACTGAGGTCCGCCCCTCCGCGCAGGGTCACCTTGCCTGTGCAAAATACAGCCCCAGAGCCGGACAGCGGCCCATCAATCACCAGATCGCCATCGACATAAAGCACGCCGTGGTCTAAGGTCACTCCCTTCTCAAAGGTCACCTGAGAACCGCTATATTTGGCATAACCTGAAAACGTCTTCTCCGCGTCATACGTATCCTTGCCCAGTCGCTGAAGAGACGGGTGCTTCTCCGGATCATATTTTTCCAGGAGAATCTTCGGCAGCTCTTCGGGCTTGGAGTTGGGAGATGTGCGGTGGTCTCCTTTGACCGTTTCGGCCAACCGGATGCTGCCAACCGCTTTCAGCTCGCCGTAAATCTCGGCATCACCAAGAATCCGCAGCGCCGCGCCATCGGATCCGTCCTGACCATTGCTTACGAGAGCAGATGGCTTCAGCTCGTCTCTGGTAAGCCCGCCCTCCAGGGCATCCGGAGAGACCACCGCTCCCACCAATAAGCCCTCATTGGACCGTATCGTCCCCGAGGAAGACAGTGCTCTGTCAAAGGGTGGCGTCTTCAAAAGCACCATCCAGCGCTTTTCCACCCCACGGTAGCGACCAACGCCCACCAGCACAATAGAATCCCGAGGCACCACCGACCCACCAAAACCCGGCACAGAAGCTTCTTTTCCAGAATTGTTCACCGAATACGCCGTCCGAGAGTCCTGACGAAAAGTTACTATTCCATAGGCCTGCGGATCACCAGATTCCGGAAACGGAACACTCACCACCGCTTGCTGATCCGCGCCGTAGGCGCGATTCTTCAAAATCTCCACGTAAGCCGTGGTTGCAGCAGATCGCGCCATTTGCTGGGCTTTTTGCCCATTCCAATAACGATCCACAATGTTTGTCTGCATCGTCGCATCGTTCAATAGCAGCAAAGCCACGATGGCCAGGAGGGGCAATATCGCCAGCACCAACAAAAGAGCACCGGCCCTACGAGCCTTTCGCCTAGTGCAAGTCATCAAGCCAGGCCTCCTCACCACAGGGTGGTATCAATCAGCTCTTGTTGACGGCCATAGCGAAAGACTGCTTTCAAACGATAGCCTGTCCCTAAGGATAGCAGCTTCCACTCGCTCAAGTCACCCCAATGGGAGCTGGCTCGCTGATCCGAAACAGCCTTGACCAAAGGCGAGACTGTCGCTTCCGTGAGTTTGGGAGCCTGCGTCCGGCCCAGCTCCAGAGCGCTCAGATCCAGGCCGGCAGACGAAGATAGGTCATATCGATGCAAGTTCGGAGCTACATAGACATACAGCAGCAATCGATTCGACCAGTGCACAGCGCCGCTTGAATCAACGGGAGCGAGCGGAACCATGGCTGCATAGGAATCTCCCAAAAGACAACCTTCCGCACCGGATTCTATCAGGTCGCTCTGCAACAGCGATTGCAAAACCTGGCCCTGGTGCTGCCGAGCTGTGTTTCCCGTCAGCTCTCGGGAGCGCCGAATCCCTTGAATCAGCAACGCATAGACCAGCGCGCTCAGCAATCCCATCAACAAAGTCACCAGCAAAATTTCCAGCAATGTAAAGCCTCTCCTCATAGCTCTACATCCGTGCATCTTTGAGCTTGCCAGGTCTGATACAAGACTTTGTCGTCAGGAGGCCGAGTCACCGTCACCCTGGCTTGCAGCTCTCTAAAATTCAAATTTTCCGGGCTCTCCAGAGCTTTCGATTCATAGTGAATCTTCAGTAGCAGACCCTCGAAAGTTTCGCTCTCATCCACGGCCTGGCCGATGGTCAAAGCCTTCGCTTTCGCCAAACCGCCTCGAGCCAAAGCATTTGCGCGAGAGGCATAGGCCGCATGACGCTCGCTACTGACCCGGGTTCCCAGGCTCATGAAGTAGACGTTCAGGATGAGCACAAACACCGAGAATGCAACCAATAGCTCCAACAGACTGGCTCCTCGTGGCCGCATCATAACCGCCCCATCACCTGTGCCATGGGAGCCCCTACCGCCAGAATGAACCCGGCTGTAACTATCCCCAACACCATCATCAGAGCCGGGTCGACCCAGGCCAGAAGAGCATCTACTCGTTCTTCAAAGAGAGCTTCGTAAGTCTCCGCCAAGCGCTTCAACTGCACATCCAAGGGCGTCTCCTCACCGACTCGGATCAGCTGGGCAAACAGCGAGTCGAAGACCTCCGCATGAGCAAAGGCGTTCCCCAGTGATTCTCCATTACGGATCTTCACGACGATACCCGCCAAATCTTCCTGAGTACTTTCAAAGCCAATGGTTCTTCCCGCCAGGCCAATGCTCAGGTTCAGATTATGTCCCACCGAGACGAGCATCTCTAAAGACCGAGCGAACCGTGCCTGGACCAAAGCCCTGACGAACTTCCAACGCAGGACGACTGGCTCCAACCTGGCCCAGAGCACCTGGCGCAATCTGGGAAGCCACTTCCACGCAGAAGCAAGAATCAATCCACCCAAAAGCCAGGTCCTCCAGTTGGCCAAGACCCCACCAATTCCTAAAACCAGTCTCGAGAATCCATTCAACTGGATCCCTAGCGACTCAAAGAATGGTAGCAACATCGTGCTGCAAACACTCGATATGGCCGTAAGCAAGACCGTTGCTACTGTCAAAGCAAAAGCAGGGTAAACCAGCGCCGACAAAACCTTCCGCTGAAAAAAGCTCTGTTTTTCGTAGTATACGGTGAGACCCTCGATCGCCTGTACCACGTCGCTGGCCTCGCCGACACGCAGGAAAGCCACCACAAACTGATCAAAGGCGTGCGGCAAGCTCTGGACCGCCTGAGAAAGGGGTTTCCCTTCTAAGACCTCGTTTCTTAGCCATTCCAAGCAGTCGCGCATTACCGGATGGCTGGTCTGAAGGGCTAAACTATGGAGACTCCTAGTTACGGGGACACCCGCTTTGAGCATCACCCCAAGATTCCGCAAGAAGAGAAGTACCTCGCGATTTGGGGGTCTACCCGGCAAACGTTTCTTCATAAGGTCAGAGGGCAGCATCAGATCGCATCCAAGTTCCTTCCCTTTAGAAGCATTCCCTTACGAGAGTGACAAAACCATGTCTACCAAAGTACTACTGATCGAAGATGACCTGACGTTCCAGGCGGATCTCAACGAGGATCTTCAGGCCCTTTGCTTCACGGTGCATACTGCGGAGGAGGCAGGACGAGCGCTAGAACTCGCACAAATAAACCGCTACGACTTGTTGATCACTGACATTCGGATCGCCGGAAAAGACGATGGAATCTCCGCTTTGCAGCGGATCCGCCAAACCCCAGGCCACCATGAAATTCCATGCATCGTTATCACCGGATTTTCAAACAATGAGGTGGTTCATCGAGCGCTTCAAACCCACATCCAGGCCTATCTGACCAAGCCCTTTGGTCTCCAAGCCCTCTACAACACAGTCAACAACTGCCTTCAAGCGAATCGCGACAAGACCGAAATTCAAGGGGCCGTGCAAAAGTTGATGCGCTGGCTCCGTCTCGACCCAAAATCCCAAGAGGAACGACGAGAACTGGAGAAAGCCCCCTACAAAAAGCAAATCGAAGCGGATCGACGTTACCTCTACTCAATTTTCTGCAGCGGTTTGCAAATGAACACGGTCGTTCAGGAAAAACGTCAGGAACGCTTCCTCCTGATCAGCACGGCGACTGACCTCTGGTGGGCCTTGCGCCCTCTAGAAGTGGGCTATTTCAGATTCAACTCTCTACCGCTCGAACCAGCCCGCCAACTGGCCTCAAACTACCAAATCTTACTCCAGAGAGCGAAGAGAGCCATAGAAACAGGCCAAAGCGGGACCGGCGTATACCCCAAAGACCAGCACCCCGGCAAAGAAATCTTCCTGCGCTTTATCCGGCGCATCGAATCCTGCCAGATCACTCCCGAAGAAACCGCCTACGGCTGGCTCCTCTGGGAGTTGAAACCCGAAGTGCGTGAGAAAAACCTGTACTTGAGCGGACTCTATGAGCTTCTATGGGGAGAAACCCCTCCTAAGCAAAGAGGATGGAAGGGGGCAGACGAGATTATGCGCCAAGCAGAGGAACTATCCTGATTCGACAGCCTCCTTTTGGCCTGACCAAGCAGGAGGACCGTTCCGAACCATGGCCAAAATCTTCCGATGAAATTTGACCCCCGCAAAGGTTGGCGCTACCCCGTTCCCCATCAGCCTCCTCCGTGTCTGGTTGTGGGCAAAGGGGCCGAGCCACCCGCCCTCAGCCTGCTTCGTCAACTGGGCCTGCAAGCCCACTGGGTCACCAAAGCGCCCAAAGACAGCCCCTGGATTGTCAAAGCAGACTGGTTGCAGAAAACAACCCCCGTTGAAAATGCCCTGTCCGCCTGGAGATCGGTCGTTCCCATCCCCTGGACATTAGAACAGGGCCATTGGTCGCACCTGCGATCCAATGGGTGGACGGCACAGAACGGACCTGGAAGGCGTCTGTCCGCCTGGGGCTATAGCGAAGTTCCCGAGAACGATCTCCAAACGGTGCTTTTGCTGGCCAAGGATTGGGAAGACCTCAATCCCTGGCTGGACTTTGCCCCTCAAGCCGGCGTTCCCCTGTTGGCCGCGATCGACCCGACGGAGTTGGCAGAGATGGAGCTTGCAAATGTATGTGCCGTGGTCGCCCATCCCGCCATCGTCAACCAGCCTCACTGGCTCTGGCTCTTTTCGGGTTGGCGACGGCCAGGGCTGGTAGCCGCTCCCATGGATCTGATTCATCCTGAAGCCTTTTCCAACCTGATAAAACACGCTCTCTGGCGAGCCCAAATTGCCAAGGAACAAAGTGCCTATCGGTCCGCCCTTTGCTCCAAGGAGACCCCCTTATTGGCTCAGGCTGCCTCGGCCGACCTGGAACGCGCCACGGGGGCGGCAGCCTTGAGAAAACAAGCCCGACAAGTCGTGGACCGGCTGCAAAGCCAGTTGCAGCAAAACTTACGCTGGCATATGAAAATCGAGTGGGACGGCAGCTGGAGTTTAACCTCTCAAGAACACCGCTGGCGCTGGAGCCGCCACCATCAGTGTCTCTCTTATCAAGAAGAGCTGCAAATCGAAGATATCCACTTTTCCCAGCTCTTGCCGATGGCACTGAACAGACCATTCGGATTCAGCTACCATCCCTGGGGATTTTTACCCCCTTCTACCTTTGTGCTGGAATGCGAAGGGGAGCCAGTCAAGCAGTCTGAGCAAGAAATTGTCTTTGAATCGCTGGTTCCCACTCCCTCGCCTCCCCTGACCTCGCTTTCCATGGTGCGAACCCCGCCAGCGATCGGTTTTGTGAAATTTGGGCCCGAGTCCGGTCAGATCACTCGGGGCGTGGGCCTGCAAGCGGATGCTCACGCAACTACCATCCATCTTGACATTGACAGATTGTCTCATCATTGCCCGACTCTCCGCGATCGGCCCCGCGTATTGCTACTGGTGCCGCAGCTCACCGACCAGGCCAATGCGGTCCAGCAACTGGAGCATTCCGCACAAATAGTCGTTGTTTTGCAGCGCTTGGACAAAACCGCTAATATGGTCGCAATGTTCAACCCTGATTGGATTCTCTGCGATTCTCTCTTGCTGGCCGAGGATGAGCGCGCTCTGGAGCCAATGCTGGCGCATCGTGCCTGGTGGGGATCCAGAATGTCTAGAGCGCGCTCGGCAACCTTGCCCGACAACTGGCGTGAAGCGACCCACCTGAAAGACTTTATCGACCGCCAGATCGCCCAAACGGAACTCCGTCCCGCCGATGGGAAGAGTCAAAAGAAAATAAGATCCGTGGTCGGGCAGTTGCAGAGGTCGCTCGAACAAAGTCAAACTTGTCACCTGCAGTTTTTGGTGAACGGAGGCTGGCGCATGTTACTGCAGCCCTCTTGGGGCCACGGTTGGACGCAGGCCAGCTATAGTTGGTCCCCGCCCGAAACTTGCCTGCGGGGTGAAGTTCTTTCTCCGCGGGGAAAAGTCCTGAAGCACCAGGCCGACAACCTGCTCAGCTCCTTCACCGAGGCCATGAACCCAGAACTACTGCTTTCCTTCTCTGCCCAACTTCCCAACGAGCCAACTGGCCAGACGGTGGACTTCGGCGCCTCACGGCGCTTTGCCGCTGCACCCCAAAAGACTTCTTCCGGCTGGCTTTTCACCTCGTAAGAGGCCAAATGCTCAAACGACTGTTCCGGCCAAATGCTCCTCCCAAACCGACTCTCTCCGCAGACCGGCAACTCATACAAACCCTGAATCAAGATCTACTCGCTGGCTACACTCCTCTGGCCTTGGGCGAACTGTTCAACGGCTGGTCGCTCCAGGTCGGTCGAACCCCTTATGACTGGCACCGCGAGGGAGCCACTCTCTACCGAAATGGCCGCCCACTGATGACGGACTTTCGAGCAGCCGAGTGTTTTCCCGAACCACATCATCCGGGCACCTGGATTCTTCAAGGAGTTTTGCAAAACAAGCCCTTCCGCTGCGTCATCCGCTCCTCCTCGCTCAACCGGCCCTGGCCATATTTTGAATCGGTCAACCGCGTGCTCGACTACTGGCACTTTTGCCTTATCCTGGAAGCCCGACGTCATCCCGATTGGGGTCAGGCTAATATTGAGATGAAGGGAATCCACGACGAGATCCATGGGCTCTACTTTTTGGGCTATGCCCAACTGACGGCTACTCATTGCATCGTGTCCTGTCGCCTTCCCGAACGGCAGCGACAGGCGGCGGCCTGGATAACCCCGACCACACCCTTTGGCTTGTCCGACGACAACCCCCCCAGCATGTTTCTCGATCACATCAAAAAGTGCTATTGAAGCCGTTCCCGCTGAGGCGAAGTCTGAGCAAGTTAGAGAATACTTCTGGCAGTCCCTCGTCAACGAAGCCAACCGCTTTGCTGACCTCAATTCCACCTCAGCAGCGGTCCGCTTGGAGTTTCCCCCGACGGGGGTTTAGTTTAGACGAGACCGTCTCGCGAGACGGTCTCGTTTAAAAAAATTCATAGCGCTTGGCAGGCTACGAGGTCGATTTTCGGAAGACTTGTAAATGACTCACCTGACGATTCGTGAAGCCGCCCGGGAGCTGGGGATCACTCCCCAAGCTCTACGCAGTCGTGTGAAACACCGAGGTTTGACACTGGAAAAAGCCCCTGGACCCCACGGAGAACGCTACCTGGTAAGAGTCGTGGATCTACCCTTACTGCGTGACGAGACGGTTTCGCGAGACCGTCTCGCGGAACCGTCTCGCGAAACCGTTGCGAGACCGTCTCGCGCTTCTTTCACGGAACCGTCTCGCGAGACGGTTCCGCAGTCCCAGAGTATCGTTCCGGTTGCCGCTCATCTCGAAATGATCCAGCTCCTGCGGGAGACCCAGCGCAGTCTTCAAGAGGCACAAGAGCAACGGTTGAAGTCCGAAGAATCGATGCGGCTACTGGAAAGGCAGACCATGGCCATGCAGTGGGAGCTGACCAGTTACCGTCGAGCGCTGTCTGAGAACGCGGAATCTTTGTGTGAGCAAGCCGCTCGAACTCTGCAGGTGGAGCAGCAGATGCAAATCGCCGAGCTCAGGGCCGACCAGGCGCTGGCAGAGAAAGAGCAACTGGCCGAAGACAATCAGCGCCAACGAGAAGAGTTCGAGCGCGAAAAGGCCGCCCTGGTGGATAACTTGCGAGTAACGCCCACCAAGGCTGGCTGGCTCAAGAAAAACGCTCCCGGCTGGGTTCAGCGGCTTTTGGGGTCCGGTTAGATGGCTGATTTACAGGTGTCGAAAGTCGAATCTCTGGTCCGCGACATTGCGAGTGCCCTGGGTTCAGATGGAGCAGGAGGGCTGGCCAAGGCTCTCGCCTCCACTTTGAAGCCCGAAGACGTAAAAGGCCTGGTCGATGAGCTGACCCACGCCCTGATCGCAACTCTCAACCTGCCTCCTGAAGACTACACCCAGGATCTCCGTAGGCTGCTGAGCATGCTTTCCAATCCAAGTAGCCTCCGGCAAGACTCGCTACTCACTGTCATGAGCCCCTCCCATTACCAGGCTCTCCGGGAGGCCCTGGCGCTGAACACCTTTCAGCAGGTCGAAGGCTCACCGTGGCCTACCGCTTCTCTGTCCAAAGGGAAAGCCCGTGGAGAAGCCCAACTGCGCCCTCCGCTACTGGACGCCAACACCGTCATCTCCCCAGAGGAGCAGCAGAGCTGGTCGCAGATGATGTGGAGCCAGCGCGAAGCACTGTCTGACCTGGATGCTGATGTGCTCGATGCTCTTAGCGCCATTTGGCTCACCTCCGCTCGGACGCCTCAGCAGGACGCCATCACCGACATCGATAGCCTTCTGGCCATGCGCGGGTTGAAGCCCAAGAAAAACGGAAACGGCCACGGGGTAGGTTACCGACCCGAGCAGCGGACTGAAATCTTTCAAGCGCTTTCGCATATACAGAACCTGTGGCTCAACATGACGGAGTTAGAAGTTTACTCCAGCTCGAAATCTGGTCGCCTTGGCAAACCAAGCAAGCAAGTGGTTCAGAGTCGAGCTTTTGTGATTACCGACCGCATGGGCCAGTTGCGCTTCGATGGCTGCATTGATGTTCAAAGAATCGTGTTTCGGCCGGGCACCGTCTTCGCCCATTACCTCTTTGGGCCAGGCCGACAAACAGCTCTGCTCTCCGCACAAGCACTTCATTACGATCCCTATCGACAGGACTGGGAGAAACGCCTCACACGCTATTTCAGTTGGCAGTGGAAGTGCCAGGCCAGCAGTGGTTGCGAGACGTCCTCTTACCGCATTAAAACTCTGCTAGAGGCCGCTGGCGCTGTAGCCAATGCAATAAGACCCGGCCGGACCCGGGATCGCCTGGAAAAGGCCCTTGAAGCCCTCCAGCGGGACGGCGTGATTGCCGGATGGCAGTATGAGCTGTGGGATGAACATGCTGGCCAGCAACACGGCTGGATCGAAGCCTGGTTGAATACGAAAGTTCTGGTCAAGTGCCCGGAAGCCGTGAAAGTTCGGTATCGCAGCCTGGAGCGTTCCCAGGAGGCCCCAGCGGTTCAAGCCATTCCAGAAAACCCGAAGACGTTGGGCCTTTTGGCCCAACGTCTTCGCTCTACTCGCAAAGCCCATTCTCTTTCACAGATACAGGTTGCCGAGCAGCTACAGATCTCCCAAAGTTACCTCAGTCTCCTGGAGCGGCAGAGGGTTGCATCAGAGCAAATTACCCCCAGCGTTCGCAAGAAGCTGGAGGACTGGCTCGCAAAATATTACTAAAGTCGTCGCTATCCTGGCTGAAAGTCGTCGCTATCCTGGCTGAAAGTCGTCGCTATCCTGGCTGAAATTTTTTTTCATCGAACACGGAACCGCAGGGTTTTAGAGCAAAAATCCCGATCTCTCGAACGCCATTCATAGCTAAGTAGTACTAAGTAGATTTAAAGGCGAACCAGGCTCAAAATAGCCGTATGCTATCCTTGAAAAAAATTTCAGGTGGCACTTCACACATGGCTTTAGCACAGCACCAGGCCCCAGAACCGCAAGAGGGGATCCATTCGTTCTTCGATGCCCCCTTCACAGCGGTTTGCAACCGACTGATGGAGTCCATCGTCACCAACGCCGATGTCAATCCGGCTATGCGGTTGCTGCTCTTCATCGCCCGCTTCTCGACCGGTTACCTGAAAGCCGAGGTCGTTCTTCGCGAAAGTTTCATCTTAGAGCAGACCGGGATGTCCCGGAGTTCCCTTTACAAAGCCAAGAACGACCTCCTCGCGTCGGGGCACATCACCATCGGCCACACTCAAACCGGCAACTGCATCTACCGCCTGGCCCCGCAGTACCAGTGTATGAAAGGAGCCACTTCGGCTCAAGAAAGGGCTTCTCAAAAATGGGGGTCTCCGGTGACGGAGCATGGGGGTCCGCAGGTAGAGACCCCCATGTATAAAGAGAATAAAGAAAACTTAGATCAACATCACCAATCCGTACCCGCTACTCCAACTCCCACTGATGATGATTTTTCAATTTCTTGTCCTGACCCGGTTGATTCCATCGAGCCACTCGTGGAGCACTTGAAACAGCTCGGAGTCAATGAGTTCATGGCTCATCGTCTCACCAGAAGCAAACCCGCTGAAATCATTGAACGAGCTATCTCTCGAGTTCGCTCGACGGAGGTCACCAATCCGGCGGGTTACCTCGTGAGTGAGATTTTGAGGGGCGGCTACCAGCCAAAACCCGACCCCACCAAGGCGCAGCGCGCTTTGCACCGAGAGATCCAGGAAAAACGCCAGGCGGAGCGCCTGAAGCTGGAGCAAGAGCACCAACATTCTCAAACTCGGGCCGAGCAGCTCTGGCAAAAATTCCTGGCCCTCCCCGTAGAGCACCAGCTGAACCTTAAGCAGCGGATTCAGTCTCAAGCAGAACGGGAAGGGTTTGCTCGCTTGCGGGGGTGGGGGGAAGAACATCCCACCTGGAGAGGCTTGATTTTGGAAGAGCTACTTCTTTGGCAAGCGGAGCCGACCCCGGTGGGAAGCAGTTAGTCGCTCTGGCCTCACGAGGGATCTTTTTGTTCGGTAGGATTTTCGTCAGTGTTGAAGCCAACTGCAAGGGGCTACTCAATTCTCAGGAGGCTTCCTTGAAACCAACTTCCTCGCCACCTCGTGCTCGATTGGTCCTCAAGACTACATCCGTTCCCGTGGCCCAAGAGCCCCCGGTTCCCGTCATTCAACCCTCCCCCCAATCCGCAAGAGCCAAGGAACCTGCCTCCCAGGAAAAAGTGAAAAAGCAGCAGCACCGCCTGCAGCTTATGTCCCAGGCGGAGGAATTGAGTCGGCAGAATGGCGGGCTTCATCCTCAATGCGCTTACGAG
>Ga0209368_1001231_pt1 | contig 12054 bp, 10 predicted proteins | sample EBPBio242008_DNA_FD_185862 | JGI IMG/M metagenome (GOLD analysis project Ga0209368, IMG submission 185862) | Wastewater treatment Type I Accumulibacter community from EBPR Bioreactor in Madison, WI, USA - Reactor 1_4/24/2008_ DNA (SPAdes)... | ecosystem: Engineered > Bioreactor > EBPR >...
GCCGCCCGGCGGGCGGTGGCAGCGGTGACAGCAGGTGTTCATGCGCCGCTCCTGCCGCGCTGGCCGCGGTTGTCCAGCACTTCGGCGATGCGCAGCGCCGCGCGCTCGACCGGATCGACCTCGTCCACCCTGCGGTCGAGGTGCGGCAGCAGGCCCGCGTCCAGCGCGGCCTGAAGATGGGGGGGAAGGGTCGGAACCCGGTTGTCCAGGTCGGCAAAGGCACCGCCGGCATCGCCGCCCGCCATCACCGCCGCCAGCCCGTCCAGCGCGGCGCGGATCGCCATCGCCTCGGGCTCGCTGACCACCGACCGGGCGGCGCCCAGGAAATCCAGCACCCAGTCGCCGGGCGACACGGGGGCCACCAGGCTGATGTCGATGAGCCGGGTCTCGCGCCCGTCCGTGGCCAGCGCGGCGATGCCGTCCACCGACAGGATGCGGAGGGGAACGCCCATGCACATCAGCCCATCCCCGGCAGGAAGCGGGGATCGCCGATGCGGCAGGCCTCTTCGGCCGAAGGGCGGCCGGCTTCATAGGCCCCGCGCCGGATCGCGGCATCGGCCAGGTCCGGCGCGTCGGACCGGCCTTCGGACAGCGTGACGCCCCAGTCGGCAAGAATCCCGACCGCAACCGCGATGGCAGGGTTGATGCGTGCGGCGGTCAGCGGCCGCAGTCCCCCGCCATAGTCCTCAAGCTCGACCGGCTGACAGCCGATCAGCACCAGCCGCGCCGGGCAGCGGCCCAGAAGCTTGGCGGTGGCGATGACATCCTGAAAGCCGGTCTGGTGCAGGCTCATCTTCTTGGCGCCCATGAAGGCGGGCACCTCGTCATCGCGCACGACCTTCAATGTGCCGGGAGCCAGACCGTAATCCACCGCGTCGAACACGATCAGCGCATCGGCCTGTTCCAGGTCGGGCAACAGGTACAGACCCTGCGTCCCGCCATCCAGCAGGCGCACATTCTCTGGCAAGGCAAACCGTTCGGCCATCGCCTCGACGCAGCGCACGCCGAACCCCTCGTCGGCCCACAGCACATTGCCGATCCCGAGGATCAGGATTCTGTCGGTCATGGCCCCTCCCCCTGGCTCGGCGCCTTGCAGCACCGCGGCTGGAAGTGAGAGTAAGGCTTTCAGCAGATTTCCGCGTCATCTTTCGATGAAAAGAGCGCGGGTCGCCGGATCAGCGCAACCGACTGATAATAAATCATTTAATTCCAGATCGATGATCAAGGATGGAAAGATACCTTCCACTCAAGCCGGGAAAATTGGAATCCATCCTTCCGTAAATGCAAAGGGCGGGCCGAAGCCCGCCCTTCCACTTCGAAAAGGTGCCCGAGTCACTCCACCCGGTCGTCCTTGAAGGTGCGGTGGCCCGAGATCATGGTCGAGACCATCGACTGACGGCTCATGATGTCCTCGCGCACCGCGGCATAGATGTGGATGATGGTGAAGATCACGATCGCCCACATGCCCAGGTGATGCAGCGTGTGCAGGCGCTGGCTGTTGCCCACCAGGCCCAGAAGCCAGCCCATCGCCAGGTCGGGCCAGCTGCCCTGCCCCGCGCCCTCGGCATAAAGCGCCCATCCGGTGGCCATCATGAAGGTCAGGCCCAGCGTGATGAAGAAGAACATCGCCGTCTGCGCCAGTGGATTGTGGCCGACGTACTTCTTCGGCTCGCGTTCCAGGAACAGGTACCAGCGCAGCTCGAACAGCACTTCCGACCACCAGCGCTTGTTGAAGATCGGCAGGTAGAACATCTGCCGGGCATGGTGGTTGCCCACGAAGGCCCAGTAGAGCCGGAAGAAGAAGCCCACGGTCAACAGCTGCGCCGCCGCGAAATGGGCAAAGCGGATGTAGCCGAAGACGAACTGCTGGTAGGCCTCGCCCACCTGCATCGAGGGCGGCGGCGCGCCGATGAAATAGCCGGTGACGATCAGCACCAGGATGCAGGCAGCGTTGATCCAGTGCCAAAGCCGCACCGGCGCCTCGTAAACATAGACCGAGGTGCGCTTGCGGATGCTCTCGATGTCGGCGGCGGTCGCATCGCCGGTCAGCCGCGCCGCCTCAAGCGGTTCGGGCGCCTTGGGGTTGGGTGAGTGGATGGTCGCGTCGGACATCGCTCACCCCGCCATCAACAGGTAAAGGCCGCTCGCCGCGATGCCGAAGCCCATGCCGCCCTGAAGGACACGGGCGGCGGTGCGGTTGGCAATGCTGCGGGCGATGCCGATACCGGCCAGGTGCAGCGCCAGCGTCGCAAGCAGGAAGCCGGCAAGGTAGGTGGCCACGGTTCCCGTCGCCTCGGTGGCATGGGCATGACCGTGGGCCGAGGCGAACAGAGCGATGGCCCCAAGCGACGCGCCGGTCTGCCAGTGCGGCTGGCCGGGGCGCGACAGCAGCACCAGAAGGCCGAACACCACGACCGAGGCCAGGATCACGGCCTCGACCGCCGGAAAGGCGATGCCCGCCCAGGACAGCCCCGCGCCCACGGCCATGGCGCCCAGGAAAGTGGCGGCGCCGGCCCAGAAGCGGTTGGGCAGCACGAAGCCAGACCACAGACCCACCGCCAGCATGGCCAGCAGGTGATCGGGCCCGGTCAGCGGGTGCAGCACGCCGTGCAGGAAACCATGCGCATCGCCCTGGCCGGTATGAGCCAGCGCCGGACCGGCGACCAGGGCGAGGGCAGCGGTGAAAGCAAGCTTCTTCATGGTTTTCCCCTTAGCGGACTTTGACGCGGGTCAGTTCGGCCCCGTCCGGTGACATGACATGCGTGGAACATGCCAGACAGGGATCGAAACTGTGAAGCGTGCGCAGGATCTCGACCGGCTGTTCGGGGTTGGCCATCGGCGTGTTCATCAGGCTCGCCTCGAAAGCGCCTATATTTCCGGCAGTGTCTCGCGGCGAGCCGTTCCAGGTGGTCGGCACGACGCACTGGTAGTTCTCGATCCTTCCATCCTTGATCTTGATCCAGTGACCAAGCGCCCCGCGCGGCGCCTCGGTCATGCCCACGCCCTTGGCCTCTTTCGGCCAGGTCTTCGGGTCCCATTTCGCCACGTTGGCGGTGGAGGAATCCCCGTTCTTGATGTTGGTGATCATCTTGTCGAAGAAGTGCCGCTGCAGGCGGGTGCAGTATTCCGCCTCCAGCGCCCGGGCTGCGGTGCGGCCCAGCGTCGAGAACAGGGCCGAGATGTCCACGTCCAGCGCGCGCAACAGCCCGTCGACCTGGTTCTTGATGTCCTCGTGCCCCTTGGCATAGCCCACGACATAGCGGGCCAGCGGCCCCACCTCCATCGCGTTGCCCTTCCAGCGCGGCGCCTTGATCCAGGAATACTTGGCGCCCTCGTCCAGTTCCTCGATGTTGGTGCGCGTGCCCTTGGCGTTCGGCCCCAGTTCGTACTTCGGGTCGGTCACGCCATCCCACGGATGCAGGCCCTTGCCCGGCTCGCCATAGGTGTACCAGGAATGGTCCACGAACTCCTGGATCTGCTCGGGGTCGCGCGGGTCGACGTCATGCACCTCGTTGAGGTTGCCGTTGATGATCGCACCGCGCGGCAGGTGCAACTGGTCGGCCGAGAAGTCGTTGGGATTCTCGGGGATGTCGCCGTAGGCCATCACCGACTTGCCCGACAGCCCGCCGCCGTACAGCCAGCCCTTGTAGAACCCGCCGATGGCGATCACGTCGGGGATGTAGACGTTTTGCACGAAGGTCGTGCACAGGTCGATGATCGACGAGATGTAGTTCAGCCGCTCCATGTTGATCGCGCCCACGGCCCCCACGCCATCGACGTTGATCGGGCAGGGGACACCGCCCACCAGCCAGTTCGGATGCGGGTTCTTTCCGCCGAAGATGGTGTGGATCTTCACGATGTCCTTCTGAAGGTCCAGCGCCTCCAGGTAGTGCGTCGTGGCCATCAGGTCGGCCTCGGGCGGCAGCAGATACGCCTTGCTGTCCCAGTAGCCGTTCTTGAACAGGCCCAGCTGGCCGGATTCCACGAATTTCTTCAGCCGGTTCTGCACATCGCGGAAATAGCCCGGCGATGACAGCGGGTGGCTCGGGCTCACCATCTGCTGCAATTCGCTGGTGGCCTTGGGGTCGGCCCGCAGCGCGTTCACCGGGTTCACCCAGTCCAGCGCGTGCAGGTGGTAGAAGTGCACGACGTGGTCATGGATCTGCAGGTTCAGCTGCATCATGTTGCGGATCGAGTTCGCATTGTCCGGGATGGTGATCCCCAGCGCATCCTCGACCGCCCGCACCGAGGTCAGCGCGTGCGTGCCGGTGCAGACCCCGCAGATGCGTTCGGTGAAGGCCCAGGCATCGCGCGGATCGCGGCCCTTCAGGATCACCTCCAGACCGCGCCACATCGTGCCGGTCGAGACGGCATTGCGGATCACGCCCTGCTCGTCCACGTTGACCTCGCAGCGCATGTGGCCCTCGATCCGGCACACCGGGTCCACGACGATGCGCTGGCCCGTGGCGTCCAGATCGAAACCGTTCGGCGTCATCGTTCCCATGACTTACCCCTCCACCTTGTCCTGAGTCTTCTTCTGCGCCTGCTTCAGCGCCGAGACGGCGGCGTGAACCGCCACCGCACCGGCGGTGACGCCTGCCGCCACCATGCCGACCCGGTCGGCGTTCGCCTCGATGCCGAACTGGTTGATCGTGGTCAGCCGGTCATAGAAGCCGCCCTGATCCCAGAACCCGTCCTCGGAACAGCCGATGCAACCGTGTCCCGACTGGATCGGGAAGCTGACGCCGTCATTCCAGCGAACGGTGGAGCAGGCGTTATAGGTGGTCGGCCCCTTGCAGCCCATCTTGTACAGGCAATAGCCCTTGCGCGCGTTCTCGTCGTCCCAGTGCTCGACGAACTGGCCGGCATCGAAATGCGGGCGGCGATAGCATTTGTCGTGGATGCGCTGGCTGTAGAACATCTGCGGCCGGCCCTGGCGGTCCAGCTCGGGCATCCGGTCGAAGGTCAGCATGTAGGTGATGACCCCGGTCATCACTTCGGCGATGGGCGGGCAGCCCGGCACCTTGATGATCGGCTTGTCCAGGATGACCTTGTGCACCGGCGTCGCCCGCGTCGGGTTCGGCGCCGCCGCCTGCACGCAGCCATAGCTGGCGCAGGCGCCCCAGCTGATGATCGCCTTGGCATGTTCGGCCGCCATCTTCAGCTGTTCGACAAAGGGCTTGCCGCCGACGATGCAGTACATCCCGTCCTCGTTCAGCGGCGGGTTGCCCTCGACAGCCAGGATGTAGTTGCCCTTGTACTTCTCGATCGTGTCCATCAGCGCGGCTTCCGCCTGATGCCCCGCCGCCGCCATCAGCGTGTCGTCATAGTCGAGGCTGATCATCGACAGCACGACATCCTTGGCCAGCGGATGAGCCGAACGGATGAAGCTTTCCGAACAGCAGGTGCATTCCAGCCCGTGCACCCAGATCACCGGGGTGCGGGGCTTGGTCTCCATCGCATGGGCGATCTTCGGCACAAAGCTCGGGCCAAGGCCCAGGGCCGCCGCGGTCAGCGAGCAGTATTTCATGAAGCTGCGGCGGGTGATCCCCTGCCGGCGCATCACGTCGTAGAACGTCTCGATCTGGGACAAGTCTCTCCTCCCTCGGGTCCGCCCGGACTGGCCGATGGCAGGCCGGTGCCTTGGTATGCAGCAGGATGCCGAGAGTGCGCGCAGGGTCCAAACAGAACCCGCCGCCCAGGCAAACTCCAGAATTTCCCTGCAATGCCTTGAGTTTAAGCGCCCAGCAAAGGCAAAGCGGCAGCGCGTGCCGGTCAGGAGCTGACCAGCCCCGGCGCCGCGATGGTCACAGGCTTTCCGCTGCCGCCACCAGGGCCTGACCGAAGGCCAGCCCCCCATCATTGGCCGGCACGCGGGCATGGACCAGCACCGCAAGCCCGTCCAGTTCGTCCAGACAGGCCGCCAGAAGCGCGGGGTTCTGGAAGCAGCCACCGCTCAGCGCCACCGCCTTCGCCCGCCCCTCGGCCACCGCGCCGCGCGCGACCGTGGCGAAGGCGCGCGCCAGGCCCGCCTGGAAGCCGCCGGCCAGAAGGCCCACGTCCTCGCCCGCCAGCACCCCATCCGCCATCCGCCGGAAGGCGGGCGACGGGTCGATCACCCCGCCCGTGATGTCGAACGGCAAGGGCGCCGCCGGCTGCGCCACCGCTTCCAGCCGCATCGCGGCCTCGCCTTCATACGACTGCCGCGCCCCGCAAAGACCCAGCACCGCCGCCGCCGCATCGTAGAGGCGCCCGGCCGAGGAGGACACGGGCGCATTCACCCCCTGCGCCGCCATCGCGCGGATCACGGCCACCGGCTTGCCCGCAAACAGCCGGTCGGCCAGATCGGCGCAACCCGCCCGATCCAGCCGCATCACCGCATTGCGCCAGGGCTCCCGGCTCGCCGCATCGCCGCCCGGCAGGGGCGCAGGCGCAAGATGACCGATGCGCGCGCCCCCCCGGTAATCGCCCAGCAGCACCTCGCCGCCCCAGACCGTGCCATCCGGCCCCAGTCCCAGCCCGTCCAGCACGATCCCGGCAACCGGCCCGCCCTCCAGCGGCCACATCGCATCGCCCAGGCAGGCCGCCAGATGGGCATGGTGATGCTGCACGCGGGTCAAGGGCAGGCCCGAGCCCTCCGCCGCCCGGGTGCCCACGAAATCCGGGTGCAGGTCGCAGGCCCCCCGCTCGGGCCGGTGGTCGAACAGCGCGGCGCAATCGGCCAGCGCCTTGGCATATTCCTCGCAGGCCAGCGCATCGTCCAGGTCGCCCAGATGCTGCGACAGCATGGCCTGTCCGTTCTTCACCAGGCAGATGGCCGCCTTCATCTGCCCCCCGAAGGCCAGCACCTGCCCCGCCCTCTCGAACCCTGGCGGCAGGGGCAGCGTCCCTGGCACCCGCCCCCGCGCCCGCCGCAGCACCATCGGCGGCCGCGCCCGTTCCACGGAATCGTCCAGCCGCCGCGCGATGTCGCGGTCATGGCACAGCATCGCATCGGCGAAAGCCGCAAGCTTTTCGCGCGCCTCGGCATTGCCGATCACCTGCGGCTCGCCCGACAGGTTGCCCGAGGTCATCACCAGCGGCCCACCAAACGCATCGGCCAGAAGGTGATGCAGCGGCGTATAGGGCAGCATCCAGCCCAGCACCGAAAGCCCTGGCGCCAGCCCCTCGGGCAACGCCGCACCGGCCTTGGGCAACAGGACAATGGGCGCCGCCGGGTCGCACAGAAGCGCCCGCTCGGCGGGGCCAACCGCCGCATGGGCCTCCACCGCGGCCAGCGGCGCCATCAGCGCGAAAGGCTTGCCCGGCCGGCGCTTGCGCTCGCGCAACAGCGCGATGGCCGCGGGGTTGCGCCCATCGCAGGCCAGGTGAAAGCCCCCCAGCCCCTTCACGGCAAGGATGTCACCCGCCTTCAGCCGCGCCGCCGCCTGCCCTACCGCATCGCCCGGCAGTTCCACACACCCCGCCTCCAGCCAAAGCCGCGGCCCGCAGGCCGGGCAGGCGACCGGCTGGGCGTGAAAGCGTCGGTCGGACGGATCGGCATATTCCGCCGCACAGGCAGGGCACATGGGAAAGGCCGCCATCGTCGTCTGCGCCCGGTCATAGGGCAGGCCGGTCAGGATGGTATAGCGCGGCCCGCAATGGGTGCAGTTGGTGAAGGCATAGCCGAACCGCCGCTCGCCCGGATCGCGGATTTCCGCCGCACAGGCCGGGCAGGTCGCGGCATCCGGCGTCACCCGCGTCTCGGCGCCCCGGCCCCGGCTGGCCGCGATGGCGAACCCCTCCGGCACCCGGTCGAAGACATGGCGAGTGACCTCCACCGCTTCGATCCGCGCCAGCGGCGGCGCCCGGTCACGCAGCGCCGCGACGAAACCGTCGGGATCGGCCAGCACGATATGGATCAGCACGCCCTCGGGGTCGTTCAGCACCTCGCCCACCGCGCCGAAATCGCGCGCCAACTGCCAGACGAAGGGGCGAAACCCCACGCCCTGCACCTGGCCACGCACCCGGATGCGGTGGCCGGTCGTCACGTCAGACCCGTGAATTTTCTACGAAAATTCAGGCCCCCCAACCCGCTCCCGAGTTTTCGCAGAAAACTCGCCCCTCGCCCCAATCCGAATTTTCGCAGAAAATTCGTCCCGCCCGCTAACCCGAATTTTCGCAGAAAATTCTTGGGCCCCGCCATCAATGCACCGTGCAGACCATGCAGGGGTCGAAGCTGCGCACCACATGCTGCACCGCCACCGGTACAGCCTCGCCCTCTGCCACCGGCACGCCCTCCAGCGCCGCCTCCAGCGGCCCTGCCACGCCGGCCGCGTCGCGCGGCGAGAAGTTCCAGGTGGTGGGCGCAATGATCTGGTAGCCCGCGATCCGCCCCCGCTCCACCCGCAGCCAATGGCCCAAAGCGCCCCGCGCCGCCTCGACCAGCCCCTCCCCCCGCGCCTCGGCGGGCATCGGCCCGTCCACCAGGAACCGCGCCTCGGGCCGGATGCCCTCGGCCAGCCGCTCCATCACCCCCTGCAGCCGCGCCAGTTCCAGAAGCCGCCCGGCGACCCGCGCCAGCACGCCACCCGATCGCGCAAGCTCCAGCGCCAGCCGATGGCCATCCACCACCTGCCGCGCCAGCGCCCCGGTCTCCCAGGGCTTGCCCTCCAGCCGGGGCGCCTTGCACCAGCTGTATCCGGGCGCGGCCATCGCCTCGTCGGGCCGCGTCTCGCCCGCCCAGGGATGCGCGGCCTCGCCCTGCATCCAGGCATGGCTCAGATCCTCGACGATGCCGGATGTGTCCAGCCCCCGCGCCCCGCCCTCCCACAGCCCGCGCGCGAAGACGGGCCCCTCGGGCAGGGGATAGGCGCCGAAGCTCAGATAGCGCCCCGCCCCCTGCCCCAGCCGATCCAACCCGCAGTCCGCCGCAATCTCCAGGAACAGACCGACATCGCCCCCCCGCCAGCGCATCAGCGCCTCAACCGAGGACAGCGCCGCGAAATCCTCCAGCCGCCCGCCGAAGAGGTCGCGCTCCATCCAGCCCCGGAAGGCGCGCAAGGTCGCCAGAATCCGCACCCGGTCGCGCAGCGTCGGCGTGCGCGTCACGCCGCCCGGCTGGATCGCCAGCGTATGCGGCCATTTCCCCGCCATCAGGCCCAGGATGTGCATGACCTCGGCCCGCGCCGCCACCGCGCCGCGCGCCGCCGTGCCCGACATCGCAGCGAACCGTTCCACCGCGCGCCCATGCCAGGCGCGCCCGGCATAGGCGCCCCTGGCGAAATCCGGCATGAAGAACAGGTGGAAATGCGTGAGGTGATCGCAGGCGTTTTCCACCGCATGGATCAGCGCCGCCATTCCCTCACCATCGGGCGAGGGCACCAGCCCCTGCGCCGAAGCCAGCGCCCGCGCCGCCGCCGCCGACTGGCTGATCGAGCAGATGCCGCAGATCCGCGGCACCAGCGTCAGCGCATCCCGCGGGTCCTTGCCGGCCAGCATGACTTCGAAACCGCGGTACAAGGGCGCGTTCACATGCGCCGCCGCGACCCGGCCCTCCTCGACCGTCAGCTTCACCTCCAGATCGCCCTCGACCCGGTTGAACGGACCGACCAGCAGCACCGTCTGGCTCATGTCCGCGGCACCCGCAGGCGGGGCGGCACGGCGATACGGTCGCTGACGGCGTTCTTCGCGATGCGGTCCGGCGTCGCCGCCTTCGACAGCGAGGCCAGCGCCATGAACCAGGCCTTCGGCATGTCCGAGGGCAGGCCGACCGGGATCCCCGCAACCTTCGGCGTCTCGGTGAAGGGATGGCGCGGCTCCTCGAACTCGGGCGCCGTGCAGGCGATGCAGGGATAGCCGCCCCGCGTGCAGGACCCGCCGCCGTTCCAGGGCCGGATATTGCAATCGCCCACCGCCTGGGTCCCGACGCAGCCCAGGTTCTCCATCAGGCAGCCGGCGTCCGAAAGATGCCGGGCGCTGGCCTTGTATTCGTAGAACTCGTTCTTCGGGCAGGCATGATGCACCAGGTGGTCGGCATAGAACCGCGGCCGCCCCAGCCCGTCCAGCCCCGCCTCGTCCAGCACGCCCGCGGCCAGCATCATCAGCGTCTCGGTCACCCAGTCGGGATGCGTCGGACAGCCCGCCACGTTCACCACCGGCAGGCCGCCCGCCGCGCGGAACCCCGCCGGCAACAGCCCGCCGCGATGCGCGCCCTCGTACTGCATCCCCACCGCGTCCGAGGGGTTGCCCCCGGCCGAGGTCACGCCGCCATAGGCCGCGCAGGTGCCCACCGCCACCACGTGCCGCGCCCGCCGTGCCAGGCTTCCTGCCCAGTCCAGCATCGACCGGCCGGTCCCCGCCAGCATCTGGAACCGCCCGGTGCCCGCGGGCCCGCGCGGAATGGCCCCCTCGACGCACAGGATGTCCAGTGCCACCTCGTCCCGCTCCACCGCCTCCAGCAGCGCCAGCGCCTCGGCCCCCGTCTCCACCGACAGCGCCGGATGCCACAGCACCCGGATCCCCGCCCCCTCCAGCAGCGAGAACACGTCCGGAGTCTCGGCGCACAGAAGCGACATGGTGCAGCCGCCGCAGCCCGCCGCCTGAAGCCAAAGCAGGTTCACGGCGCCCCTCCCGCCAGCGGCAGATCGAAGGCAAAAGCCGCGCCCGGCCCCTCCTGAGGCACCAGCCGCAGCCGACCGCCATGCTCCTCCACGATCTTGTGGCTGATCGACAGGCCAAGCCCCGTGCCCTTGCCCACCGCCTTGGTCGTATAGAACGGATCGAAGATCGTCGCCGCCGCCGCCTCGGGCACCCCCGGCCCATTGTCGGCCACCACCAGCACACCGCGCCCGCCCTCGGCTTGTGCGCAGACCCGCACCAGCCCGTCCGCCTGCGCCTCCAGCGCATCCACCGCATTCTGCACCAGGTTCATCACCACCTGCTGCACATGGCCCGGCCGGCCCGTCACCGGCAACTCGGCCACGCCCTCAAAGCGCAGCGCCACACCGGGGCGCGACCCGCGCAGCACCCAGCTTGCCGCCACCCGCGCCGTGTCGACCAGGTCGAAGACCACCACCTCGCCCGTGCCGTCCGACGACAGGCGCCGCAGGTCCTCCACGATGTCGCGCACCCGCTCGGCCCCCTCGCGCGCGCCCTGCACCGCATCGCGCAGGTTGCGCACCTCGCGGTCCAGCTTCAGCTCCTCGCGCAAAGCCACCAGCTCCTCGCGGCTGGCCCCGGCCTGCACCCGCTCGAAATAGGTCTGGAACTTGCCGGCATAGCGTTCCAGCGCATGGGCATTGGCATAGACAAAGCTGATCGGATTGTTCAGCTCATGCGCCACCCCGGCCAGAAGCCGGCCCAGCGCCGCCAGCTTCTCGTTGCGCACCAATTGCGCCTGCGCCGCCTTCAGCTCCTCGTGGCTCGTCTCCAACGCGGCATGGGCGCGGCGCAACTCGCCCACCGGCCGGCCGGTCAAGACCAGCCCCGCCACCCGCCGCCGCTCGTCAAAGCGCGGCGCCAGCGACAGCTCCAAAGGCGAGGGTCCCCCGGTCGTCACCAGGGCGGCATCCAGAGCGACCGGCACCCGCTCCTGCCCCATCCGCGCGATGGCGGCTTCAAGCGCGGCCCGGTCGCCCGGCTCGAACAGGTCGGTCAGGCCGCGGCCCACCAGAGCCTCGCGCCCCTGCCCCGCCAGCATGGGCAGCGAGGCGCTCATCTCTTCCACCCGGCCATCCCGCCCGGCCACGATCAGCACGTCCGAAACCGAGGCCAGCACGGATCCCAGAAAGGCCCTCAGCGCCTCCAGCTCGGTGTTCTGGCTCTCCAGCCGTTCCTGATAGTCCACCAAGTCGGCATAGGTCCGGTCCACCGCCGACAGCACGTCCAGCCAGACCGCATCCGTCAATTCGGGGCGGTCGGGCATATAGCGGGACGACGGGGGCATCGGCATGGGCTGAACTCCGGCCCCCCGACAGTAGCGCCGCCCTGCCCTGCCCGTCCAGCCTCACTCGGGGAAGATGGCCTTCCAGTCCTTCGCCATGTCGATCACCACCCAGCCCTGGCCGGCCGCAT
>Ga0209368_1001232_pt1 | contig 12053 bp, 13 predicted proteins | sample EBPBio242008_DNA_FD_185862 | JGI IMG/M metagenome (GOLD analysis project Ga0209368, IMG submission 185862) | Wastewater treatment Type I Accumulibacter community from EBPR Bioreactor in Madison, WI, USA - Reactor 1_4/24/2008_ DNA (SPAdes)... | ecosystem: Engineered > Bioreactor > EBPR >...
CCGACCGAGGGCCGCATCTTCCTGGACGGCCAGGACCTTGGCGCGGTTCCGCCATGGGACAGGCCGGTGCACATGATGTTCCAGTCCTACGCCCTGTTCCCCCACATGACGGTGGAAAAGAATGTGAGCTACGGGCTGAAGCACGAGAAGATGTCCGATGCCGAACGCCGCGACCGCGTGCGCGCCATGCTGGACCTGGTGAAGCTGACCGAATTCGCGCAGCGCAAGCCGCATCAGATCTCGGGTGGCCAGCGGCAGCGCGTCGCGCTGGCGCGGGCGCTGGCGCGACAGCCGAAACTTCTTCTGCTGGATGAGCCGCTGGCCGCGCTTGACAAGAAGCTGCGCGAACACACCCAGTTCGAGCTGATGTCGATCCAGGACCGCACCGGCGTCACCTTCATCGTGGTCACGCATGACCAGGAAGAGGCGATGACGCTGTCGAACCGCATCGCGGTGATGGACCGCGGCGTGGTGAAGCAGGTGGGTTCGCCGACCGAGATCTATGAGTACCCGAAAAGCCGCTTCGTTGCGGGCTTCATCGGATCGATCACCACCTTCGCGGGCCGGGTTAGCGAGATTCACGGCCAGACCTGCAAGGTCGACATCGCCGACCTGAGCAAGGTAATCGAGGCGCGCTCGATCCCCGGCCTTGGCGTCGGACAGGATGTGACCGTGGCGCTGCGGCCGGAAAAGATCCGGCTCAACCGGCACGAACACCAGGGGCCGAACGTCATTGCCGGGCAGGTGAATGACATCGCCTATTTCGGGAAGGACAGCCTGTACCGCATCACCCTGCCCACGGGGGCGATGATCTCGGTCCATGCCGTGAACGCCCATCGCACCGGCGAATGGGCGGCAAGCTGGGAAGACCCGGTCTGGCTGTCCTTCGATCCGGCCTCGGCCATCCTGTTGACGGAGTAGGCCATGACCTCGCCGTCGCATGACAGCCGGCTTGCGCAGTGGTTCCACCGGCGCGGCTGGTCCGACATAACCATCGCCATTCCCTATGGCTGGCTTCTGCTGTTCTTCCTGGTGCCCTTCGTCATCGTGGTCGCGATGAGCGTGGCGACCCGCACGCCGACCGCCCCGCCCTTCGGCTTTGGTGGCGAGAACCCTTTGGTGAACCTGACGGGTTATCACAGGCTGTTCACCGATGACCTCTACATCCGCGCCTTCCTGACCTCGCTGACCAACGCGGCGGCGGCCACAGTGTTCTGCCTGCTGATCGGCTATCCCATGGCGCTTGGCCTGACGCGGGTCTCGAAGGGCTGGCGCAACATCCTTCTGATGCTGGTGATCCTGCCGTTCTGGACCTCATTCCTGTTGCGCGTCTATGCCTGGATGGGGCTGATGGGGTCGTCCAGTTGGTTCAACAAGCTGCTGACCGGCGCCTGGAACGGGCTGGTGCCGGTGGACTGGGCGGTGAAGTCCATCCCCATGATGCACACCAATTTCGCGGTCGTGCTGGTCATGGTCTATACCTACCTGCCCTTCATGATCCTGCCGTTGTTTGCCAACCTGGAACGGCTGGACCCCACGCTGGACGAGGCGGCGATGGATCTGGGCACCCGGCCTCTTGGCGTGTTCTGGGATGTCACCCTGCCGCAATCCATTCCCGGGATCATCGCGGGGGGCATGCTGGTCTTCATCCCCGCGGCCGGGGAACTGGTCATCCCCTCGCTGGTGGGCGATGCCGGATCGCCCATGATCGGCCGCGTGATACAGGACGAGTTTTCCTCCGCGCGAGACTGGCCGATGGCCTCGACCGTGGCCGTGGCTCTGCTGATCCTGATGGTCGGGCCGACCATGCTCTATTCCCACTTCCAAAGCCGGGCCGAGGCGCGCCCGAAAGAGGATGAAGGCCAGCGCGTCACCGATGGCGATGCGGCTCAGGGGGCGACGCCATGAAGCGCAGTCCCGTATTCCTGATCTCGGTCCTGTGTTTCGGTTTCGCCTTCTTCTACATCCCGATCCTGTCGATGATCTTCTTCAGCTTCAACGAAAGCCGGCTGGCGACCGTTTGGGGCGGCTTCTCGACCAAGTGGTACGTGGCCTTATGGAAGAACAAGCAGGTGATGTCGGCGCTGATCCTGTCGGTGCAGATCGCGCTTCTGTCGGCGACCTTCGCCACGATCCTGGGCACGATGGCGGGTGTGGCACTTGCGCGGTTCCGCAAGTTCAAGGGCCGGACCTTCTTTTCCGGCATGGTCAACGCACCGCTGATCATGCCAGAGGTCATCACCGGCATCTCGATGCTGATGCTGTTCATCCTGATGGCCGAAACCATCGGCTGGCCCGGCGCGCGCGGCTTCACCACCATCACGCTCGCGCACATCACCTTTGCCATGGTCTATGTGACGACCATCGTGCACTCCCGAATGCTCTCGGCCGACCGCTCGATCGAAGAGGCGGCGATGGACCTGGGGAGCCGCCCCTGGCAGGTGATGCGCGACGTGACGCTGCCGGTGATCAGCCCTGCCATCCTGTCGGGCTGGCTTCTGGCCTTCACCATCTCGCTGGACGACGTGGTGATTTCGTCCTTCGTGACCGGACCGGGCTACACGACCCTGCCGCTGGTGATCTGGTCCAAGGTCAAGCTGGGGGTGACACCGGACATCAACGCGCTGGCCACCATCATCGTGGTGACGGTGGCGGTGGTGGTGGCGATTGCCGGAACGGTGATGGCCCGCGCCGAACGCCGCCGCGCCGCCGAAGAGCGGCTGGCCTACCGCGACAATGGGTGACCCCGTGACCGACCCGATCCTGCACGAGCTTGCAACGCCGCTTGGCCTGCCCGGTTCGGGCCGGCGGCGCTATGGCGCGGCCATGGCGCTGCACCGGCGCGGCGAGATTTCCGCGGCGGTGCTGGAAGCCTACCGCGTCGCCTCGGCGCTGGACACCCAGGACCCGGCGCAGATCCTGGCGGCCGAGGGGCTGGCTGCGCCCACCCTGCCCGATCGCGACCCTGCCTCGGAGCTCCGCACCCTGGTGGACGAGGCCGATATCTACCTGTCCACCCTGCCCGGCCCCGGCGTGCCCGAGGTCCGCGCTGGCATCGCCCGGGCGCGCGAGGGCGCGGTCAGCCTGCCGCAGGGCGGGACCAACCCGACCGTTGCGGCGCATCTGGCCCCGGCGCTGGAGGAACTGCGTTCAACGCATCCTGCCTTGGCCCAGGCCATCGCCGCCGCCGCGCCGCACCTGGACTGGATCACCTACGACGCCTACCCGCGCGACCAGATCGGCGCAGCCTTCGCCGAAGGCCATGCCTTCGCCTCGCTGATCGGCGGCGGTGCCCCGATCGCCGCCGAGGACTTCGATCTTGGCCTGTTCCTGATCGCGCCGCATGTCCTGTACCGCGATCATAATCACGCCGCGCCCGAGCTTTACGCGCCGCTGACCGGCCCGCATGGCTGGCGCTTCGGGCCTGGCGAGCCGCTGGTGGTGAAACCCGCGCACCAGCCGATCTGGAACGACCCCTTCCGCCCGCACGCCACCAAGGTCGGGCCGCTGCCCTTCCTTTGCCTGTTCGGCTGGACGCGCGACGTGAACGAAACCGCCCGCGTGCTTCCCGCTGCCGACTGGCCCGAACTGGAGGCTTTGCGCCTTGGCTGACATTCTTCTTCACAACGCCCGCATCCGCACCATGGACCCGACGCGGCCCCATGCCGACTGGATGCTGATGCGTGCCGGGCGCATCCTGGCGCTAGGCTCGGGCAGCCCGCCCGATACCCGGCACAGGATCGACGCCGGCGGCCGGCTGGTCCTGCCGGGCTTTCAGGACGCGCACATCCACCTTCTGTCCGGCGGGCTGGATCTTGCAACCGCGGCCTACCTTTACGACGTGGCAAGCGAAGCCGAACTGATCGGCACACTGCGCGCCCATGCGGCGGCAAAGGCGGACATGGCCATGATCCTGGGCTCGGGCTGGCAAGCCGGGGTCTTCGGCGACCACAACCTGACGGCCCGCGTCCTTGACCGCGCCGCCACCGACCGGCCGATGCTGATTTATGACAGCTCGTTCCACAACGCCTGCCTGAACAGCCGCGCCATCGAGATGGCCGGCGTGCAGGACATGGCAGACCCGCCCAACGGCCATATCGTCCGCGACGCCCATGGCCGCGCGACGGGGATGCTGCACGAAGAGGTCATCCCGCTGGTGCTGGACCGGCTGCCCGCCCTGACCGACGACGACTGGATGACAGGCCTGCGTGAAGGCCAGGCGCATGCCAACCGGCACGGCATCACCGGGGTTCTGGATGCCCGCATCACCGAGCAGGAGGAGCGCATCTACCGCCAAGCCGCCCAGGATGGCGCATTGACGCTGCGCGTGGCCGGCACTGCCTGGGTGACCGAGGCCGACACGCCTGAAACGGCTGTTGCCCGCCTCTCCGCCTGGCGCGCGGCAAGTCCCGGGCCGGATTTCCACGTCCATTCCGCCAAGTTCTTCATGGACGGCGTCTACGAGAACCGCACGGCGGCGAACCTTGCGGCTTATGCCGACGCCCAGGGCGGAAACGCGCCCTGCATGTTCGGCGCCGATCAGACAAAGGCGCTGATGACCGCGCTGGATGCAGCGCGCTTCGCGATCCATGTCCATGTGATCGGCGATGCTGCCGCCCGTCGCGCCATAGAGGGGCTGGAGGCTGCCCGCGCCGCCAACGGCCCCTGGCCGGCGCAGCACCAACTGGCGCACCTGCAGCTCGTGGACCCGGCCGACATCGCGCGCCTTGCAGGCCTCGCCACCGCCAACATCCAGCCTCTGTGGGCCCGGTTCGAGCCGCCCTATTCCGACCCCTCGCTGGCGATGATCGGCGAAGCGCGCTGGCCGGATGTCTATGCCTTCCGCAGCATGATCGACGCGGGGGCCGACTGGTGCCTGTCGTCGGACTGGGCGGTCTCGACGCTGAACCCGTTCGAGATCATCGAGACCGCGATCACCCGGCAGAAGCGGAAGGACGACGCTCCCGAGCCGCCCTTCTTTGCCGATCAGGCGCTGACCATCGAGGAATGCGTGCAAGGCTACACCGTGAACGCCGCCCGGGCCTGCTGGCGGGACGGATTCACCGGCATGCTGCGCCCCGGCTTCTCGGCCGACGCGATCGTGCTGGACAGGGACATCTTCGCCTGCGCGGCAGAAGAGATCTCGCAGACCCAGGTGGACCTCACCCTATTCAAGGGGCGCGAGGTGCACCGCGCGGAAGGGTTCGCGGGGTGACAGCGGGGGGCCGAGTTTTCTGCGAAAACTCGAAGTCGCGGATTTCCTGCGAGAATCCCGATCCTTCGCAGAAGGATCGCAGTGAAGAGTTTTCGCAGAAAACTCTTCTCCGTAGCGGCCCGTCAGTAGGGCTTGTCCGTCACGGGCCCCAGCCGGAAGTCGCGGAACCGCACCTCCAAGCCCGCGCGCGAGGGCGAGCAGGTCATCGGCCCGACCTTCGCCGGCAAGTCGGCGGGATAATGCGCGAGGCGCACCATCTTCCAGTCCGCGCCATCGCGGTACTGCACCCAGACGGCATCCGCCGACCGCGTCAGGCGCAGAGTGACTGCGCCCGTCAGGTGGGGGACCGCCACCTGGCTCCAGTCCGACCGGCCCAGCGTGACGACCACCGCCAAATGGGCCATGCCGTTCACATGCTCGATGCCCGCCTTGATCCATTGGCTTTCATCGGTGCGCAGCATCAGCCCGGCCTGATCATATTGCGCCTGCCAATCTGCCTCGAAGGTGACTTCTGCGGTGAAGGCGCCATCCGTCTCGGCCAGAAGCGCGTGGCCGTCGTCATGCACGAAGCCATAGAATGTCCGCCGCCAGAAGTCCTGGCGGTCCCCCGTCACGACCAGCAGCGCACCGCCCGACTCCTCGGCGACCGGCGGCGGGTTGATCCATTCCAAGCCTTGCGTCCAGCCCATGCTGTATCCTCCCTTTCTCACAGGATGTCTGGGCCGCGCCCTGCCTTCAACCCCCTGTCCGGAGGCCCAAGATGAGCGAAGACCATTACCCCGCCCGCATGATCGCCATGCTGGAGGCGATCTGGGGCGAGGGTTTCCTGTCTCCCGGCGGCCGGGACGAGGTGGCGCGGGTGATCGGCGCGCATGACATCGCCGGAGCCTCGGTGCTGGACATCGGCTGCGGCGCGGGGGGCATCGACGTGGCGCTGGTGGCCGTGCATGGCGCGGGGTTCGTGACGGGCATCGATGTGGAAGACCCGGTGCTGACCCATGCGCGAGCGCTGGTGGATCGGGCGGGGCTGTCCTCGCGCATCGGCCTCGTCAAGGTCGCACCCGGCCCCCTGCCCTTTCCGCCCGGCACCTTCGACGTGGTTTTCTCGAAGGATTCCATCGTCCACATCCCCGACAAGCACGCCCTGATGGCCGAGGTGTTCCGGGTGTTGAAACCGGGCGGGCGGTTCCTGGCCTCGGACTGGCTGATCGGGCACGACGACGCGCCCTCGCCGCTGATGGCCGAGTACATCGCGGCGGAGGGGCTGGATTTTGGCATGGCCTCGCCCGGCCGCTACCGCGACGCGATGGCGGCGGCGGGGTTCCAGGGGGTGGAGGTCATCAGCCGGAACGCCTGGTACCGCCAGACCGCGCGGGCCGAGTTGGAGCGGCTGCGCGGGCCGGTGGGCGCGGCGGCAGCGGCCGTGGTGGGGCAGGACTTCGTGGACCAGAACATCGACATCTGGGAGAGGATGATCCCGGTGCTGGACCTGGGCGAGCATTGCCCGACCCATCTGCGGGCGGTGAAGCCCCGGCATTGACCGGGGCGCGGGCAGCGGCGAAGCTTGGACCAAACCGGAGTGCGCCCCATGACCCGCCTTGCCAAAGCCCTGTCCGTGATCGATGCCGCCAATGCCGCCGACCCGACGCTGGAAGACGGGCGGCCCGCCGCGCTTGTTTATGGGGAGCGGATGACGGCCGAGCTGGGGCGGTTGGTGCCCGACGCTTCGGAGGTGCTGCAGGTCGCGGCCAGGGGGCAGCATGTGGAGCGGTGGCTGCTGCCGCGGTCGGCTTATCCGGAGGGCAAGGCCGGTTACCTGGACTGGCGGCGGGAGCAGGGGCGGCGGCATGGCCTGCGGGTCGCGGGGATCATGGCCGAAGCGGGCTATCCGGCCGAGGATCAGGACCGGGTGGGGGTCCTTCTGCGGAAGGAAGGGATCAAGCGGGACGCCGAGGTGCAGGCGCTGGAGGATGTGATCTGCTTCACCTTCATCCGCTGGTATCTGGGGGCCTTTGCCGCGACCAGGACGGCGGAGGAGATGGTCGAGATCGTGGGCAAGACCGCCCGGAAGATGTCGGCCGGGGGGCGGGCGCGGGCGCTGGAGGAGTTCCCGATGCCGCCGGACTGGGCCGCGGCCTTTCGGGCCGCCTGAGGGCGTCCGAGCTCGGACGCTTTCTCGGACGCAATGATATCAATGACTTGCCGAAGCGTGTTAACGAATCGTCAAGACTCGTCCCCGCGACCTTTGGCCGATTGGCGACTGTCCCCCTGCCCTGTAGCATGGCGGTGTTCCGGATTGATCGGGACGGCTCGCCCGTTAGGCCCCCAGGGCCGCAAGGGCGCGGAGGAGGAGCGCACCCCATGCTGCACATCGACCTGCCAACCCGTGGCGAGATCCTGAAACTGGCCGAGGTGCGGGGCGGTCCCTGCGTTTCGATCTATGTGGCCACCACACCCCTGACCGAACATGCCCAACAGGACCGGATCGAGCTGAAGAACCTGATGCGCGATGCCCTGGGCCAGTTGGAGGCGGCAGACACGCCCAAGCGCACGCTGGCACGGATCGAAGAGGCGGTGGCCGGAGTGATCGCCGACGATGACTTCTGGGCCTATCAGGCCAACAGCCTGGCGCTGTTCGTCACGCCCGAGACGCTGACCAGCTTCCGGCTGGCGAACAAGCTGCAAAGCATGGTCGAGGTTTCGGACCGCTTCCACATCAAGCCGCTGTTGCGCGCGGTGGCTTTCCCGCATGAAGCCTTTGTCCTGGCGATCAGCATGGGGTCGGTGCGGCTGATCGAGGTGTCGGCCGACCTGCCGCCGCATCCGGTTGCCGTACCGGGCCTGCCCAAGGACATGGCCGACGCGCTTGGCCGGCGCAGCCACGGCGAGCGCACCGGCGCCGGCACGGGCGGCGAGAGCCAGAGCGAACATGCGCTGCTGACGCGGTTCTCGCGCGCAGTGGACCAAGCCTTGCGTCCGGTGCTGACGGGCAGCGAGCGCCCGCTGATCGTGGCGGCGGCCGAACCCTTGGCCTCGATTTTCCGCGCGACCTCCAGCTATCCGCTGGTGGCGGGCGAGGTGATTGCCGGATCTGCCGACCACAGGCCGGACCATGAGCTTTCCGCCGCGGCGCGCGGCATCCTGGACGGTCTGCACGCGGCCGAGCTTGCGCGGCTGGCCGCCCTGTATGCGGACCGCGCCGGCGAAGGGCGGGCCACGACGGATATTGCGGCGGCGGCGCGGGCGGCGACCTTTGGCGCCGTGGACACGCTGATCGTGGACATGGACCAGGTGGTGCCGGGCACGGTGGATGACGACGGTGCAGTGACCTTTGCCGCGGCGGCAGGCGCGGGCAATTACGGCGTGGTGGACGAGATCGCCAGCCGGGCGCTGAAATCCGGCGCGCGGGTCATTGCGGCGCGGGCCGGCGATGTGCCGGGCGGCGGGTCTTTGGCCGCGATCCTGCGCTATGCGATCTGAGGGGGATCGCCGGGCGGGGCCAAGGTCTCAGCCCGGCGGGCCGCTCGGCCGGGTGAGGATGAACACCGCCACCGCCGCGACGATGGCGACATGCACCCCCACGAGCAGGGGCGACAGACCCATCAGCCAGCCGATCACGACAGAGGCCGACATCATGCTGACCGAAAGCGCCTTGGCCCAAGGCGCGATGGCGCCGTAATCCTGCCAGTTCAGGATGATCGGCCCGAACTGCGGATGCGCCAGAAGCCAGGCATGCAGCCGTTCGGACGAGCGCGAGAAGGCCAGCGCCGCCAGGATGATGAAGGGCGCGGTCGGCATGATGGGCAGGAACAGCCCGATGACGCCAAGCGCCAGGGCAAGACAGCCCAGAATAAACCAGAGGGTGCGCAATGCCGTGCTCCTGCCCGATGGGGCCTCTTGCTATTTCCGATATAATTTGTCAACTAAAGCTGTCCAGCCCTTCGCCAGACTGATCCCTGCTTGGTGAAAGGCGCAAGACATGTCTCCTGATTTCCTTCTGTCCCTCGATTCCCTGGCGCGGCTGATCGGGTGCGGCCTGCCGCCCAACCTGCGCGCGCTGTTCGGCGCGGTGGAGCCGCCACCGCCCCCGGACCGTGTGCGGGAGGCACGGGCATGAAGGCGGATACGGTCGGACAGGAGGCGGCGGACGGTCTGCTGCCGGTGCTGCGCGAGTTGTGCCGGGGCGCGCTGGACAGCGGCGACGTGCCGCTGACGCCACGCGCGCTTCATGCGGCGCGCGCGGCCTGGGGCGCGGCGGCGCTGTTGCGGTTGTCGGGCCTAGCGCGGGTTCTGGGCGAGGTGCGGCTGTCGCGGCGGGCGGTGTTTCACTACTCCAACCCCGACTGCCCCTGCTGCCGCCACCGCGTGACCCCAAACGAACGCGCCTTCCTGTCGCTGGTGCGCGCCGGGATCGCCGGGCAGAAGACGGCCGCGACCGGCGCGGCGCTGATCCTGACCGAGGGCGGGCCGGTGGAGCCCGCCCGCAACGCGGCGCTGGCGCTGCGCGGGGTCTGGAGCGCGGGGCCGGTCTGAGGCCGAAGCGCCGGCCTCAGAACTCCACGCCTGGCTGGGCCTTGATGCCCGACCGGAAGGGGTGCTTCACAAGCGTCATCTCGGTGACCAGATCGGCCGCTTCGATCAGCGCCTCGGGCGCGCCGCGGCCTGTCAGCACGACATGGGTGAGCGGTGGCTTCTCGGCGGCGAGGAAGGCCAGCACCTCGGCGGTGTCGAGATAGCCGTAGCGCAGGGCGATGTTGATCTCGTCCAGCAGCACGAGGCGGATGGAGGGGTCGCGGATCAGCTCTTTCGCCTTGTCCCAGCCGCGCGCGGCGGCGGCGATGTCGCGGGTCTTGTCCTGGGTTTCCCAGGTGAAGCCCTCGCCCATGGCGTGAAACTGGCAGAGATCGCCGAAATGGGTGGTGAGCAGGCGGCGTTCGCCGGTATCCCAGGCGCCCTTGATGAACTGCACCACGGCGCAGGGCATCTGATGCGCGATGCAGCGCAGGATCATGCCGAAGCCGGACGAGGACTTGCCCTTGCCGGTGCCGGTATGGACGATGACCAGCCCCTTCTCGCCCGACTTGGTGGCCATGATGCGGTCGCGCGCGGCCTTCTTCTTGGCCATCTTGGCGGCGTGGCGGGCGAGGTCGGCCTCGGTCGCATCCGGGCCGGGGGCGGCTTCGGTGTCGGGCTCTTCACTCATTGCGGCGTTCCTTGTCCTTGACTCCGGCGTCCCCCGTGGCAAGAGGGGGCGGTGCTGGTTCCTGTCCTAGGGCAGGCGAAGAGGGAATGCGACAGGGAAGCGACCCGATGCGGGCCGATCCCGAAGCGCAGCCGCCCCCGCGACCGTGACCGGAGAGGCCCCGTTGCCACTGGCAGTTTGCCGGGAAGGTGGGGGCCGGGGGGTGTTGCCCCGCTCCGCAAGCCGGGAGACCTGCCAGCGCGAAGGATATGAACCGGCGGACGGGGTGTTCCGCGGCGGGTCTGCGGGTCGTGCCGCGCTGCCTTTCCCCGTTTCCCCGAAGGAGTGGATATGGCGGTCCTGTCCGTCTGCATCACCTGCAAGGCCGGCAAGCCTGTGGCCGAGGGCGAGCCCTGCCCCGGCGCGCGGCTGCATGCGGCGCTTCAGCCGGGTGTGCCGGGCGTGCGCGTGGTGGCGGTGGAATGCCTGTCGGCCTGCGACCACGGCTGTTCGGTGGCCCTGTCGTCGCCAGGCCGGTGGACTTACGTCTATGGCCGGATGAGCGAGGCCGATGCGCCCGCGATCCTGGAAGGCGCCACGAAATACGCAGGCTCGGCCGATGGGCTGGTGCCCTGGCGCGAGCGCCCCGAGATCTTCCGCAAGCGGGTGGTTGCCCGCGTTCCCCCCATTTCCCAGGAGGCCGCCGAATGAGCGATCTGTCCAAGACCCCCGTCACCGTGATCACCGGCTTTCTGGGCAGCGGCAAGACGACGCTGATCCGCCACCTGATGCAGAACCCGCAAGGGCGCAGGCTGGCGGTGCTGGTGAACGAGTTCGGCACGGTGGGGGTGGATGGCGACATCCTGAAATCCTGCGCCGACGAGAATTGCCCGGAAGAGAACATCGTGGAACTGGCCAACGGCTGCATCTGCTGCACCGTGGCCGAGGATTTCATCCCGACGATGGAGGCGCTGCTGGCGCGGCCCAACCGGCCCGATCACATCCTGATCGAGACCTCGGGCCTGGCGCTGCCCAAGCCCTTGCTGAAGGCCTTCGACTGGCCGGCGATCCGGTCGCGCATCACGGTGGACGGCGTGGTGACGCTGGCCGATGCCGAGGCGGTGGCGGCGGGGCGGTTCGCGCCGGACGAGGCGGCGGTGGCGGCGCAGGCGGCGGCGGACCCTGGCGTGGACCACGAGACGCCCTTGAGCGAGGTGTTCGAGGACCAGCTGGCCTGCGCCGACCTGGTCTTGCTGACCAAGGCCGATCTGGCGGGCGAGGCGGGGCTGGCGGCGGCACGCGCGGTGATCGAGGCGGAAGCGCCGCGCAAGCTGCCGATCCTGCATGTGACCGACGGCGCGGTGGACCCGCGCGTGCTTCTGGGCCTGAACGCGGCGGCCGAGGATGACCTGGCCGCGCGGCCCTCGCACCATGACGGCATGGACGACCACGAGCACGACGATTTCAACTCGGTGGTGGTGGACCTGCCCGAGGTGGCCGATCCGGAGGTGCTGGCCGAGGCGGTGCGGCGGCTGGCGCGCGAGCTGAACATCCTGCGGGTGAAGGGCCATGTCGCGGTGGCGGGCAAGCCGATGCGCCTGCTGGTGCAGGCGGTGGGCGAGCGGGTGCGCCACCAGTACGACCGGCCCTGGGGCG
>Ga0209368_1001239_pt1 | contig 11944 bp, 15 predicted proteins | sample EBPBio242008_DNA_FD_185862 | JGI IMG/M metagenome (GOLD analysis project Ga0209368, IMG submission 185862) | Wastewater treatment Type I Accumulibacter community from EBPR Bioreactor in Madison, WI, USA - Reactor 1_4/24/2008_ DNA (SPAdes)... | ecosystem: Engineered > Bioreactor > EBPR >...
ATGGCAAAGGCAAAGTTCGAACGTAACAAACCGCACGTCAACATCGGCACGATCGGCCACGTTGACCACGGGAAGACGACGCTGACGGCGGCGATCACGAAGTATTTCGGCGAATTCCGCGCCTATGACCAGATCGACGGTGCGCCGGAAGAGCGGGCGCGCGGGATCACGATCTCGACCGCGCACGTCGAGTACGAGACCGAGAGCCGTCACTATGCGCACGTGGACTGCCCCGGCCACGCCGACTATGTGAAGAACATGATCACCGGCGCGGCGCAGATGGACGGCGCGATCCTGGTGGTGGCCGCGTCCGACGGCCCGATGCCGCAGACGCGCGAGCACATTCTTCTGGGCCGCCAGGTGGGCATCCCCTACATGGTCGTCTACATGAACAAGGTGGACCTCGTGGATGACGAGGAACTGCTGGAACTCGTGGAAATGGAAGTGCGCGAGCTTCTGTCGTCCTACGAATACCCCGGCGACGACATCCCGATCATCAAGGGCTCGGCCCACCAGGCGATGATCGGCGAGCGTCCGGATATCGGCGAGCAGTCGATCCGCGCGCTGATGAAGGCGGTGGACGAGTACATCCCGACCCCGGCCCGCGCGGTTGACCAGCCCTTCCTGATGCCGATCGAAGACGTGTTCTCGATCTCGGGCCGCGGCACCGTTGTGACCGGTCGCGTCGAGCGTGGCGTGATCAACGTCGGCGACGAAGTGGAAATCGTGGGCATCCGCCCGACGAAGAAGTCGGTCTGCACCGGCGTGGAAATGTTCCGCAAGCTTCTGGACCGCGGCGAGGCCGGCGACAACGTGGGCGTTCTGCTGCGCGGCGTGGAACGTGACGGCGTGGAGCGCGGCCAGGTGCTGTGCAAGCCGAAGTCGGTGAACCCGCACACGAAGTTCGAGGCCGAAGCCTACATCCTGACGAAGGAAGAAGGCGGCCGCCACACCCCGTTCTTCGCGAACTACCGCCCGCAGTTCTACTTCCGCACGACGGACGTGACGGGCACCGTGAAGCTGCCGGAAGGCACGGAAATGGTGATGCCGGGCGACAACCTGAAGTTCGAGGTCGAGCTGATCGCCCCGATCGCCATGGAAGAAAAGCTGCGCTTCGCCATCCGCGAAGGCGGCCGCACCGTCGGCGCAGGCGTCGTCTCGAAGATCATCGCCTGACACAGCCAGGATGGGCAGGATTGCCCATCTTGAAATCAACGAAACAGAACCTCTTGGGTGGGCGGTAATCGCCCACCCCAATGTTCTAAAAGGAAAAAAGAGATGCAAGGTCAGACCATCCGCATCCGCCTGAAGGCCTTTGACTACCGCGTGCTGGATGCTAGCACTGCGGAGATCGTCAGCACGGCCAAGCGCACGGGCGCACAGGTTCGCGGGCCCATCCCGCTGCCCAACAAGATCGAGAAGTTCACGGTTCTCCGTGGTCCGCACATCGACAAGAAGTCGCGTGACCAGTGGGAAATCCGGACGCACAAGCGTCTTCTCGACATCGTCGATCCGACCCCGCAGACCGTGGACGCGCTGATGAAGCTCGACCTCGCGGCCGGCGTGGACGTCGAGATCAAGGTGTAAGGGGGACAGCGATGCGCTCTGGAGTTATCGCCAAGAAGCTGGGCATGACCCGGCTGTTCCTGGAAAACGGGACGCAGGTGCCGGTCACGGTGCTGCAACTGGACAAGTGCCAGGTGGTCGCGCAACGCACCGCCGACAAGGATGGCTACACGGCCGTCCAGCTCGGTGCGGGTACCGCCAAGGCCAAGCGGACCACGGCCGCGCAGCGGGGCCACTTCGCCAAGGCGAATGTGGAACCGAAGCGCAAGATCGCGGAGTTCCGCGTGACGCCGGATTGCCTGATCGATGTGGGCGCGGAGATCACCGCCGACCACTACCTTGCAGGTCAGTTCGTCGACATTGCCGGCACCTCGATCGGCAAGGGCTATGCCGGTGCGATGAAGCGCCACAACTTCGGTGGTCTTCGTGCCTCGCACGGCGTGTCGGTCTCGCACCGCTCGCACGGTTCGACCGGCCAGTGCCAGGACCCCGGCAAGGTGTTCAAGGGCAAGAAGATGGCCGGCCATCTGGGTTCGGTCCGCGTGACCACGCAGAACCTGCAGGTCGTCCGTACCGATGCCGACCGTGGCCTGATCATGGTCAAGGGCGCGGTGCCGGGCTCCAAGGGCGGCTGGGTCACCATCAAGGACGCGGTGAAGAAGGCCGAGGCCAAGGACGCGCCGCGTCCGGCCGCGATCCGCACCGCTGCTCAGCCGGCTGCCGAAGCCGTTGGGGGTGAAGCATGAAACTCGACGTGATCAATCTCGACGGCGGCAAGGCCGGGTCGATCGACCTGGACGAAGCCCTGTTCGGCCTGGAGCCGCGTGCAGACATCCTGCACCGTGTGGTCCGCTGGCAGCGCGCCAAGGCGCAGGCCGGTACCCACTCGGTCCTGGGCAAGTCGGACGTGTCCTACTCGACCAAGAAGATCTATCGCCAGAAGGGCACCGGCGGCGCACGCCACGGCTCCAAGAAGGCGCCGATCTTCCGTCACGGCGGTGTGTACAAGGGGCCGACGCCCCGCAGCCACGCCCATGACCTGCCGAAGAAGTTCCGTGCCCTCGGCCTGCGCCATGCGCTGTCGGCCAAGGCCAAGGCCGGCGAACTGGTGATCCTGGACTCGGCGACCCTTGCCGAAGCCAAGACCGCAAAGCTCGCCAAGGCCGCGCAGGAGCTGGGCTGGAAGCGCGTGCTGATCATCGACGGTGCGGAAGTCGACGCGAATTTCGCGCTGGCGGCCCGCAACCTCGATGGCGTGGACGTGCTGCCGACCATCGGTGCCAACGTCTATGACATCCTGAAGCGTGACACCCTGGTGATCACGAAGGCGGGTGTCGAAGCTCTGGAGGCTCGCCTGAAATGAGCGTGAAACCCGAACACTACGACCTGATCAAGAAGCCGGTCATCACCGAAAAGGCCACCATGGCCTCGGAGAACGGCGCCGTGGTCTTCAAGGTCGCCATGGACGCCACCAAGCCGCAGATCAAGGAAGCGGTCGAGGCGATCTTCAGCGTCAAGGTGAAGGCGGTCAACACCACCGTCACCAAGGGCAAGTCGAAGAAGTTCCGCGGCCGCGACGGCGAGCGGAGCGACGTGAAGAAGGCCTATGTGACGCTCGAAGAGGGCAACACCATCGACGTGTCCACCGGTCTTTGATCGGGAGCCGGGGGAAACCCCGACCTACGAGTAGCGAAAGCCCCTGCCGAAAGGCGGGGGCTTTTCCCTTTTTTGAGACGTGCGGCAGGTCGGCGTGCCGGTCTGCCGGCAAGGGTTCGGCCTATGCGCGCTCATTCGGCTTCTTTGAGAGAGCGAACCACTGTAATTGCGTCGTCGCTTCCCGCATCCAGTATGAAGGGCCCCTCGCAGGGTTCCTCCATAACGCTGAACCTCGACACTACTTCTGTGATTGGAATGATTTGTCCCCAGACTGACCTTGGCCCTCTTGGTGACCCTGAGTCCGCGATGCGTATGGCAACCAGTTGTGGGCCATCAGTCAGCCTTGGCGACAGTCCCCGACCACGGTCATCAATCGCAACGGATATGCTCTCCGGTGCTTCCCCTTTAAGCACCTGCTCGATTCGAAGGTCAACCATGCCAATCCGCCACGTTCCGCTATCACGTTGCTCTAGGTGGACACGATAATTGGATAGCCGGCCCACCACCACAATATCGGCGTAGCGCACGTTATCCAGATTTAGGGTGCCAACCATAGCGCAAGCGTTCGCGCCGTCGGAACTAACAGCAATCAATCCGATCACGGCGGCACAGCGAACGAACCTTCGCATATGGTATCCCTCAAATCGTACTTTCTCGAGCATATTCTTCGCCCCGAAGGGACGCAAACTGTCCAGCCCGAACGTTCTAGGATGGAAATAATCCACCTTCTCCTGTTGCCCCCACCCGCCCCTTCTGCTACTGCACCGCCACACCAGAAGCCCCGGATTCGTCCGGGGCTCTTGGTTTGTTCGTTCCGGTGGAGCAGTCCATCGCAGCGGGCAGACGAGCCGGGGATCTTCGGAGCCCTTAACCCCGGACCGTGACCGCAAGGTGACGGTCCTGAAGCAAACGGAAGACAGTAAACATGGCACTCAAGTCGTATAAGCCGACGACGCCTGGCCAGCGCGGGCTGGTTCTGATCGACCGTTCGGAGCTGTGGAAAGGCCGTCCCGTCAAGGCGCTGACCGAAGGTCTGCGCAAGAACGGTGGCCGGAACAACCTCGGACGGATCACGATGCGCCACCAGGGTGGTGGTGCGAAGCGTCTCTATCGCGTCGTGGATTTCAAGCGCCGCAAGTGGGATGTCGCCGCAGTGGTCGAGCGGATCGAATACGATCCCAACCGCACGGGCTTCATCGCTCTGGTGCGCTATGCCGACGGCGAACTCGCCTACATCCTGGCGCCGCAGCGCCTGGCCGTGGGTGATTCTGTCATCGCCGGCGCCAAGACCGACGTGAAGCCGGGCAACGCGATGCCGTTCTCGGGCATGCCGATCGGTACCATCGTCCACAACGTCGAACTGAAGCCGGGCAAGGGCGGCCAGCTGGCCCGCGCTGCCGGCACCTATGCGCAATTCGTCGGCCGTGACGGCGGTTACGCGCAGATCCGCCTTTCCTCGGGCGAACTGCGGATGGTGCGTCAGGAATGCATGGCCACCATCGGCGCCGTGTCGAACCCCGACAACTCGAACCAGAACCTCGGCAAGGCCGGCCGTCGCCGGCACATGGGCATCCGCCCGACCGTCCGCGGTGTTGCCATGAACCCGATCGACCACCCGCACGGCGGCGGCGAAGGCCGCACCTCGGGCGGCCGTCACCCGGTCACCCCGTGGGGCAAGGGCACCAAGGGCAACAAGACCCGGAAACCGAAGGCGTCGGACAAGCTGATCGTCCGCTCGCGTCACGCGAAGAAAGGCCGCTGATCCATGGCACGTTCACTCTGGAAAGGCCCGTTCGTCGACGGCTACCTGCTGAAGAAGGCGGAAGCCGCCCGTACGTCGGGCAAGAACGAGGTGATCAAGATCTGGTCGCGCCGTTCCACCATCCTGCCGCAGTTTGTCGGGCTGACCTTTGCCGTCTACAACGGCAAGAAGCACATCCCCGTCGCGGTCACTGAAGAGATGATCGGCCAGAAGTTCGGCGAATACTCGCCGACGCGGACCTACTATGGTCACGCCGCCGACAAGAAAGCGAAGAGGAAGTAAGCCATGGGTGCGGAAAAGAACCCCCGTCGCGTGGCGGACAACGAAGCCATGGCGATCGCGCGCATGCTGCGCACCTCGCCGCAGAAGCTGAACCTCGTCGCCGGCCTGATCCGCGGCAAGAAGGTGGACAAGGCCCTGGCCGACCTCACCTTCTCGAAGCGCCGCATCGCGGGCGACGTGAAGAAGTGCCTGCAGTCGGCCATCGCCAACGCCGAGAACAACCACGGCCTCGACGTGGACAGCCTCGTTGTGGCGGAAGCCTATGTCGGCAAGAACCTGGTGATGAAGCGCGGCCGTCCGCGCGCCCGTGGCCGGTTCGGCAAGATCATGAAACCGTTCAGCGAGATCACCATCAAGGTGCGTCAGGTCGGGGAGTCTGCGTAATGGGACAGAAGGTCAACCCCATCGGGATGCGCCTCCAGGTGAACCGCACCTGGGACAGCCGCTGGTTTGCCGACACCAAGGACTATGGCAACCTGCTGCTTGAAGACCTGAAGATGCGCGACTTCATCCATGAAGAGTGCAAGCAGGCTGGCGTGTCGAAGGTGATCATCGAGCGGCCGCACAAGAAGTGCCGCGTGACGATCTACACCGCCCGTCCTGGCGTGATCATCGGCAAGAAGGGCGCCGACATCGAAACGCTGCGCAAGAAGCTGGCCGCGTTCACGAAGTCGGAACTGCACCTGAACATCGTCGAGGTCCGCAAGCCGGAACTGGATGCGCAGCTGGTGGCCGAGTCCATCGCCCAGCAGATGGAGCGCCGAGTTTCGTTCCGTCGCGCCATGAAGCGTGGCGTGCAGAACGCGATGCGGATGGGTGCACTGGGCATCCGGGTGAACGTGTCTGGCCGTCTGGGCGGCGCGGAAATCGCCCGTACCGAGTGGTACCGCGAAGGCCGCGTGCCGCTGCACACCCTGCGCGCTGACATCGACTATGCGCTGTCGGAAGCCGAGACGCCCTATGGGATCATCGGCGTGAAGGTATGGATCTTCAAGGGCGAGATCCTGGAACACGATCCGCAGGCTCATGACCGTCGCCTGGCCGAAGCCGCTGACGGCCCGGCCCCGCGCGGGCCGCGCCGCGAGCGCGAGCGTGCGTAAGGAGTAGAAAGAGATGCTGCAACCAAAGCGCACCAAGCACCGCAAGATGTTCAAGGGTCGCATCCATGGCGAGGCCAAGGGTGGGTTCCTGCTGAACTTCGGCTCCTTCGCCCTCAAGGCGACCGAGCCAGAGCGCGTCACCGCGCGGCAGATCGAGGCGGCCCGCCGCGCGATCACCCGCCACATGAAGCGTCAGGGCCGGGTCTGGATCCGGATTTTCCCGGATACCCCGGTCACGTCGAAGCCCACCGAAGTCCGCATGGGCTCGGGCAAGGGTTCGGTCGACTACTGGGCCTGCAAGGTCAAGCCCGGCCGGATCATGTTCGAGATCGACGGGGTGAACGAGGTCATCGCCCGTGAGGCCCTGCGCCTGGGCGCGATGAAGCTTCCGGTCACGACCCGGATCGTGGCCAAGGAAGACTGGTAAGATCAAGGGGCCAGGCCCCGCGATTGAAAGCCCCCGGCGCGCCCGCGCCGGGGGTTTTCCTTTGGTCTGTCCGAGGCGTCCGAGCTCGGACGCTTTCCTCTCTACAATAAATACAATGGTTTAGCCGACGAGATTCACCATCCGTTAGGAATTGTCCGCGCCTGAACGTCGACTGGCCTGCCGCCGGATCAATCGATCGCGTCGCGGATGATGGGGCAGGTCATGCAATGGCCGCCGCCGCGGCCGCGACCGAGTTCAGCGCCGGCGATGGTGATGACCTCGATCCCTTGCTTACGCAGCAACGTGTTGGTGTAGGTGTTGCGGTCGTAGGCGAAGACCACACCAGGTGCGGCACAGACCAGGTTGGCGCCGGAATCCCACTGCGTCCGCTCGCGCACATAGGCATTGCCGCCGGTTTCCACCACACGCATCTTGGGCACCTTCAGCGCATTCGCCACCGCCTTGACCCAGCCGCCTTCGTTGCGGCGCACGTCGATCTTGCCGTTCTTGCCGGGGCGCAGCGAGTAGGGCTCGATGATGTTCACGATGTCGGGGTAGATCAGAACGCAGTCGCGGTCGGCAAAGGTGAAGACGGTGTCCAGGTGCATCGCGGCGCGCAGCGAGGGCATGGCGGCGACCAGCACGTGATCGACAACTCCCTGTTCGAACAGGGCACGGGCCATCTGCCCGATGCCCTGACGGGAGGTCCGTTCCGACATGCCGATCAGCATGGTGCGGTTTCCGGCGGGCATCACGTCGCCGCCCTCGACCGTAGCAAGCCCGTGGTGTTCCTCGGGGTTGCCCCACCAGATCTTCACGTTTCCGGCGAAGTCGGGATGGAAGCGATAGATTGCCGTGGTCAGAAGGGTCTCGTCCTTGCGGGCTGGCCAGTAGAGCGGGTTCACGGTGCAGCCGCCATAGACCCAGCAGGTCGTGTCGCGAGTATAGAGCGTGTTCGGCAGCGGTGAGATCAGGTATTGGGTAAGCCCGGCGCCCCGGCGCACGAGGTTCATCAGGTCGCCCGAGATCTCTTCCGGAAACTCCTCGATCGAAAGGCCGCCGATCAGCGTTTCGGCCAGTTCCCGGTCGGGCAAGCCGTCAAGGTAGGCGCGCACCTCGTCCATCAGGCCGAGGCCGACCTCGTTGGCCGTGACGCGGTTGTCGAGGATCCAGGCGCGGCCCTCGGGAATGGCCACGGTCTCGGTCAGAAGGTCATGCATCTCGACGACATCGACGCCGCGGTCGCGCAACTTCAGTTGAAAGTCGAGATGGTCGCGCTTGGCGGCCTCGACCCAGAGCACGTCATCGAACAGGAGCTGGTCGCAGTTCGACGGTGTCAGGCGCTGGTGCGCCTTGCCGGGCATGCAGACCATCACCTTGCGGAGCTGGCCGACCTCGGAATGGACGCCGAAAGCGGGTTGTGCGGACATGGGAAACTCCGTGGCCTCAGGGGGTGATGCGACCGGTCAGCAGCCCCGCGAGGCCGATCAACGCACCGATCATGACGGCGAGGAAAAGGAGGCGCTCGATCGGCGTGAACAGCGTCGCGCCCTGTTCATTGCGGGACCAGAAATACAGCGCCGTTCCCGGTGCAAAGAGCACCGTGACGAGGATGACATATTTCAGCCCGGCCGCGACGAACATCACCAGCACGTAAAAGACCGCAGCCGAAGCGATCATCCGGTCGCGCCGGGCCAGCGCCGGCTGACCGCCGTAGACCCGTGCGTCGCGCGTCAGAAGGACGCCATAGCCCGCCACCAGGAGATAGGGCAGCAGCGAGGTGACACTGGCCATGTCGAGCATGAAGTTGAAGGCATCCGCCGACCAGTAGGTCGAGACTACGAAAGCCGACACCACGAGGTTCGAAGCCCAAAGCGCATTGGCAGGGACCTTGTTTTCGTTCTCACGCGCGAAGAGGCTGGGCATGTCCTTCGACTTGGCGGCGGCGAACATCACTTCCGCGCAGATCAGCGACCAGGCAAGGAAGGCGCCGAGGACCGAGACCAGCACGCCGAGCGAGATGAAGGTAGAGCCCCAGGGTCCGGTTGCCGCCTCGAGCGCGCTGGCGAGCGAGGGACGGCGCAGAGCGGCAATTTCGGACTGGGGCAGCAGGGCGTAGGGCAGCAGCGTAACTGCCACCATGAGGCCGGTGACGGCGACGAAACCCAGGATCGTGGCGGTGCCCACATCTTCGCGCTTGCGGGCGTAGCGCGAATAGACGCTGGCGCCTTCGATCCCCAGGAAGACGAACACGGTGATCAGCATGGTGTCCCGCACCTGTGCCACCAGCGACTTTGCGGGCATGTCGGCGCCACCCCAGAAGTTGGCGGCGAACTGGTCCCAGTTGAAGGCCAGTGCCATCAGCAGCACGGCCACCAGCAGCGGGACGATCTTGGCGATGGTGACGACGAAGTTGATGAAGGCTGCCTGCTGCACACCGCGCAGGATCAGGAAGTGGAAGGTCCAGATGCCTGCCAGCGAGAACAGGATGGACACGAGCGTGTTGCCCTGGCCGAAGGCCGGGAAGAATATGCCGAGCGTGGTGCCGATCAGCACCCAGTAGAAGACGTTGCCGAGGCAGACCCCCAGCCAGTATCCGAAGGCCGAAAGGAAGCCGGTGAAGTCGCCGAAGCCCGCCTTGGCATAGGCGAAGACTCCGGCGTCGATGTCGGGGCGGCGTTCGGCCAGCGACTGGAACACCCGCGCCAGCATGTACATGCCGGTGCCGGCGATGGCCCAGGCGATGAGCGCGCCGAACGGGCCGGTGGCCTGACCGAAGCGGTCGGGCAGGTTGAAGATGCCTGCCCCCACCATCGAGCCGACCACCATCGAGGTGAGGGCCAGGAGTGTGATCTTTCCGGCGCCCGCGGCACCGGTCCCTGCTTCGGCCAAGATCCTCTCCCCTCCCCTGGATCGGACACGCGGTTTCCCGCGAGGTCACTTTTCAGGCTTCCCGCCATTGCGGCAAGGAAAATCGCAACTCGCCCGTCAGCCGGCAGGTCCTGCGGGGGAGGGGGGCGCCGATGCGGATGAAAGAAAAGCGCCCCCGCGTTTCCGCGAGGGCGCCCTTATGGTGCCGGTCAGGCCGTTGTGGGGCCTTAGCCGCGCTCTTCCACGATCACCACGAGGTGGGAGATCGAGTTCACCATGCCGCGGACGGCCGGGGTATCTTCCAGCTCGCGGGTGCGGTGCAGCTTGTTCAGGCCGAGGCCCTTCAGCGTCTGGGTCTGCACTTCCGGGCGGCGCGCGGCCGAACGGATCTGCTTCACCACGATGGTTTTCTTCGCGGTCATGCTCAGGCCTCCACCGTCTCAGCTTCGGGCTTCCTCAGGATCTCGGCGACCTTCTTGCCGCGGCGGGCCGCGACGGAACGGGGCGAGGCTTCCGACTTGAGGCCGTCGATGGTGGCGCGGATCATGTTGTAGGGGTTCTGCGAGCCGATCGACTTCGCAACAACGTCCTGCACACCCAGCATTTCGAAGACGGCGCGCATCGGGCCGCCCGCGATGATGCCGGTACCGGCCACGGCGGTGCGCATCACGACCTTGCCGGCGCCATGACGGCCCTCGATGTCGTGGTGCAGCGTGCGCGCGTCCTTCAGCGGCACGCGGATCAGGCTGCGCTTGGCCTGCTCGGTGGCCTTGCGGATGGCCTCCGGCACTTCCTTGGCCTTGCCCTTGCCAAAGCCCACGCGGCCACGCTGGTCGCCCACGACCACCAGAGCCGCAAAGCCGAAGCGCTTGCCACCCTTCACGGTCTTGGAGACGCGGTTGATCGCGACCAGACGGTCGGCGAATTCCGGGGTTTCCTCGGCGCGGTCGCGGCGGTCATCGCCCCGGCGCTCGCCGCGATCCCGGCGGTTTTCACGTTCTGCCATTCAGGCATTCCTCATCGTGCTGGCGCAAGCGCCGTTGACTCCAATCCTGGTGTTTCCGCACAGAAGGCGGAAACCCGGATCATCGGGGCGGCGCGCCCGCGAAAGAGGCGCCGCCCACCAGATCAGAACTTCAGGCCACCTTCACGGGCGGCATCGGCAAGCGCCTTGACCTTCCCGTGGAAGAGGAAGCCGCCGCGGTCGAAGTAGCATTCCTCGACGCCGGCCTTCTTGGCCCGTTCTGCAATCGCGGCGCCGATCTTGGTGGCAGCCTCGACGTTGTTCTTGCCGACGACGCCGAAATCCTTTTCCAGCGTCGAGGCAGAAGCCACGGTGATGCCCTTCACGTCGTCGATCAGCTGGACGCTGATGTTCTTGGAAGAGCGATGGACCGAAAGCCGCAGCCGCCCATGCGACATCGCCTTCAGTTTGTTCCGCACGCGCAGGCGGCGCTTGAGGAACAGCTCTCGCTTGGTGTTCGCCATTTCTTTGCGCCCCCTTACTTCTTCTTGCCTTCCTTGCGGAAGATGTACTCACCCTTGTACCGGATGCCCTTGCCCTTGTAGGGCTCGGGACGCTTCCAGTCGCGGATGTTCGCCGCCACCTGGCCGACCGCCTGTTCGTCGATGCCTTCGACGACGATTTCGGTCTGCTTGGGCGAGGTGATCGTGATGCCGGCCGGCGCCGTGAAGTTCACTTCGTGGCTGTAGCCGAGCGACAGCTTCAGGACGTTGCCGGCCATCTGGGCGCGGTAGCCGACGCCCTGGATTTCCAGTTCCTTCTTGAAGCCGGTGGTCACGCCGGTCACCAGGTTTTCCACCATGGACCGGGTCATGCCCCACTGCTGGCGCGCCCGCTTGGACGTGCCGCGCGGGGTGACCTTCACGGTTTCGCCCTCGATCGCGATGGTGACATCGTCGGTCGCGGTGAAGCTGCGGGTGCCCTTCGGGCCCTTCACTTCGATGGTCTGGCCGCTGATCTGGGCGGAAACGCCCTTGGTCAGCGGGACGGGCTTCTTGCCGATACGAGACATGCCACCCTCCTCAGAACACGGTGCAAAGCACTTCGCCGCCGACATTGGCAGCGCGTGCATTCGCGTCCGACATCACGCCCTTGGGCGTGGAGACGATGGAAACGCCCAGGCCGTTGCGAACGGTCGGGATTTCCTTGACGCCCATGTACACCCGGCGGCCCGGCTTGGACACGCGCTTGAGTTCGCGGATCACGGGGGTGCCTTCGAAGTACTTGAGCGAGATGGTGAATTCGCCCTGACCGTT
>Ga0209368_1001240_pt1 | contig 11903 bp, 13 predicted proteins | sample EBPBio242008_DNA_FD_185862 | JGI IMG/M metagenome (GOLD analysis project Ga0209368, IMG submission 185862) | Wastewater treatment Type I Accumulibacter community from EBPR Bioreactor in Madison, WI, USA - Reactor 1_4/24/2008_ DNA (SPAdes)... | ecosystem: Engineered > Bioreactor > EBPR >...
GCTCCGAAAAGCTTACACACAAAGGGGGGCAATATCCGCCGAAAAGCAGGGGGTCACTTTCGATAAAAAATAGGGGGTCAGTTTGACCGGATTTTACACTTATGGTTTAATGTGATCCTCAACAATTCATTATTGATTGTTACTTTGGCATAGATAGGCACATAGCCTTCTGCGTCCATTCTATCATTACGAATGATAAAATGAACACTAAATGTGTTAGGTGTCATTTGGTGTTAGATTTAAAGGGGTGTGAAAATGAAAGCCTTTGTGGTAAGGTGTTTCAAGGCTATTTTTGGTGTCAGACCTGGTGTCTGTTTTGGTGTCAGGAAACAGCTAATTTTAAAGAAACAATAGCACTAGTAATACAAAAATAGATATGAAGTGTAACATCCCCAATTCTGCTACCAGCTTGACTTTTGGGCATAAAAAAACCCCAACTTTCGTTGAGGTTTTCGTTAAATGGTCGGGAAGACAGGATTCGAACCTGCGACCCCCTGGTCCCAAACCAGGTGCGCTACCGGCCTGCGCCACTTCCCGATTCTTTTTTTGCTTCCACTAAAAAACGAGTACGCCGGTAAACATTTTTTAGCGGTGAGGGCGGGATTCGAACCCGCGGAACAGTTTGACCCGTTCGGCAGTTTAGCAAACTACTGGTATCGGCCACTCACCCACCTCACCTTTCCTTTTGCTTTCGCTAAGGGAGTGCAAAGATAATAGGATTCAGGAAAAAACAAAATTTAAAAATTGATTTTCTGCATAATCTCTTTCTTAATCCACTATTTGTTGAATACCCGCTTGGGTAAAACTGATTTTCTTTTCCTTATACAGCCCGCCAATAGCCATTTTGAAGGACTTTTTGCTCATCCCAAAAAAAGAATAAATCTCATCAGGGCTACTCTTGTCGTGGTAAGGCAAGTAACCATTATTTTCCTTCAAAAGACGCATAATTTTTTCAGCCTCGCTCTCAATGCGCTTATAACCGCGCTCGCCAGGCATTACATCTATCTTATCGTCGGGCAATAATTTTTTGATGAAACCTTTTAATCGGTCACCAATCTTCATCTCATGAAAAATATCAGAAAAATGAATCAAGCCTACGTGCATCGAATTAATAATGACCTCAAAACCTAAATCCGTTTTGCGCGTCACCAAAAGGTTCACTGGGTCATTTTCTTTCAATAATATTTCTTTCCCTTTCAGATGATGTTGGAATTTTTCGGTAGCTGCTACCCTACCCGTCATCTCGTCGAGATACACCAGCACAGGCACTTTCATCCCTTTGTACAATACGCTCGCTTGCTGAGACAAGGGTAAAAACAAATCTTTCATAATACCCCAATCGAGGAAAGCCCCTTGGTGCATCACGTCTTTTACCTCCAGCACCGCTATATCACCTACTTTAGCTTTGGGGCGCTCAGTAGTGGCTATCAAGCGGCTTTCGCCATCGTGGTACAAAAACACCTCAAGCTCATCGCCCGCAAGCAAACCCTGCGGCACATAACGCTTGGGCAATAAGATTTCACCGACCTCCTCGCCATCAAGATAAGCACCAAAATCAACCAGTTTTACCACTTGTAGGGTATAATAATTACCAGCTTGTATCATCGAATATCAAAAAAAGTGAAGAACGAAAGTACGGACTATTTTATTAGCCTTTTGGGCGTGCCCCCGCCATTGCGAAATAACTTGTCACCCTGAGCTTGACGAAGGGCGGGGTCAGGCTGTACGCTGCTATCCCCGCAAAAAAAATGCGGGGGATATTCGCTGCCATCCTTCACGCTTTAACAACACCCAAAACATCAAAAATATTCTACAATTTTTAGAAAATTTGATCCATCTTTGCGCTCCTAAAAAAAACTAAAAACAGACAAAATGAAAAAAATAACCCTGGCCATCGCCATACTAAGCTTGGCATCCTTTTCGTCTTGTAAAAAAGATGACAAAAAATCATCTGACACCAAAGAAGCAAAACTAACAGCTGGCAAATGGCAATTGACCGCCAGTCTTTATCAGCAAATAAATAATGGTGTGGCAGGCAAGGAAGAAAACGACTTTGACGAGATTGAAGATTGTGAAAAAGATGACTTTGTGTTATTCACAAGCAACAAACAAATTGTAACAGATGAAGGTACCAGCAAATGCGACCCCGACGATTTTCAGCAAACAACACAGGGGAATTGGTCTTTGATAGAAAACGACAGTAAAATGAGACAGTCGAGCTTTTTGGGCAATATTGATTGGGTAATTGAGCAGTTAGATGATAACAATCTCCGTATATCTACAACAGATGTAGACGGAACAATAACTCACAAAAGCACTTCTGTATATAAAAACATTAAATAAAGTTGTTGTTTGAAAAATCAACAAAAAAGGATGAATAGAAACCAATATGGCTATTCATCCTTTTTTTATTTACCTGCAACTTTCATGCGCAAAAAGGCACTTTCAATCTACTAATAGTTATAAAAAATCTCCTTCAATTTTCGTAAAGAAATCAATATTGAAGTCAGATAGGAACTCACAACTTTGTAAAATGACGCTATGTTTATTATCGCTATTTCTTCTTTTGATAGCAAAACCCAAGCTTCAGACCAATGACAGGTGCAAAATAATGCTGATGAACAGTAAAGGTGCCTAATGGCTCGGGAGAGCCCCAATATTTTGTTGCCACTGAACTGATAGTTGTATAGTTTCTAATTCTATAGCGATATGCAAGACCAAAAAACAAATCAATAAACGCATATTTTGCTAGAATCATTTCTTGCCCAACTGTTAAATACGCTCCATATATTTTCGCTGTTTCGTTTGTTCTTTCTGAGGTCAAACTACCTTTATCTCCCGCCCCATCAAAAACATAATTATAACCATATCCTGCATTCTTGAACAAAGCCGTGAACTGGATGTAATAGTCATTGTTTTTATTTTTATAATTATTATTTTCAAAATAGCATTTTACAAATCCTTTAAAGGCAAATCCGTCAAAAATTCGTGTTGGAAAATGATGATGACTTGCAACAAATATGTGATCGCTTAAATAATAACTGGGCAAAACTCTTGCATAAGTAGCGCCCACTGAAATTTTGTGACTCAACCGAATTTCAGTACCAACATTTTTTTCATTAAGTATATTTAAAGCCATGTCGATATGTATTGCATACCGAGGTTTATAGTTTGATGTATCAGCATTTGATTTTGCTAAGCAACATGGCGAATGCCCTGTTAAAAGTAGTAGAATAATGAAGCTTAAAAGTTTTTTCATAGAATACTCATTCGTTATTGCGGCACTTCTTTTGATCAAAAAGATTTTTAAAGCTCAGCATTAACCTCCTTCTGACTTTTTGGAGTATAAAGATATAATTTTTGCTTAGTCCATCCCAAAAGACACATCACAAGTTAGATTTTTTAGTGAAAATCGTAAAATCAATTTCACGCGCTGTTCGGGATCTTAGCGAAGCGCATCCCGAACCACAGATAAAGCGGATTTGTAATCCGCACATTCGAAAAGCAAGCCCCATAACAATTCCCAAAGACGTGTCTGCGCCAGACAGCAGCGGATACCCCACAGCGATAGCGAGGAGTAGAAGCGAATGGCTGGAGACCCAAAGTAACATAGCAAGAAAAAAGCTTCATCGCCCTCCTAAATAGTGATTCGGGCAGGCCCCAAGAAAAAATTTTACATTCAATAAGCATTAACTTCGCCATTACAAATTAGTATTGGTGCAGAAAAACAGTAAAAACATCTACCTCATTGGTATGCCCGGCGTGGGCAAAAGTTATTGGGCCGAACAAATTGCAGCACATTACGCTCTTCAATGCATCGACCTGGACAATATCATCGAAGTGCGCAGTGGCATGAGCATTGGTACTTTTTTTGAGCGCTTTGGCGAAGCTGAGTTTCGCAAATTAGAACAGTTGACGCTTACTCAGATTCAAGAAGTGTTTAGCAGTAATTGCATCATCGCTTGCGGTGGTGGCACGCCTTGCTTCTTCGATAATCTTGCCAAGATGAAGGCCAAAGGCAAAGTCATTTATCTGAAAGCGAATATCAATTTCTTGGTAAAAAATCTGGAGGCAGAACATCAAAAGCGTCCACTCTTGAATAATAACAATAGGCAAGAAGAAATTGCTGCAATACTTGAAACTAGAAGATCATTCTACGAACAAGCCGACTTTATTGTTTCGGCAGAATCCTTGACTGTAAAATATTTCCAAACGATTATTAATGCCCTTCGATAAATAAAAGTCATTCCTTTATATTTGTCACCACATATTATTTTATGAATTTAGAATTTAATAAAAACGACGACGCGATGCGCCTTGCCATCGGCGCTATGAAACATAAGCACGACCAAATAAGCCTTGGTGGTGGCAAAAAAACAATAGAGAAGAACAGAGAAAAAGGAAAGCTCACTCCGCGCGAGCGCATCCAATACCTTATAGATAAAGACACCAAATTTACTGAGATTGGCAGTTTTGCTGGCTACGAAATGTACCCCGAAGAAGGAGGTTGCCCAGCGGGTGGTACTGTCGGCGGATTGGGTTACATCAGCGGCAGGCAGTGTATGATTATTGCCAACGACAATACGGTGAAGGCGGGTGCTTGGTTTCCGATAGCGGGCAAAAAGAATCTACGCCTGCAAGAAATAGCGATGGAAAACCGTTTACCCGTAGTGTATATCGTGGATAGTGCAGGTGTGTATTTGCCGATGCAGGATGAGATTTTCCCCGACAAAGAACATTTTGGTCGCATCTTCCGAAACAATGCGGTGATGAGTGCGATGGGCATTACCCAGATTGCCGCAGTGATGGGCAGTTGTGTGGCCGGCGGTGCTTATTTGCCCATTATGAGCGATGAAACTTTGATGGTAGAAGGTAATGGCTCTATCTTTTTGGCTGGCCCTTATTTGGTAAAGGCGGCTATTGGTGAAGATATTGACCTACAAACTTTAGGCGGTGCCAAAACCCATACCGAAATCAGTGGTATTGCCGATTACAAATTCAAAACTGAACAAGAATGCCTCGACCAAGTGCGCAGGATTATCGATAAAATTGGTAGTCAGGAAAAAGCAGGTTTTGACCGTATCAAAGCCGTAGAGCCTGCACGCGATATTAAAGATATTTATGGCTTGGTGAGTGTGGACAACAACAAAAATTATGATGTTGTTGAAGTCATCAAGTGTATGGTGGATAATTCTGAATTCGACCAGTTTAAAGAAGATTATGGCAAAACTATTGTCTGCGGTTATGCCCGTGTAGATGGTTGGGCAGTGGGCATTGTAGCCAATCAGCGCAAGATAGTAAAGAGCGGAAAAGGAGAGATGCAAATGGGTGGCGTTATTTACAACGATAGCGCCGACAAAGCAGCTCGTTTTATCCAAAATTGCAACCAAAAGAAAATACCCTTGGTATTTCTACAAGACGTAACAGGCTTTATGGTGGGCAGCCGTAGTGAGCATTCGGGTATCATCAAAGATGGCGCCAAATTGGTAAATGCGGTGGCCAATTCTGTAGTGCCCAAAATCACTTTTATCATTGGTAATTCTTATGGCGCGGGCAATTATGCGATGTGCGGCAAAGCCTACGACCCACGCTTTATCTATGCCTGGCCCAATGCCAAGATAGCGGTAATGGGTGGCGAGCAAGCAGCAAAAGTACTATTACAGATACAAGTGGCTTCGCTCAAAGCAAAAGGTGAAGAAATTACGCCCGAAAAAGAAGCAGAATTATTGAAAAAAATAACGGACAAATATACGGCTCAATCAACGTCATACTACGCAGCAGCAAGGCTTTGGGTGGATGAAATCATTGACCCTGCAGAGACGAGAAGATTAATTTCGGAGAGTATCAATGCAGCTAACCACGCACCTATTGAGAAGGAATGGAAAGGCGGTGTTTTTCAAGTTTAAATTTTCTTGATTTTTTTTAAAGAAAACGGCTACATTTGCAATCTCAAAAAAAACAGCAGCAATCGGTCCGGTAGCTCAGCTGGATAGAGCATCAGCCTTCTAAGCTGAGGGTCATTGGTTCGAATCCAATCCGGATCACTCAAGAGTCTTATCAAATGATAAGGCTCTTTTTTTTGCTACAAGGAAAATGCAAAACTCCGTTTTAAATAACGAAAGTAATATTACCGTACTTTGAGCAAGAAATTTCAAGATCTTACCCTGAAACAAAAATAAAAATGTCAACTAAAAAGATTCTTACAGAAAGCCAATCTAGCGCATTAATGAGCACACTAAAAGACCGTTTCGAACTGAACAAAAACAGACACAAAGGACTTGAATGGTCTAAAATCCAAGAAAAACTAGAGGCGTATCCGGAAAAATTATGGTCATTAGACCAAATGGAAAATAGCGGAGGCGAGCCCGATGTAGTAGCCTACGATAAAAAGAGTGATGAATATATTTTTTATGACTGCTCGGCCGAAAGCCCAAAAGGGCGCAGAAGTATTTGCTTTGATGAAGCCGCACTTGCAGCACGAAAAGAAAACAAACCCAAAAACAGTGCTCAAAAAATGGCTTTGGACATGGGTATCGACATACTGAATGAAGACCAATATCGCGAACTACAAAAACTAGGTGCCTTTGACCTCAAAACTTCGAGCTGGGTAGCTACACCAGTTGCCATACGCCAACTAGGTGGGGCTCTTTTCTGCGACAGACGTTATGATACGGTTTTTGTTTACCACAATGGTGCAGAATCCTATTATGCCGCAAGGGGTTTTAGGGCTTTGCTAAAAGTATAAAAATCAACGAGTAAAAAACATTAAAAACCTAAGTAAAAAAAATGGGCAACACCTTCGGTGTTGCCCATTTGAGTATCACTGATAGCAAGTACTACTAGTGTGCGTGATGATGATGGGCCGCATGAGGATCTTGCAATTTGAAGAAAGCGTCTTCGGCAATTGACGTTTCGCTGATGCTCAATTGTGAATGTAAAAATTGAAACAAACGATCAAACATTAAACGCTGATAAGTTTCATTCAATGTTTTTTCATCTTTAGCAATTTTTTGCATGTAACCTTCCATCCAAGGTGCTTCATCTCCTTCTTGCATTCCGAAATAAGCCAATACACGTGCTTTGATATCTTCGTTTACCTCTTCAAAAGACACATTAATTTTGTTCTCGTTGATGATTTTATCAGAGATTAATGTCCAGCGAAGCTGATGTTCAAAAGCTGGAAATTCTTGCTCAACTTCAGCCTCTGTTTTCATTTTTTCTTGACCTTCTTTTAACCAGCGTTTAAGGAACGGTACAGGAATGTCGAATGGTGTATTGTGAACGAGCATCTCATAAATTTCGTTATTCAAACGCTCCAATGTAATACGATCATATTCTCTGCCCAATTCGATACGAATCATATCTCTGAACATAGCTTCATCGGCCACATCAGCACCCTGAAACACTTGTGTAAACAATGTAGCATCCAACTCTGCAGGAATAATTTTGGCTACTTTTGTCAAGGTCATTTTGAAATTAGTGTCAGCAGCCAACTCGTTTTTCAAAGTATTCTTCAAAAATAGAGGCAACTCTTCGGGTGAGCAAACATCTGAAGGACGGAAACTTACTGTATCGTTAGCTTTTTTACCTTGCAACATTGCCTGCAATTGTAAAGGATAACGCTCTAAAATTGCAGTATCTTCTACTTTCTCAATGGCTTCATTACCTTCTACTTCAAAAGTAACATAAACGATATCGTCTTTTGATTCTACTACTTCTTTATCTTCAGGCTTGCCATAACGACGTGCAATACGCTCCACTTCGTCATTTAGCATAGTGTCACTCACTTCAATCTTGTATTTTGTTAATGCAGCTTTATTGTCAATAGCAGGAATATTAAACTCTGGCTTAAGTCCAATTTCGAAAGTAAAATCTACATCAGTAGGAGCATTCATATCCAATGCCTTAGGCGCTGTATCGGGCACCAACATTGGCTTAGCAAAAATGGCCAATTTTTCATTCTTCAAATAATCTTCTAACTGCTGACTTGCCACGCGGATAACCTCTTCGTTGAACACAGACTGTCCATACATTTTCTTTACCATTCCTGCAGGCACCATACCCTTTCTGAAACCTGGCACATTTGCAGTCTTTGCATAATTTTTCAATGATTTTTCAAAAGAAGGCATAAAGTCTTCTTTAGTCACTTTCACGGTTATTTTATCTTGTAGCTTTGCGATGTTCTCACGTGTAACAGATGCCATATTCTTGAATCGTTTTTTTGTTGAAAATTATCCTTAGTTTCTAAGGTTTGATTTTTAAATTTGAAGCGCGAAGGTATTGAAATCATACTTTTTTACCGAAAAAATTTAATACCATTTTAATATTGCGTCCAGAGCAACTTATAATTATAATTCCCAAATTACTACTTATTGATAAATATGGACTTGCGTACTATGATAACTCGATATTGCCAATACCAGGAGAGATGCCAAAAGGAGGTACGTAACAAACTCTACGAAAATGGAGCCCATAAAAGTGAAGTTGAAGAATTATTAATGGAGCTCATTAACCTCAAATTATTAGACGAGGAGCGCTATGCAAGAAGTTTTGCACGAGGCAAATTCAGAATAAAAAACTGGGGCCGCCGCAAAATCGTATATGAACTAAAACAAAACCAGATATCAGACTATTGTATTAATAAAGGACTCGGCGAGATAGATGAAGATGAATATTTACAAACATTAGTACGATTGACCGAAAGAAAAATGTCTGATATCTTAAAAGATAAAAACATATTTACAAGACGAGCCAAACTGCAGCGTTACCTAAGCCAAAAAGGCTATGAACATGAACTAGTTGCCGAAATGCTCAAAAAATTTATTTAGCATTTAGCATTGAAATTATTCCCTACATTTACAAAAACCTGACAACTATATGGTACAGAAAGTAACCCATGATGTTAATATAGTGGTAGAAACATTTTACCAAGCTGCGCAAAGCAGGCCATTACTGTCTGAATATCTTTTTGCGTATCGAATCACCATCGAAAATTTAGGCGCCGTACCTGTTAAACTTTTACGCCGACATTGGCATATCATTGACAGTAACGGTGAGGTTCGCGAAGTAGAGGGCGAAGGTGTGGTAGGCCAACAACCTACTATTGAACCTGGCGAAAGCTACCAATACGTTTCTTCTTGCAACCTTAGTAGCGATGTGGGTAAAATGTATGGAACCTACACAATGGAAGATTTATTTACCAAAAAGACAATGGTGGTCACGATACCCGAATTTCAATTAATCGCTCCTTTTAAAAACAACTAGTCATAGAATTTTATTTTTCTCCTTGGAGTATATTGCCCCAAAAATCTAACATTTATTTGGGGCATTCTTTTGTCTGATCTACAATCTCGATTCAAAACGAACAATTAAAGGCTGACAGCACAGAGCCCAACTTTGCCACCAAAAGAGAATAAAAATTTTGAAGCGCTACCCTATTCCGCCATTAATAAACGCTAAAAACACCTATCGACAAGGTATGCTAGAGCTGAAGCCTATTGATTGCCTATATTGATAAGGCGTTTAAATCAACATCAATAAATACCCAATTAACGAACCTCCTAAGACAATAATAGCACTATTTAATTTCTTGTAGCCAAATGTAAGCACAATACTCAAAATTGAAATAGTGATGGTGCGCCAATCGCTAATAGTTGCTTTGCCCATTTCGAAACAAACCGCTACAATAATGGCTACTGACGCTACATTCACTGCATCCAAAAATGCCGAAAACAATTTTGAATCTCGCATTTTATGGACAATTGGGTGTAGTAATGCCACAAAAACAAAAGAAGGTAAAAAAATGCCAATAGTAGAAATGATAGCCCCCGACCAGTCGTTAATTTGATAGCCAATAAAAGTAACTGAAGAAAAAACGGGCCCTGGCGTGAATTGCCCCACTGCAATAGCATCTATTAATTGTTGTTTGGACAAGAGCCCTGTTGCCACCAATTCTGTATCAAGAAATGCAAACAAAACATAGCCGCTACCATAGAGAATTGCTCCAATCTTTATAAAAATCAAAAACAAATTTGTGTTTGTAGCTGAAAGAAAAGTGGTTTTAGCAATAGGCAAGAAGCCGATAGGCAAAACGCTAGGGCTAATATGATGACTCTTCTGCCGCCTATATGCCAACAATAATGCAAACAAACCAGCACCAAACATTAAATACACTTCGTTTATGTGTAGCGCAATAGCCCCTACTAATACCAACAACCCGATGAGGATGAGTTCGTTTGATTTCAAGGATTTTTTTGCGAGAGGAAAAATTGCACCCAATATAATGGCGATAATGGCAGGTTTAATACCGTAAATAAAAGGTTGCACCTCTGGAATCTGTCCGAATTGTTTGTAGAGCAAAGCAAAAAGAGCCGTTATGAGCACTGCAGGCAAAATAAAACAAAGGCCGGCAACAATTAATCCCTTCCAACCACCCTTTACCTGCCCGATGTGGATGGCCATTTCTGTACTGTTAGGCCCAGGAATTAAGTTAGTCGCGCCAATCAAGTCAAGAAAATGTTGTTCCGTCAACCATTTTCGTTTGGTTACCACTTCATCTTGCATCATAGCAATATGTGCAGCAGGGCCACCGAAACCGATGATACCCAATTTCAGGAAAAGTGTTGCAATCTCCTTTAGTTCCGCTTTATGCTCCATTTTGCATCAACATTTTTTTGCCATACCGATAGACACCATGTAATTGTCATCAAAAAGATTGTCGTAATGCTGCAAACGAAATTGACAAAAAACAAAAATTTTGCCCAAAAATAGAACAAAGTGATATTAATTTTAAGGCAATTATTCAGAAGTCTAAAATTATTTTTGCAATTCTATAACTGAAAATCAATTGTTTGCAGATAGTACTCAAAAAAACTTCATTAATTCTTTGGTAAGAAGAAATGATGCCTTTACCTTTGCGCTCCCTTTACAGAAAAGAATGAATTTTTCCCGATCAAGATAAGTTCACACTTCACAAAGGTATTTTTCATCGCATTTTTTATATTAACAAAGATAATGAGACACCTAAGCTTCAAAACTAAGTCGGCAAACGAAAGCATCGTTGTGCGTGACTGGTACACTGTAGATGCGACAAACCAAACTTTGGGTCGTATGGCTACTAAAATTGCGCACGTATTACGTGGCAAAAACAAACCTTACTACACACCTCACTTCGATTGCGGCGATTACGTGATCGTAGTTAACTCTGGTAAAGTAGTATTGACTGGAAACAAAATGGAAGACAAAGAATACCAAACTTTTTCTGGTCACCCAGGTGGTCAAAAAACAGAAATGGCTAAAACCTTGGTTGCACGTCGTCCAAACTTGATGATTGAGCGCGCTGTAAAAGGTATGTTACCCAAAAATCGTTTAGGTCGTGCAATGGTGAAAAAATTATTCGTTTACGAAGAAGCTACTCACCCTCACACAGCTCAACAACCAAAAGAACTTAAATAATTCAACCTTTTTTTACTCCCCAAGACATTATAATAAATAAATGGAAAAGCAAAAAAACGCCGTTGGTCGCCGTAAAGAAGCCGTAGCTCGTGTTTATTTGAGCAAAGGTACTGGTGCCATCACGGTAAACGAAAAAGAATACAAAGCTTATTTCCCGATTATGTACCTCCAAAACCAATTGGAGTTACCACTTAAAACTATCGAATCTATCGATTCTTTTGATATAGTGGTAACTGTAGCAGGTGGTGGTCCTAAAGGTCAGGCTGAAGCTGTTAAACTAGGTATTGCCCGCGCATTGTGCGAAATGAATCCGGAATATCGCCCTGCCTTGAAACATGCAGGTTTGATGACCCGCGACCCACGCTCTGTAGAACGTAAGAAATTTGGTAAACGCAAAGCACGTCGTAGCTTCCAGTTCTCTAAACGTTAGTATGGTGTCTTATTGCAGC
>Ga0209368_1001242_pt1 | contig 11886 bp, 9 predicted proteins | sample EBPBio242008_DNA_FD_185862 | JGI IMG/M metagenome (GOLD analysis project Ga0209368, IMG submission 185862) | Wastewater treatment Type I Accumulibacter community from EBPR Bioreactor in Madison, WI, USA - Reactor 1_4/24/2008_ DNA (SPAdes)... | ecosystem: Engineered > Bioreactor > EBPR >...
GGCGTTGCATGATGGCGGCCTTGGATGGGTCGCCCGGCCAGTACGGAGACCCGGCCGGATCGCCAGACCTGCGTGTCGCGTTGGCGCACTGGGTGGTCCGATCACGCGGCGTAGCAGCCATCGCGGAACAGATCTTCGTCACAGCCGGCGCCGGCCATGCCATAGATCTGGTCGCTCGCGTGCTTCTCGAACCAGGCGACACAGTCGCCCTGGAAGAGCCGGGCTATCCGGTGGTCGCCGCACTGCTCCGCAGCCAGGGGCTGCGGGTGGTCGGGATCCCGGTCGACGACGAGGGCATCGTGGTCGACGCGCTGCCCGCCGAGGCCAGACTCGTCTATGTCACCCCTTCCCATCAGTTTCCGCTCGGCATGGTGATGTCTCGCCGGCGCCGATTCGCGCTGCTGAACTGGGCCACCGCCAACGGCGCGGCCGTGATCGAGGACGACTACGACAGCGAGTTCCGCTATACCGCGCGGCCGCTGGAACCGTTGCAGCGCCTCGACCGCGATGGCCGGGTGCTCTATGTCGGCACCTTCGCCAAGACTTTGTCGGCCGGACTCCGGCTTGGCTTTCTGGTTGCGCCGGCGAGTCTGCTCCCCGCTCTGCGCGCCATCCGGCAGGTGAGCGACTGGTGTCCGCCGACGACCACCCAGGCAGCACTCGCCGGCTTCATCGCGGGTGGGCACCTCGACCGTCATCTCCGGCGAGCTCGTACGGTCTACACCGAACGGCGCCGACTGATGTGGGAAACCATGGGCGAACTGCTGCCGGCCGGCTACCGGCGGCTACCCGCCGTGGCCGGGTTGCACCTCACCGTGCGAGCCGACCACTCGGCTCGCACGGAGGTTCCCGAGACTCGTCGTGCCCTGCGACGGCAGGGACTGCTGTTCTCTCCGCTCGAGCCCAGCTATCAGTTCTCCGAGCCGGCCGTCGGCTACCTCCTCGGATTCGCCGGCGTTCCGACGCCCCACGTCGTGCCGGCGGTCCGGGCGTTCACCACCGTCTTGTCCGAGGCCGGACCGCCAACTGAATCTGTTTGATCTGGCTGGTCGGTACGGCGCCGAAGGGCGACAAATCACCCGCCTGCCGGGCCAAACGAAGGAAAGCACCTTCCCCTGAGCGGTATCACCATCCCGGTCCCCGCGGTCATCTCGGTATTCGACCACAGCAACCGAGTCAGGAGGCCTGACGATGAAACCTCGAGCCGACGCCCGCAACCGGGCGATCCGCACCTTCCTCCAGGGTCTGGCCTTCGATGTCCTGGCGGCATCGATCCTGGTCCTGCTGCCGGTCATAGCCAACGCGAAGTCGCTTGCCGACTTCGACTGGGCCGTCCTCGGATTCCTGTTCGGGAAGACCATCGCCGTCGCCGTCTTGTCGTACGTGATGCGCTTCTTCGGCCTGGGCAAGGTCACCACGCCCAACGGCACGCAAGGGGTCGCGCAGGGAACGACGGCGCCGATCGCACCGGTGATGGGATCAGTGACTCAGTAGCCGATCAGGCTTCCAGTTCGAGCAGCCACGACCAAGGAGCCCGCTCATGCGTCCGAAGTCAATCGAGATCAAAGCCACCCTGGTCGGAGCCGACGTCGAGCGCGCCGTCGCTGCACTGTCGTTGGCCGTGGACAAACAGTGGCGAATTGCCTTCTGTGAAGACGTCACGCTCGGCGTCGTACCTTCGACACCACTGCTCGACATCGGCATCGTCCTCCGCGTCCGCGGAAAGTCCGGCACCAAGGGTGACTCCACGGTAAAGCTGCGCCCATGCCGGTGGTCGCAGCTGAGCGAGAGGTACTTCACCGACCAGAAGCTCGACGGGAACGAGCTCAAGATCGAGGCCGACTGGGCCGGGCCGAGAAGGACCAGACTGCCTTGCATGGCTTCCTCGCCGATCACCAGCTGACAGTGGAGCCGGATCAAGAGAACAAGACCCAGCGTGTGCTGCGCCACCTGGTCGCAGGCGCCGCATCCACCGGTTAAAGGGGCGTCACTGTCGAGTACGTTGAACCCCGCCCAGATTCTAGACCAACAGTCTAGACTAGTGGTCGAACTAGCAGTCTGGACGGAGGTATGGGAGATGCATGTCTTGATCGTGGGAGCCGGGATCGCCGGCCCGACATTGGCGTACTGGCTGTTGCAGGCCGGGCACGAGGTGACTCTGGTCGAACGGGCGCCGGAGCTGCGCTGCGGCGGCTACCTGGTCGACTTCTGGGGTGCCGGCTTCGATGTCGCCGACCAGATGGGCATCGTCCCCGAGCTGCGACGGCGTGGCTATGTGATGACCGAGGCACGCGCCGTCAACCGCGAGGGGCGTCGGATCGCCTCGATCAAGCCGACCAAGATCATGGGCCCGACCGAGCGGTACGTCAGCATCGCCCGCTCCGACCTGGCCGACATCATCTACCGGTCGCTCGATGGCGCCGCGGAGCTGATCGTGGACGACACCGTGACGGACTTGACGGACGACGGTGACCGCGTACGAGTCATGCTCGAGAGCGGCCAGACGCGGGACGTCGACCTGGTCGTCGGTGCCGACGGGCTGCACTCCCGTGTCCGGAGACTGGCGTTCGGGCCGGATGCGCAGTTCGAGCGTTATCTGGGCATCGTGGTGTCGGCCTTCGAGGTCGAGGGGTACCGCCCGCGCGACGAACTGATCGCCAAGCTGTACGCCGAGGTCGGCTTCCAGGCGGTTCGAGTGTCCTTGCGCGACGACGTCACGCTCTGTCTGCTGACGGTTCGCCACGATGGACCCGTGCCCACCGACGACCGCGCCGCGCAGGAGATGTTGCTGCGGACCAGGTTGGCCAAGGCGGGCTGGGAGGTGCCGGCGATGCTGGAGCGGCTGTCCCAAGCGAAGACCTTCTACTTCGACGCGGCGAGCCAGATCCGGATGCCGACCTGGACGCGTGGGCGAATCGCGCTGGTGGGCGACGCGGCGGCCGGCCCCTCGTTTCTTGCCGGTCAGGGATCCGCACTCGCGATGGTGGAGGCGTACACGCTGGCGGCCGAGCTGGCCCAGTGCCGCGATCACCGTGAGGCGTTCGGCCGCTATCAGCAGCGGCTCGCTCCCCTGCTGGTGTCGAAACAGGACGCGGCCGCGGGACTTGGCCTCGCGTTCGCCCCGAAGAGTAGGCTCCAGCTTCTCCTACGGAACACGGTGATGAAGCTGATGGGTCTCCCCAAGGTCGCCGACCTCGCAATGGGCCGGAGCTTCCGCGACGCCGTCGAGTTGCCTGCGTTCCACGCCGCACGAGCCTGACCTGAGCGCATGGTCCGACCCCGATTCGCCAAGCTGGCGCCAGCGCAGCAGCAGAGGATCCTGCAGGCGGCTGTCGACGAGTTTGCCGAGCACGGCTTCCACGACGCTTCGCTGAATCAGGTGATCGAGGCAGCCGGCATCTCCAAGGGCTCTCTCTACTACTACTTCGACGGCAAGGACGATCTGTACGTCTATGCGGTGCAGACCGAGCTCCAGGCGCTGTTCACCCGTCTGGGACCGTTCCCGCTGCCCAGCGAGGGAGATGCCGACACGTTCTGGTCCACCGTGGAGCGCTATTACCTCATGCTGATGTCAGCGCTGGTCGACTCTCCTCAGCTGGCGGCTCTGATCCGCGGGTGGATCGCCACGTCAGCCAATCCGACCCTGCGCCGTGCCCAGCAGGAGGCGGAACTCGCACTCGGGCCCTGGCTGCAGCAAGCGCTCGCCGCCGGTCAACGGGTGGGCGCGATCCGTACCGACCTGCCGCCCGCGCTGCTGATCGCGGTGGTGTCGGGCATGGGCCAGGCGATGGACACCTGGCTGCTGATCGAGGAACCCGACCGCGATGAGCTGCCACGGCTGATCAGCGCCCTGATCGAGATGATCCGTGGTGCGGTCCGACCGGTGGCGGCGTGATAGCCAGGGACCGGAGAGGATATGGCTATGACCGACCCGACATCGGTGGACGGACGACGTCTGGGAGGTATGAGCGCCGCGACCTGGCGGGCTGCGGTGCACAGCCCGCTTTTGCGATCGGCGATGACTGGCGTCTTCGTCCTGGATGAGGCGCCCGACCCCGACGCACTGCGCGTACGGATGGAGGGGATCACTCGACAGTTCCCTGCGTTGCGGAGCCGCATCATCGACTCGCCTTCCCAATTCGGCTCACCACGGCTGGTGCCGGACCCCGCCTTCGATCTCTCGCTGCATCTCGCTCACTATCTGATGCCGGCTCCCGGCAGCTGGCAGCAGGTGCTGCAGCACGTACGTCGCCACAGCCTGACTGATCTGGATCGAGATCGGGCTCTGTGGCGGGCCACCCTGATCGACGGGCTCCACGACGCCCGGTCGGCGGTGATCCTCGTCGTGCACCACGCCATCTGCGACGGTCAAGGGCTGGTCAAGATCATCACGGGGCTCCTCGACCACGACCACACGGACACCGATCTCGCCACCGGGGTGCAGGTGCCGGCGGGCTCGAGCCAATCGAAGTCCTCGTTCCGATCTCCAGGCGTCGATCACGTCCGTCACGGACGAGCCGCGCAGGCACATGAGGCGATGTCCAAGCATGCTCGCAGAGTCATCGCCAGTCGGTCCCGAGCGTCCGGCGTGCTGCGGCTGGCCGGCTCAACCCGTCAGATCGGGCAGATCCACTCCGCGCCGCTGTCGACCTTGCTCACCGGGCGCAGCGCGACGTACGCCGCTCGCACGCTCGACCTCGTGTTCCCCTCGCTCCGGGCGGTCGCCAAGCAGCACGGCAGCAGCATCAACGACGCATTCCTGACCGGTCTGAGCGGAGGTATCGGCCGCTACCACGAGGCTTCCGGCTCGCCCGCCGGCAAGCTGCGGATCAACGTACCCGTCAGCTTTCGCCGCGAGACCGATCGAGTGGACGACAACACCCAGGCGATCGCTCGAATCGTGCTGGATGCGAGCGAGGCCAACGACGACATCCGGTTCGCCGCCGCCCAACGGGCGATGGCGGCGGCTCGGCGTGAGCCGCTCCTGCCGCACATGGACCTGGTGGCCGAGGCCAGCAAGCTCCTGCCGATCGACGCCATCGTGGCGATGAGCCGAGGCAGCGACCTGACCGCGAGCAATGTCCCCGGCCCGCCAATGCCGGTCCGGCTGGGCGGTTCCCGGGTGGAACGCATCTATCCGGTGGTCGCGACCATGGGTGCGGCGGCCAACATCACCCTGCTGTCGTACGCCGGAAAGTGGTGCTCGATCGGCGTCACCGTCGACGAAGCGGCGGTCGAGCAGCCGGATCTGTTCGTCGAGTGTCTGGCACAGGGCTTCACCGACCTCGGCGTCGACGTGCCTGCCGACCCGTTCGACCCGCTGTCGATCTCGAGAGGCTAACCCGGATCCGCTCCGGCGCTGGCCCGGGACCTGCTGCGTCAGGGCCGAGTGTCGAGAGCCGACATCGCGGTCGGCGAGAACCTGAGATCCCGCGCGATGAGCATGCTCTGGACCTGGTTCGTGCCGTCGTAGATCTCGGTGATCTTCGCATCCCGCAGCCGGCGCTCGAGCCCGACGTCGAGTCGATCTGCCTCCCCACCCAGCAGCTCGAGACATCGGGCAGCGACCTGGACGCCCACGCGGGTGCAGTGCAGCTTCACCTCCGCCAGCAGCGCGGTGGGATCGGCACCGCCGGCAGCAGCGACGGCGTCCGTGGCCGCGCAGGCGTGCAGCAGCAGCGCGCGGGCCGCACTGATCTCCGCCCGCAGCGCGGCCAGGTCGAACTGGAGATCCTGGGCTGCTCGGTTCCGCGCGGTCAGCAGGCCGTGCTTGGCGCAGTACGCGACCACGGTCTCGAAGGCACCGGTCGCGAAGCCGACCCCTTGGGCGGCGGCGCTGATCCGAGATCTGAGCACCGCCTGGAGCAGCAGGGCCCAGCCCCGCCCGACCTCCCCGAGCACGGCGTCCGCCGGTACCCGGCAGTGGTCGAAGCTCAGCGGCACCGTCGAGGCGCCGCGCTGCCCGAGCTTGTCCATCGGCCGGCCGACGCCGAATCCCGATAGGTGGGCGGTGTCCAGCAAGAAGGCCGTGATCCCGTCCCGACCGAGCGCCGGGTCGACGGTGGCGAACAGGACGAGGACGTCGGCGACGTCGCCATTGGAGATGAACATCTTGCTGCCGTTGATGACATAGCTGTCGCCGTCGCGGCGCGCGTACGTCCGCATCGAGGCGACGTCCGAACCCGCTTCGGACTCGGTGAGGGCCGTCGCACCGAAGGCCTGACCCGATCCGAGCGCCGGGACCCAGCGCCGCTGCTGATCCACTCGGCCGCCAAGCACGATCGGATGGGCGCAGTGCAGATTCGTCATGTAGACGGTGGATGTTGACCCGCACGCGGCGGCGATCCGCGCCAGGACCTCGGCATAGACGACCAGTCCGGCATCCGGCCCGCCGAACTCCCGAGGAATCAGCAGACCGCCGAGCCCCGCGTCGACGAGCGCCTGGACGCCCTGCCGAGGGAAGAGGTGATCCCGGTCCACATCCTCGGCCGCCGGCACGATGACCTCGTCCAGCACGGGTTGCAGCGCGGACAGGTACGCGGTCGCTGGCCCAGAGACGTCGTACGCAGGGGATTCATGCACAGAAACGTCGTACGCAGGGGATTCGATCTCGCTCATGCCAGAGCCCCCAGCCGGTCGTCGGCCAGCCGGGCCATCACCAGGCGGCGCGGCAGCGCCGCGGCTCGCAGACTCACCGCATCGCGCAGCAGACCGGCCACCGGATACTCCTCGATGTAGCCGTACCCACCGTGAACCTGGATGGCGTCGATCGCCACCTGGACCACCGCCCGCCCGGCCGCCGCCGAAGCCTCGAGGACCCGTACCTCCGACTGCACGCCCTCCGCTGTGAGGGCGGACTCGAGCAGGCCGCGTACGGCACCGGCCCGATGCCGCATCTCGGCGAGGATCGCGCGCAGACCCGCGAACGAGCCGATCGGTGCGTCGAACTGCCGACGTTCTCGGGCATAGTCCTCCGACACCTGCAGCGCGCCTTCGGCCGTGCCCAGCATCGCCGCGGTGAGCAACAACTCCAGGTCACGAGAGGCCGCGACGGCTACCGGTGCCGGGAGGGCCGCGGCACCGTCTCGACTCAGCTGGAACGTCCGCAGGTGAGCTCCGTCGAGCCCGGACCTGGCGACCTCCTTGTCACGGAGGAACGAACGGGCGACGATCACACCGGACCGACCCTGACCATCGAGGATCACGACCGACGCCGGATCGAGCACGACCGGCAGGGCGACGTCGGAGTCCTCGATCGGCCGAAAGCGACCCGCGTCATCGAGTCCTGCCGCCCGACCTGCCACCGCACTCGTGGCATCGGTGTCGATCGCCACCAGTGCTCGTTGCGCCGCATACCGGCTGGCCAGCGCGAAGGCGATGGCCGGTGACCGCCGGGCGATCGTCGTGATCACGCTGCTGAGCCAACGGACCGCGCCATCCAGCTCGGTCTCCGCCCCCAGCTCGAGGACTCCGGCCTGGTCCAGCAGCCGACGCAGGGTACCCAGCCGATCAGGGCTCAGGACCCGCTCTCCGACGGGCAATTGCTCCTCGGCGAGCCGGCGCACGACCCCGAGATATTCCTCGAGATCGGCATCGGCGCTCACCGGCAGCACCTTACGCGCCAGGTGAACGCGGCTGATACCGAAGGGGCGGGTGGGTGTCGGCGACCAGCCGACGCAGCTCTTCCAGGGTGCCGGTCAGCAGTCCGGCGGCGCGGGCCTGGATCAAGACGTTGCCGATCGCAGTGGCCTCGACCGGGCCGGCTTCGACGATTCGGCCGGTGTAGTCGGCAGTCAGCTGGCAGAGCAGCGGATTCTGGCTGCCCCCGCCGACGATGTTGACCGTGTCCACGCTGACCCCGGCCAATTCCTCGGCGGTCGTGATGGCATCCGCGTACGCGGCGGCCAGGCTCTCCAGGATGCTGCGCACCACGACGGCCGGGGTGCTGGGGACCGGCTGCCCGGTGGCCCGACAGAGCGCCGCGATGCGGGTCGGCATATCACCGGGTGGGAGCAGACTGTCGTGGTTGGTGTCGAACAACGGGATCGTCCCGGTGACCGCGGTCGCGTCGGCGATCAGGCTGGTGAGGTCGATCTCGTGCCCGTCGCGTTCCCAGGTCCGGACCGACTCGCTGAGCAGCCACAGACCCATCACGTTGTGCAGATAGCGGATCCGGCCGTCGACCCCGCCCTCGTTGGTGAAGTTCACCGCCCGACTCGCCTCACTCAGCACCGGCTCGTCGAGTTCCACGCCGATCAGCGACCACGTGCCCGAGGACAGGTATGCCGCTCCGTGATCGGCCAGCGGTACGCCGACGACCGCGGAAGCGGTGTCGTGTGAACCGACTGCGACCACCTGCACCGACTCGGGCGCTCCGATCTCCACGGCCACCGACGAGCGCAGACCGCCGATGACACTGCCCGGGGGGACGATCGGGGGAAACAGACTCTCCGGCAGCCCGAGCTTGTCGATCAGCGTCCGGCTCCAGTCGCCGGTGGCGACATCCAGCAGCCCGGTCGTCGACGCGTTGGTCTGCTCGACCCGCTGCTCGCCGGTGAGCCAGAACGCGATCAGGTCGGGGATCATCAGCAGCGAGGTGTGTTCGTCGATCACACCGTCACGCTGGTCGACCGCCAGCTGATAGATCGTGTTGAACGGCAGGAACTGCAGCCCTGAGGCGGCGTACAGCTCCTCAGGCGAGACGATCCCGTGCACCAGGTCGACGCCGGCGACACGCGCCTCGTCGCGGTAGTGATGCGGGGTGCTGATCATCCGATCGCCCCGCAGCAGGGCGTAGTCCACGGCCCAGGAGTCGATCGCGATGCTGCTGATGGACGGCTCCCGATCGAACGCGATCCGCAGCCCGAGGAGAACGTTGCGATAGAGCTCGAGGATGTTCCAGCACAGCCCGTCGGCGGTGCGGACGGGGTTGTTCGGGAACCGGTGCACCAGGTCGAGGGCGAGCCGATCGGGGCCGACCTGACCGAGCATGACCCGACCGCTGGTGGCGCCCAGATCAACCGCCGCGACCCAGCCGGCACGCCCTGCCCCCAGTGTCGAACTCATCGACGGAAGCTCATCGCAGGAAGGCGGCAGCGACGCCGGCGTCAACCGGGACATGCAGCCCGGTGGTGTGTGACAGATCGGCGGAGCAGAGCACGAACACCGCGTTGGCGACGTGCTCCGGCAGCACTTCCCGCTTCAGCAGGGTGCGCTGGGCGTAGTACTTGCCCAGATCTTCCTCGGCCACCCCGTAGACGGCGGCTCGCTTCGCCCCCCAGCCACCGGCGAAGATCCCCGATCCCCGCACCACGCCATCAGGATTGATGCCGTTCACCTTGACCCCGTGCTCCCCGAGCTCGGCGGCCAACAGCCGCACCTGGTGCGCCTGGTCGGCCTTGGTCGCGGAGTAGGCGATGTTGTTCGGTCCGGCGAAGATCGAGTTCTTGCTGGAGATATAGACGATGTCGCCGCCCAGACCCTGCTCGATCAGCACCTTCGCCGCGGCCCGGGAGACCAGGAACGAGCCCTTGGCCATCACGTTGTGCTGCAGATCCCAGTCCGCGACCGTGGTGTCCAGCAACGCCTTGCTCAGCGACAGTCCGGCGTTGTTGATCACGATGTCCAGTCCACCGAAGGCGAGCACGGTGGCGTCCACCGCGGCCTGGACGGCATCCTCGTCGGTCACGTTCGCGGCGATCCCGACGGCCACGTCAGCGGTGTTCTTCGAGGCGCCTGCGGCGCGGGCGACCTCAGCGGCCGCCGCCTGAGCCTTCTCGGCATCCAGGTCGGCGATCACCACGCAGGCACCCTCGGCGGCGAGCCGGGTGGCAATGGCCTTGCCGATACCGGAGGCGGCGCCGGTGACCAGCGCGATCCGGGTCGCCAGCGGCTTCGGCTTCGGCATCCGCTGTAGCTTGGCTTCTTCCAGCGCCCAGTACTCGATCCGGAACTTCTCCGCCTCGTCGATCGGCGCATACGTCGACAGTCCTTCCGCACCGCGCATCACGTTGATCGCGTTCAGATAGAACTCGCCTGCCACCCGGGCGGTCTGCTTGTTCTTGCCGTACGAGAACATCCCGACGCCGGGGACCAGGATGATCGCCGGATCGGCACCCCGGATCGCCGGAGAGTCGGCGGCGGCGTTGCGGTCGTAGTAGCCCTGGTAGTCGGCCCGGTAGCTCTCGTGCAGCTCCTTCAGCCGGGCGATCGAGTCCTCGACGCTCGCGTCCGCCGGCAGGTCCAGCACCAACGGCTTCACCTTGGTCCGCAGGAAGTGATCCGGGCAGGACGTGCCGAGGGCGGCCAGCCGCGGGTGCTCGGCCGAAGCCAGGAACTCCAGCACCCGCTCGTCGTCGTTGTAATGGCCGACCATCGGCGCATCGGCCGAGGCAATCGAACGCAGCGTCGCGGCCAGTGCGGCGGCCTTGGCATGCCGCTCGGCTTCCGGCAGCGCGCCGTAGCCGTCCAGTGCCGGCCCGAACGGCTCGGTCTTGGAGTGCTCAGCGATGTAGGCGGCAGCGGTGTCGATGATCCACAAGGAGTTGGCCTCGGTCTCCGCGCTGGTATCGCCCCAGGCGGTGATCCCATGACCACCGAGGATGCAGCCAATCGACTGCGGATTGGCCGCCTTGATCGCGGCGATGTCCAAGCCCAGCTGGAATCCCGGCCGCCGCCACGGCACCCAGACGACCTTGTCCTCGAAGATCTCAGCTGTCAGTTGCTCCCCATCGGCGGCGGTCGCGATCGCAATGCCCGAGTCCGGGTGCAGGTGATCGACATGCGCCGCGTCCACGAGACCGTGCATCGCGGTGTCGATGCTCGGCGCAGCCCCACCCTTGCCATGCAGGGAGTAGTCGAACGCCGCGACCATCTCGTCCTCCCGGTCGACCCCGGGATAGACCCCCACCAACGACCGCAGTCGATCCAGCCGCAGCACCGCCAGGCCACCGGGCTTCAAGGTCCCCAGATCACCCCCCGACCCCTTCACCCACACCAGCTCAACAGCCTCCCCCGTCACCGGATCAACCTCACACCCCTTCGCCGACGTATTCCCCCCGGCATAGTTCGTGTTCTTCGGCTCCGCCCCCAACCGGTTCGACCGCCCAATCAACTCATCAACAGTGGAACTCGTCATCAACTTCTCTTCTCATTCAGATACAGGCAGTGCTCAAAGGGCAACGGTGCGCGTGTGGCGTCGACCCGCCCAGAGCCGACACGCTCGCATGAGGGCCACCACCACCAACCATCCCCTCCGGGGGGGTGACATCAACGCAGAGGTGTGGGGTCGCTGGGGGTCGTGAAGGGATGTGGATGGGTCTGGCGGGAGCGCCGGAGCTTGCGGAGGCGCGGATGGCTGTCCCGAATGACCCCCAGAGTCCCCACACCGGAAGCAACCAAGATCAGGCCCCCCAACCAGCTTGTCGCCCCCCAACCCGCTCCACTTCAATCCGCCCCTGATACCCAGACTCCGCATAAGCACGCATCGGATCAGCAGCAAGACCTCGCGACTCGCGCCAAGCCGCAAGATCAGCACGAACATCGGTATAGAACGCGTCCATCACGATCCCGTTCGCCCCCAACACATCCCCCGCCTCCTGCGCATCAGACAAAGCGGCAACATCCACCAGCAATGCCCGTGCCAACATCTCCTGCACATTCAGCACCGACCGGATCTGCCCAGGGATCTTGTCCTCGACGTTGTGACACTGATCGAGCATGAAGGCCACCGGCGAATCCTCGTCGAGCCCACCGCCTCGGATCACCTCGTAGAGGATCCGGAACAACTGGAACGGATCGGCCGCTCCCACGATCAGGTCGTCGTCGGCATAGAACCGGGAATTGAAGTCGAACGAGCCGAGCTTCCCCAGCCGCAGCAGTTGCGCA
>Ga0209368_1001244_pt1 | contig 11874 bp, 17 predicted proteins | sample EBPBio242008_DNA_FD_185862 | JGI IMG/M metagenome (GOLD analysis project Ga0209368, IMG submission 185862) | Wastewater treatment Type I Accumulibacter community from EBPR Bioreactor in Madison, WI, USA - Reactor 1_4/24/2008_ DNA (SPAdes)... | ecosystem: Engineered > Bioreactor > EBPR >...
GGCGACGACCGGCAGGCGCTTCTGGACGAGATGGCGAAGCGGCAGGCGGCGATCCTGGCGGACCTTTGGGCCGCGCGGGTGGACGGGCTGCCCTATGACACGCCGGAAGAGGCGCTGATCATGGCTTCGATCGTGGAGAAGGAAACCGGCGTGCCGGAAGAGCGGCCGCAGGTGGCCAGCGTCTTCATCAACCGGCTGGCGCAGGGGATGCGGCTGCAGACGGACCCGACGGTGATCTATGGCATCACCAACGGGCAAGGCGTGCTGGGGCGCGGGCTGCGGCAGAGCGAATTGCGCCGCGAGACGCCGTACAACACCTATGTGATCGACGGGTTGCCGCCGACGCCGATTGCCAACCCCGGCAAGCTGTCGATCGAAGCGGCGCTGAATCCGGCGACCACGCAGTATCTGTATTTCGTGGCGGACGGGTCGGGTGGCCATGCCTTTGCCACCACGCTGGACGAGCACAACGAGAATGTCGCGCGCTGGCGGGCCATCGAGGCCGAGCGGGGGCAGGCGGAAGAGGGCGGCGTGCAGGGGAACTGAGCAACGTCGCGCCGTCGTGGCACGGACTGCGGCGGCGTCACGGATCTGTTCCAGGTTGTATGGTGTAAAATGCGCTCCGGGGGAAATTGATTCCCTTTACCTGGAGGATGCTGCCATGAAGATGCGTTTTCTTGCTGCACTTGTCCTGACGCCGATGCTGGCCCTGCCGGCGCTTGCCATGGACCCCGATCCCACCACCTTCACCTGCGGTGAATGGGTGGCGGCGAACGAGTCGGTCCAGATCGCCTTCCTGAGAAATGCCAAGGCCTGGGCGACGGATGCGGCCAATGCGCCGAACACCGCCAAACTGCAGGCGACGATCCTGAGCCTTGCTGACACGGATGCGCGCAATGCCGTCAACGCGGCCTGTGACGGGCAGGACGCGAACCAGGTGGTCATCGAGCTTGTAAACAAGTGATCGGTTGTGCTCCGGGCGGATTGTCCGCCCGGAGCATTTGCCGGATGCGCCCGCGGCCTGCGCAAGCTGCGGCGCGCCAGGGAATGTGCGTGCAGACCCTGGTGCTGAACGGCGCGGTGGTCAGCCCCGGACCGGGCAGGTCGAGAAGCCGAATATCGAATAGAGCGGGCAGGTGCTGAACAGGCCGGTGACCAGCGGCACGATGCCGATGAGCTTGATCCAGTGGGCAAAGCCGGTGCCCTGATCGACGAAGAACCACGCGAGCAGGGCGAGCCCCACCACGATGCGGATGATGCGGTCGGCGCCGCCGACATTGGTCTTGAACATCTGATTCTCCTATGCGGGGACATCCCCCATGCGGACACCCTGCACCCAAAGGGGCCGCCGGTCTGTGATCAGGTCACATTCCGCCGCGCGCGATGCGGTCGAGCGCGGCGCTGTCGGTAAGGCGGACACCGCCGCGCTGCGTTTCGACCCAGCCGGCGCGGTGGAAGGCTTCGAGGCGGCGGGAGACGACTTCGCGCGCGGTGCCGATCCGGGCCGCAAGCTCGGCCTGGGTGGCGTGGACGACCCCGTCGCGGGCCAGGTCCAGCAGTGCTGCGGCGAGGCGATCCTCGACACGGGCGAAGGCCACCTGTTCCAGAAGCCGCGTGACGTCGGCCATGCGGCGGGCGAAGCTTTTCAGCACGAAGCTGCGAAAGGCCGGTTCGTCCTGCATGAGGCGGTCGAAAAGCCCGGCCGGGATCAGGACGGCGCGAAGGGGATGGGCGGCGACGGCTTCGCCGGTGTATGCCTCGCCGCCGATCAGGCCGAGCGTGGTCTGGATGCAGGATTGGCCGGGATCAACGGCGTAAAGCAGGATCTCGCGACCCGTGGCGCCGGTGAGGAAGACCTCGACCCGGCCGCTGACCACGACGAGGAAGCCTTGCGCGCTGTCGCCGGGGCGGAAGAGCACCGTGCCGGCGGGCAGGTCGCGGGGCGGGAGCGCCGCGAGCGCGCGGCTGGCGCGGTCGGAGAGATCGGTGAACTGATCGGTCCAGAGCATGGGACAGTGATGGCCCATGCGGGGCGAAACGCAAGTGTCTGTTGGGGGAGGCGGGGCCGGGCTGGCGGAAAGGGTTAACAAAATCTTGACGCTGCGCGCGGCAAGCCATTGTAATCGCTTCATTTTATGCTTGACCCCGCGACCGGTCCGGTGTATCCCTTCAGACATGCTGGAAGAGGTGGGCAAGCGGCCTGGGGGTGACCCCGGTGCCGCTTTTTCATTTCCGCTCGGTCGGGGGTGACACGGAAAGGCGGACGGCAGCGCATGACGATCAGGTTCGATACCGGAGACGACCCGCCAGTGGATCTGCTGGCGGCAACCGAGGGGCTGTACCGGGAGACGGCGGAAGAGCTGATCCGCGCGATGCAGGGCATCCGCGCGGGCAGCCTTGGCGAGGTGAAGGCCGCCACGCAGGCGGTGAAGGACCTTCGCGCCGCGCTTCACCTGGTGATGGAAGAGAGGAACCGAGTTGAAAAGAGCCGCAGAGAGATCGCGGGGGCTGTCGGAGCCGGCGCCCTCGACCTGGGAGCCGCGCGCGATGAGATCGGGCGCCGGCTGGCTCGCCTCCGCGACGCCGGATGAGGTCGAGGAGTTCCTTGGGGGGTTGAGCGACAACGCCCTGTTGTCGCTGCCCTGGATCTTCGAGTTCTGGGCGCTGCCGCATCAGCTGCCTCCCGACGGGGTGTGGTCCACCTGGGTCATCATGGGGGGGCGCGGTGCCGGCAAGACGCGGGCCGGGGCCGAGTGGGTGCGGGCGCAGGTGGAAGGCGCCACCCCCTCGGACCCCGGCAAGGCGCGGAAGGTGGCGCTGTTGGCCGAGACCATCGAGCAGGCGCGCGAGGTGATGGTGATGGGCGAGAGCGGGATTCTTGCCTGTTCGCCCCCCGACCGGCGGCCCGAATGGCAGGCCACGCGCAAGCGGCTGGTCTGGCCGAACGGGGCCGAGGCGCGGCTTTATTCGGCGCATGATCCCGAGGCGCTGCGGGGGCCGCAGTTCGATGCGGCCTGGGCGGATGAGCTGGCGAAATGGCCCAAGGCCGAGGACACCTGGGACCAGCTGCAGTTCGCGCTGCGGCTGGGGGAGAGCCCGCGGGCGGTGGTGACGACGACGCCGCGCAATGTGGGAGTGCTGAAGGCGATCTTGCGGAACCCGTCTTCGGTCGTGACCCATGCCCCGACCGAGGCGAACAAGGCGCATCTGGCGGCGAGCTTCCTGGAAGAGGTGAAGGCGCGCTATGGCGGGTCCACCATCGGCCGGCGCGAGCTGGACGGCGTGCTGACCGAGGAGGTCGAGGGCGCGCTGTGGACGGCCGGGACGCTGGACCGGGCACGGGTGGCCGAGGCGGGGCGGCTGTCGCGGGTTGTCGTCGCGGTGGACCCGCCGGTGAGCGGGACGGGATCGTCCGACGAATGTGGTATCGTGGTGGTTGGGGCGGTCACCGACGGCCCGCCGCAGGACTGGCGGGCGGTGGTTCTGGAGGATGCGAGCGTTCAGGGCGCGAGCCCCGAGGGCTGGGCGCGGGCGGCGCTGGCGGCGATGGACCGCCATGGCGCGGACCGGCTGGTGGCCGAGGTGAACCAGGGCGGCGATCTGGTGGCGAGCGTGATCCGGTCGCTGGATGCGACGGTGCCCTTGCGTTGTGTCCACGCGAGCCGGGGCAAGGTGGTGCGGGCCGAGCCGGTGGCGGCGCTGTACGAGCAGGGGCGCGTCGCGCATCTGCCGGGGCTGGGGCGGCTGGAGGACCAGATGCGGCAGATGGCGGTGACGGGATTTGCCGGGCGCGGCTCGCCCGACCGGGTGGATGCGCTGGTCTGGGCGCTGACCGAGCTGATCGTGGAGCCGGCGCAGCGGCTGCGGGGCGCGCCACGGGTGCGGACGCTGGGGTAGCTGGCGGGGCGTGGAAGCGGGGGGTTTCACCCCCCCCCGCGCCCCCCAAGAGGATTTCTCCAAAGAAGAAACGCATTTGAGTCAAATGCGGTGGATCGGGCGCCGGCTTGATTTGCCAGGCGGGCAAGGAGTGATGCGGGATGGTGTTCGATTTTCTGAGGCGTGGCGGTGGGGGTTCTGGTGGCACCGAGGCCCCGGCCTTCGCCGGGGCGAAAGAGGTGAAGGCCTCGGCCACCGGGCGGGTGGTGGCTTTTGCGACATCGGGCCGGGTGGCCTGGTCGCCTCGCGATACCTTGTCGCTGACGCGGGCGGGGTTCCAGGGCAACCCGGTCGGATTCCGCGCGGTTAAGATGGTGGCCGAAGCAGCGGCGGCCCTGCCGCTGGTGGTGCAGGATGCCGACCGGCGTTATGACCTGCATCCGCTTGGCGCGCTGATGTCGCGGCCCAATCCGGCGCAGGGGCGGGCGGAGCTGTTCGAGGCGATCTATGGCTTCCTGCTGCTGGCCGGCAATGCCTATGTCGAGGCCGTGCCGGGCGGGGCGGCGCTGCCGGGCGAGTTGCATGTGCTGCGGCCCGACCGGATGGCGCTGGTGCCGGGGCCGGATGGCTGGCCGGTGGCCTATGAGTATTCGGTGGGCGGACGGGCGCATCGCTTCGACATGACGGGCGAGGTGCAGCCGATCTGCCATCTGAAGAGCTTTCATCCGCAGGACGACCATTACGGCCTGTCGCCCCTGCAGGCGGCAGCGGTGGCGGTGGATGTGCACAACGCCGCATCCAGCTGGTCGAAGGCTTTGCTGGACAATGCGGCGCGGCCTTCGGGGGCGATCGTCTATCGCGGGCAGGACGGGCAGGGGTCCTTGAGCCCCGATCAGTATGACCGGCTGCTCAGCGAGATGGAAAGCCATCATCAGGGCGCGCGGAATGCGGGGCGGCCGATGCTGCTGGAAGGCGGGCTGGACTGGAAGCCCATGGGGTTTTCGCCCAGTGACATGGAGTTTCACGAGACGAAGCTCGCGGCGGCGCGCGAGATCGCGGTGGCATTTGGCGTGCCGCCGATGCTGCTGGGCATTCCGGGGGATGCCACCTACGCGAATTACCAGGAAGCCAACCGCGCCTTCTACCGGCTGACGGTGCTGCCGCTGGCGCAGAAGGTGCTGGCGGACCTGTCCTTCTGGCTGTCGGGCCAGACCGGCGAGGCGGTGGAGGTGAAGGTGGACCTGGATCAGGTGCCGGCGCTGGCGGTGGAGCGCGACCAGCTTTGGGCGCGGGTGGCGGGCGCGGCCTTCCTGACCGACGAGGAGAAGCGGGTACTTCTGGGCCTGCCGCGGCTGGCGGGGAGCGCATGAGCGGGTCCCGGTTCCTGTACGACAGTTTCGATGCGGCCTCGGCCCGGATCGACGCGCATGAGCGCGTGATGGAAGAACGCTGGACGGCGCTGGAGTTCCGCCTGGCGCAGATCGACGGGGCGCTGGAGCGGCTGGAAAAGCGCATCTGGCTGGGGGTTTACGGGGTGGCGGCCTTCCTGCTGGCGCAGGGGGCCGAGGCGATCATTCACGCGGCGACGAGGTGACAGATGGACTGGGCATATGGCGCCCCGGAGCGGAAGTACCACCGCCCCGAGGCGGGGCTGGTGGTGACGGAAGGCCGGGTGGTGGAGGGCTATGCCTCGCTGTTCGGGCGGAAGGACCAGGGCGGCGACGTGGTGCTGCCGGGGGCCTATGGTGCCTCGCTGAAGGCCCTGGGCGCGGCGGGGCGGCGGGTGAAGATGCTGTGGCAGCATGATCCGGCGGCGCCCATCGGCGTGTGGGACGAAGTGCGCGAGGATGAACGGGGCCTCTGGGTCAAGGGGCGCATCCTGACCGAGGTGGAACGGGGCCGCGAGGCGGCGGCCCTGCTGGCGGCGGGGGCCATCGACGGGCTGTCGATCGGCTATCGCACCATGAGGTCCGAGCGCGACGCCAAGGGGGTGCGTCAGTTGGCCGAGGTGGAGCTGTGGGAGGTGTCGTTGGTCACCTTCCCGATGCTGCCCGAGGCGCGGGTGCAGGCCAAGGGCGAGGGGACGGGACTGGGCTGGCAGCGGCTGGCCGAGGTGCTGGAGACGGCGCGGGCCGAGCTGGCGGCGCGCTGATTTGATCGGAAAGGCAGGTGGCGGATGACCGGGATCAAGTCTCGGACCGGGGAAGGTTTGTCCCCGGAGGAAGGCGCGGCTTTGGCCGCGATGGAAGGTTTCCTGAGGGAATTCAAAAGCTTTCAGGGCGATGTGCAACAGGCGTTCAAACAACAGGACGAACGGATGACGATGCTGGACCGCAAGACGATGACCCATGCCCGCCCCGCGCTTTCGATGGCGGCCGAGGTCGAGGTGCCGCACCGCAAGGCCTTTGCGGCCTATCTGCGGTCGGGCGATGACGACGGGTTGCGTGGCCTGGCACTGGAGGGCAAGGCCATGTCCACCGCCGTGGCGGCGGATGGCGGCTATTTGATCGACCCGCAGACCGCGGATACGATCCGCTCGATGCTGGTTTCGACGTCGTCGATCCGGTCGATTGCCTCGGTGGCGCATGTCGACTCGTCAAGCTTCGATGTGCTGATCGACCGCAGCGAGGTGGGCTCGGGCTGGATCACCGAGGCGTCCTCGGTGACGGAAAGCGCCACGCCGACCATCGAGCGCATCTCGATCAAGCTGCACGAGTTGTCGGCGATGCCGAAGGCGAGCCAGCGTCTGCTGGATGACAGCGCCTTTGACGTGGAGGGCTGGCTGGCTGGCAAGATCGCCACGGCCTTCGTCAGCGGCGACGGCGTGGACAAGCCCAAGGGCTTTCTTCTGCCCGCGAAGGTCGCCAATGCGAGCTGGACCTGGGGCAGCCTTGGCTATGTCGCCTCGGGCGCGGCGTCGGACTTCCCCACGACCAACGCGGCGGATTGCATCGTCAACCTGGTCTATGCGCTGGCGGCGGATTACCGGGCCAATGCGACCTTCGTGATGAATTCCAAGACCGCCGGCGCGGTGCGGAAGATGAAGGACGCCGACGGGCGCTTCATGTGGTCGGATGGCCTCGCGGCGGCGGAGCCGGCGCGGCTGATGGGCTATCCGGTGCTGATCTGCGAGGACATGCCCGACATCGCGGCCAACGCCTATGCCATCGCCTTCGGCGACTTCAAGTCGGGCTATACCATCGCCGAACGCCCGGATCTGCGCGTGCTGCGCGACCCGTTCTCGGCCAAGCCGCATGTGCTGTTCTACGCGACCAAGCGCGTCGGCGGCGATGTCACCGACTATGCGGCGATCAAGCTTCTGAAGTTCGCCCTGTCCTGACGGGCGTTCCTGACGCCGCGGCGGGCATGGCCTGTCGCGGCGGTGGGCGCGCGCCGGGAAACCGTGCTGTCCAGCCCCCTCTGACCGAGCGGTGCGGGGCGCGCGTCCACGGCCTGCGGAATGGGGCGGAAGGAGTTTGGCGATGATGCTGGTGGAAGTAAGCCAGGTGCCGGTTGCGGCGCTGCCGGTGGCGGCGCTGCGGGAGCACCTGCGGCTGGGGTCGGGCTTTGCCGGGGCCGATCTGCAGGACGGGCTCTTGGAGGGGCATCTTCGGGCCGCCATGGCGGCGATCGAGGGGCGGATCGGCAAGGCGCTGATCGCGCGGGCCTTCCGGCTGGAGCTGGAGGACTGGCGGGGGGCCGAACAGCCCTTGCCGCTGGCGCCGGTGGTGTCGGTCGCATCGGTCACGCTGGTGGATGCGGCGGGGGGCGAGACCACGGTGGATGCCGCGCGGTGGCGGCTGGTGCGGGACACGCACCGGCCGAAACTGGCGGGCAAGGGCGGTGCCTTGCCGATGGTGCCGGTGGAGGGCCGCGTCGAGGTGGTGTTCGAAGCAGGCTTCGGGGCGGGCTGGACGGAGCTGCCGCCTGATCTGGCGCAGGCGGTGCTGCTGCTGGCGGCCGAGTTCTACGAGCGGCGGCACGAAGTGGGCGATCCGGCTGCGGCGCTGCCGGGGACAGTGCAGGCGCTTATCGCGCGTTGGCGCACTGTCCGCGTGCTGGGCGGAGGCGCGGGATGAGCAGCATCCGGTTGGGGCGCCGTCTGGTGCTGGAAGAGGCGCAGTCGTCGGGTGATGGCGCGGGGGGGCTGGCGGAAAGCTGGGTCTCCCTGGGGGTGCTGTGGGCCGAGGTGACGCCCGGCGCGGGGCGGGAGGCGGCGGGCGAGGAGGTCTGGGCGGCGCAGGTGCCGCTGCGGATCACCGTTCGGGCGGCGGCAGTGGGCGATGCCCGCCGCCCGAAGCCCGGCCAGCGGTTCCGCGAAGGGACGCGGCTGTTCCGCATCCTGGCTGTGAGCGAGCGCGATGCGGGCGGGCGCTACCTGGCTTGCATGGCGCGCGAGGAGGTCCCGGCATGAGCTATGGCGCGGCGGCGGCGGTGCAGACTGCCCTTTACGATTTGCTCACGGCGGTTCCGGCCCTGGCCGGTGTGCCGGTGATGGATGCGGTGCCAAAGGGCGGCGGCACGGGGACCTTCGTGCTGATCGGGCCCGAAGAGGTGCTGGACCGGTCGGACGCATCGGGGGGCGGGGCAGAGCATCGGGTGCAGGTGAGCGTGATCACCGATGCCGCGGGCTTTGCTGCGGCGAAGGCGGCCGCTGTCGCGGTGTCGGACGCCGTGACGAACAGTCGGCCGGCGATGGCGCGGGGCCGGGTGGTTGAGACGGGCTTCGTGAAGGCGGTGGCGCGGCGCATCGACGACGGGCGTCGGCGCCGCATCGACCTGACCTTCCGGCTGCGGGTCGAAATCTGAAATTCGGGCAAGGAGACGGGCATGGGTGTGCAGAGCGGCAGGGATCTTCTGGTGAAGGTGGACCTGACGGGCGACGGGTCGTTCGAGACGGTGGCGGGGCTTCGCGCGACGCGCGTCAGCTTCAACGCCGAGACGGTGGATGTGACGAGCCTGGAAAGCGCCGGTGGCTGGCGCGAGCTGCTGGCCGGGGCGGGCGTCAAGTCGGCCTCGATCTCGGGTTCCGGGGTGTTCCGCGATGCGTCGACGGACGAGCGGGCGCGACAGATCTTCTTTGACGGCGAGGTGCCGCAGTTCCAGGTGGTGATCCCGGATTTCGGGGTGGTGCAGGGGCCGTTCCAGATTACCGGCATCGAATATGCCGGCAGCTACAACGGCGAGGCGACCTACGAGTTGACGCTCGCCTCTGCCGGCGTTCTGACCTTCACGGCGCTCTGATGGCGAACCCTTACGCGGGCGAGGTCGAAGTGCTGCTGGATGGCGTGCCGCATGTGGCCAAGCTGACGCTGGGCGCGCTGGCCGAGCTGGAGGCGCAGCTGCAGGTCGGCGGGCTGGTCGATCTTGTGGAACGCTTCGAGGCGGGGCGGTTCTCCAGCCGCGACGTGCTGGCGTTGGTGGTCGCCGGTCTGCGCGGCGGCGGCTGGCGGGGAACGGCTGCCGACCTTCTGGCTGTGGAGATCGGCGGCGGGCCGGTCGAGGCGGCGCGGGTGGCGGCGACATTGCTGGCGCGCGCCTTCGGCGCGGCTGGAACATGAGCAGGGACGAGGCGCCGCGCCGGCTGGACTGGCCGGGCCTGATGCGGGCGGGGCTTCGGGTGCTGCGGCTGGAGCCAGAGCGGTTCTGGCGCCTGACGCCCGTGGAACTGCGGATGATGCTTGGGATCGAGGCCGGATCGGCCCCCCTGACACGCGCGCGGCTGGCCGAGCTGGCCGCGGCCTTTCCTGACCTGGCAAGGGACGAGACGGATGGACACGGGGAAACTGGAAGAGGAACTGGCGGCGCTGGATTCGTCGCTGGACCAGTCGGTCGCGATGGTTGGGGCCTTTGAGGGCGCACTGGTCCGGATGCGGGATTCGATGGCGACGACCGGTCGGGAGACGGGCTCGATGACTTCGGGCTTCAGTTCGGGTTTGAAGCGGGCGGTGGACGGGCTGGTGATGGACGGCATGAAGCTGTCCGACGCGCTGTCGCTTCTGGGCCGTTCGATGCTGGACGCGGCCTACGCTGCGGCGCTGAAGCCGCTGAACCAAGGCATCGCAAACGCTCTGAGTTCCGGCATCTCGAACATCGTGAGTAACCTGCTGCCATTCGCCGATGGCGCCCCTTTTGCTCAGGGTCGCGTGATGCCCTTCGCGCAAGGTGGCGTGGTGACGAGCCCGACGAGCTTTCCGATGCGGGGCGGGACGGGTCTGATGGGAGAGGCGGGACCGGAAGCGATCATGCCGCTGGCGCGCGGGCCGGATGGCCGGCTGGGCGTGCGCTCGGCCGGGGGTGGGAGGCCGGTCAATGTGGTGATGAACATCCAGACCCCCGACGTGGCCGGGTTCGAGCGCAGCCGCGCGCAGATCGCGGCACGGGCGGCCCGCGCGATGGCGCAGGGCCAGCGTATCCGCTGAGGAGTGACCATGGGCTTTCATGAGGTGCGGTTTCCGGCCAACCTGAGCTTCGGCTCTCAGGGCGGGCCCGAGCGGCGGACGGACATCGTGACGCTGTCCAGCGGACACGAGGAGCGCAACACGCCCTGGGCGCATTCGCGCCGGCGCTATGATGCAGGGGTTGGCCTGCGGTCGCTGGAAGACCTGGAGGCTTTGATTGCCTTCTTTGAGGCGCGGCAGGGCCAGCTTTACGGGTTTCGCTGGAAGGACTGGTCCGACTTCAAGTCCTGCCCGGCGACACGAGCGGTATCGGCCGAGGATCAGTTTCTGGGGCTTGGCGATGCCGCAAGAGTCAGCTTCGCGCTGATGAAGAGCTATGCGTCGGGCGAGCAGGCCTATGTCCGGCCGCTGACAAAGCCGGTGGCTGGAACGGTTCGGGTTGCGGTTGCAGGACTGCCCCTGATCGAGGGCACGGATTTCACGGTCGACACGACAACGGGCGTCGTCAACTTCGTCGAGGCGCCTGCCCGAAGCGCCCGGGTGACGGCGGGATTCGAGTTCGATGTGCCGGTTCGGTTCGACACGGACCGCATCCAGGTGTCCCTGGCTTCGTTCCAGGCCGGCGACGTGCCGAGTGTTCCAGTCTTGGAGATTCGGCAATGACCGGGTCGAAGGAAGCGCTTCTCGCACATCTGGCAACCGGAACAACCACCGTCTGCCGCGCCTGGTCGGTGCGGCGGCCGGATGGTGTCGTGCTTGGCTTTACCGACCATGACCAGGACCTGGAGTTCGAGGGAATTCGCTTTGCGGCAGGGTCGGGCTTGACTGCGCGGGTCCTGGAACAGGTTACCGGCATGGCGCCCGACAACACCGAGGCACTTGGTGTCCTTTCAAGCGATGCTGTCACCGAGCAGGACATCCTGGCGGGCCGCTATGACGGAGCGGAGGTGCGGGTGTGGCTGGTCAACTGGGCCCGCCCGGACGAACGGATGGTCGAGTTCGCCGGCCGGACGGGTGACATTGTCCGGTCGGGCAGCAGTTTCCGGGTGGAGCTCCGGGGTTTGACCGATGTCCTGAACCGGACGGCCGGGCGGGTGTTTCAGGCGGGTTGCGATGCCAGCCTGGGAGATCATCGCTGCCGGTTTGATCTGGACATCCCCGGCTACCGGACGGAGGCGGAGATCCTGTGGATCGCGGACGGGTTCCGTTTCGGCTTCGCCCACCTGGAGGGATTTGCCGATCGCTGGTTCGCTCGCGGCGAGATGCGCGTCCTTAACGGCGTGGGCGTGGGGCAGGTGGCATTGGTCCGTCTGGACAGGAGCCTTTCGGACGGCCGCGAGATTTCGGTCTGGACACCCTTCGGCTTGATGCCGGAACCAGGTGACAGGGTGCAACTGACCACCGGATGCGACAAGAGGGCGGCAACCTGCCGCGACCGGTTCAACAACTACCTGAACTTCAGGGGGTTCCCGAACATTCCGGGTGAGGATTGGCTGACATCCTATCCCACATCAGGAAGCGCGCAAACGGGGGGCAAGCTTCGATGACGGCGCTGCCCGATGAGATCGTTCTGGCGGCGAGGGCCTGGATCGGGACG
>Ga0209368_1001250_pt1 | contig 11847 bp, 8 predicted proteins | sample EBPBio242008_DNA_FD_185862 | JGI IMG/M metagenome (GOLD analysis project Ga0209368, IMG submission 185862) | Wastewater treatment Type I Accumulibacter community from EBPR Bioreactor in Madison, WI, USA - Reactor 1_4/24/2008_ DNA (SPAdes)... | ecosystem: Engineered > Bioreactor > EBPR >...
GCGCTCCATGGCCTGCCCGTCGGCGGCGTGGTTCTCGCCAACGCCACCCAGCAGGTTGCCTTCACGGCCGGCAGCGCGGCCGACACCGATGCCACCATGCGCGCGATCATCTCCGGCGGCACCTTCACCGACGACGCGGGGCTCGCGCTGTGGGCGATGGACGCCGCCGCCGCTCAGCGGGGATCCCTGACCGGCACCACCGAGAGCGCCCGCCGGCTCGGCGCCGCCCTCCGGACCGCGCTACAGGCCGGCCAGGACCCGGTGGCCGCGGTCGCGGCGTCGCTGCAGGGTCGGGTGCTGATCAAAGGCACGGTCGCCGACGAGCAGCAGCAGATGGGCGAAGGCACCGACACCGGGCTGCTGGTGATCAAGGACGAGGCAGGACGCGAGGTCAGCGTGGTCAGTCAGAACGAGAACCTGGTCGCCTGGTCCGCGGACTCCACCCGACCGGCGGCGCTGGCCCCCGACCTGATCGTGACCATGACCGTCGACGGGCAGCCTTTCTCCAACGCCGACCTGCAGTTGGCCGACGGCAAGCAGGTCGCGGTGATCGTCGCCCCGACCGCTGCGGCGATGCGCGAGCCCGCGATGATCGCAGCCTTCCTGCCGGTGATCCGCTCCGCCGGCTACTACGGAGCCTGGTTCGGAGTGTGATCGTCATCCGGACCGGCGCGGGATGACTACGATCGCAGCCATGTCCTTCATCGCCGCCGACAACCGTTATGACGTCCAGCCCTACCGCCGGTGCGGGCGGAGCGGGCTCCTGCTGCCCGCCGTCTCGCTCGGCTTCTGGCACAACTTCGGGGATGACAAGCCGATCGAGACTCAGCGCGCAATCATGCGACGGGCGTTCGACCTCGGTGTCACCCATTTCGACCTGGCCAACAACTACGGGCCGCCGTACGGCGCTGCCGAGACCAACGTCGGGCACATCCTGGCTCAGGACTTCCGCGCCTACCGCGATGAGCTGGTGATCTCCAGCAAGGCGGGCTGGGACATGTGGCCGGGCCCGTACGGGAACCTCGGCTCGAGGAAATATCTGACGGCCAGTCTCGATCAGTCGCTGCAGCGTCTCGGGCTGGACTACGTCGACATCTTCTATCACCACCGGCCGGACCCGGATACGCCGCTGGAGGAGACGATGGGGGCGCTGGACTCGATCGTGCGGGCCGGCAAGGCGCTCTATGTCGGGGTGTCCTCCTATTCGGGTGAGCGCACCGCGCGGGCCGCGGCCATTCTGCGTGAGCTCGGTACGCCGATGCTGATCCATCAGCCGTCCTACTCGATGTTCAACCGCTGGATCGAGACCGATCTGCTTGATGTGCTGGATCGCGAGGGCGTCGGCTGCATTGCCTTCACTGCGCTGGCGCAGGGACTGCTGACGAATCGCTATCTCGATGGCATCCCGGCGGACTCCCGTGCTGCCGCGGGCAAATCGCTGTCCACCTCGATGATCAACGAGGAGAATCTGGCCCGGATCCGGGCACTGAACGAGATCGCCCAGGGTCGCGGCCAGTCACTCGCTCAGCTGGCGCTGGCCTGGGTGCTGCGGGATCGGCGGATGACCTCGACCCTGATCGGCGCCTCCAGCGTCAAGCAGTTGGAGGACAACGTCGCGACCGTGCAGAACCTCGACTTCAGCGACGATGAGCTGGCTGCCATCGACCAACACGCCGTCGAGTCCGGCGTTGACCTGTGGGCGGCAGCCCGGAAAGCTCCGAGCGACTGAGCTCACAAGGGCCCAGAGCGCGGGCCGGGCAAGCCGAGAGACGGTTCACACGGGGCGGATATTTAAGCGGAATTTGTTCTGCTACCGTCCGAGAAGATGGGCTCGTCACCCCCGGCGGCCCGGTCATCGAAAGTAGGGCGTCGTGAAACTCTCCCTGGACAAGTGGGACCTCGATCATCTGCAGACTCACCTGCAGGCTGCGGCCGAGTTGGAAGCCTGGACCATCCCGTTCTATCTCTCGGCGATGACCTCCATCGTCAACACTGACTCGGAGGCGTACGCGTTGATCCGGTCGGTGGTGAACCAGGAGATGCTGCATCTCCAGCTGGTCAGCAACATCGCGAACTCATACGGCTACAGTCCGCGCATCGGCCCGGAGGTCTTTGTCTACGAGGGCACCACGGTCCCGCACCTGGACTTCACCTTGGATCCGTCTGGTCCGACCGGACAGTTTGCTCCGTATAGTGCTGAGATCGGCCCGCTCGATGAGTTGCGGATCAATGCGATGTGCCTGATCGAGTACCCCGAGTGGGACACCGGCGGCCGTCCGGACTTCCACGACACGGTCAGCGAGTACGGCAGTATCGGCGAGTTCTACGACGCGCTCGAGTACGGCGCGGCGCTGTTCGTCGAGCACATCAAGGGCGGTGTCAACCAGGTCAACTGGTTCGACGATGCCTATGACGGGCTGACCTTGACGGTGAGCAAGAACGGCGTCCACGGCCTGGCAGAAGTCGCCCTGCTGCTCGACATCGTTCGAGACCAGGGGGAGGCTGCCAAGGAGGTCGATGCGATCAAGAAGGAGTTCCAAAGCTCCAAGGACGACCCGGAACCCGCCGCGAGTCACTACGAGAAGTTCATGAAGATCCGCGCCGAGGGACCTCCGGCCACCTACGAGGTCAAGGACCCGGCCCTCTACAGCCCCGACGACCTCGCCTTGCAGAACAGCGTGGTCGAGAAGTTCGCCCATCTCACCGATGCGCTCACCGTCTTCCTCTCGGGCGGCGATGACAAGGAGTTCGGCAAGGTCATGGCGCCGTTGGCCGACGACCTTCAGGCGTGTTGGAAGCAGGGTGTCGCACCGCGGTTCAACCGGCCTCCAGACCCGCGATAAGGCCGGGCCGGTTGGTCGGGTCGTCGCACTCAGGGCGAGTGACAGCTGCTAGTCGGCGACCGCGTCGAGTCCCAGACTCTCGAAGCGGTTCAGCTGCTCCACCTCGGCCGCCGTCAGGGTGATCCCCTCGGCAAGGCTCCGCTCGCGGGCGAGATAGCGACGTTGGCCGGGCAGCCGAGCACCTTGGCCCAGGATCGCGTCGAACAAGACCTCGGCGCGCTGTGCCGGGTCGCCCGGTCGGCCGGCGGCGAAGCGGGCCGGGTCGAACGCCAGGATCAGCTCACCATGCGAGGGGATCCGGGCGTCGGTGCCCATGTTGGCCAGCGACTCCGGGCTGGTCAGGTCGCCGATCATGATCCCGCCCAGCAGCTCGATCATGATCGAGATGGCCGATCCCTTGTGGCCGCCGAACGGCAGCAGTGCGCCGGCCAGTGCCGCTTCCGGGTCCGTGGTGGGCCGGCCTTCTGCGTCGATCGCCCAGCCGTCCGGCAGCGGCGTACCGGCTCGCAGATGCAGTTCGACCTCGCCACGGGCCGCCATGCTGGTCGCGAAGTCGAAGACATAGGGCGGACGACCTGGACGCGGCCAGCCGAACGCGATCGGGTTCGTGCCGAGCAGCGCCTCACGCCCGCCGGACGGAGCGACCGCCGTATAGCTCGGACACAGCGCCAACGCGGCCAGACCGAGCTCGGTGAGCGCCTCGACGTCATACCAGAGCGCAGAGAAGTGGGCGGTGTCGTGGATCACCAGAGCAGCGAGACCCAGCTGTCGAGCTCGCTCAGCCAGCACTGGTACGCCGACCTCCAGCGCCGCACCGGAGAAGCCGTCGTGTGCCGCAACCCGGACCACGGCAGAGCCATCGTCCTGCAGTTCGGGCACGGCGGTGGCATTGACCTTCCCCGCCCGGATCGTCCGCAGACAGCCCTCGATTCGATAGATCCCGTGCGACGCGGCTCCATCACGTTCACCGGCGGCGATCATCCGCGCAATCGGGCCCGCCTGTTCGGCAGAGAGACCTGCGTTGCGGAAGATCGCTTCGACGCGCTCGTAGAGCTCTGTGAAAGTCACCGTGGCCTGTTCGCCGGCTGTTGCGTCGCCGGTCGATCGAGATGTCACGTCGGCGGTCGTTCATCAGTCACGGCTAGATCCTGTCCAGCTCGGGTGCACGGGCACCTGAGCGTACTCAGGGTTCGGTGGGTTCTCCGGCGGTGACGAGTATCTGGTCGAATCCGACATCGAGGTGGCACTCGAACCGCCGCGAGGGTCCGGCTGTCAGCTGGGTCCGCTGCGCTGGAGCCGCACGGTGAACCCGAACACGCTGCCGGTGCCTGGTTCACTTTCGACTGTGAGGTCACCGCCCATGGCTCCGACGAGCTGTCGGGAGATGGCCAGCCCCAGGCCGGTGCCGCCGAAGCGTCTGGTGGGCGAGGCATCGACCTGGGAGAACGGCTCGAAGATCCGGTGCTGGTCCGAGCGGGCGATACCGATGCCGGTGTCGCGGACTTGGAACCTGATGTCGGCGGCTGCTGCCGAACTAGCCACGACCTGCGCCGATATCTCGACTTCACCGTCGTCGGTGAACTTGATCGCGTTCGACACGAGATTCAGCAGCACCTGACGTAGCCGTGCCGGATCGCCGTGCAGAGATGTCGTCAGCCCGTCGCACAGCCGCGCATTCAGCTCGAGCCGCTTGGTCATGGCCTGTCTGGTCAGGAGGCCGGTCACTTCCTCGAGCAGCTGGTTGACATCGAAGTCGACGACCTCGAGCCGAATGTGCCCAGCTTCGATCTTGGAGAAGTCCAAGATGTCGTTGATGATCGTCAGCAGGCCTGCGCCGGCGGTCTGCACTCCGGCGACATAGCGCAGTTGCTGCTCATCAAGCTCGGTTGAGAGCAGCAGCTCCGCCAAGCCGATGACTCCATTCATCGGAGTCCGCATCTCATGGCTCATGGTGGCCAGGAAATCGGACTTGGTTTGCAGCGCCTCCGAGAGCTGCTCTTCTCGGCTTTGTAGCGCGTCGCTGAGCAGCCGGCGCTCGGTGATATCGCTGACGAACGCAATCAGGCCAAGGTGGGTGCCGTCATCGCCAAGCCAGGGACTGTGGCTGATCACGGTCCAGACGTGTCCGCCGTCGCGTCGTAGCAGAAGACACTCAGCGCTCTCGGTCGTGCCACCCGCGAGCCGCTGCCGGGCCAGGAAGTCCGCTCCTTGGCCGCGGCCGACGTCGTCCAGCACATCCAGCACCGTGATCGAGCCCATCTCGGCGACGGTATAGCCAAGCAGGCTGGCCATCCGTTCGTTGACATAGACCGTGCTTCCGTCCAAGTCCCACACCCAGATTCCCTCATTGCCCGACTCGACGATCTGGCGATACATGGCAGCGTCCTGCGCCGCCGCCATCGGACGGGACGAGTCGACGTTCGACGAGTCGACGTTCAATGGGGTGGGCTCCCGACACTCAGGTCTGGCGTCGGAAGGTGAGTGAGCAACTCGGGCAACAGCACGAGGTCCCTCCTCTCCGGCGAATTGTTACGGGGACAGGATAGAACCTTGGTGCTGCCCGAGCCGCACTCCAGCGGCGACACGGTCGGTCAACAGTCGTGCTCGTCCTTGCTTCCATCTCGGTGTCTGGGTTTCGCGGTTGGCGAACTCATCGCTTCCCCATACACTCATCGGGCGTCGTGTCGCCGATCCGTCGTACGGGTTGTCGGCGGTGCCGGGGCGTAGCGTAGTGGCTAGCGCGCCTGCTTTGGGAGCAGGAGACCGCAGGTTCGAGTCCTGTCGCCCCGACGGTTGTCTTGCTGACCACCCGATTCCGTGCGAGTCCGGTACGGTTCTGGTTCGGCAGTACGCCACGCGGGTGTAGCTCAATGGTAGAGCCCCAGCCTTCCAAGCTGGTCATGCGAGTTCGATTCTCGTCACCCGCTCCACTCCTGACCGTCCGGCTGACGGGCTCTTGCGATTTGGACCGGTTTCGGGCCGACCGTAGGATTGCCGGGGCTCACGTGCGAGCCCGCTTCCGAGCGTGCCCGGTTCGATCCAGAACCGAGCCTGCCTTCGATCCCAATCAGGAGTTTCTAGCGTGCCCAGCAGTGTCGACCGGCTGAGCCCCACCCGGGTCAAGCTCACCGTCGAGGTGTCGTTCGACGACCTCAAGCCCAGCATGGACAAGGCCTACCGCGAGATCGCCAAGTCGGTGAACATCCCCGGTTTCCGCAAGGGCAAGGTCCCGCCGTTGGTGATCGACCAGCGCTTCGGCCGGTTCACGATCATCCAGGAGGCGTTCAACGATGCGCTGCCGAAGTTCTACAGCGATGCCATCGACGAGAACTCCCTGAACCCGCTGGCCCAGCCTGAGGTCGAGGTGACCAAGCTGGAGGACGGCGAGCTGATCGAGTTCACCGCCGAGGTCGACGTACGCCCCGACTTCGACCTGCCTGACTTCGCCACCTTGTCGGCCACCGTCGACGCCATCGAGGTGACCGACGAGCAGATCGATGCCCAGCTCAATGGGCTGCGGCAGCGTTTCGGCTCCAAGACCGTCGTCGAGCGGCCGGCTGCCAGCGGCGACCTCGTTACCATCGACCTTGCGGCCAGCAAGGACGGCGAGGAACTGCCCGACGCCACCGCGGAGGGTATGGAGTACGAGATCGGCAGCACCGGCATGCTCGACGGCCTGGACGAGGCTGTCACCGGGCTCTCCGTCGGCGAGTCCGCGGACTTCGTCTCGACCTTGGTCGGCGGTCCACAAAAGGGCGAGCAGGCTGACATCCACGTGACCGTCACCCAGGTCCAGGAGCAGGAGCTGCCCGAGCTGGACGACGAGTTCGCGCAGATGGCCTCCGAGTTCGACACCCTGGACGAGCTGCGTGCCAGCCTGGTCGAGCGGCTGACCAATGCCGGCCGACTGGATCAGGCCGCCAAGGCTCGCGATGCGGTGCTGGAGGGCCTCATCGAGCAGCTGGACATCGCACTGCCGGAGAACGTGGTCGCCACCGAGGTCGAGGCCCGCAAGACCTCGATCCAGTCTCAGCTCGACGGTGCCGGCATCGACCTCGACGACTATCTCGCCGAGACCGGGGAAGCCGAGGACGCCGACAGCTTCTGGGCCGATGTGGAGAAGCGCTCCGCAGACGCCATGAAGGCCCAGCTGGTGCTGGACAAGACCGCCGAAGAGGCTGGGGTCACGGTCGAGCAGAACGATCTGACGCAGCACATCTTCCGCAAGGCGCAGGAGGAGGGCACCGCGCCGCAGCAGATCCTCGCTCACATCCAGGAGCACCCGCACCACATCGACGAGTACATGCTGGAGATCCGGCGGGGCAAGGCGCTGGCCACGATTGTGGAGGCTGCCACCGTGACCGACAGCAATGGAGATGTCGTCGAGATCGTTCGGATCCAGCCGGACGGCAGCCTGGCCGATCCCGCCGCAGCGGACGCCGATGCCGACGAGGCGGCAGAGTAAGAGCCGAAAGAAGCACACCTCGATCGAACAGGGTCGAGCTACGCGTACGGACGATCTGTCCGTACGCGTAGTTTTTTTGCCGCACCTGCGGTCTCTTTGGGAGATCTTGAGCTTATCTAGATGAACTCTCAAGCGTTGCGCGAGGTTCATTCGCCAATATGGGAACGCGCTGAGATACCTCAGTTCGCTGAGCCCGAATGGGGAGAGGCTCTTCGTACTCGTCGCAGCGCAGGCTCGACGAGACGTAGTTCGGGGGAACGCAATCTCGGGGACAACTGAGCCACTGACCCGATGGTCAGGTGTCAGGCTGCGGCCTGATCCCTGGCCATCGTTCAGTTTCTGGCCTCGAATCTGGAGCCGCTCGTGGAGGATCATGCGCCGGCAACGGCACCCGAGTGCGCCGACAGCGAACACGACCGGAAAACGCTCGGCACGCCGAGTCCGCCGGGGTAGGTTCATCGGCGTGAACGCACACCATCCGAACGGGTCGCTGCCGGGTCTGAGCCCGCGGGCCGCCGGACGAGCAGGCGGCGTCGGTCTCGACGACAACGTCTACCAGTCGCTGCTGCAGAACCGGATCATCTTCTTGGGCTCCGAGGTCCGCGATGAGAACGCCAACGCCATCTGCGCCCAGATGCTGCTGTTGAATGCGGAGGATCCGGACAAGGACATCTACCTCTACATCAACTCACCCGGCGGCTCGGTCGACTCCGGCATGGCGATCTACGACACCATGAACTGGATCTCCAACGACGTCGCCACGGTGGCCATGGGGCTGGCCGCGTCGATGGGGCAGTTCCTGCTCTGTGCCGGCACCAAGGGCAAGCGGTACGCGCTGCCGAACAGCCGGATCATGATGCACCAGCCGTCGGGCGGCCTGGGTGGCACCGCCAGCGACATCCGGATCCAGGCCGAGCAATCGCTGCACATCAAGGCAACGATGCAGAAGCTGATCGCCGAGCACACCGGTCAGACGCTGGAGCAGATCGAGTCCGACTCCGACCGCGACCGGTGGTTCACCGCCGAACAGGCGCTGGCCTACGGACTCATCGACCACGTGTTCACTGCGGCGGCACAGATCCGTTCCGACGAAGCGCCGAACCAATGAGGGAGCCGAGCATGATGACCACCGACCGGCCGGGGTTCACGCCGCACCTGGAGGATCGTCGCTTCGCTCCGACGATGGACTACTACATCCCGCAGTGGGAGGAGCGCACCTCGTACGGGATGCGCCGCATCGACCCGTACACGAAGCTCTTCGAGGACCGGATCATCTTCCTCGGCACCCCGATCAGCGACGAGATCGCCAACGCGGTGATGGCTCAGCTGCTGTGCCTGCAGCAGATGGACTCCGAGCGCGACATCGAGATCTACATCAACTCCCCGGGTGGCTCGTTCACCGCGCTGACCGCGATCTACGACACGATGCGCTACATCAAACCCGACGTACGGACGGTGTGTCTCGGGCAGGCCGCCTCCGCCGCCGCAGTGATCCTGGCGGCCGGCACCAAGGGCAAGCGACTCGCCCTGCCGAACAGCCGGATCCTGATCCACCAGCCGGCCACCGAAGGCGGCTATGGACAGTCTTCCGACATCGAGATCCAGGCGAGGGAGATCCTGCGGATCCGGTCGCTGATGGAGGAGATGCTGTCCGGCGACACCGGCAAGTCCGTCGAGGAGGTCAGCCGCGACATCGAGCGCGACAAGTACCTCACGGCCGAACAGGCCAAGGAGTACGGGATCATCGACGGCATCCTGACCTCGTTGAAGGCCGTCCCCGTCTGACCCACCGCCCGGCTTCGGTGTCGCATCGAAGCCGGGCACCGGCACACCACGGACCGGGTCCTCCCCACCGGGGACGCTGGCCGTTATCGTGAGAGTTCGAGCGCTGAGGCCCGGACCGGAGAAGAGGAGGTGGGGCGTGGCCCGCATCGGAGAGAGCGGCGACCTGCTCAAATGCTCGTTCTGCGGAAAGAGCCAGAAGCAGGTCAAGAAGCTCATTGCCGGACCTGGTGTCTACATCTGCGACGAGTGCATCGATCTCTGCAACGAGATCATCGAGGAGGAGTTCTCCGAAGGCTCGGAGGTGGGTCTGCTGGAGGATCTGCCCAAGCCGCAGCAGATCCGGCAGTTCCTCGACAGCTACGTCATCGGCCAGACCGGCGCGAAGAAGGCGCTCGCCGTCGCGGTCTACAACCACTACAAGCGGGTGCAGGCGCAATCGACCACCCCGTCTCGACGCTCCGAGGATGACGGCGTCGAACTCAGCAAGTCCAACATCCTGCTGATCGGTCCGACCGGCTGCGGCAAGACCTATCTGGCGCAGACGCTGGCCAAGATGCTCAACGTCCCGTTCGCCATCGCCGATGCGACGGCGCTGACCGAGGCCGGCTATGTCGGCGAGGACGTCGAGAACATCCTGCTGAAGCTGATCCAAGCGGCCGACTTCGACGTGAAGAAGGCCGAGACCGGCATCATCTACATCGACGAAGTCGACAAGATCGCCCGCAAGAGCGAGAACCCCTCGATCACCCGGGATGTGTCGGGCGAGGGTGTCCAACAGGCGCTGCTCAAGATCCTCGAGGGTACGTCGGCGTCCGTGCCGCCCCAGGGCGGCCGCAAGCACCCGCACCAGGACTTCATCCAGATCGACACCACCAACGTGCTGTTCATCGTCGGCGGTGCATTCGCCGGGCTGGACCACATCATCGCGTCCCGGGTGGGCAAGCGGCCACTGGGATTCAACAACGACATCGAGAGCCGCAAGGCGGCGTCCGAGGACCCGTTCCATGACGTACGGCCCGAGGACCTGGTCAAATTCGGGCTCATCCCGGAGTTCATCGGTCGGCTGCCGATGATCGCCTCGGTCAGCCCGCTGGACCGCGCTGCCCTGATCCGGATTCTGATCGAGCCGCGCAACGCGCTGATCAAGCAGTTCAAGAAGCTGTTCGACCTCGATGGGGTCGACCTGGAGTTCACCCCCGATGCCATCGAGGCGATCGCCGACCTGGCGCTGCTGCGGGGGACCGGCGCACGCGGGCTGCGGGCGATCCTCGAAGAGGTGCTGCTCAACATCATGTACGACGTGCCGAGCCGCGACGACGTGGCCCAGGTGATCATCACCGCCGAGGTGGTCAAGGACTCGGTGCTGCCCACCCTGGTGCCGCGTGACAAGTTCGCGAAGCGGGAACGGCGCGAGCGGTCCGCCTGATCGCCAGACGCGAGCGGACTCATAGTCGCGTGCCCGGCAGCTCCGGACTGTTGCTGCGGCTTCGTACCCGCAGTCAGACCGTCACCGGTCGCATCTCGGCCGCACTCTCCCGGATTGCCGAGAACACCGTGCAATCCGCGGCCATTCTGGTCGCGGCGACCCTGCTCGCGGTCGTCTGGGTCAATTCGCCGTTCGGCGACACCTACGACGAGTTCTGGCATCTGAAGGCCGGCTTCGTCCTCGGCCCGTACGAGCTGATCCTCGACCTGAAGCATTGGGTCAACGACGGGTTGATGGCGCTGTTCTTCTTCACCATCGGCTTGGAGGTCAAGCGTGAGCTCGCCATCGGTGAGCTCACCGATCGACGCCGGGCCGCCGTGCCGATCGTTGCCGCCGTGGCCGGTCTGCTGCTGCCGGCGCTGATCTTCCTGGCCTTCAACGCCGGCACGGCCGCCGCCCACGCGTGGGGCGTCGTGGTCTCCACCGACACCGCGTTCGTGCTGGCCCTGCTGGCGCTCGTCGGGCCCAAACCGGGCACCCGGCTGCGGCTGTTCCTGGTCACCCTCGCGGTTGCCGACGACATCGGCGCGCTGACCATCATCGCGTTCTTCTACACCGAGTCCTTGTCCTGGGGCTGGCTGGGCCTGGCGCTGCTCGGCTTGGCGGTGGTCGGACTGCTGCGCTGGCTGCGAGTTCGCCGAGACGGCGCGTACCTCGCGGTGGGGATCCTCACCTGGATTGCGGCGTACCAGTCGGGGGTGCACGCGACGCTGGCCGGCGTGGCGATCGCGCTGATCCTGCCGGTCTACCCGCCCAAGCGGGAGGCGGTCGAACGAGTCGAGGAGGTCACCCGCGCGTTCCGCCAGAGTCCCAGCGCCGAGTATGAGCGCCTGGCTCGCCGGCAGATCACCAGTTCGGTGGCGATCAACGAGCGACTCCAGGTCCTGCTGCGGCCATTCGTCGCCTTGGTAGTGCTGCCATTGTTCGCCCTGGCCAACGCGGGGGTGTCACTGAGCGGAGAGTCGTTGGCGGCCGCCGCGACCTCTCGGCTGACCTGGGGTGTGATCGCCGGTCTGGTGGTCGGCAAGCTGGTCGGAGTGTTGCTCGGTGCCCGGTTGGCGGCGCGGACGCCCTGGGCGGAGCTGCCACCCGGGCTGACCCACAAGCAGTTGGCCGGCGGCGCGGCGCTGGCGGGGATCGGGTTCACCATCTCGCTGTTCATCGTCGACTTGGCCTTGGACGATCCGGCACTGCAGGACCAGGCGCGGGTCGGGGTGTTCGCCGCGTCGCTGATCGCCGCGGGACTGGGCGCGTTGAGCTTCTATCTG
>Ga0209368_1001251_pt1 | contig 11832 bp, 10 predicted proteins | sample EBPBio242008_DNA_FD_185862 | JGI IMG/M metagenome (GOLD analysis project Ga0209368, IMG submission 185862) | Wastewater treatment Type I Accumulibacter community from EBPR Bioreactor in Madison, WI, USA - Reactor 1_4/24/2008_ DNA (SPAdes)... | ecosystem: Engineered > Bioreactor > EBPR >...
GGTGCCGGTGTCCCGCCGCTTGGCGCTGGCGTCCCGCGGCTTGGGGCCGGCATTCCAGTGGCAGGGAGCCCACCGCTGGTTGGGGCCGGTGTCCCGCCGCTTGGCGCTGGCGTCCCGCGGCTTGGGGCCGGCATTCCAGTGGCAGGGAGCCCACCGCCGGCTGGTGCCGGTGTCCCGCCGCTCGGTGCTGGCGTCCCGCGGCTTGGGGCCGGCATTCCAGTGGTAGGGAGCCCACCGCCGGCTGGTGCCGGTGTCCCGCCGCTTGGCGCTGGTGTCCCGCCGCTTGGGGCCGGCATTCCAGTGGTAGGGAGCCCACCGCTGGTTGGGGCCGGTGTCCCGCCGCTTGGCGCTGGCGTCCCGCGGCTTGGGGCCGGCATTCCAGTGGCAGGGAGCCCACCGCTGGTTGGGGCCGGTGTCCCGCCGCTTGGCGCTGGCGTCCCGCCGCTTGGGGCCGGCATTCCATTGGTAGGGAGCCCTCCGCCGGTTGGGGCCGGTGTCCCGCCGCTCGGTGCTGGCGTCCCGCGGCTTGGGGCCGGCATTCCGCCAAAGGGGCCTGCGCGCCGCCGGCTGGGGCAGGCATCCCGCTTGCAGGGCAGGGCGCCCCGCCGGTTTGGGCGAGCGTCCTACCGGCTGAGGCGGACGCCCCGCAGGTTGGAGCGCGAGCGCCACCGGTTCTCGGCAGTCCCTGCACAATCGGGGCAAGGCGAATTCCGCACCTTGGCCAGCCCATTCGTCGATGCTGATCCTGTCCCCGCCGCCCGCGAGGCGACAGGCCCCCCGTGGCCGACCGCCCGAAACCCGCCCGCGATCCCGTCGCGCGCGTCGTCTATCGGGACTTCTCCCGTCACTGTGTCGATCCTCCAAACCCTCCGCCGCAAGGCCGCTGCGAGGATCGCGATACGCTCAGCAACCCGCGGGGCCTACCGGTGCCACAACACCCCACAGCCCGCGCCGCGCCTCCCGCTAGGCCGTCGCGGCGAGCCGCGCCGTGTCGCCCGGCCCCGGATCGCGCAGCACATAGCCCCGGCCCCAGACCGTGTCGATGTAGTTCTGCCCGCCCGTGGCCTCGGCCAGCTTCTTGCGCAGCTTGCAGATGAACACGTCGATGATCTTCAGCTCCGGCTCGTCCATGCCGCCGTAGAGGTGGTTCAGGAACATCTCCTTCGTCAGCGTCGTGCCCTTGCGCAGGCTCAGAAGCTCCAGCATCTGGTACTCCTTCCCCGTCAGGTGCACCGCGCGGCCCTCCACGTCCACGGTCTTGGCGTCCAGGTTCACCGTCACCTTGCCCGTGCGGATCATCGACTGCGAATGCCCCTTCGACCGCCGGATGATCGCGTGGATCCGCGCCACCAGCTCCTCGCGGTTGAAGGGCTTGGTCATGTAGTCATCCGCCCCGAAGCCGAAGCCCTTCAGCTTGCTCTCGGTGTCATCGGCCCCCGACAGGATCAGGATCGGCGTCTCCACCCGCGCCAGCCGCAGGTGGCGCAGCACCTCGTGCCCGCTCATGTCCGGCAGGCTCAGGTCCAGAAGGATCAGGTCATAGTCATACAGCTTCGCCAGGTCGATGCCGTCCTCGCCCAGGTCGGTGCAATAGACGTTCAGGTTGGCATGGGTGAGCATCAATTCGATGCTGCGCGAGGTGGTCGGGTCGTCTTCGACAAGCAGGATACGCATCTTCCGAAACTCCGCATCGGCCCTGTTCTACAGGTGTTCTGCAACCTGAAGGTTAACGCGGGGTTACTCTGCCACGCCAGAAATGAAAAACAACTTAAAGTTGTCTATACTTGCGGATAGCCGTGACCTTCAGCGCCCCGTCCCCATGCTGTTCCACCGCCGCGCGCCACAGCGCGAATTCCTCGGCCGAGATCGCATAGCGCTCCAGCGCCTCCGATTCCGGGATCAGCCCGTAGATCACCGCCTTCACCACCACCGCCTTGCGGCTGGCCACCCAGCGGCGGATGTCGGGCGGCGGCAGATCGGCGCGCGACAGGAGGCTGCCATCAGGCAGCGTCACCTGGCGCGGACCATCGACACGCTTGAGATACATGCGAAAGCCTCCTTGCCTCGGGGCGGCAGCCTCGCGCCTCAGCCTTAATCAACCGTGAAGCCAGGGGTTGAGGATGTGGGGCATTTTCCTATATTGCGTCGGTTCCCCGTAGGCGCGCCCCATGCTCGACGCAAATCTCAACTCCCTCGGCCTGCCCAAGGCCCCCGCGCAGACCCGCGTCGTCGTTGCCATGTCGGGCGGCGTCGACAGCTCGGTCGTGGCCGCGGTGCTCAAGGACCAGGGCTATGACGTGGTGGGCGTCACGCTGCAGCTTTACGACCACGGCGCCGCGCTGGCCAAGAAGGGCGCCTGCTGTGCCGGGCGTGACATCCACGATGCCCGCCGCGTGGCCGAGGCGATGGGCTTCCCCCACTACGTCCTCGACTATGAAAACACCTTCCGTGAGGCGGTGATCGACGAATTCGCCGATGCCTACCTTGCCGGCGCCACCCCGGTGCCCTGCATCCGCTGCAACGAGCGGGTGAAGTTCAAGGACCTGCTCGCCACCGCCCGCGACCTCGATGCCGATTGCATGGCCACCGGCCATTACATCCAGCGCAAGATGGGCGTGGCCGGGCCAGAGCTGCACATGGCCGCCGACCCCACCCGCGACCAGAGCTATTTCCTGTTCTCCACCACGGCGGAACAGCTCGATTACCTGCGCTTCCCGCTTGGCCACCTCGCAAGCAAGGCCGAAACCCGCGCGCTGGCCGCCCGCTATGGCCTGCCCGTCGCCGACAAACCCGACAGCCAGGACATCTGCTTCGTGCCGAACGGCGACTATGCCGCGGTGATCGAGAAACTCCGCCCCGGCGCCGGCCAGCCGGGCGAGATCGTGGACCTTTCGGGCCGCGTCCTGGGTACGCATCGCGGCGTGATCCACTACACCATCGGCCAGCGCAAGGGCCTGGGGATCGGCGGCCTCGGCGATCCGGTCTATGTGGTGAAACTCGACCCCGAGACCCGCCGCGTCGTCGTCGGCCCCAAGGCCGCGCTGTCGACCCGCACCATCCCGGTGCGCGAGATCAACTGGCTGGGCGACGCGCCCCTCACCGCGCGGCCCGAATGGCCCGTCCTCGCCCGCGTCCGCTCCACCCGCGCCCCCCGCGAAGCGGTGATCCGCCCGCTGTCCGCGACCGAGGCCGAGGTCGAACTGATCGCCCCCGAAGACGGCGTCAGCCCCGGCCAAGCCTGCGTCTTCTACGCCCCGGAAGGCACCCGCGTCCTCGGCGGCGGCTGGATCTGGAAAGGCTAGGCCGGGGTTCCCCCCGGCAGGTGCGCTCCCGTGCTCCCACCCCACGCGACCCCGCCCCGGCGAAGGCCGGGGCCTCGATGTCATCCGGGAGCAACCTCACCCAAAGTCACGCCAACCCCGCCGCGAGGTAGGGTGCGCATTCATTGCGCACCACCACAACCGCCACCCCCGAGCCCCCGGTGGGCCGGGGTTCACCCCGGCGGACCTGCGCGCGCCAGCCCGCCACGCACCCCCGCCCCGGCGAAAGCCGGGGCCTCGGCGTCAACCGGGTGCAACCTCACCCAGAGTCACGCAAACCCGCCGCGAGGTAGGGTACGCATTCATCGCGCACCACCGCGACTACCCCCAAGCCCCCGGTAGGCCGGGGTTCACCCCGGCGCTCGCTCGACATTACCCCTCTGTCCCCTCCGCCGGCCGCGGCGGCGGGACATACCCATCGGGATCGGCCTGCCACTTTCGCCATTCCGTGTAAAACCCATGACTCCCGCTATTCGGAAGAGCCCAGTCCGGCCAATGCGCTGGCCGTGCTACTTTATCGTGGAGCGATACGCCGGCATCACCAAAAGTCGTTTCAATTTGTCCTGGAAAGAAGTCCAATTCAGAAAGGTCGATCCATCTAAATGCGGCGCCTCCAAGGGTAAGATGCTGCAATTCTTCTAACCCCGCCAACCTTCCCTGGCTTATAAGTGCTCCCTGAAGGCTCGCAAATGCGGGCGTCACCCTTTCCATCCGAACCTTTGTAAGCGTCGCTCCTTCCATTCGAGTTTGTGTCAGATCCGCCCCTTGCATTGAGACCATCCAGAGGTCTGCCGCCTGCATGTTCGCCTTCCTGAGGCTCGCACCCTCCAATCGCGTTTTCAAGAAGCTCACCGATTCTAACTGCGCCCCAATAAGTCGGGATGCCTCAAGGCGGGCAAACCCAAGGCTTGCCCCCGCTAAGTGCGCTTCAATGCAGTCGGCTCCCAACATCCAAGCATGCCGAAGGTTCGCCCCTTCCATTCGCGCTTGCCCAAGAGTGGCTGCCTCCAACCGCGCCTCGGAAAGGTCGGCGCCTTCCAAGTGTGCTTGGAGAAGAAAAGCGCCTTCCAAACGAGCCCCTCCCAGATTCGCGCCTTCCATGCGCGCTTCAAGAAGAACCGCGCCAGAAAAAATTGCATCAGACCCATCAGGGCGGAGCGCATTCAACTCCACACATTGAAGGTTTGCGCCCGTCAGGTCCAAGCGATAGCCAGTGTAACCCTCAATCCGCCCCTTCCACGCGTCTAATGCAGAACGAAACGCAAGAAAGCTGGATTCACTCAACGGAACCTTCTCAGGCTCGTCAGGGAGGTGAGGGCAGGGCAGATCAAAGGGCCAAACAGTTGCTGCTTCAGGAGGGGACGGCCAAGCTGCTTCGACTGCCCGTTGCACTGCGGTTCGACGCCCGATCACGCGCAGTGCTAGAGCGACATCTGCGCGCGGTTTCATCAACGTTCTCACCCAGGACTTGACCTTCGACTCTCCTCGAAGGGCCCTTCCGAATCTCTCTATTCGTGCTTCGGCGCGTTCACGCTCTCTTTCCGCGGTGATATCCTCTGGCATTGGCACCCACTCAGGCTCCGGATAATCCACCGGCTTCCGAGCATTGGAATTCTCCCGCACATATGCACACAGAATCTCCATCACCCGCACATGATCCCGCCCCTTGTCGTGTATCGTCGAATCCTGCGCGATCCGCTCCAGTGACAGGATCGCCCCAATGCGCACCTCGATGTTCGGCTCGGTGCGCTCTTCGCTGCCCGATCCGTCGGGCCTCGGCACCTTCACCGTCTTCTCGGCCCCCAACTGCTCGACCGCCTTGCTGATGCGGTCGGTCATGTGGCCTTCCTTCTGGAAGCGCACGGTCTGGTATTTCAGCCAAGTGCCCCAGATCAGGAACGGTGCGCCCAGCAGGGCCGCGATCAGGGTGCCGGAGCCAAGGTTGATGCCCTGCGAGGCTCCTGACCGGACTTGGTCAATCGTGGACCAGAGCACGAAGGCTGATGCGACAAGCGCCAGCAGGAAGACGAGCGCCACGACGAAAAGAAGAACCTTCGCCGTGCCGCTTTGCCGTTCGAGAAACTGCTCCCATGGAACGTCCGCTTGGTTCGACCCGTGCCACGCCCCGGAGGCTCTGAATACAACGAAGGCGAACGCCAGAATGAGAAGGGCACCACCGACACGGAGTGCCATCCAGAAGACTGCGGGATCAATCGGCAAGGTCGTTCCCACTGGCACTCTCCGGAACCGTCCATCGTTCTGGAACGATCCTGCCCCAGTTTTCCCGTTCCGAAAACCCCATCCCCCCTCGGACAATTCTTAAGTCCAAGTTAACACGCCCTCATAACCCCTTGAAATCACTGGACTCGACCGGGCGTCCGAGCTCGGACGCCCTTGCGGCCCCCTCCACGCCCGGTCTTGCGGGACGGGGGCCTCTGGCCTAAACCCCTCGGGACCGAGATCCCCAAGGGTGAAGCCCCCATGCGCCTGTCCCGCTACTTCCTGCCCGTCCTCAAGGAAAACCCCGCCGAGGCCCAGATCGTCAGCCACCGCTACATGCTGCGGGCCGGCATGATCAAGCAGCAGGCGGCGGGCATCTATTCCTGGCTGCCGCTCGGCTTCCGGGTCCTGCGGCGGATCGAGGAGATCGTCCACCAGGAACAGATCCGGGCCGGCCACATCCCCCTGCTGATGCCCACCCTGCAGCCCGCCGACCTGTGGCGGGAGTCGGGGCGGTATGACGACTACGGCCAGGAAATGCTGCGCATCAAGGACCGGCAGGGCCGCGAGATGCTCTACGGCCCCACCAACGAGGAGATGATCACCGACATCTTCCGGAGCCACGTGTCCAGCTACAAGGACCTGCCCCTGACCCTCTACCACATCCAGTGGAAGTTCCGCGACGAGATGCGGCCCCGGTTCGGGGTCATGCGGGGCCGCGAGTTCCTGATGAAGGACGGCTACAACTTCGACGTGGACCGGGCGTCCGCCCTTCACGCCTACAACCGCCACATGGTCAGCTACCTGCGGACCTACGAGCGGATGGGGCTGACCGCCATCCCGATGCGGGCCGCTTCCGGCCCGATCGGCGGGGACAACACCCACGAGTTCCTGGTGCTCGCTTCGACCGGCGAGAGCGAGGTGTTCTACGACGACCGGGTGACCGGGCTGAAGCTGGGTGCCCGCGAGATCGACTACGACGACCGCGAGCAGGTGGCCAAGGTCTGCGAGGAGTTCACCACCCTCTACGCCCGCACCGACGAGACCCATGATCCGGCGGTGTTCGAGGCGGTGCCGGAGGCGCACCGCAAGGTGGGTCGCGGGATCGAGGTGGGGCAGATCTTCTACTTCGGGACCAAGTACTCGGCCTCGATGGGGGCGGAGGTGACCACGGCCGAGGGCACGAAGGTGCCGGTCGAGATGGGGTCGCACGGGATCGGGGTCAGCCGCCTTTTGGGGGCCATCATCGAGGCGAGCCATGACGACAAGGGGATCATCTGGCCGGAGGGGGTGACGCCCTTCCCGGTGGGGATCGTGAACCTCAAGCAGGGCGACGGGGCGGCGGATGCGGCTTGCGAGGGGCTTTACAAGGCGCTGAAGGCCCGGGGGCTGGAGGCCCTCTACGACGACCGGGACGAGCGGGCGGGGGCGAAGTTCGCCACCATGGACCTGATCGGCCTGCCCTGGCGGATCACCGTGGGCCCGCGCGGGCTGGCGGCCGGAAAGGTGGAGCTGACCTCGCGCCGGACCGGGGAGAGCGAGGAGATGTCGCCCGAGGCGGCGGTGGACCGGATCGCCTCGATCTACGCGGGGCGCTGAGGGGCGTCCGAGCTCGGACGCCTTGATGGCCCGAATGATTTCAATGGGTTGCACCTCGGACTTCACGATTTGTTAAGATGTGCGCGGGCCTTGGGGCCCGCGCATCGCTTTTCTCTCCACCGCCGCCCCGGCAAGGGCCGGGGCAGCGGCGGAGCCTTGTGGGGGGCGCCGCCCCCCGGTCGCGGCCCCTGGCCACGACTCCCCCCGAAGTGGATGGGCAAAGAAGAAATCCACGGGCAGGGGCGATACGACGCCACGTCACGGAGCTTGCCGCACGGGGACTTCACTTGACCGTTGCGGGGGACAGTTCATCCTGTGCCCGACACTTCCCCACAGGCTGATGCCATGACCCTGCCCGAAAACCATCACCGCCTGACCAAGCGTGAGCTTTCCCTGCACGAGTTGCTGGCCGACGGCATCGTTCACGCTCTGGCTCTTCTGGCGGGCGTGATCGCCTTTCCGGTGCTGCTGGTCCATGCGCTGCAGACCTCGGGCATCGGCACCTTCGCGGCGCTGACGGTCTATGCGGCCGGGTTCTTCCTGATGTGGGGCTTTTCGCTGGCCTACAACATGACGCCGCCCTCGATGCTGAAATGGCTGCTGCGGCGGTTCGACCATTCGATGATCTATGTGATGATCGCGGGCACCTACACGGCCGTGATTCCGCATCTGGAAAGCCAGGGATGGGCCTGGGCCCTGGGCATCGTGGTCTGGACCGGCGCGGCACTTGGCATCCTGGTGAAGGTGGTGCTGCCGGGGCGCTATGACCGGCTGTCGATCCTGGCCTATATCCTGCTGGGCTGGGTGGGCGTGATCGCCATCGGCCCGGTTTCGGCCGCACTGCCTGCGGTGTCCCTTTGGCTTCTGGCGGCCGGCGGCCTGACCTATGTGGCGGGGGTTGCCTTCTATGTCTGGGAGCGGCTGCGGTTCCAGAACGCGATCTGGCACATGTTCGTCGCCGTGGCGGCGGGGCTGCATTTTGCGGCGGTGGCGGTCGCGGTGGCCTGAGGCGGGCATGAAACGGCCGGTTGGCCGGGGGGCCAGGCGGACCGGGGCGCCTGCCTGATCGGGGGGCCTGGGGGACGAGGACGCCTGACTGATCGGGCCGCCCCGTGACCGGGGTTCCGTCAAGGTGGCGCTGCCGGGGCGGCATCCCCGGCTGTCGATCTTGGCTTATGTGCTTTTGGGTTGGGTGGGGGTGATTGCCATCGGGCCAGTCTCTGCCGCGCTGCCGGCGATGTCGCTGTGGGTCTTGGCGGCGGGCGGGCTGACCTATGTGTCCGGCATCGCCTTTCACGTGTGGGAGCGGCTGCGCTTTCAGGATGCGATCTGGCACCTGTTCGTTGCGGTGGCCGCCGGGCTGCATTTCGCGGCCGTCGCGGTGGCCGTGGCCTGAGGCAGGCCGTCGTCCGACCGGGCAGGTACAGAAATCGAAAGAGCCGAGCCGGGCGCGGGGAGGGGATGCGCGCCGCGAATCGGGGCGGGCGCTCGGTTGCTGTAATCGGCGCGGCGGACGCCTTGCCGCGGCTGATGCGCGACCTGGTGGCGCGCGCGGTGGGCGAGGGCATGGGTGCGCGTGAGTTGACGGCGGGAACCGAGCTGTTGGCGCGGGGGTGAGCGACCGGGGTAGTGTCCCGCGGCTGGCAATTCTGGGCACTGGACGGACGGTCCATCTGCGGGCGCCGCCCCGGTGGCAGAAGTCATGCCGGACCGGACTCTCCAGTCGCGGGCTCCGGGGAAGGTTCGGAATCTGGCCGGCAGCGGCGATACATCTCGCAGAGAACCGCAACCGCCATGATCGTGTTCAGAAAGCCTATCGTGCGCATGGCGATATTGGCTGCGAGGTAGGCGAGATGACGTTCGCCCAGGCCCAGCAGGCTGAGTCCATGGTCGGCAAGCAGCGCTGCGGCCATTCCTGCCAATCCGACCAGGCCGGGACCCAGAATCAGTCGCCACATCGTCGAAAGCGTGAGGCGCAGGCCTTCGGAGGGGTCATAATTCTCGTCCCTCGCGACGATTGCCGGGAGCCCGGTTCCGAAAAGGCTGAGCAGCAGCAGATACAGCGGGAGGATGAGAAGCAAGAAGCTGCCCGGCAGGAGCAGGCCGAGACCTGCGAGGGCCAGGACAAAGCTGATAACCACGGGAGCGAGAACCAGAGCCGCGCTGAAGAGCAGGAACCAGCCTAATCTGAACGGCGGTGCGTCGGCAGCTGCCTTATTGCCGAAGAAAGAAAAGGGTTCGCCAAACAGGAAATGGCGGTGAAAGATATAGGCCAGGATGATAAGTGAGACGAACGTAATCGAGGACTCGTGCTTCGGACGCAGAAACCAAAGAGTAATCTCTATCAGGGCGGCAAAAGCGAGAAGGGCCGGCAGTGAGGCGAAAAAGAACCGGAAGGCGTCGCGATAGATTTTGACCATGTTCGTCCTATGTTTCCGCGAGACTTTCGAGCGAACAACTTCAGCGTGTCAAGCCGGGATTTCAATCGGGCAGATGGTTTCCGGGGCTGGCCGGACCGGCCTGGACTGCCTTGCATCGGGGGTGCTGGCCATTCTCTGGCGGCGTCGCTAGGGTTAGCGCAAACAGGGAATGGAGGTTCCGATGGAGTATCGTCGTCTGGGCAAGACCGGGCTTAAGGTCAGCGAGTTTTCCTTTGGCTCCTGGGTGACCTTCGCCAAGCAGGTGGATGTGCAGCCCGCCAAGGAGATCATGGCGGCGGCCTATGATGCCGGGGTGAATTTCTTCGATAACGCCGAGGGTTACGAGCGCGGCGGGTCGGAGAAGGTGATGGGCCAGGCGATCCGCGAACTAGGCTGGACGCGCGACAGCTATGTCGTGTCGTCCAAGGTGTTCTGGGGCGGCGACAAGCCCACGCAGCGCGGGCTTTCGGCCAAGCATGTCACCGACGCCTGCCATGCCGCGCTGAAGCGGCTGCAGGTGGAGTATCTGGACCTGTACTTCTGCCACCGGCCCGACATCGACACGCCGATCGAAGAGACGGTGCGGGCGATGGACCACCTGATCCGCCAGGGCAAGGTGATCTATTGGGGCACCTCGGAATGGTCGGCGCAGCAGATCACCGAGGCCCATGTCGCGGCGGCCAAATGGGGCCTGACCCCGCCGGTGATGGAACAGCCGCAGTACAACATCTTCGAACGGGCGAAGGTCGAGGGCGATTACGCACCGCTGTATGACACGTTCGGGCTGGGCACGACGATCTGGTCGCCCCTGGCCTCGGGCCTCTTGACCGGCAAGTACAACGATGGCGTGCCGCAGGATGCCCGCGCGGCGCTGCCCGGTTACGAATGGCTGCGCGACATCATCACCGGCGAGCAGGGCCGCGCGCGGGTTGAGAAGGTGAAGAAGCTGGCCAAGGTCGCCGACGAGGCGGGCCTGCCGATCCATCACATGGCGCTTCTGTGGTGTCTGAAGAACCCGCGGGTGTCGACGGTGATCCTGGGAGCCTCGAAGCTGAGCCAGCTGACCGACAACCTGAAGGCGCTGGAGGCCAAGGCGAAGATGACGCCGGAGGTGATGGCGGCGATCGAGGCGATCGCGGCCAACAAGCCGGCCGAGCCGCAGCGGTTCTGAGGGAAATGACATGCGCGCACTGGTGACCTGGGGCGGTTGGGACGGGCACCAGCCCGACAAGGTGGGCGCCCTGTTCGCGGGCTGGCTGCGCGAGGCGGGGGCGGAGGTCACGCTGACCGATACGCTTTCCTGTTTCGACGAGGCGGGCGAGGTGGCCGGGTATGATCTGATCGTGCCGGTCTGGACCATGTCGAAGATCGGCAAGGAACAGGCGCTGAACGTCTGTGCCGCCGTGGCGGCGGGGACGGGCATCGCGGGCTGTCATGGCGGCATGTGCGACGCCTTCCGCGAAAACGTGGACTGGCAGTTCCTGACAGGCAGCCAATGGGTGGCCCATCCCGGCAATGACGGGGTGGACTACCGGGTGCGGATCGTGTCGGACGATGCGCTGGTCGCGGGGATCGGCGATTTCGACGTGACGTCCGAGCAGTACTATCTGCATGTCGATCCGGCGGTGAAGGTGCTGGCGGTGACGGACTTCCCGGTGGCGCCCGGCCCGCACGAGGTGAACGGCCCGGTCGCCATGCCGGTGGCCTATGTGAAGGGCTATGGGCAAGGTCGGGTCTATTACAACGCGCTTGGCCACCAGGCGAATGTGATCGACCACGGGGCACCGGCCGAGATGCTGAAGCGCGGGCTGATCTGGGCTGCGCGGAGATGACGCGGGCAGTTTCCGATTGATTTTGTCGGAAATCGGAGGCTTTGTCGGCGCGTCATGAAGCCGGGGTAATGGTTCCGGCAAGGGAAGTGCCATGAAGCGATTTGTCTTGTCTTTCCTGCTGTGCGGGCTGGCCCTGCCCCTTGGGGCGGATGAGGGCGCCTATGGCTCGCCCGCGGCCTGGGGCGAGGCGCTGTTCTTCGACGTGAACCTGTCCAAGAACCGCACGCAGTCCTGCGCGACTTGCCACCAGCCGGAGGCCGGGTTCACGGACAAGCGCGAGACGGCGGCGGGGCAGGCGGTGTCCCTGGGGGACGACGGGGTGAGCCTGGGCGACCGCAATGCGCCGACGGCGGCCTATGCGACGCTGGCGCCGGCTTTCGGTAAGGGACCGGATGGAAAGTGGCGGGGCGGGCTGTTCCATGACGGGCGGGCGGCGACGCT
>Ga0209368_1001252_pt1 | contig 11831 bp, 10 predicted proteins | sample EBPBio242008_DNA_FD_185862 | JGI IMG/M metagenome (GOLD analysis project Ga0209368, IMG submission 185862) | Wastewater treatment Type I Accumulibacter community from EBPR Bioreactor in Madison, WI, USA - Reactor 1_4/24/2008_ DNA (SPAdes)... | ecosystem: Engineered > Bioreactor > EBPR >...
CCCGCGACGCGCCCTGACCGTCGGCGGCCGGCGGGATCCCGCCCGCGCGTACGAGATTCTCCGCGAGCTGCCTGAGCTTGACGTTGTAAGTCTGCGAATAGCGCCGCAGCAGCTCGAATGCCTGGTCCAGATCGAGACCGAACCGTTGCATCAAGATGCCTTGCGCCGCTCCGATCAACTGTCGCGACTGGATCGCTGCGGTCAGGTTGTTGTGCTGCCGCGCACCGTAGATCGCTACGCCTGCGTGCCGGGCGAAGATCGTCGCGAGGGCCAGATCGGTGTCATCGAAGGCCTTCGGTTGCAGCGCATAGAGATTGAGGCTGGCCAACGCATCGTCTGCCGGACCTTGAATCCGCACACTGAGCACGGACCGGATACCCGACTCTGCAACAAATCGCGCCCACTGCGGCCAGCGGGCCTCCGCTGTCAGGTCGTCGATGAGGCAGGCATCGGAGCTCCAGATCGCTTCAAGGGAAGGACCTTCGCCCAGCCTGTACTGCAACTCGTCAGCCTGCCGCCCGACCTCGGCAGTGGTAGCCGGGGTCTCGACCTGGTTGCCGGTGCGAACCGAGATGCTGCAGTAGTCACTGGACTCGATCGTCTCGACAGCGAGAGCGACCACCCGATCGAGAGTGGGCTGCTCATGCCGTTCACGCAACAGTTGCGTGCTCAGATCCGCAAACTCCTCGGCATAGGCCAGCTCATCTGCCATCGACCATGTCCCTTCGCTGCCGCGACCCAGTCCCCGGGACCATGATCACCAGGTTAGACGCTCCTGCCCCGCGACGTCTGCTGCTGTCGCCAGTGCTGACCGTACAAGGTCACGTTCCCTGCCTGGTTTGACTGGGCCCTCCGGCGGGTACCGGCCTACGAGGATCGGGCTCGGCAGGCAACCGGCCGGTCCTCATCGGAGCAGGGTTGAGCACGTCGGCGCCCTGCACCACTGAATGGAGGCGAGATGAGCAGAGATCAGAAGTCAGCAACCGAGGATCAGGGCACCCGGCTGGGGGCTCCTGACGATCAGGACGAGTCCGGTGAAGAGGTCGAGGGGCATGCGGCCGACCTGCGCGAGCGTGGCGCCGTGGCTCGACCCCAGGCCGAGGATCCGGCGGCAGTCGAGCCGAGCAGAACACCGAAGGAGTAATCGGTGTATGGCTGGCTCTCAGTTGGGTACAGACCCTCCAACGGATGCGTCCTCCTAGGGTGACACATCGGCCAGGTCCCATCGGTCCAGCTCCACGTGCCGATGGGACCGATCTCTGCACGTCGGGGGTGTGATCGCCGCAGGACTGGGCCTTCAGTCGTGCCCGACTGTGTCGCCTGCCCCGACCTCCGAGTCATGGTCGATCATCCGCGGCACTGCTGCCGCAACCACGATCAGGACCAACACGAGGCCTGCGCCGAGCACCCCGGCCCATCGGCCGACAGCGACATCCAAGACGAGCAGCACGGTGCCGATCACGATGAGTGAGACGCCGACCAGCTGAGCACGCAGCGCACGATGCGCGAACGCGACGATCGAGGGCTTGAGACGGTGCCTGAACAGGGCCCGGTGCAGGTTGACCGGGGCCAGGCCGAGCACGATGGTCACCGCCGCAAGCATCACGAGAACGACATAGACCCCGTGCTCGAACTCATCCAGGGCCACGAAGCGAGCTTGAAAAGGCAGGGTCAACATGAAGCCACTGAGGATCTGCGTCCCGGTCTGAGTGACCCGGAGCTCCTGCAGCAGCTCATTCCAGTTGCGGTCCATCCGCTGGTTCTCGGTCTCGTCGCGGCCGTCATTCGCCACCGCGTTGGCATCGGGCAACTCCGAGGGTTCCACAGCCATGCCCTTCTCACAGGATCGGCCGTCCGCCGGTCACTGCGACCCGCGCACCGGAGATGTAGCTGCCGGCATCGCTGGCCAGCAGTACGTAGACCGGCGCCAGCTCAGCCGGCTGACCGGCACGCCCCAGCGGCGTGTCACTGCCGAAGTTCGCCACCTTCTCCGGTGGCATCGTGCTGGGGATCAGCGGCGTCCAGATCGGTCCAGGAGCCACACTGTTCACCCGGATGCCCTGCTCTCCGAGCAGCTGCGCGAGACTCGCACAGAAGTTGGCGATTGCGGCCTTGGTCGCCGCGTACGGAGCCAGCGTCGGAGAGGGCATGTCGGAGTTCACCGACGAACTGCCGATGATCGATGAGCCCGATTTCATGTGCGGCACAGCTGCCTTGCAGAGATGGAACATCGCCCGAACGTTCGTGTCGAAGGTCCGATCCCATTCGTCATCGGGTATGTCTGCCAGCGACGTGCGTGTCATCTGGTAGGCAGCGTTGCTCACCAAGATGTCGATCCCGCCCAGCTGATCGACCGCTGTCGCGATGACATCGCGGCAATGCTGCGCATCGGCGATATCGCCCTTGATCAACACAGCACGCCGCCCCGCGTCCACGACGTAGCGCTCGACCTCGGCTGCGTCGGAGTCCTCACTCAGATAGCTGATCACCACATCGGCGCCTTCGCGGGCGTACGCGATCGCTACCGCCCGGCCGATGCCGGAGTCCGCGCCGGTGATCACCGCGATCTTGCCGGTCAGCTGGCCGGTGCCCACGTAGCTCTCTTCACCGCAGTCGGGCATCGGCGTCATCTCCGACTGGATCCCGGGAACCGCTTGCTGCTGCTCGGGCTGACCCATGGCACATGCCTCTCTTCGCTTGCGTCCAATGGCAGAGACGGCCTGCCGAGCGGGCAGCTCCGACAGGCCAAAGGCGCCTCTTCTCGACACCTTGAAGAAGCGGATACCCGGACTTCGGGTCGCCCAAACAAACCGACGAAGAGATTTCTCGGCAGCACAGAATGCGCTGGAACTTCTTTCCGCTTTCCCAGGCGCAGGCCTTGTCTCCTCGCTGCAACGCCCGTACGTTGTCAATAACGTGAGTCCTCGAAGACTCCTTCAGGGTGGGTCGAACAGCGCGCCACACCCCTCCAGCACCACTTTATTGCGGAGGTCAGACGCGCATGTCTGCTCCAAGCATTCCTATCCGAAGCCTTGATTCCCAAGGCGCTACCCGACCGGCCGGGGAGAGCCACCAACGAGACAACTCTCAGCAAGACAACTCCCAGCAGGACAGGGACGAACTCGTGTTGCAGCACCTGTGGCTGTCCGACACGATCGCGCGTCGCTTCCGCGGCCGTGGCGAGGATGACGACGATCTCCAGCAGGTGGCCCGGTGCGCCTTGCTGGAGGCAGCCAATCGCTACGAGCCGGACAAGGGCGCGTTCCCCCCGTTCGCCGGACCAACCATCAGCGGCGTCTTGAAGCGCCACTTCCGAGATCACGGATGGGTGGTCCGCCCACCGCGCCAGACCCAGCAGTTGGCTGTCCGGATCACCCAACAGTGGTCGGAGATCGCGCAGGCACATGGTTGCGTACCCACCGACCAGGAGCTGGCTGACAGCCTCAACGAGTCGGTGAGTGACATCCGCGAGGCACGGCGCGCATCCCAGGGCTATCGGACCGTGCCGCTCGACAGTCCCACCTCACCTGTCGCGCACGCTGGTGTCGACGATCCGGGATTTGATGACTGCGATGCCCGGCTGCTGGTTCAGCAGACCTGGGCCCTGCTCAGCCCCGAGGAGCGCAAGCTGCTCCGGATGCGCTTCTGGGAACAGCGATCGCAGTCCGATATCGCCGAACGCATCGGGACCAGCCAGATGCAGGTGTCCCGGCTCCTCTCCCGCCTGCTGAGTCGGCTGCGTCGGCAGCTCGCCGACGACTCGGCCGCCACACGTCAGGCGATGGAGCAGCGCGCCGCCTGACAACGACCCAGGCCCCGGCTGGTGTCCCCCGCCACCCAGCCGGGGTCTGCGCACCGGAGTGCTCTCCACAGCAGACGCTGAAGGCCGCATCCGAGCATGGTGCTCGGATGCGGCCCGCTGTACGGGCTGGATCAGAAGGCGGCGGCCAAGGGCCAGGCCGGACCGGATCCCAGGTCGATCTCAGGTCAGCGTCGATCTCAGGTCAGCTGCATGATGACGATCACCAAGATGATGATCACCAGAATGCCGATGATCGTGCCGATGATGCCGCGGTTCATGATGTCTCCTCGTTGTCGGGGTATGCGGAGGAGATACCCGGCTCACGGCAACGGCAAACGAGCCAGCCCCGACGTAGCGCGGGACAAGGCCCCTGGTCCACGCCTGACCAGGACAGGAAACGAAGCTCAGATCGGGTCGAGAATGCGGTGCAGGAAGGTCCGAGTCCGGGGCTGCTGCGGATTCTCCAGCACCGCCTCAGGCGGACCGCTCTCCACGACCACGCCACCGTCCATGAACAACACCTGGTCGGCGACCGACTGCGCAAAACGGATCTCGTGGGTGACCACCACCATGGTCCAGCCCTCGCCTGCCAGGTCCTTCATCACAGCCAAGACCTCGCCGACCAGCTCCGGATCCAGCGCGGACGTCGGCTCGTCGAACAGCATCAGCTGCGGCCGCAAGGCCAGGGCTCGGGCTATGCCCACCCGCTGCTGCTGTCCCCCCGAGAGTTGGAAAGGATACTGCTCGGCCTTGCTGGCCAGACCGACCCGATCCAACAAAGCCAACGCCTCGGTACGCACCTCGCCCGCCGGTCGGCGCTGCACCAGCAGCGGGCCCTCGGTGACGTTCTGCAGCACCGTGAGATGGGGAAAAAGGTTGTGTCCCTGGAAGACCATCGCGCTTTGAGCACGCAGCCGGGCGACGTCCTTCTTGGTCGGCTGCGCACCGTAGTCCACCGAGACATCACCGATCCGGACGGTGCCCGAGTCCGGCAACTCCAGTCCGTTCAAGGATCGAAGCACGGTGGTCTTGCCGGAGCCGGAAGGCCCGATCAGCACCGACACCGATCCCGCCGGTACGTCGAAGTCGATGCCTTTCAGCACCTCGTTGTCGCCGAACCGCTTGTGCAACTGGGTCGCGCTGAGCAGCACACGTCCGCCCTCCAGACCTACCTCCGACACTGCAAAGTCGCTCATCGGGCCACATGCCTTTCCAGTCGGATCTCGACTCGACTCTGGACGAAGGACATCACCAGGCAGATCACCCAGTAGATGAGCGCCGCGACCCCGTACAGGGCGAAGAACTGGAAGGTCGGCGCAGCCACGATCTGTGCCACCCGGAGCAGCTCGGTGACCAGCACCACCGACGCCAACGAGGTGTCCTTGACCAGGGAGATCAACGTGTTGGACAGCGGCGGCACCGCTGTTCGGGCGGCCTGCGGCAGGATGATCCGCCGCAGCGTCGTCGTGTAGCCCATGCCGATGGTCAGGGCTGCTTCCCATTGCCCCTTGGGTACGGACAGGATCGCGGAGCGGATCACCTCGGCCGCATAGCCACCCACGTTCAGGCTGAACGCGATGACCGCGGCGGTGAACGAGTTGAAGGTCAGACCGAGCGCAGGCAACCCGAAGAAGATGAGGTAGAGCTGGACCAGCAGCGGCGTTCCTCGGATCACCGAGATGTAGAAGCGCGCAAGCTGGCTCAGTCCCGGGATCGAGGACAACCGCATCAGGGCGACGACCAGCGCGATCGCCAGCCCGAACGTGAAGCTGATCAGGGTCAGCGGGATCGTGGCCTTGATCGTGGCCAGCAGCATCGGACCGATCGACGCCTTGACCAGCTCCCACGTGCTCTGATTCGCTGCTTGGTCCTTGTTTTCCTCGGTGGCCTTGCCGGTGGAGACATCAGTGTCGAAGTACTTCTTCGAGATCTCGGCTAGTGTGCCGTCGGCGCGCAGTCCGTCGAGCGTGGTGTTGATCTTGTCGCGGAGCGCAGTGTCCTCCGGCCGGAGCGCAAACACCTGCTCACTGATGTCGCCGGTCTCGCCCGCGATCTTCACGTCCTTGTCGCCGGTCGACTTGAAGTACTCCAGGGCTGCCAAGTTGTCGTTGACAGTTGCGTCCACGCGCTTCTGCTTGACCAGCGCGACCGCCTGGGCGAAGCCTTCGACCGCCTCGACCTTGGCGCCCGCGTCGGCCGCCACCTTGGCCCAACTGCTGGTGGAGCTCTGCGCCGTGGTCAGCCCCTTCAGGTCCGCCAGCGAGCTGATCCTGGTGTCGTCGGTCCGGGTGATGATGACGCCCGCGGAGAAGGTGTAGGGGTTGCTCAGCGCATATTTCGCCTCGCGCTCGGCGTTCTTGGTGACCTGGTTCGCGACCACATCGAACCGGTCTGCCATCAAGCTGGCGAACAGCGCGTCCCAGGGCGCCTCGACGAACTCGGCACGCACACCCATCTTGTCGGCGACGGCGGTGATGATCTCGATGTCGTAGCCGGTCAGCTTGTTCGTCGCCGGGTCGTGGAAGGTGAAGGGCGAATACGTACCCTCAGTGCCGACCCGTAGAACACCGGTCTGCTGCACTCGGTCCAAGCTGCTCTCCGGCTGCCCGCTCGAGCAGGCACCGGCCACCACTGCGAGCAGCAGACTCACCGTGAGCAGGACTGCCCTCGTCATCCGGCGCGTGACGTGGCGCGGCATTCGCACCCCTTGGTTCCTCAGTGCCCGGCCAGCCCGGGACGACTGGCCGCAGGATATCCCTGGTGTACCACTAGTGAATACCGTCTTACTCTCTGGTGGCCAACTTCCCCTCCCATCCGAATCTTGTTTGCTCGAATGTATTGACATATAGGCAGCAGGATTCGTACGGTGTGACGCACCCAACTAGAGCCCTCTAGACAGACCACCCGGAGGGGTGACATCTGTGGAGCCGAGAAAGGAATGGTCGATGTCGACCTCCCCCCACCCAGGAGTCCGAGTTCGTCCGGAGTACCCGCGCGTGGCATCACCCGTCGGGGTGATCGCGTGAGCGGCCACGGCGCCTCTGCTGCCGAGACCGCCCTCCCACCGCTGGGCACCGGCCCGCATCGGAAACGGATCGGGCTGATCTCCATCGTCGCCTGCTTCGGCGGCCTGCTGTTCGGCTACGACACCGGCGTCTCCAGCGGTGCTGAGGGGCCGATGTCGGAAGAGCTCGGCCTGTCTCTGATCCAAACCGGCATCGTGATCAGCTCGCTAGTCTTCGCCGCCGCCGTCGGCGCCCTCGTCGGCGGCAGACTCTCCGACGCCATCGGCCGCCGGAAGACCATCCTGGTGCTGTCGATCATGTTCTTCGTCGGCGTCGTGTTCGTCGTCTTCGCCCCCGGCTTCGAAGTCGTGGTCGTCGGCCGCACCATCCTCGGCCTCGCTGTCGGCGGTGCCTCCACAGTCGTCCCGGTCTACCTGGCCGAGCTGGCACCGTTCGAGATCCGCGGCTCCATCACCGGCCGCAACGAGATGGCCATCGTCGCCGGCCAGTTCGCCGCCTTCACTGTCAACGCCATCCTCAACGCCACCCTCGGCCACGTCGAAGGCCTGTGGCGGATCATGTTCGCCATCTGCGCCCTGCCCGCCATCGCCTTGTTCGTCGGCATGCTGCGGATGCCCGAATCCCCGCGCTGGCTGATCGACAAGGGCCGGCTCTACGAAGCCCTGGTCATCCTCAAGACCATCCGCTCCGAAGAACGGGCCCTGGCCGAGTTCGCCCAGGTCGAACGGGTGGCTGAGGAAGAGAAGGAAGCGGGCAACGACAAGCTCGGCTTCGGCGAGGTCTTGGCGAACCGGTGGCTGCGTCGGATTCTGTTCGTCGGCATCGGCGTCTCGGTCACCCAGCAGCTCACCGGCATCAACACGATCATGTATTACGGCCCGCGGGTGTTGGAGCAGTCCGGCTTCACCGAGTCCAGGGCGTTGGCCGCTGCCACGTTGTTCGGCCTGGCCGCGGTCGTCGGCGGCGTCATCGCGCTGCGGAACATGGACCGGCTCGACCGCCGTACGACCTTCTTCATCGGCCTGTTCCTCACGACGACCTGCCACTGCCTGGTCGGTCTGTCCGGCATTCTGATCCCCGACGAATCCCCGGCCAAGCCGTACGTCGTCGCGATCTTGGTCACCCTGTTCGTGTTGTCGATGCAGTCCTTCCTCAACATAGCCGTCTGGGTCTGGCTGGCCGAGATCTTCCCGCTGTCGATCCGCGGCCTGGCCATCGGCATCTCGGTGTTCTTCGGCTGGACCGTCAACGGCGTCCTCGCCCTGTTCGTCCCCACCCTGTTGGGCGCGCTCGGCACCAACACGTTCTTCCTGTTCGCTGTCATCGGTGTCATCATGCTCGGCTTCCTCTGGCACGAAGTCCCCGAGACCCGCGGCCGCTCCCTGGAGGCCCTCGAAGAAGAGCTCACCTCCGGTGAGATCTACCAGTCCCTGCCTCGCCGCCTGCCCTTCGCCGGCTTCCTCTGGGACCGCAAGTGAACCGGCCCGTCATTCCGACCACACCTCCCGAGAGGCTCAGCCCATGACCATCCTCGCTGCCGTCACCGGCGACCGTGAAGGTCGCCTCGCACTAGCCGAAGGCATTGCCGAGGCTCGCCGGCTCGGCACCGACCTCGTCGCCATCAACCTCAGCTCCGCCACCGTGGATCTGACCGGCATCGACACTGACGGCGTCGCCGCCACCGTCATCGACCACCGGGCCGCGGCCAAGGATGACCCCGCCGACGTCATCCTCGACGAGATCGCCGCCCGCGGGGCCACCCGCCTGGTGATCGGCGTCAAACGTCGCACGCCGGTCGGCAAGGCCATCCTGGGCAGCATGAGCCAGACCCTGCTGCTCAACGCCCCCATCCCGGTTCTCGCGGTCAAGCTCCCCGAGGACGAGATCCCGTCCAGCTTCTTCGACAACCTGCCGGGCGGAATGCACAACGTCACCAGCTGACCACCGTCGGGTCCGACGGCCCGATGGAAGGTCATGCCTGCCGGCCGAGCGTGCTTGCCAGCGCTCGGCCGGCCTCGTGCAGCCAGGTCTGGGGCGAACTCATGGCGGCTGTCGCCGAGCCAGCCAACTCGGTCAGCGACATCGTCGCGGCAAATCGGCCGAGTTCGGCGGTACGGTCGATCCGACCGGCCACCAGACCCACCCGAACGTTCGCCGCCGCTGCGATCCGGGTGACGAGATCCGGAGCCTTGCCGGCCGCCGACTGCCCGTCAAAGCTGCCCTCGCCCGTGATCACCAGATCGGCATCGCGGATAGCCGCCGGCAGGCCGATCAGGTCGCCGACCGCTACGGCTCCAGGTACGAGTGGCGCACCCCAGGCCAGAAGCGCGAAGCCGGCGCCGCCGGCCGCCCCCGCCCCGGTATCGCTGGGGTTGGCGGGAAGCAGCCGCGCCAAGCGTACGAGTGCCGCGTCAACCTCGACGATGTCGTCGGCGGTCAGTCCCTTCTGCGGACCGAACACCGGGGCCGCCCCGACAGGGCCGGTGAGCGGGTTCGTGACATCACAGAGGACCACCACACCGGCCTCGGGAAGTGAGCGGAGCCCGGACAGATCTGCCGCCAGCACACCCGACATACCCTCGGCGCCGTCCGGCACCGGCGCGCCACCGGCCCCGGTGAACCGTGCCCCCAGCTCAGTCAGCATGCCGATTCCCCCATCGGTCGACGCACTGGAGCCGATGCCGAGGACCAGCCGCGACACGCCATGATCGAGCGCAGCGACGATCGCCCGCCCGAATCCGCGGGTATGCGCTGTCCACGGTCGGCGATCGGATCCGAGCAGTTCGATCCCCGACGTGCTGGCGAGTTCCACCACCCCGGTGCCGTCAGGCGCGTCCTCGGTCGGCGGAAGCAACAGCCAGCTCGACTCGATATCGACCCCGGCCGGCCCCGGCACGGTGACTGGCATCCAACAGGCTCCGGGAACCGCTGCCTCGAACGCGTTCAGCGTGCCCTCGCCTCCGTCCGCCATCGGCTTGAGGATCAGGCCGTCACCGGCTCGGACACTCCCCCAGCCGGCGGCGAGCACACGCGCCACCTCGTCCGCGGGAATGCTGCCCTTGAAACTGTCGGGGGCGAAGACCACCGACCATGGTCGGCTGCCGGTTGCTGAGGTAGTCACGACCGGGAGTCTAGAAAGAACGACGCCGGTTGCGAGGATGTGGGGGTGAACCGACTGCAGGCCGTCATCGCGAGTGGCTCCGGCCGTTACCGCGACCCGTGGCATCCGTTCGCGAGAACGAGCGCCCTCCTCTCGGGACTGCTGGCCGCGGGAGGCTTCACCGTGACGATCGAGGACGATCTCGATCAGGCGATGACCCGGCTCGACGGTGTGTCACTGCTGGTGGTGAACGCCGGCGACCCCTGGCGCAGCGGGCCTCCGGGGCCCGTACCCGCCGAAGCGCTCGCCGGATTCCGCCATGCCGTGCAGCGCGGCATCGGAATCCTGGCCATGCACACTGCACCAGCCACGATGCGCGGCTATCCGGAATGGGCCCCGACCATCGGGGCCATCTGGCTGCCCGGCATCTCCGGGCACCCACCGGCCGCTGAGATCACCGTCACGATCGACGACCCCCGGTTCTCGGACTCGGGGCTTGCCTCCGGTGGCAGCGTCGAGGTCTTCGATGAGCGCTACTGCCACCTCCAGCAACTCGGACCGTCCGAGGTCGTGGGCACGCACACCGTCGACGGCACGACACACCCCGCGGTCTGGCTGCGCAGGGTAGGCCGATCACGCGTAGCGGTGGATCTGCTCGGTCACGATGAACGCTCCTACGAGAGCGAGACCCATCGGGCGCTGATCCTCGGCCTCGCCCGCTGGGTCGTTGATCGAGCTACGGAAGCGCCATAGCGCCGAGCCGGTGACGTCGACGCCAAAAGGGCGAATCAGGCCACCGACGCTCTGTGGCATAGCGGTCGTGGCAGGCAATCAGATACTGCGCGAAGGTGTGGTCGATCAGTTCCGCGTACCCCGACAAGGCGTCCGGCCGTCCGCCGAGCTGCTCACTGATCGCGGCACCGGCGTAGAAGCCGGCGCCCAGCGCGGCCTCCACACCGTACGAGGACAGCGGGTCGAAGCACACGGCAGCCTCACCGACGGCCAGCCAGTCCGGACCGGCCACCGACCCCAGTCGACCGACGTAGGCCGGTCGGATGCGTGGTGTCGGCCAGGGCTGCGGACAGCCGGTGTCGCGGAGCCGCTCCGAGGTCGTCGGAGCGTGGGCCAGCGGCAGCTCTGCGAACCGCCAGGGACGACGCAGCGTCTCGGCAAGCAGATCGGCGTCGGTCAAGAACGCCACGACCAGCTGCCGGTTCGGCAGCCCCAACGAATACCACCAGCCGCCAGGAACAGCCTCGACCACCGTGGCCGACCCCGGATCCGCGGCCGGCAAGGACGGGGCTGAGACGGTCTGGGCTGGGAGGGTCTGGGCCGGAGGACTCGGAAGATAGCTGAGCGAGCCCAGCAACCGGTCGTAACGGAGCCTGCGTGCTCCCAGCAATCGGGCCACTCGCGCTGCCCGCCCGGAAGCGTCGACGACCACCCGGGCCGTCCAGCGACGTAGACCCCCGGCGGTGCTGGCGTGCAGCGCCCAGCCGTGTGAACCCACCCGGACGCAGTCCGTCACACGAGTGCCCCAGTGCCATTCGACGCCGGTCTGCCGGGCCGCGTTGGCAAGTTCCGATTCAAACGCGAGACGGTCGATCCGCCAGCCGACGCCGCCGACTCCGAAGAGGAAGTCGCGTTCGATCAGCTCCGGTGAGCCCCAGCGGGAACTGACCCCGTACGACGGCAGCGCCGCCCGGCGCACCGCCGCGTTCAGACCCAACCTGGTCAGGATGGGGTTGATGCTCGGCGGCAGGCTCTCGCCAGGCTTCCAGCGCGGTCCGGACGCCGCTTCGAGCAGGACGGTGCGTACGCCGAGTTCGACCAGGGTGATCGCGGTAGCCACGCCGGCCGGTCCGCCACCGACTACGACGACGCCGTCGGGTGCGGGATCGCT
>Ga0209368_1001254_pt1 | contig 11820 bp, 9 predicted proteins | sample EBPBio242008_DNA_FD_185862 | JGI IMG/M metagenome (GOLD analysis project Ga0209368, IMG submission 185862) | Wastewater treatment Type I Accumulibacter community from EBPR Bioreactor in Madison, WI, USA - Reactor 1_4/24/2008_ DNA (SPAdes)... | ecosystem: Engineered > Bioreactor > EBPR >...
CCTCCATCAGCTCGGTAGTCTCCGCATATCGGAACGTGAACGCCCTCCCGCCGGCTACGGCGACCACCGGCCGCTCAGCAGGCTCGGTCGGGTCCCCAGCAGAAGTTGACAGATTCGCGCCCCGACCACCTCCAAAAGGCCGCGATTCACCCCGAATCTGCCTAGTCGGGGCTGATATATCACTCGAGGCCGGATTCCAGGGCTCACCAACCAGCCCAGGTGCCGAGTGGGCGATGGCGAGCACCTGAGTGAGGTCCACATGAGCGGAGATCTGAGCGGCCAGCCGATCCAGGGTCGCCGCGGCCTCCGGCAGCTCTGCCGCCGGCACCAGACCGAGGTGCCGGGACGGCGCCTCGATGCCCGCATCCCGAGGAAGCACGCCCAACACCGGGATGCCGGTCGCTTCCAACGACGACACCACCTCGTCGGAATGGCGTATCGATCCGGCCTTGTTGATGATCACCCCCGCGATCGAGGTGTCGGGCTCGAAGGTGTGCAGACCATGTACCCAGGCGGCGGCCGTCCGAGACACCGAAGAGATGTCCAGCACGAGTACGACCGGCGCCCTGACCACTCGCGCGACGTGCGCGGTGGAGGCCCAGCCGTCGCCACCGATCCGGCCGTCGAACAGACCCATGACGCCCTCGATGATCGCGACATCAGCTGGCGAAGGCACCAAAGATCCGTGCAGCAGCAGCGGAATCAGCAGGTCCTCACCACACAGGAACGGATCGAGATTTCGCCCCGGGCGCCCGGTGGCCAGGGTGTGATAGCCGGCATCGATGTAGTCCGGGCCGATCTTGAAGCCAGCCGGCTCCAGCCCATCGGCACGCAGCGCGGCCAGCAGCCCGGTCGCCACCGTGGTCTTGCCGTGACCGGATGCCGGCGCCGCGATCACCAGCCGGGGCAGGGCGTGCCTAGTGCTCACCGACGGAAGTCCTTCGGGGCCTTTCGGCCCCGGCGCGGCGCTCGGCGGCGTTCTTCGTGGTCGCGATACAACCGCGGTATCGCTCCCTCGTCGGCCTTGCCGAGCATCCACGCCGAGGCCGCCTTGCCCTCGAACCACTTCCGGCGGCAAGCACTCGCTACCACTCGATCCCTCGCTGACCCTTCTGACCATGGTCGAACGGGTGGGCGATCTTGGTCATCTCGGTCACCAGATCGGCGATCTCGATGATCTTGGGGTCGCAGCGACGGCCGGTGATGATCACGTGCTGATGCCCGGGACGCTCGGTCAGCGTCGCGACGACGTCGTCGACATCGATCCAGCCCCAGTTGATCGGATAGGTGAACTCGTCCAGCACATAGAGGGTGTGGGTCTGCTGGGCCAGCCGGCGTTTGATCTCTGCCCAGCCTTCGACAGCTGCCGCCTGATGATCTTCCTTGGAGCCGGTCTTGCGGGACCAGGACCAGCCTGAGCCCATCTTGTGCCACTCGATCGGCCCACCCTTGCCGGTGGTGTCGTGTACGTCGGCGAGGGCCTCCAGCGCAGACTGCTCGCCGATCCGCCACTTGGCCGACTTCACGAACTGGAAGACGCCGATCGGCCAGCCCTGGTTCCAGCCGCGCAGCGCCAGCCCGAAGGCTGCCGTGGACTTGCCCTTCCCGTCGCCGGTGTGCACGATGACCAATGGCCGGTTGCGGCGCTGCCGCGTGGTCAGGCCGTCGTCGGGAGTCTCGGTGACCTGGCCTTTCATGCTGCCCTCCGGGTGCTCGCCACGACGGCCAGCGCCTCGGCGCTGACGTCGGCCAGCTTGAGATACTCCGCTTGAAGTTCGGTAGCCAGACCCAGTGCGAGTCCCAGGCTCATCCGACCGGACTCGCAGTCGACCACGACGGCGTCGACCCCGAGCGAGCGGACGTACGCCGCCGCCTGTCGAGACCTCGCCAGTGCGTCCACCCCAGCGGTGGCTCGACCATCAGTGATCACCACCAACAGCGGGCGGCGCCGTGGATCGCGAACCCGCTCCCAGCGCAGGGTGTCCGCCGCGCACAGCAGCCCCTCGGCCAACGGGGTACGCCCACCGTTCGGCAGCTCGCTCAGTCGCCGTGCGGCGACCTCCACCGAGGACGTGGGCGGCAGCGCGAGCGTGGCTTCGAAGCCGCGGAAAGTCACCAGACCGACCTTGTCGCGGCGTTGATAGGCGTCCAGCAACAGCGACAGCACCGCGGTCTTGACCTCGGCCATCCGCTTCCGGGCGGCCATCGAACCGGAGGCGTCGACGCAGAACAACACCAGGTTGGACTCGCGTCCCTCGGTGACGGCGGTCCGCAGATCAGTACGGTCGAAGCGCAGCCGACCCCCGACGACGCGACCCCGGCGCTGCTGCTCGGTTGCCGCAGCCCGGACCGTCGCCGGGAAGTGCAGTCGCGCCCCAGCGGTCGGAGCTGAGCCGACCGTCCGGCCGACGCTGGTCAACGCCCGGCTCCGGCGGCCGGCTTCCCCTGAGCCGGTGCCGCGAGCGGTCAGCAGCCGAGCCCGATAGGGCTGGCCTGGCTCGGACACGCTCACCGGCACGGGCTGTCCCCGCTCGCTCGGGGCATCCTGCTCCGATTGCCGAGGCGGTTCGGGCGGAGAGTCTGCCGGGTCGCTCCGGTCTGTCTGGTCGTTCGGTGTGGTGTCAGGGCCGTTCGGCGGCGGACCGTCATTGTCATCGGGGGCCTGAGGTTCCGGGTCAGGATTCGGTGGTTCGGGGTCGGGATCCGGCTCGATGTCGTCGTCGCCCAACAGCTGGTCCAGCAAGTCCTCATCCAGTCCCGGCGCATCGAACGGATTCCGCCGACGGCGGTGGGGGAGGGCAAGTCGAGCGGCGGCCCGGATGTCGGCCCGGGTGACTTCGCTCCGGTCATGCCAAGCGGCATGCGCCACGGCGGCGCGGGCGGTGACGATGTCGGCCCGCATACCGTCCACCTCGAACCCGGCGCAGACACCGGCGATCTTGTCCAGCGCCCAGTCGGACAGCCGCACCTCGCCGATCCGCTGCTGGGCCGCAGCCAGACCGTCCCGCAGTTCCGCCTCCTGGTCGGCGAACCGGGCGACGAAGGAGGTCGGATCGGCGTCATAGGCGAGTCGGCGGCGCACCACCTCCGAACGGAGTGCGGGCTCGCGCGGGGCGGCCACCTCGACGGTCAACCCGAAGCGATCCAGCAGCTGCGGGCGGAGCTCACCCTCCTCGGGGTTCATGGTGCCGACCAGCACGAGTCGGGCGGCGTGGGCGACGGAGACGCCGTCGCGCTCGACCGTCGAGCGTCCCATCGCCGCCGCATCCAACAGCAGGTCGACCAGGTGATCGTGCAGCAGGTTCACCTCGTCGACATAGAGGATCCCGCGGTGTGCGGCGGCCAGCAGCCCGGGCTCGTACGACACCTGTCCGGAGCCGAGTGCCTGTTGCAGATCCAGTGAGCCGATCACCCGGTCCTCGGTAGCACCCACCGGCAGCTCCACCAGCCGCGCCGGCCGGCGGACCGCGATGAGGTCGGTGTGCGGACCGTCTGGGCAGGCCGGATCGGGATCGGCCGGATCGCAGGCGAACCGGCACCCCTGCACGACCAGTTGGTCGGGTTGCACCGCGGCGAGGGCGCGGACCATCGTGGACTTCGCCGTACCTTTCTCGCCACGCACCAGCACTCCGCCGACCTCCGGCGAGATCGAGGTCAGCACCAGGGCGAGGGCCATGTCGTCGGAGCCGACGACGGCAGAGAACGGATAGGTACGCACGATTGGTGAGGGCCTCCTCGCGGGTGTCCACGCCCGCTGTCGTCGAGTCGCCGCTGGTCGGACGGCGGGCGGCAGGGACGCTCTGGCTGACCGCGTCTGCCGTTCGGCTGGCTCATCGAGGTGAGGAGCAGTCGTGCAAATGCGGCTTCACAGTGGCGGGACCGCTCCAGATCTGCCCTGGATTCCTCACCTGTCGCCGTCGTCGATCATTCCACACCTGCTCGCATAGGGTCAGGGTCGTGCTCACTGGTTGCGCTGCGCGCTCTGCGGTCGCTGGGTTTTGTCGATCTCGGGGTCTGCACCAGGATCGTGAAGGGTTTGGTGCGACCTCGCACCAAACCCTTCACACTGTTCGCCGTGCCGAAGGGCTCCGCCCGTGACAGGTCGGTTGGACGTCGTGGGGATACCGGCCGGAGGGTGGTGCGAGCTGGGGGAGTCGGCGCGGCGGCTGATCGCTGGCGCGGAGGTGCTGATCGGCGGACGACGTCATCTCGCCCTAGTGGCGAATCGGGCTCCTGGGGCTGAGCGACTGACTTGGCCGAGTCCGCTGAAGCCCGGACTGCCGGCGCTGCTGGAACGGGTAGAGGATCGGCGGGCCGTTGTGCTGGCCACCGGCGATCCGCTGGTCTCTGGGATCGGATCCACCCTGATCGAGCTGCTCGGTGCCGAGATGGTGCGCATTCATCCAGCAGTGTCCTCGATAGCGCTCGCGCGGGCCAGGATGGGCTGGTCCAGCGAGACCGTCAGCGTGGTCTCTGTCGTGGGTCGCGATCTCGATCTCGTCCGACGCCACATCGGCCCGGGTCAGCGCCTCATCGTGTTGTCTGCTGGCACTCAGACGCCGGCCGAGTTGGCGGCACTGCTCGTGGACACTGGATATGACCAGAGCCGGCTGACCGTGCTGGGTGACTTGGGCTCAGCTGCGGAGAGCCGGAGAGAGGCGCTCGCGTCCGAGGCTGGTTTTGGCGGTATGCCCGCGCTCAACGTCGTTGCCATCGAGTGCGTTGCCGACCCGGAGACCTGCGTCCTGGGTGTCGGCCCGGGTCTGCCTGATGACGCTTTCGACCACGACGGCCAGCTCACCAAGCGTGACCTGAGAGCTTCCGCGCTCGCCCGGCTGACGCCGGTCCCCGGCGAGCAGTTGTGGGATCTGGGGGCGGGAGCCGGTTCGATTGCCATCGAGTGGGCGCGGACGGACCCGTGCTGTCGGGCCGTCGCAGTAGAGCGAACGCCCGAGCGCGCGGCCCGGATCGCTGCCAACGCGGCCAAGCTCGGGGTGCCAGGGGTGCAGGTGATCACGGCTGATATCGGGGCAAGTCTCGCCGATCTGCCGGAACCGAACGCCGTCTTCGTCGGTGGTGGAGCGAGTGTCGAACTGCTCGACCGCTGCTGGGAACGTCTGTCCACAAATGGTCGGCTGGTCGCGCATGCCGTGACCATCGAAACCGAGCAGACCCTGGTCCGGGCCTGGCAGGCGTACGGCGGCGAGCTGGTCCGGATCGGGATCGAGCGGATGGAGCCGCTGGGTGGTCTCCACGGGTGGCAGCCGGCCCGACCTGTGGTGCAGTGGTCAGCGACGAAGAGGATCGGCCGATAGCTGTACCGAATCGTCGTGATCCTCGCTCCCTCACCATCGAACTCAGCCAGTCTTCGACCTGGGTCCGTCGGAGCCACGGGACTAGGTTGGCCCCATGGCTGAACTCACGATGCCAGAGCTCGCCTCGGCCATGGGGGCAGCTGTTCGCAAGCTGGTTGATCAATTGGACGCCGAGCAACGCCGTCGCGGGGTCTTCCCGTTCGATGGCGATCTGCACAAGCGATGGACCTATCTTCCCGGTGAACGACCCGGACTACGACTGGGAGACCTGAGCGATGTGCAGTTGGATGTGGCGCTGGATCTGCTGGAACTGGCGCACAGCGTGCGTGGCTGGTCCGACACGCAGTTGGTGATCCGGATCGAAGCCGCAAGGCGAGAGCTGGCGCTCCAGCAGGCCGACCGGTCAGACATCGATCCGTACCGGGACCTGCCGTACTGGCTGGTGGTACTGGGTGATCCGCGGAGCACCGAGCCCTGGGCCTGGCGGATCAACGGCCACCACCTGCTGGCGCAGGCCACGATCGTGGGAGACCAGGTCGGCGGCGTGCCGCACTTCTTCGGCGCGGAGCCGGCCACCGTGCTGGCCGGCCCGCACACTGGCCTGCGAGCGCTGCCGCGCGAGGGAGACCTGGCTCGGGAGCTGATGCTCACCCTGCAGGAAGATCAGCGGAGCCTGGCGCAGATCGCGACTACCGCACCCGCAGACATCGCCTCGCGTTGGGATCCGGTGGTTTCCCTGCCGGAGCGGCCGCGCGGGATTTCGTACGGGCACTTGGACCGCGGGCAGCGCGAGCTGTTCGAGGCGCTGCTGCGGCAATACGTCGACCGGGCGAGCCCCGCCATCGCCAACCAAGCCTGGGTCGACATCACCGACGCCGGACTCCAGCAGGTGTGCTTCGGGTGGGCCGGACCCGTCGAACCAGGCGCCGGCCACTACTACGCGCTCAGCGGTCCGAGCCTGCTCATCGAGTACGACAACACCTTGGACCAGGCCAACCACATCCACTCCGTCTGGCGCGATCTGCGCCGTGACTTCGGCGGCGATCTGCTGGCACAGCACTACGCCGAGGTACCGCACTGATCGACGGCCGCGGCAGGTGCGCCAGGTGCGGGGTGCGAGGTCAGAACAGGGTCCGGAAGCCTTGCTTGCTTGATGGCGGGGCTCAGCCAGCCAACTAGCATGTCGTATCCATCCGCACCCCACCCGAGAGGATCTACCCGTGACCGTGCACTTCATTGGTGCCGGTCCTGGGGCTGCGGACCTGCTGACCGTGCGGGCGACGAGGCTGATCGCCAGTTCGCCGGTATGCGTCTATGCCGGCACCTACCTGGACGCCGAGGTGCTGTCGTACTGTCCGCAGGATGCGCAGTTGATCGACTCGTCGAAGCTGTCGCTGGATGAGATCACCGAGCACTTGGTCTCGGCGCATCACGCCGGACAAGACGTCGCGCGGCTGTGCTCTGGTGATCCGTCCATCTATTCAGCGCTGGCCGAGCAAGCCCGGCGGCTGGATCGGGTAGGCGTGCCCTGGGACGTGACTCCGGGGGTGCCCGCGTACGCGGCGGCTGCCGCAGTCATCGGTCGCGAACTGACCGTGCCTGAGGTCGCCCAGAGCGTGATCTTGACCCGAACCCAGGCGGCCTCGACCGCGATGCCGGTGACCGAAGAACTGGAGCAGTTGGCCGCCTCACGCGCCACGCTCGTGCTTCACCTGGCGATCCGGCGGACTCGTGAACTGGCTGCCCGCCTGGTCCCCTTCTATGGTGACGACTGCCCGGTGGCCGTGGTCTCGCGTGCCAGCCAACCCGAGGAACTCGTGCTCCGTGGCACCCTGGCCGATATCGGCGGTCAGGTGGAGGCGGCGGGGTTGCGGATGGCCGCGGTGATCATCATCGGGCCTGCCCTGGCTGCCGAGGGTTTTGCGGACTCACATCTTTACGGAACCCGGATCACCCAACGCAAGGCCTGACGCCGACCTCGCGGCCAGCCGCGGACTTCTGCGGGGATCAGATCGGGCCCTGAATTCGACTGCGCACCAGCTGGGTCTGCTTCGCATGGTGTGTACCTGGTGCGCGGTAGCAGCAAATGGTGCGAAGTGGGAATGGGTGAGGTTGCTACTCCACGGGCGGCCCGGCGGAGCCCAGCAGAAGTCGGTGAACCAGGGCGGGGTCAGGCCGAGGTCGCCGAGCCCAGGGTGAGTACGTCGTCGAGGATGCCCTTGATCGCTTGCGGATTGTGGGCGAAGCGGCCCAGGAACAGGCCGTCCACGTGCTCGCCGACCTCGCGCAGCAGACCAGGTCCGGCACTGCCGCCGTAGATCACATCCCCGGAGTAGTCCAGATCGGCAGCCAAGGCCGCCCGCAACGGCCCGCAGACTCCGACGATGTGCTCCACCCCGGCTGGCTCCGAGGCTCCGATCGCCCAGACCGGCTCGTACGCGATCACCACCGGACCCTGATGACCAGCCGAACGGGCCGGCGCCAAGGCAGATTCGAGCTGAGCCTGGCAGACCTCGACTGCCGCCTCTGGGTCCACCCGCTCGGTCTCGCCGATGCAGAGCACCGGAGTCAGCCCGTGTCGCAGGATCGCTGCAGTCTTCGCTGCAATCACCTCGTCGTCCTCGCCGAACAGCCGGCGCCGCTCGGCATGGCCGACCTCGACCAATCGAGCGCCTACTTCTGCCAACTGCGCGGCACTGACCTCACCGGTGTACGGACCGTCGTCGGCCCAGCAGGCATCCTGCGCTCCGACCGACCAGAATCGGGCTTCTGAGCCACCTGAGCCAGCCGCCCGAACCGGCTCCAGCATCGAAGCCACCTCGGCGACCGACAGGAACCCCGGCAACACGAACAGTTCAGCTCGTCCTTCGACGACCGCCGGATGCATCCGGCTCAGCTCGGCCACCTGGCGGCACCATTCCAGGGTCCGGGCATGGCTGAAGTACATCTTCGTGCTCATCCCGATCAGGTAGCGCCGTCGAGCACCCTCCTCCCGATAGGCCACGGAGGTCAACTCTCCTCGTACGCGCAGATCTCCTCGACCTTGGGACCCGAGGACGAGGCCGGGTCGAAGGTATAGCCGATCCACTCCCGCGCCAGCCGCCGGGCCAGCTCACGGCCGATCACGCGCTGCCCCATGCAGAGCACCTGGCAGTTGTTGCTGAGGATCGAACGCTCGACCGAGAACGAGTCGTGCGCGGTGACGGCGCGGATGCCCTTGACCTTGTTCGCCGCGATCGCCACCCCGAGGCCGGTGCCGCAGAACAGGATCGACCGGTCGGCCTCACCGTCGGCGACCAGGGTCGCTGCGCTGATCGCCACCGACGGATAGTTGGTGTCGCCGTCGCAATCCACGCCGACGTCGACCACCGAGGCCACTCGAGGGTCGCTCAGCAGATCCTGCTTGATCTGCTCCTTGTACTCATAGCCGGCGCTGTCGGAGCCGACCACCAGCCGGAGGCCGTCACTCATCTGTGTTCCTTTCGCTCAACACCCGGCCCACGGCCTGGGCGATCATGGCCAGCGACAACGCGCCGGCGTCCGGGGTACCGATGCTCTTCTCGGCATGGGTACGGGCGCGGCCCATCGACGGGACCAGATCGGCGGTCGCATCCGCGCCTTCGCGGGCGGCAACAGCAGCCACCGGCCACGCCACGGCCAGTCGGTCACCGGCCCGGACCCGCTCGGCCAGGGTTACCGCGAAGGGGACCAGTGCGTCGACCATGGTCGCATCACCGACCTTCGCCTTGCCGAAGTCCTGGATCGCCTGCGCCGCGCCGGTGACGCCCGCGGACACCTGCTCCGCGTTGGCGGCGCACTCGTCGGAGAGCTGATCGGCGACGCTGCGCAAGGCCAACCCCCAGAGCACGCCCGAGGTGCCGCCGGCGCGAGCGCTCCACGCCTCGGCGGCTTGCAGGAGGACGGTACGCGCTCCGGCACCGGCTTCCTGCGCGGCCTCGGCGGCTTGTGCCGCCGCCCGGGCACCGCGTTGCATGCCGATCCCATGATCGCCGTCGCCGGCCACGGCATCGATCCGACCCAGTTCCTCGACGTTCTCGTCGATGACGGCACGGATGGCCTGCAGCGCATCACCAACCACGACGGCCGTCACCTGCGATGCGGGAGCGCCGGCCGGGATCGCCTCCGCTTCACCGACCGCCGCTACGACGACGTCCTTCACCACCTCGAGATCTCCAGCGGCCACAGCACCCCGCCGGAAGCCGACCGTGTCCACCGGATCGGCCCACAACTCGGCCAACTCGTCGTCCAGCCAGAACAGGGTGAGCGACAGCCCGGCCATGTCGAAGCTGGTGCAGAACTCACCGATCTCGGGTGACACCGCCTCGCTGCCCGCGTCGGCGAGCAGCCGGGCGACCCGGCGATAGACGACGTACAGCTCCTCCGATTTCACGGCGCCGAGTCCGTTGACGAAGGGCACCACTCGGGCTCCGTCGGTCGGCACCGGCGCCTCGGCCAGCAAGCGGCCGACCAGCAGCTCCGCCAGGCCGTCCGCGGTCGGCAACGGGACCTCCTCGATCCCCGGCTCACCGTGGATGCCGAGCCCGATGGCCATCCGCCCCGCAGGCACGGTGAACAGGGGAGCGCTGGCGCCGGGCAGGGTGCAGCCCGAATAGGCGACGCCGAGTGTGAACACCCGGTCCGCCGCGCGCTGCGCCAGTTCGACGATCCGCGGCAGGTCGTAGCCACGCTCGGCGGCGGCGCCGGCGATCTTGAACACCGGCAGGTCACCGGCGATGCCGCGGCGACGCTCGGCCTCGGTCGGCGGGGCACTGGCGATGTCGTCGCGGACCAGGACAGTCTGCACGTCGATGCCCTCGGCGCGCAGCCGCTCCTGGGCCTGGTCGAAGTTCAGCACGTCACCGGCGTACTGCCCGTAGGACAGCACCGCCCCACGTCCACGCTCGACTGCCTTGACGACGTCGTAGACCTGCTGCGCGGACGGCGAAGCGAAGACGTTGCCCATCGCCGCGCCGTGCGCCAGCCCGGGCCCGACCAATCCGCCGAACGCAGGGAAGTGGCCGGAGCCGCCACCGATCACCACCGCCACCTGCGGCTTGGCCGACCGAGTGCTGCGGATGACCCCACCGGGTGCCCTGGCCACCCAGCGACGACTCGCCTCGACGAATCCATCGACCATCTCGTCGGTGAATTCGGTCGGATCGTTGCATACCCAGGCCATGCAGTCCTCCTCGACGCGGTCCTGCTCAGACGCGGTTCTTGCCCAGCTGCGGTTCTTCTTCAGACGTGGTTCTTGCCCACGCTTTCCTGATGATCGATCGACACCAGGAAAGATCCTATAGTTCAGCCGCTGACCGCTCCCGATCGGTCCCTGACGGCTTTGGCGCTGCTCTTCGCCGCCTTCGATCGGTCCTTGGCGATCAGCCGACTGTCTGCGATCGATCGCTCGCGGACGGCTTCCAGGTGATCCCGCATCGCCTGCTTGACCAGTCTCGCCGGGGCGCCGGAGATGATCGCCTCGACGATCCGGGCATGCTCGGCCGAGGCGTCCTCACAGTCGGTCAAGCCGACCCCGACCGTCTGGCGGAGCCGGTGCACGTGGGCGCCCAGCGACTCGGCCATCTGCACGATGAAGGGGTTGTCGGCATGTCGCATGATCGTCAGATGGAAGCCCCAGTCGGCATCGAAATAGCGCCGGTAGCCGGCCAACCGGGCATCGCCGACCATCGCCTCCGCAGGCAACGCTGCCAGCTCATCGATCACCTGCCGATGCAGCTCGTGGGCCTGCTGCAGCGTCGGCGCCAAGGACGTGCGCCGATCCAATGCGTGCTCGAGCGCGCCGAGTTCGATCACTGCCCGGGCGTCGACCAGTTGGCCGATCTGCTGCGGACTGAACGGTGGCGCGACGCGGTATCCCCGCAACGCAGTCCTGGTGACCAGCCCGGTGTGCTCCAGATGCACCAGAGCTTCTCGGATCGGGGTGGGCGAGACACCGAGTTCGCGGGACAGACCATCGATGCTGAGCGTGTCGTCCGGCTGGAATGTGCCGTCCAGGAGCATATTCAGCACCAGGTCATACACGCTGTCCCGCAGTGCTCGTCGCTCCAGTCGCGGCGGACCCAGTTGGAGTGGTCCGCTGGACGTGCTGACGGTCATTCGAACAGTCTAGGAGTGCGAGCGCCCGGGACCGCCGGTCGGTGTGCTGAGGAGGAGTGAGGAGAGGCGCTTTTCCTCTCCGAGCGACGACGAAGTAGCCGGGCTGGAAGGGCGGTCCAGCGAGCACGACCATTCGACAGGAGTGCGAGCGCCCGGGACCGCCGGTCGGTGTGCTGAGGAGGAGTGAGGAGAGGCGCTTTTCCTCTCCGAACGACGGCGAAGTAGCCGGGCTGGAAGGGTGGTCCAGCGAGCACGACCATTCGACAGGAGTGCGAGCGCCCGGGACCGCCGGTCGGTGTGCTGAGGAGGAGTGAGGAGAGGCGCTTTTCCTCTCCGAGCGACGACGAAGTAGCCGGGCTGGAAGGGTGGT
>Ga0209368_1001260_pt1 | contig 11792 bp, 10 predicted proteins | sample EBPBio242008_DNA_FD_185862 | JGI IMG/M metagenome (GOLD analysis project Ga0209368, IMG submission 185862) | Wastewater treatment Type I Accumulibacter community from EBPR Bioreactor in Madison, WI, USA - Reactor 1_4/24/2008_ DNA (SPAdes)... | ecosystem: Engineered > Bioreactor > EBPR >...
CATCGCGGGGGCTTCGTAGGTGGAATACATGTAAGGCGTCTGCGCCTCGAACTCGGCGGCGCAGGTGTCGATGCGCTTGAAGACGGCGGTGACGCCAAGGTTGCGGCGGGCGCGGCGGACCTGGGCTTCGTCGCGGCCGGTGAGCCTGGCGAGGCGGGCGTCGGTGAAGCCCATCATCTTGAGCTTGCGCAGGCCCTTTTCATCGAGCGGCAGGCCGTTGCGGCGGATGTCGGCCTCGGCATCGACGATCTCGCGGATGCGGGCGAGGAACCAGGGGTCGAAGGCGGTGATGTGCTGGATGTCGTCGTTCGTCAGCCCGTGGCGCATGGCCTGGGCGATGGTGCGCAGGCGGTCGGGGGTGGCAAGCGAGAGGGCCTTGGAGATGGCGGCCTTGTCGGGGGCGCCGGGGATGGCGATCTCGTCAAAGCCGGTCAGGCCGGTTTCCAGGGAGGCGAGCGCCTTTTGCAGCGATTCGTGGATGGTGCGGCCGATGGCCATGGCCTCGCCCACGGATTTCATCGCGGTGGTGAGGAAGGGTTCGGAGCCGGGGAACTTTTCGAAGGCGAAGCGCGGGATCTTGGTCACGACATAGTCGATGGAGGGCTCGAACGAGGCCGGAGTCACTTTCGTGATGTCGTTGTCGAGTTCGTCCAGGGTGTAGCCGATGGCGAGCTTCGCGGCGATCTTGGCGATGGGGAAGCCGGTGGCCTTTGACGCCAGCGCCGAGGAGCGGGAGACGCGGGGGTTCATCTCGATGACGACCATGCGGCCGTCCTTCGGGTTGATCGCCCATTGCACGTTGGAGCCGCCGGTTTCCACCCCGATCTCGCGCAGGACGGCGATCGAGCCGTTGCGCATGATCTGGTATTCCTTGTCGGTCAGCGTCAGCGCCGGGGCAACGGTGATGGAATCGCCGGTATGCACCCCCATCGGATCGACGTTTTCGATCGAGCAGACGATGATGGCGTTGTCGGCCTTGTCGCGCACCACCTCCATCTCGAATTCCTTCCAGCCGAGGAGGGATTCATCGACGAGGACCTGGGCGACGGGCGAGGCTTCGAGGCCGGATTTCACGATGGCCTCAAAGTCGTCGCGGTTGTAGGCCACGCCGCCGCCGGTGCCGCCCAGCGTGAAGGCAGGGCGGATGATGGCGGGCAGGCCGACTTCGGGCAGGACGCGCAGGGCCTCGGCCAGGCCGGCGGCGATGTCATACTTGCCGGTGGGCAGCTTGGGCGCGGCGACGATGGCGGCCTTGGGGTTTTCGAGGCCGATGCGGTCCATCGCCTCGCGGAAGAGCTTGCGATCTTCTGCCATTTCGATGGCTTCGCGCTTGGCGCCGATCAGCTCGACGTTGAACTTTTCCAACACACCGAGGTCGGCCAGCGCCAGCGCGGTGTTCAGCCCGGTCTGGCCGCCCATGGTGGGCAGCAGGGCGTCGGGGCGTTCCTTCTCGATGATCTTGGCGACCACTTCGGGTGTGATCGGCTCGATGTAGGTGGCGTCCGCCAGACCCGGATCGGTCATGATCGTGGCCGGGTTCGAGTTCACCAGAACGACGCGGTAACCTTCCTCGCGCAGGGCCTTGCAGGCCTGGGCGCCGGAGTAGTCGAACTCGCAGGCCTGTCCGATGACGATGGGCCCGGCCCCGATGATCATGATGGAGGAGATGTCGGTTCTCTTCGGCATGGTCGGTCCCTCGGCGCAAATTGACCGCGCTTATAGCCACGCAGAGGCGCGGCGCAACCGGATTCCCGGCGGCCCGGAGCTGTCAGGGACGCGCCAGCCGAAATGTGGAGAGGATCGCCTGCGCCCGTGCCAGGGTCTCGTCTGGGAAGGCTGATCCCGTGGCCTCGAAATCGAGGAGCGATACCGAGGCGACCAGGATGTAGGGCCACTGCACCGGATTGCGCATCAATACGCAGAATCGCCCAAGTTCAACGATATGGAGGCGCATGGCCGGATGGTTCCGGTCGAAGCGGTACGCCTTGCAGGCCGCCATGCCTGCCGGCGTGTTCGCTGGCGTCACATCCTGCGACCAGATCAGGTTGTCGGGCGTGCTGGCCGTGGCCCCTTGCATCCAGCTGTCGAAGAAGGGTCCGCTCAGCATGGCGAGGGCGCTATCGTAGGTCCAGATTTCGGGCGAAACCTGATCCAGCGGTATCAGGAGTTCGTCGAGTTGCACGTGCAACTCCTTTCCCGGGTCGAGTTCGAGCGCGCAATGCCAGATTCCCGGGTCTTTGGCCGGATAGTCGGCACAGGCGTAAGGGACGCTGATCGTCGTGAAGTAGAGGCTCCTGGGCTTCAGCGCCTCGGCCTGGGCAGGGCCTACAGGGCCAATGAGCAGCGCCGTCAGAAGACCAAGAAGCGGGGCAGCCGGGAGGAAACCGCTTCTCTCGCGTGATCGGCAACGAACCAGCATCGTAGCCTCCCGCACAATGGGCCGGATCCCATATTGGTCTCCCGCGCCTGCACCACGATGATCTGGATCAACCGGGAATTCTCGGGCACGACCGACCGGGTGCCAGGGCGGCGACGTCGCGCGCTTCGGCCGGGGCGCGCGGAAGGCGAAAGCTGGTTTCCTCTTTGCACAAATGCTTCTGCCGGAGGCGCGGGAGCCTTCGCAGGCGCGGCCGGGAAGGTGACAGGCAGGCCATGCCGCCGCGACTGGCGGCGGGTCTTCCGGACCTGTGGCCGTCGGTTTTTCGGGCGGAAGCGACCGGAACGGACTGGCGGGAATGGCCGGGCCGGATTAGGTCGGGCGGAAGGAGAGGGAGTGGCGCGTGATCCTTGTCGAACATGGCCCCGGCGAGACCCCCGCGCTGTTTCGGCAGGCGCGCGGCCTTGTCGTGGCCGGGACGCCGGACGAGTTGCGCCCGGCGCTGGAGCGGGCCGAGGCGGCGCGGCAGGCGGGGGCCTGGGTGGCGGGCTGGGTCGGCTATGAGGCCGGCTATGCGCTTGAGCCCAGGCTGGCGCGGCTGATGCCGGAAGGGCGGCGCGGGCCGCTGCTGGTGCTGGGACTGTTCGACGGGCCGGAGTCTGCGGGCGATGTGCTGGAGCAGGCGGCGGTCGAGGGGCGCAGGGCTGCGATGACGGCGCCCGAGCCGATGGTGACGCGGGAGAGCTATGATGCGGCGATGGCACGGGTGCTGGCCTACATCGCGGCGGGCGACTGCTATCAGGTGAACCTGACCTTTCCGATGGCGGCGCGGCTGAGCTCTGGCACGCCGCTTGGGCTATATGGCGCATTCCGGCGCACCGGGGCGGTGGGACATGGCGCATTCGCCGACCTGGGCGTGGGGCCGGCGGTGGTGTCGCGCTCGCCCGAGCTGTTCTTCCGGCTGGAGAAGGGCGGGCGGATCGTGACGCGGCCGATGAAGGGCACGGCGCCGCGCGACGCCGACCCGGCGCGCGATGCGGCGCTGGCGGCGGCCTTGCAGGCGAGCGAGAAAGATCGGGCCGAGAACCTGATGATCGTGGACCTTCTGCGCAACGACATCTCGCGGCTGGCACGGGTGGGCAGCGTGAAGGTTCCGGCGCTTTATGCGCTGGAGCATTATGCCACGGTGCATCAGATGACCTCGACCGTGGTGGGCGAACTGGCCGAGGCGCCCTCGCTGCCCGGCCTGGTGGCGGCGCTGTTTCCCTGCGGCTCTGTGACCGGGGCGCCGAAGATCCGGGCGATGGAGATCATCCGCGAGGTGGAGCCCATGCCCCGCGGCGTCTATTGTGGGGCGGTGGGCTGGATGGCGCCGGACGGCACGGCGGATTTCTCGGTGTCGATCCGCACCCTGTCGATCTGGGGCGACGAGATCGTGATGAACGTGGGCGGCGGGGTCGTGCATGGCTCGACCGCGCAGGGCGAATGGGAGGAAGCGCTGTGGAAGGCGCGCTTCGTGAAGGCGGCGGTGCGCCGGGGCTGAGGCTGATCGAGACGCTGCTCTGGGATGGCACGGTCGCGGTGCGGGGCGAGTTGCACGCGGCGCGGATGGCGGGGGCGGCGGCGGCGCTTGGCTGGGGGTTCGATGCGGGGCGGTTCGCGGGGCTGGCGCGGGGCGAGCCGGCCGCGCCGGCGCGGCTGCGGCTGACGCTGGACCGCGACGGAGATCTGGCGGTGGAGCGGGGCGCGGTGCCGGCGCGGCTGGCGTTGTGGCGGGTGGGGCTTGCGGCGGCGCGGCTTTCCTCGGGCGATCCCTGGCTGCGGGTGAAATCGACGCGGCGGGCGGCCTATGATGCCGCACGGGCGGCGCTGGCGCCGGGGCTGGACGAGGTGGTCTTCCTGAACGAGCGGGGCGAGGTCTGCGACGGCACGATCACCACGCTGTTCTTCGACCGGGGGCAGGGGCTGCGGACGCCGCCCTTGTCGGCGGGGCTGCTTCCGGGGGTGTTGCGGGCTGAACTGGCGGTGCCGGAAGAGGTGCTTCAGGCCGAAGATCTGGCGCGCGTGAAGCTCTGGCTGGGCAATTCGCTGCGCGGGCTGGCGCCGGCGGTCTGGGTGGGGTGAGCGCGCGCCCGAACCGGCGAGGCCCCGGCCTGCGCCGGGGCGGGAAGAAGGTGAGTATTTGGGCAAAGAAGAAGCCGCATTGGGGGAGGCGCCCTTGACTTGAGGGCTTTGGCGCGGTGTATCGGCGCGGATCACTGATGCCGCGGCCCAAGGGGACCTCCATGCACGCCTATCGCAGCCATACGTGCGACGACCTTAGAAAGACCCATGTGGGAGAGACGGTGCGTCTTTCGGGCTGGGTGCATCGGGTGCGCGACCACGGCGGCGTGCTGTTCATCGACCTGCGCGACCATTACGGCATCACCCAGGTGCTGGCCGACAGCGACAGTGCGGCTTTCGCCGCGCTGGAAAGCGTGCGGTCGGAATGGGTGATCCGCATCGACGGGCGGGTGAAGGCGCGCGATGCCGCCCTGGTGAACCCGAAGATCCCGACCGGCGAGATCGAGGTCTATGCGCTGGAGATGGAAGTGCTGGGGCCGGTCGAGGGCGACCTGCCGGTGCCGGTGTTCGGCGATGTGGAATACCCCGAGGAAACCCGGCTGACCTACCGCTTCCTGGACCTGCGGCGCGACAGCATGCACCAGAACATGATGCTGCGGTCGAACGTGGTGCGCTGGCTGCGCGAAAAGATGTGGGGCCAGGGCTTTACCGAATTCCAGACGCCGATCATCACGGCCTCGTCGCCCGAAGGGGCGCGCGACTTCCTGGTGCCGTCGCGTCTGCATCCGGGCAAGTTCTATGCGCTGCCGCAGGCGCCGCAGCAGTTCAAGCAGCTGATCCAGGTGGCGGGCTTCGACCGTTACTTCCAGATCGCGCCCTGCTTCCGCGACGAGGACCCGCGCGCCGACCGCTCGCCGACCGATTTCTATCAGCTGGACATCGAGATGTCCTTTGTCACGCAGGATGACGTGTTCGCCGCCGTCCAGCCGGTGCTGCAGGGGCTGTTCGAGCATTTTGGGCGTGGCCGGAAGGTCTATGCCGACTGGCCGCGCATCGCCTATCGTGATGCGCTGAAGTGGTACGGGTCGGACAAGCCGGACCTGCGCAACCCGATCAAGATGCAGGACGTCAGCGAGCATTTCCGCGGGTCGGGCTTTGCGATCTTTGCCAAGCTCCTGGAGACCGAGGGCACCGAGGTGCGGGCGATTCCTGCGCCGACCGGGGGCAGCCGCAAGTTTGCCGACCGGATGAACGCCTTTGCCCAGAAGGAAGGGCTGCCGGGGATGGGGTATATCTTCTGGCGGAAGGCCGAGGATGGCTCGACCGAGGCGGCCGGTCCGATTGCCAAGGCGATCGGGCACGAGCGGACCGAGGCGATCCGGGTCGAGCTGGGTCTGGGCGAGGGCGATGCCGTGTTCTTCCTGGGCGGCAAGCCTGAAGTGTTCGAGCCGGTCGCGGGGCGGGCGCGCAACGAGATCGGGCGCGAGCTGGGGCTGACGGAACAGGACTGCTTCCGCTTTGCCTGGATCGTGGACTTCCCGATGTACGAGAAGACCGACGAGGGGAAGATCGACTTCTCCCACAACCCCTTCTCGATGCCGCAGGGCGGGCTTGAGGCGCTGATGGGCGATCCGTTGCAGGTTTACGCCTACCAGTACGACCTGGCCTGCAACGGCTATGAGGTCATTTCGGGCGGCATCCGCAACCACAAGCCCGAGATCATGTACCGCGCCTTCGAACTGGCGGGCTATCCGAACAGCGAGGTCGACAAGCGGTTTGGCGGCATGGTCAAGGCGTTCAAGTATGGCGCCCCCCCCCACGGTGGCTGCGCGGCGGGCATTGACCGGCTGGTGATGCTTCTGGCCGATACCACGAACATCCGCGAGGTCATCATGTTCCCGATGAACCAGCGAGCGGAAGACCTGCTGATGGGCGCGCCGAGCGAGCCCTTGAACGAACAGCTGCGCGAACTGCGGCTGCGGGTGGTGCCGAAGGAGGCGTGACCGCGCGGCCCCTTGACCTGCGGGCGGGGGCGGATTGAGGTGAGGAACCCCTTTCCGAAAGCCCCGCCCCCGTGAACCCGCCGCTTTACACCGCCTCGGTGCCCGTGTTCCGCCACTACCTGGGGCGGATCACCGATATCGTCGGGCGGGCTGGGCCGGAGTTGTTGCGGGCGCGTGTGGGGGAAACCTTCCCCGCGGGGAAGCAGTTTGCCACGGCCGCGGGCTTTGCCGTTCGGGTGGCCTGCCCGCTGGCGGGGCGCGAGGTGCCGCATCTGCCGGCGGCTCTGGCGCCGCGGCTGGCTGTGGTGCGCGCGCTTCTGGGGGCGATGCGGCCGGCCGAGTTCGAAGGGGCCGAGGATCGGGTGATCCGGCACGAGGCCGGATTCGCCGTGCTGGAACAGGACGGGGCGAGCTTCCTGCACCTGTACGGAATCCCCAACTTCTTCTTTCACCTGACCATGGGCTATGCCGCGCTGCGTGCGGCGGGCATGGACCTGGGCAAGGCCGATTTCGACGGGTTTCACAGCTATCCCGCCGATTTCCGCTTTGACGGCGACTGAGACGCGAAAATCCGCGCGGATCACGGACTTGCGATCCGGAACCGGTCGCATGGGGCGCGCATGACGCCTAAATGTGAAGGCTGACAAACCGGGGATCAGGATGCCGATCAACCAGACCGTTGCCGCCTTCCGCTTCGGATTTGGCCTTCCGCTGCCCAAGGCGGCCCCCGCCACGCCCGAGGCGATGCTGGCGGCCCTTGCCGACCCAGATCCGGGTGCGGCGCTTTGGCCCGGGATCACCACTGCGGATGCGGTGGCGCAGATGCAGTTTGTCGAGGCCGCGCGGCGGCGCGGCAAGGAAAGCAAGGAAGCCTTCGAGATGGCGGGCCGCGAGATCGGCCTGTACGGGATGGAACTGCGGGATCAGAGCGTCAAGGTCGCCGTGGCACGGGCGCTGGATTCGCCCGATGGGTTTCGCGAACGGTTGGTGGCCTTCTGGGCGGATCATTTTACCGTGGTGTCGAAGAACCAGCGCACCACCGCCATGCCGAGCGCGATGGTGGAAGACGCGATCCGGCCCTACCTGTCGGGACAGTTTGCCGATCTGCTGGTGGCGGTGACGCTGCACCCGGCGATGCTGTTGTACCTGAACCAGGATCAGTCGTTGGGGCCGGGTTCGAAAGTGGGCAAGGCCAAGGGGCGCGGCCTGAACGAGAACCTCGCGCGGGAGGTGATGGAACTACACACGTTGGGTGTGGGCGGCGGCTACAGCCAGGCCGATGTGCGGGAGATGGCCGAACTGATGACGGGCCTGACCGTCACCACGGCGGACGGTTTCACCTTCCGGGAGACCTGGGTGGAGCCCGGCGCGGAAACCGTTCTGGGTGTCACCTACGACGGCAAGGGAACCGAACCGATCATCCAGGCGCTGCGGGCGCTGGCGGTGCGCCCCGAGACGGCCGAGCACATCTCGCGCAAGCTGGCGGTGCATTTCGTGAGCGACGATCCGGACCCGGACCTTGTGGCGGCGATGTCCAGCGCCTGGCGCAGCAGCGGTGGCGACCTGATGGCGGTCTATGGGGCCTTCCTGACCCATCCCTCGGCCTGGACACTGACCGCGGCCAAGGTGCGCCAGCCGGCCGAGTTCCTGGTGGCCGCGCTGCGCGGGCTGGGGGTGACCGGGGCCGATGTGATGGCGATGGACCAGAAGACGCTGGCGCGCACGGTGGTGCGGCCGATGCAGGCGATGGGGCAGCCCTGGCAGCAGGCGCCGGGCCCGAACGGCTGGCCGGAGCAGCCGGAGAAGTGGATCAACCCCGCCCATCTGGCCACCCGCATCGCCTGGTCGATGGCTTTGCCGCAGCGGCTGGCCGATCCCTTGCCCGATCCGCGCGCGATGGCCGGGACGGTTCTGGGCGACCGGGCGGGCGAGGCGATCACGCTGGCGGTATCGCGGGCGGAATCGGTGCGGGAGGGGGTCGGGCTGGTGCTCGCCTCGCCCGAGTTCAACCGGAGATAGGGGGCGGCAGATGATGAACCGGCGATTCTTCCTGCGCGGGGCGGCGGTGCTTGGCTGCTCGGTCGCGGCGCATCCGATGCTGACGACGCTGACCCTGGCCGCCGGGGAAAAGACCCTGGGCGAGAACCGGCTGGTCGTGATCATCCTGCGCGGTGCGATGGACGGGCTGGGCACGGTGATCCCGGTGGATGACCCGCTCTATGCGCAGTACCGCCCCGGCCTGTCGGACCTGCGCGAGGCGCCGGGCGCCCTGACCGGCGGCTTTGCCCTGAACCCGGCGCTGTCGGGGTTGATGCCGCTGTGGCAGGCGGGTCAGCTGGGCTTTGTCCATGCGACCTCGACTCCATACCGCGACAAGCGCAGCCATTTCGACGGGCAGGACATCCTGGAGGCGGGGACCGGCACCGATGTGGCGGCCCATGCGGTGCGCGACGGCTGGCTGAACCGGATGCTGCAGGCCGTGCCGGGGCTGTCGGCGGAAACCGCCTATGCGGTGGGCCGCGATGCGCTGCCGCTTCTGGAGGGGCCGGCGCCGGCGCGGAACTGGGCGCCCGACCTGCGGCTGCGCATCACGCCCGCGACCGAGCGGCTCCTGGAGGCGGTCTATCACGACGATCCCTTGTTCCGCGACGCATCGGAAGAGGCGATGACGCTGTCGGACGAGTTGGACGATGACTTGATGGCGGCGGCGCCGCTCGGTGCGAAGCGGCTGTCGAACAACGAGAAGCTGGCCGATTTCGCCGCCGACCGGCTGCGGGGCGCATCGCGCATCGCCGCCTTTTCGCAGACCGGCTGGGACACCCATGCCAACCAGGCGGTTGGCCTTGATTCGGCGCTGAAGGGGTTGCAGCAGACGATCCTGCGCCTGCGCGAGGGGCTGGGCGAGGAGATCTGGGGCAAGACCACGCTGATCACCATGACCGAGTTCGGCCGAACGGTGCGCGAGAACGGCACCAAGGGCACGGACCACGGCACCGGGGGGCTGTCGATCCTGGCGGGCGGGGCGATCCGGGGTGGGCAGATCTTCGGCCCCTGGCCGGGTCTGGGCGAAAGCGCGCTTTATGCCGGGCGCGACCTGATGCCGACGACCGACATCCGGTCCTGGGCGGCCTGGGCCATGGCGGGGATGTACGGCTTTGACCGGGCGCTGCTGGAAAGCTCGATCTTTCCGGGGCTAGACATGGGCAGCGACCCGCGCCTTCTGCTGTAGCCGTTGCCTGTTGCCCGCGCCCGCACCATAACGGGCGCAGGCAGGAGGCGCGCATGAACGACGCAGAACGGTTGGGTTTCGAGGTTCCGGGTTGGGCGCCGCCGCCGCGGCCTGACGGCTTGACGGTGCTGGAAGGGCGTCATACCCGGCTGGAGCGGATGGACCCGGATGCCCATGCCGCCGATCTGCACCGCGCCTTCAGCCAGGACGATTCGATCTGGGACTACTTGCCCTATGGCCCCTTCGGCTCGGCCGCGCGCTATCACCGTTGGGCCAAGGACACGGCCATGGGCAGCGATCCTGTGTTCTTTGCCATCCGCAACCAGGCAACGGGCCATTGTGGCGGGGTGGCAAGCTATCTGCGCATCACGCCCGAGGCCGGGACGATCGAGGTGGGGCATATCTGCCTGGCGCCTGAGTTGCAGCGCAGCCTGGTGGCGACCGAGGCGATGTTCCTGATGATGCAATGGGCCTTCGAGGCGGGCTATCGCCGCTATGAATGGAAGTGCAATGCGCTGAACCTGGCCTCGCGCCGGGCGGCGCAGAGGCTGGGCTTCAGCTATGAGGGCATCTTCCGGCAGGCGACGGTGGTGAAGGGGCGCAACCGCGACACCGCCTGGTTCGCCTGCATCGACAGCGAATGGCCGGGGCTGAAGGCGGCCTATGACGCCTGGCTGTCGCCCGCAAACTTCGACGCGCAGGGACGGCAGCGGGAGCGGCTGGCCGATCTGACCGGGCTGGTGCGCGCGGCGTCGGACCCGGGGCTTGCAGGGCGCTGAGGCTTAGCCCGCGCCAAAGGCGGGCGGGCCTTCGGCGATGCGCTGGCGGATGAGCAGCCGCAACCGGGCGCGGCCTTCCGTGCTGGACATGCCGGGAAGGGCGGCGGCGAGCGCCGGGTCATTTGCCTGGCGCGCAAGGCCGCCAAGGAAGCCGGTCAGCCAGTGCAGCGGCAGGCCGCTGGCAAGATGCCCGTCGGCACGGCGCAGGTCGTCCATCAGCGCGATGGGATCGGGCGCCGCCGGGGCGTCCGACCCGGCGGGCAGGGGCAAGCTGTCGGGCAGGCGGTCAAGCACCTTTGCCAGGAAATCGGCGATGCGTTCGATGGGCTTTGGCAAGAAGCCATCGGCCCCGGCCCGGTGTGCGGGCGCCTCTGCCGCGGGGTCACCGCTGGTGGCGAGCAGGACAAGAGGGCGGCGCATGTCGTGTGCGATGTCGGCGATCAGCGCGGTGCCCTCGCCATCGGGCAGGCCGACATCGACGATCACCACGTCAGGGCGGTAGGTCGCCAGATGGGCGCGGGCGGCGCACAGCGTGTCGGCCCGGCGGAGCCGCGCGCCGGCGCGCTGGCACATCAGGCGAAGGGCTTCGCAGGCGAAGCGGCTGTCTTCCACCGCCAGGACCGTCAGGCCCTGCAATGGCAGCAGGCCCCGCTGCGGTGGGCCAGGCAGGACGGGGACATAGGCGGGATCGGGCATGGCGGCGTCCTTGGCGATGCCCGACATGTGAACGCCATCCACGCTAAGATCGCGTTAACAGGTGCGGCGCCCGGACCCCTTGCCTCGGGCCGCCGGGCTGCGGATAAGCGGGCCGAGCCAAGCATGGGAGAGACAGATGATAGGACGCCTGAACCATGTCGCCATCGCGGTGCCGGATCTGGCCGCCGCGGCCGCGCAGTACCGCGACACGCTTGGCGCCAAGGTCGGCGCGCCGCAGGACGAGCCGGACCATGGCGTGACGGTAATCTTCGTGGAGCTTCCGAACACGAAGATCGAGTTCCTGCATCCCCTTGGGGAAAACTCGCCCATCGCCGGCTTTCTGGAAAAGAACCCGGCGGGCGGCATCCACCACATCTGCTATGAGGTCGAGGACATCCTGGCGGCGCGCGACCGGCTGAAGGCGGCGGGTGCGCGGGTGCTGGGGTCGGGCGAGCCCAAGATCGGGGCGCATGGCAAGCCGGTGCTGTTCTTGCACCCGAAGGATTTCAACGGCTGCCTCGTGGAATTGGAGCAGGTATGACCATCACCGCCGCCATCGTCCTGTTCGCGGTCATCTGGTGGATGACCTTCTTCATCGTGCTGCCGCTGCGCTTTACCAGCCAGCGCGACGCAGGCGTGATCGT
>Ga0209368_1001265_pt1 | contig 11725 bp, 9 predicted proteins | sample EBPBio242008_DNA_FD_185862 | JGI IMG/M metagenome (GOLD analysis project Ga0209368, IMG submission 185862) | Wastewater treatment Type I Accumulibacter community from EBPR Bioreactor in Madison, WI, USA - Reactor 1_4/24/2008_ DNA (SPAdes)... | ecosystem: Engineered > Bioreactor > EBPR >...
CACGGAGGTGTGCGCCCCTGGGTTCCCTGCTCTTCTCGCCGAAAGCGAAATGAGTAGAGATCGGGCGGCCTGAGTCACATCCTCCGGAGGCACAACCCACAAGGAAAAGAATATGCCTGAACTCAGTATGAAAGACCTGCTTGAAGCAGGCGTTCACTTTGGTCACCTGAAAAAGAAATGGAATTCAAAAATGTTGCCATACATTTTTGCTGAAAAAAATGGTATTCACATCATTGACCTTAACAAAACAATTGAAGGTCTTGAAGAGTCTGCTGCTGCATTAAAAGCTATCGCTAAAAGCGGTAAGAAAATAATGTTTGTTGCTACCAAAAAACAAGCAAAAGAAATCGTAGCCGAGGCAGCAGCTTCTGTAAATATGCCTTTCGTTACTGAGCGTTGGTTGGGTGGAATGTTAACTAACTTCCAAACTATCCGCAAAAGCGTAAAGAAAATGCAAAGCATCCAAAAAATGTTGGATGACGGTACTATGGACAGCGTTACCAAAAAAGAGCGTTTGACCCTTAGCCGTAGCAAGGACAAAATGGAAAAAGTATTGGGTGGTATCTCTCAAATGGGACGTGTACCAGCTGCTTTGTTCATCGTTGATATCAGCCACGAGCACATCGCTCTTGCCGAAGCAAAACGCCTTGGTATTGCAACCTTTGCAATGGTAGATACTAACTCTGATCCATCAAAAGTTGACTATGCAGTTCCATCAAACGATGATGCTACAAAATCAATCGCTATCATCACTAACTATTTGACTGCTGCTATTATGGAAGGCTTGCAAGAGCGCACCCAAGCAAAAGAAAATGGTGAAGAAGAAGCATCTGATGTTGAAGAAAATAATGTTCGTGGATTAGACATCAACGAAGATGATGACAAAAACGAACGCCGTGGTCGTGGTGGCCGTGGAGCTAGTGCTGGTGCAGGTCGTGCTCCAGGTGCAGCACGTGGTGGCGCAGGCCGTCCGGCAGGTGCAGGACGTGGACCAGGTGGTGGCGGAAGCCGTCCAGGTGGCAGCCGTTAATGGCCAGAAGACTATGTCTTTCCAAACCTAACAATAATATTATCTTATCGAAAGCCTCTATTACGGGGCTTTCGATAAATTTACACCATCCTATTTTAATAAAAAAACTGAACAAAAATGAGTGTTACAATTACTGCCTCAGATGTAAACAAATTGCGCCAAATGACTGGTGCAGGTATGATGGATTGCCGCAAAGCACTTGTAGAAAGTGAAGGTGATTTTGAAAAAGCAATTGACTATCTCCGTGCAAAAGGACAAAAAGTAGCTGCTAACCGTAGCGACCGTGATGCAAAAGAAGGTGTAGCTATTGCAAAAGCCAACCCAGATGGCAACTATGGTATCATCCTTGTGATTAGCGCTGAAACAGATTTCGTTTCAAAGAATGAAGATTTCATGAATTTTGGTCTTGAAGTAGCTGAGTTGGCGCTTCAAAATATGTGTTCTGATATTGACGCAATCAAAGCATTGCCAATGGCAGGTGCAACAATTGGCGACAAATTGTTGGAAATGGTAGCAAAAATTGGTGAAAAAATTGACATCACACGTTACGAGCAAGTAAATGCTGATTCTGTAATTCCTTACATCCACGGTAATTACCGCATTGGTGTGTTGGTAGGTTTGAATAAAGCCATCAACGAAAATGTGGTGACTGCGGGTAAAGATGTTGCGATGCAAATTGCCGCTATGAATCCTTTGGCTTTAGACGAAAATAGCCTTTCAGAAGAAGTAATTGCCCGCGAAAAAGCAATTGCTATCGAACAAATTATGGCAGAAGGCAAACCAGCTGAAATGGCTGAAAAAATTGCAGCTGGCAAATTGAACCGTTTCTTCAAAGACAACACATTGGTTCACCAAGCTTTCGTAAAAGACAACAGCAAAACTGTTGCCGAATACGTAAAATCAGTAGAAGCAGGATTGGAAGTAGTTAGCTTCCGTCGTGTTGCGATTGGTGGATAATAATCCAAGAGATTTAATTTTAAAAAACGGGCAATATCTGATGGTATTGCCCGTTTTTTGTTTTTCTAAACGTTCTCTCTATTAACTTGCAGCTATGTTTCACCGCACATTTTTAACTCTGTGTTTATTCATCAGCACGCTCAGTGTGAGTGCGCAGCAAGAAAGTTTTTTTAGCAAACCCGACAAAAACGGACAAGATAAATTCTTTTATGCCGGAGTAGCTATCGGTATTAATGCGTCGCAAATTGATGGTGATCATTTTTCGGGCTATCACAAAGCTGGTCTGAATACAGGTTTTTTGGCTTATGTAAAACTCAAACCAAAACTTCTAGGTAATATTGAATTATTGTATTCTGCAAAAGGCGCCAGAAATGTTGAAGTATACAACTCTCCTCAAGTAGGTTCAGTACCCATTATTTACACCGCAAAGCTCAATTATGTCGAAATACCTTTGATGCTTCAATATCAGGTTCAGGAAAGGATTCATTTATCGGCAGGCGCCTCTTATAGCAGGCTTTTCAGTGCCAAAGAAGCGATTGATGAGCTTGTACCCAATAGTATCAATAGACGCGAACCCAACTTCAAGCAAGAAGATATCAATGCACTTATTGCTATCAGTTATCAATTATCTGGCAATTTGTTTGCAAGGGCACGCTACCAATATTCACTCACGAGCATCAGAGAGGCCAGTCAGATTCCGATAGAATTTGGCACGCCAGCACAATTCAACAACTTATTTGCTTTGCAATTCATGCTTTTATTCTAATTTTCGCTCATGAACATTGCACAAGTCCTTTCCTTTTTCGAAGAAATTGCACCTATCCAATATCAAGAAGCTTACGATAATTGCGGATTACAAGTCGGCCACCTGGAAGACGAAGTAAAAGCCGCTTTGCTTACACTAGATGTCACTGAAGCAATAATAGAGGAAGCCATTGAAAAAGGATGCAATTTGATTATTGCCCATCATCCAGTCATTTTTTCGGGATTAAAAAATCTTACAGGCAGAAATTATGTGCAGCGTATCGTGCAAAAAGCCATCAAAAATGACATTAATATTATTGCAGTACACACCAATCTGGATAATATGCGACAAGGTGTAAATGATCGGATTGCAGCTAAGCTGGGCTTGGTGAAGACACGCATTTTAGCGCCTAACTCTGGCAATTTACTGAAACTAGTAAGCTTTGTTCCCAAAGCGCAGACAGAACAAGTCCGTGAAGCCTTATTTGCCGCTGGTGCAGCTCATATTGGTCATTATAGTGAATGTAGTTTTAGCGTTGAAGGCCTAGGAACTTTCAAAGGTGACAGCAGAACCCATCCCTTCATTGGCGAGGCTGGTGGGAAAAGAGAAGAAGTGGTAGAAGATCGATTAGAAGTAATCGTACCCATTCATTTAAGAAATACCGTAGAAAAAGCGCTGAAGGCAGCCCATCCTTATGAAGAAGTAGCTTTCGATTGGTTTTCATTGCTCAATGAGAATCAAGAAATAGGGGCAGGATTAATAGGTGAATTGCCAGAGCCTGTGGATGAGCTTGATTTTCTGAAAGGATTGAAAATTAAAATGAAAGCGCAGGTAGTGCGTCATACCCAACTTTTAAACAAAAAGGTAAAAAAAGTAGCCATCTGTGGTGGTTCGGGTAGTTTTCTTCTTAGTAAGGCCATAGCGGCGCAAGCAGACGTTTTTGTGAGTGCCGATTTTAAATATCATCAGTTTTTTGATGCGGAAAAGAAGATCGTGATTGCCGACATCGGGCATTACGAAACAGAACAATTTACGGTAGAAATATTTGATGTTTTACTTAAGAAAAAAAATGTTACCTTCGCCGTTCTTTTATCGGCATTGGATACCAACCCAATTAAATATTTATAATTCAATATGGCAACAGTCAAAGATTTTTCAATCGAAGAAAAATTGAAAGCAGTACTTACACTGCAAAAAATTGATTCAAAAATAGATGAAATCAAAACACTCAAAGGCGAATTGCCTATGGAAGTGAACGATTTAGAAGATGAAATCGCCGGCCTACAAACACGTATTGCCAATATCGACACTGATATTGAAAACATCAACAGCTATATTGCTCAGCGTACCGAAGCCAAAAAAGAAGCTGTTGCTTTGAGCAAGAAATACGAAAAACAACAAGACAACGTAAAAAACAATCGCGAATTCGAGGCCTTGACCAAAGAAATCGAAATGCAGGATTTGGAAGCAAAATTGTGCGACAAGCATATTAAAGACGCCAATTTCGAATTGAAAGAGCGTATGGCTGCTCGTACCAACACCGAAGAAAAAGTAGCTGTAGTAGAAGATACTTTGAAAGCGAAAAAGAAAGAGTTGGAGAAAATCATCGTCGAAACTGAAAAAGAAGAGAAAATACTAAGCAAACAATCTGCCGAAGCTAAAGAAAAAGTTGATGAGCGCTTATTAACCGCTTACGACCGTATCCGTGGTAGTTATTCTAATGGTTTGGCAGTGGTTCCTATCCATCGCGATTCTTGCGGAGGCTGTTTTAATGTCATTCCTCCACAAAGACAATCTGAAATTCGTCAGCACAAAAAAATCATCGTTTGCGAGCATTGCGGACGAATTTTAGTTGACTCTGAACTAGATGAGCATACCAAAGTGAAATAGTTCATCGCAAATAAATCTTATTGATTAAGGCCCCAAACGAATTGTTTTGGGGCTTTCTTTTTGGTACAAATTTGACAAATGCACACACATTCAATAACACTAATAATTGTACCTTCGCCCCTCAAATTTTTGAAGAAAACATAATGGCAAAAAAAACGGATCAGAAGTGTAGCATCTGCGGTAGGCCCGAGAAAGACGTAAATGTATTGTTTACAGGAATGGATGGAAATATCTGCGACGCCTGCATCGAAAATGCTTATCACATTTTGCAGGAGACGATGGGAGCAAGCAAATCACCTGCTTCGGCTCAGCAAAAAACACAAAAAGAATTTGCAAAGCACAAATTATATAAGCCCAAGGAAATTAAAGCATTTCTTGATCAATATGTCATAGGCCAAGATGAAGCAAAAAAGGTAATGGCTGTGGCTATGTATAATCACTACAAGCGATTAATGCACCCACCCCAAGATGATGTAGAAATAGAAAAATCCAACATTATAATGGTGGGCGAAACGGGCACGGGTAAAACTTTATTGGCTAAATCAATGGCACGTTTGCTGCAACTTCCCTTTGCTGTAGTGGACGCAACAGTTTTCACACAGGCAGGCTATGTAGGTGAAGATGTTGAGAGCATTTTGTCTCGCTTATTGCAAAGCTGTAATTACGATGTAGCAGCAGCAGAACGCGGAATTGTATATATTGACGAGATTGACAAAATTGGTAGAAAAGGCGACAACCCATCTATTACTCGTGATGTAAGCGGAGAAGGAGTGCAACAATCTTTATTAAAATTATTAGAAGGCAGCGAAGTGCTTGTGCCACCCGAAGGTGGAAGAAAACACCCCGACCAAAAAATGGTGAAGGTGAATACACAAAACATCCTCTTTATTTGCGCTGGAGCTTTTGAAGGTATTGATAAAATGATTGCCCGAAGGGTCCAAACTTCAAGTATTGGATACAAAGCCATCCAATCTGGAAATGAACTTGACCGTGCCAATTTGTTACAATATGTCAATGCTCAGGATCTACGTAGCTTTGGATTGATACCCGAATTGTTGGGTCGTTTGCCCATCGTTACCTACCTCAATCCGCTAGACAAGGAAGCCCTAAAACGCATTTTAACCGAACCCAAAAATGCCCTCATCAAGCAATACACTCGTTTGTTTGAGCTTGAAGACATTAAATTGACGGTTACCGAAGAAGCTTTGGAATACATGGTGGATAAGGCGATTGAATTTAAACTGGGAGGCCGCGGGCTTCGTGCTATTTGCGAAATGATTTTGACGGATGCGATGTTTGAAATGCCATCAGCCGAAATCAAAAACAATCTTTTTGTTCTTGATAAAGAGTATGCCATGCTGAAGCTAGAAAAATCCAAACTAGGTTTAATATCTGCGGCTTAAACATCTTATTCATTCTAATAAAAATAAACATGGAAGATTTAATCAAAAAATTAACGGAAAGTGCTGGCATTAACGAAGATCAAGCCGCAAAAGCTATCGAAACAGTTGTCAACTTTATAAAAGAAAAATTGCCCCCCATGATGCATGGTGTGGTTGACAATTTTATAGGTGGAAATAACACCAACTCCGACGACGGATTATTGTAAAAAGAACATTATCAAGGAAAAACCCTGAATTAGCTATTTCTAATTCAGGGTTTTTCCTTTTCTTTCTTTTAAAAAAACGAGCAATACACTAGAATCCCGCCCCAACAAAAATGACGTAAAAAGCTTATTTGCTCAGGAAAATAATAATCCTAAATTTGCGTGCTGAATTTGAATTATTTTTGAACATTTTGATATAAAAAATAAAAATCAGTACTACTAGCCGCCTAGATTGAAGTATTTCAATTTATAAAATAGCAAACAAACAAATAACTAATAAATTATTATTGAATGAGATTATTAATAATTGCCTTTGCTGTATTGGGTTTCACAGATGCAATTGCGCAAACCAATTTCGCTTTAAACTTCAATGGGACCAACCAATATGTAAGCATTGGAAGCCCCATTAGCACCGGCTCATCTTACACAAAAGAAGCTTGGGTTTATGCTACGTCTTCCACACCTGCTCGAAATATTATTTCTTCCTCAGACGCCCCGTTTTGGATCAATAGTGGCACCCTTAGCGGTGGTCAAGGAGGTAGCTATTCGCTCGTCACAGACCCATCACCCTTCCCTACAAACAGATGGGTACACGTAGCCTTAACTTTCGACCAAGCCTCTACTACGATGCGCTTGTATCGTGATGGCATATTGGTGAGTACTAATACGTCGGCTGGCAGCTACACTGCCGAACCTACATTCATTGCTTCGCACACGGGTGCTGTAAGCTATTTTCAGGGCAATATTGACGAAGTTCGTATTTGGAGTAACGCATTAACACAAGACCAACTGAAACAAAATATTTTTCGTGGACCCAATAAATTATCTTCAGGTCTATTACGATACTACAAATTCAATGAAGGTTCAGGGTCGGTCTTAGTAGACTCTACAACCACCGCCGACGGCACACTGGTAAACAGTCCTACTTGGGTAGCCTCGCCGATAGAAGGAAGCCTAAATGCATTAAATTTTGATGGATCAAATGATAATGTTGTAATACCTAATACAGTTAATAGTGATTTTACGGTAGAATACTGGATGAACACAACGACAACTGGTGGGAGTGGCCCATGGTTTAGTGGAAATGGTATTGTGGATGCTGAAGTAGGTGGCGTAACCTCGGATTGGGGCATATCGTTAAATGGAAGCCTCCTTGCATTTGGTATTGGAAATCCTGATGTAACCATCTACTCTACAAGCAATGTCAACACGGGTAATTGGGTACATGTGGCTGCAACTTGGCAACAAAGCACAGGAAATATGGCTTTGTATATTAACGGAAGTTTAGAAGCAACGGGGTCAAGCGGAACTGCAGCTAGGTCTGCTCCACCAAGAATAACATTGGGACAAATACAAACTGGTATTAATTTCTATAATGGGGCAATAGACGAACTTAGAATCTGGAATGTAGTACGCACTGCCAGTGAGATTTCATCAAACATGAATAACGAAATAAATCCTGCTACCGCAACTAACTTGGCTGCCTATTATAGTTTCAACCAAGGAATCACATCTGGCACAAACACCGATTTGATTACATTGATGGATATGAAAAGTACCAACAATGGCACCTTAAACAACTTTGCACTCAGCGGTGGAACATCTAATTTTGTAGCTCAGTTTGCCAGCATTACTCCTTTACCATTACTTTGGCTGAGTTATTCTGCCAAGAAAATGAATGAGACTTCATTATTAGAATGGTCAACTGCTGCAGAAAAAAACACGAAAAATTTTATCGTAAAACATAGTAAAGACGGCATCATTTGGAGCGATTTGGCCAACTTAAAGGCTAAAGGAAATACAAATGAAGCTAGTAATAATTACAACTATATTCATCAAAACCCCGAAAATGGTATGAATTATTACAAGATTCAACAAACGGACATTGATGGAAAAACGTCTTTCAGCACTACCCAAACACTACATTTTGACAAAACAAAACAAGGCTTTGCGGTAACCAATCCGGTAGTGAACTGCAAATTAGAAATAAGGGCAAATGAAGCGTCTGAAATCCGCTTATACAACATGGCAGGTAAATTGCTGCATCAAAGCACTATTGACAAAGGATTGTCCGTCATCAACACTGAGAATTATGCTCCAGGTATCTACTTTCTGAAAGTGAATCACCATATTGAGAAGATATCAATTCAATAATAAGCTTATAATTTTGAGTATCTCGACAAACTGGCAACGTGGTGAAAAATAGCTGGTTCTTGTTGTAGAAATTGATGTGATTTAAATCATCAGATTAAACAGTAGCAAAACCTAGCGACGAGTTTTCGAGTACTGTGGCGAAGCAAATTGAAATAGTCCCTTTAGCAATAAAATGAATTATATCTCGAAGATGAGAGGCGACTTTATTAAGTCGCCTCTTTAATTTTATTTCAGTATGATATTCACTTAAACAGTCTATAATTGCTGAGCCTTTTTCAAATAACCACATTGCGCAAAAACCAATACTAGAAATACTTTTCAGCTGATTTCACCAACTATTTTTGACCACATTGCCGAAAATATTGTTCACTTTACTCCCAACTAATCACTTGAATATCTTCAATAGTTTTTCCTTCATTGGTTTTTCCTTGTAATAAAAAATGATACCTGCCAGCAGGAAAATCTGGCGTCGTTTGCAATACAACAAAAGGTAGTTTTTCACTTGGATCTAAAGCATATTGAATAAGCTCAGGAACCGCCAACAAATCTGTATTCATAGGGTAAGAGACCCCATTTATCAAAAGTGTTTTATTGCAATAAATACTCAAATTTTGCAGCCCTAATCCATCTACATTACAAGAAACTTCATTTTCATATTTGCAGTTGCGGTTACCTTTATTTTTGGCAACAATCTTTTCAACAGCAATCGTTACAGTAGAAACGGATTGATTCAAATTCACAGTGCTGTCACTAATTTTCAGTGCTGCACCGTTAGTAACAAAAAATGTATCACATCCATCTTTGCATTTGCGACAAGAATACGAAAAAAGGAAGAAGCAAATTAATGTTGTAATTGAAAGGCAGTTTTTAATCATACAAAAAGGGGTTATTCCCATAATACCAAAACTGAATCATGGCCTTGCTCTAATTTTCTTAAAGTATCGCTTAAAATAAATTTATACTAACCACGCTCAAAAGAGTCATTAATTCCTATTGAAATGATTAATCTATCTTCAAAATAATTTCCGTTTAAAAACTAAATCACCGTCACCGCTCTTCATTTCCTCATTAAATCCTATTTACTTTTCTCCCTTGGCAAAAGAGAGGAGTACGGTATTATACTTAGATCAGGAAATACTTATAAGTCTTATAAGTATTTCCTGAAAATCTCATTAATACCACATTCAATTTTTTGCCATTATTCAGTTGAATGTTTGGATACTTTTTCTATTCCAATAAGTTGCTCGTCTTCATCATAAATACGGAAGACGTAAGTGCCATCAGCGAAAGTACTCAAGTCAACAATATGCGCATCCTTCTGATCAACTATAATTTGACCCACCATATTCAATACCTGAATATTCACTTTTACAGGCGATTCAATTATAATTCTGTCTCTTGTTGGGTTAGGATATAGCTTTAATTGCTGTTGTATTTGCGTATTGGCAATTCCTGTGGTATTTGTTACCAATATAGTGTCCGACTGATTCAAACATCCATTTGCATCAGTTATTTCGAGGAAGTAATAGCCTTTGCCCGTAGTGTTATACTTTTTGGCGTGTGCCCCAATAATTGGCTTATCGTTTTTATACCACTGATAATGTCGATAAACACCAACAGTTTCTAACCAAGTACCCGTTAATGTAATTATTGGTTTAATAGGTTTTGGATAAAAATCTACATAACTATTGTTAGTTGTATCTACGCATCCATAATTGTTCGTTACCCTTACAAAATAAACACCTGAGTCGCTCACTGTCTTTAAGTTTTCTTTATTTGTAGCGATACTAATTGGCACTCCATCTTTATGAAGTTCAAATGTATAGGTAGCGTAACCAGGGTGACAAGTAAGTATTATTGTGCCTTCTTCACATTTCATTACTTCCGTAGGCGATAAAACAGGAAGCGCTGATGTATCCTCCCGAACATTGACTTCGGCCTTGGCAGAGCAACCATATTCATCAAAAACAGTAACGCCCCATTTACCAGTACTATCTGCTGCAATGGTGTCGTAAACCGCACCAATTTTGAGCCTACTATCAAATTCCCACTGATAAGACTTTGCTGTAGATGAAACAGCTTTTAAAGTTGTTGATTTACCTCTACAATAAACAAATCCTGAAACAGATAATGAAGTAATAGTCACGGTCGGTAAAGGATTAACAATAATGGTTAAAGTTGCTCTTGGTCCTTCACAACCTTTTAATGAAGTTTGACTGACATAATAATTGGTTGTGCCAATAGTCGTTGTTGAGGCAGAAGGAGCAGTGCTACTTGGAGTACCTCCCACAGGAACAGTATACCATTTTAGCCCAATTCCAACTGCACCAATTGCAGCACTTGGTCCACCAATGCACAAATTGAGAGGCGAGGTTACTGTAGGTGCTAATGGTAATGGATTAATTGTTACGCTTATGGCTGAACGAATACTTTCACAACCTGTTGTTGCATTCGTCTGACTCACGTAATAAATCGTAGTTCCTGGCGTAGCTGTACTTGGGGTAGGAGCAATAGTTGATGCTGTCCCCCCTAATGAGGTTGTATACCATTTCAATAAAGTGCCTACTGCGCTTAAAGGGGGAGCTACTGATGCTTCGCAATATTCTAATGGTGTAGTTACAGTTGGAGCAGTTGGCAAGGCATTAACCGTAACAGTAATTGAAGATCTAGGTCCTTCGCAACCAGAATTATTTTTCAGACTTACATAATATGTAGTAATGCCAGGAGTTGCGGTACTTGGTATTGGAGTTGTCAAACTTCTAGTACCTCCGGCTGCTGCGGTATACCAATTAAGTGTATCTGTTGCAAATGCTTTGGTAGCATCCAATGCTGCTGCAATTTCATTTTGACAATACACTACAGGACTAACAACCACAGGAGCTAAAGGTGTCGGATTCACCACTACATTGATACTGTCTCTTGGGCCTTCGCAGTTGAGGTCGGTTTTAGCACTTACCCAATAGGTGGTGGTGCCGACGGTCGCTGTCGATGGGGTTGGCGCTATGGTTGTACCAATTCCTCCACTAGCGGTAGTATACCATACTAGGGTGTCTGAGGCTAATGATTTAGTTGCGCTTAGTGCCGTTGCAGTTGCGCCTTGGCAATAGGTAACTGGTGTGCTTACAGTTGGTTTGCCAGGGGTACGGTTCACCACTACATTGATGCTGTCTCTTGGGCCTTCGCAATTAAGGTCGGTTTTAGCACTTACCCAATAGGTGGTGGTGCCGACGGTCGCTGTCGATGGGGTTGGCGCTATGGTTGTACCTACTCCACCACTAGCTGTGCTGTACCATACTAGGGTGTCTGAGGCTAATGATTTAGTTGCGCTTAGTGCCGTTGCAGT
>Ga0209368_1001266_pt1 | contig 11717 bp, 10 predicted proteins | sample EBPBio242008_DNA_FD_185862 | JGI IMG/M metagenome (GOLD analysis project Ga0209368, IMG submission 185862) | Wastewater treatment Type I Accumulibacter community from EBPR Bioreactor in Madison, WI, USA - Reactor 1_4/24/2008_ DNA (SPAdes)... | ecosystem: Engineered > Bioreactor > EBPR >...
GCAGCCGGTGCCGACGGTGAGGTCGGCGATGAAGGTGTCCGGCGTCTCGCCGGAGCGGTGGGAGACCATGCAGGCATAGTCGTGGCGGCGGCACAGTCGCATGGCCGCCAGGGTCTCGGTCACGGTGCCGATCTGGTTGACCTTGATCAGGGCGGCGTTGCCGATCCCGGCGCCGATGGCGCGTGCGATCACCTCGGGATTGGTGACGAAGATGTCGTCGCCGACCACCTGGACAAGCCCGCCGAGTCGCTCGGTGAGCCGAACCCAGCCGTCCCAGTCGCTCTCGCCCAGTCCGTCCTCGATGCTCCAGATCGGGAACCGGTCGACCAGTTCGGCGTAGTAGTCGACCAGCTGGTCACTCGACAAAGCCTGCCCGGCGACCCGATAGCGACCGTCGCGATGGAACTCGCTGGCAGCCGGGTCGAGCGCGATCGCCACGCCGTCCCGGTCGGCTTGATATCCGGCGTCCCCGATCGCTGCCACCAGCAGGCTCAGCACCTCCTCCGGCCGGGCGACATCGGGGGCGAAGCCGCCCTCGTCCCCTAGCCCGGTGGCGTGACCACCCGCAGCCAGCCGGGCGCGCAATGCCGCGTACACCTCGGCGCCCGCGCGGACCGCCTCAGCCAGCGACGGCGCGCCGAGCGGAGCGATCATGAACTCCTGGAAGTCGAGCGCGTTCGGGGCGTGTACGCCGCCGTTCACCACGTTGAAGTGCGGCACCGGTAGCCGCGGCGGGGCGCCGATGCCCAGCGTCAGCCACAGCTCGGTGCCGCCGGCGAAGGCGCGAGCCGCGGCCATGGAGAGGCCGACCAGGGCGTTGGCGCCCAGTCGAGACTTGTTGGCGGTGCCGTCGGCGGTGATCATTGCGTCGTCAAGGGTGGCCAGATCCGGCCACGCACGGCTCAGCAGCAGGTCGGCCAGCTCACCGTTGACGTGGCTGACCGCGGTCAGCACACCTTTGCCGCCGAACCGGGTGGCATCGCCGTCGCGCAGTTCGACGGCCTCGCCGGAGCCGGTCGAGGCGCCGGAGGGTACGGCCGCGCTGAACGTACCGTCCGTCGTGGTGAGGTCGATGGCGAGCGTCGGTCGGCCGCGTGAGTCGAGGATCTCCACGGCGTGCACGGCAGTCACGCGGAGCGGCGCAGTCGGCTGGGGCATGGTCAGGCACCTTTCAGGGCGGGTACGGATTTCTGGGCGGGTACGGGTTGGTCGTCGCCGAAGACCCGGCGATACAGATCGGGGCCGAAGCTGGTGGCCAACGGCTCGCCGGGCACGACGCGGAAGGTCCGTTCGGTGTCCGCGCAGCGCTCCGGACGCAGGAACACCGCGTGCGGTCGCGCGCCGGAGTCCGTGGACTTCTCGAGCTGATGCAGGTCGAGTTCCTGCAGGCCGGCCGCCAGCTCGTACAGGTGCGTCACGTAGCCCACCCGCACGCCCGCGGCCCGTAACCCATCGACGACGTGCCGCGCGATCATCGACCCCTCCCGCTCGTTGGTGGCCGCGAACGACTCGTTGAGCAGCACCAAGGCGCCGGGTTCGAGCAACTCGATCAGGGCGCTCATCCGGGCCAGCTCCTCGTCGAATTTGCCGCTGGCCATGCTGGCGTCCTCTTCGCGGCGATAGTGCGTGAGCAGAGCGCTGGCGACACTTGCCCGGTAGTCGCTGGCCGGCACGGTGGCGCCGGACTGCATCAGCAGCTGCGCGAGTCCGAGGGCGCGCAGCGTGGTCGACTTTCCGCCCTGGTTGGTCCCGGTGATCATGATCAGGTCGGCGCCGTCGGCGAGCAGATCGTTGGTCACCACCTGGGAGCCGAGGTGAAGGCCCAAGTTCACCTCGTACAGGTCGTGCGCGGTCAGAGCCAATTCCTCGACCGGACGAGGCGTGGGCCGGCAGCGGGGGAGTCCTCGAGTCTCGAGCTCGCGATCCAGACGTACGCAGCCGCTGTAGAAGGCGGTCTCGAACTGCAGCAGCGCGAAGAACGACCGGATGTGATCGACGGACTGGGCGAGCGCGTCGGCGACCAGGTTGATGCCGATCGCCTCCAGATCCATCAGCGCCCGCGCTCCGGCCTCGTCCCGGTCCGGCAGCCGATAGGTGTAGCTGTCCGGGTCACCCAGGTGGACGCGCTGCCGCCAGGTACGCCGAATGCTCTCCGGCTTGCGGAGCACATAGCCGCTGCCCTGACCACCCGGACCGAGCTGAGCGGTCATGGTGACGCCGGTCGGGAACTGCAGGCGTTGCAGATGGTCCTCGACCAGGGTCAGGTAGTCGTCCGGCAACTCGGTTTGGATATTGGCGAAGAACGCCCGCAACCCTGCCGAGGAGCATCGCGGTCCGTGCTGGTCCGCCAAGGTCCGCAGCTCGTGCAGGTCGATCAGCAGCTCTGCCAGGATGTCTCGGGAGCGACGCAGCACGCTGCTCGGTTCCTTGCCGAACAGCCACGTCCGGCTGCGACGCGGACTGTCGACCGCGTGCAGGCTGAGTCGATAGAGCGCGTCGGCGAGCTCCGGCATCCTCAGGAAGTCGTCGAGCACATCTTGCCGATAGATGATCTCCGCCGGACTCCCGAGCGGGGCCAGCACGGTCGGCGCCAGCTGAGTCCGCAGGTCGACGTCGCCGCCGGCCATCGTGTCGAGCAACGGCGTGAGACCCAGATCGCGGATCACATCGTCGGTCCGGGGTGGCAATCGGAGGTTGAGCTCCGGGTCCCGCTCGGCGAACAACAGATGCACCTTCATCGCGCCAGCCTCCTGCCCAGGGCTTCGGTGGTCAGGCCATAGCGCGTGGCCAGTGCGTCGGCGTAGGCCCGCCCGTCCGCCGGTCGGCGGACCAGCCGGAGAGTGCGGTAGTCGGGATCGTCGGGTTCCACCTCGGCGACCATGCTGATGGTGTCGTCGCCGCGGCGGGCCAGCTCGTCCAGGAACGTGACACAGATCGCGCGACAGCCGAACCGGCGGATCCGGTCGAGGACGCGTACCGACAGCCAGACCGCATCGGCGGAGGTGGTGGAAGTGAAGATCTCGTTGAGGATCAGCAGACTGTCGACGGTCGTGGACTCCAGCAGTCGGTGGATCCGGACCAGGTCGTCATCGAGCTTGCCGGTCAGATCGTGCAGGTTCTCGCCGCGCTCGAAGTGAGTGCCGATCAGGTCGGGCACCGGGAGCGCCACCGATTCGGCAGGCACCGTGAGCCCGAGGGCGACCAGGTGGTGGAACTGGCCGATCATCCGGGCGTAGGTGGTCTTGCCGCCCTGGTTGGGCCCGGTGATCACGACCACCCGCTCGCCCGCAGTGAGTCGGAGGTCGTTGCCGACCAGTCGGCGGTGATCCTGGCTGGCTCGATCGGCCAGCGCGACGTCGTAGCCCCGCTGGATGTGGGCGGGATCGGCGCTGCCGACCACCGTCGGATAGCAGCTCGGCAGACTCAGTTCCCGCAATCGATCGGTGAAGTCCAGCCAGGCCAGCAGGAACTGGACCTCCCGGTCGAACCGCGCGATCACCTCGTCGATGAAGGTCTGATGCTTCCCGCAGAACTCGGCCAAGGTGGCGAACTCGGTGGGGAACAACAGCTCCACCCGATCCGCGATCGCCTCCTCGACGTGGTTCATCTGCGGATAGCTGCTCAGCTTGACCCGATAGCTCGCCGTGTCGGAGCGTCTGAACCGCTCGAAGCAGGCCGCCACGTCGGCGGCGTAGTCCGGCTCCGACGGCACCGCACGGCTGACTTGCACCCGGTCGCCGAAGACCTGAGCGCGGTACGACACCTGTGCCAGTAGTCGCCGCGCCCGCTCGGCGTCGGCGCGGAGCGCGGTGAACATTGCGTGCCCCCGATAGTCGGCGAGATAGCGGGTCAGCCGCTGGAAGCCCGCCGAGTCCGGCCCGGCTTCGGTCAGGTCGTTGGTGAGTTGGTCGATTGCGGCCAGATAGCTCTCCGCGCCGGTCAGCCACCACATCCGGCGCTGCAACCGATAGCGGAGTTCGGCCGCGCTGCGCAGTTCGCTGCGCAAGGCGCGCATCCGTTCGGCGAAGCGGAGCACCGTTTGGTGGATCTCGGGCCGCTCGAGATCCCGCAGCGAGTCCTGGCGGTAGGTGACCGCGGCGGCATCGCGCAATCGGACCTGGAAATAGCTGCTGAGGTCATACTCTTCGCGGCCGGCGAACACCGACGTCGACAGCTGATCCAGGTTGAGATCGACGAAGTAGTCCGGCGGGCTCCCGGTTGGCGAGGCGTCCGGCAGATCTCGATACAAGACACTGACGTGCATGGCGGCTCCTTCCACGTAGACCTACGTGTCAGGGACCGTCAGCGGCCGAAACCGCGCTCGAGGGCGAGCCCCATCGCCTCTGCCGGGAACGGCACTCCACTCAGGCCGCGGTCAGGGAGGGTAGGTGATCACCATCACTTTCTGCTTCGTGCTGGTGACGCCGCTGCCGGGCCGGTCATACAGTGATCGTGGCGATGGTGTCCGCCCGAGGATCGTTCCTCCAACCGCCAGTCGGCTGATGACTCCTACGACGATGAGTCGAGGGAGCATGTCATGAGCACCAACCTCACCGGCCGGGTGTTCCTGGTCCGCCATGGCCGGACGCCGCTGAACGCCGACGGACGGCTTCGGGGGCGACTCGATCCACCGCTGGACGAGGTCGGCGAGCGAGAGGTCGCGGAGCTTGCGCGGGAGCTGGCGAGTCACCGGATCGTCCGCGTTCTCGCCAGTCCGCTGACCCGTGCCATGCAGACAGCGCAGGCCATCGGCGAGGCGACGTGGCTGCCGGTCACCGCGCTCAGCGGGCTGTTGGATCGCGACTACGGCGAATGGGCCGGCGCCTTGGAGTCGGAGGTTGTCGAGCGCTTCGGCAGTGTTGATGCCGCGCCCGGGGTCGAGCCGATCGAAGCCGTGCTGGAGCGGGCTCGGGAGGTATTGGAGCACCAGCGATCGGTGCTGGTGCACGGCGACGTCGTGCTCGTCTCCCACGACGCGGTGCTGAAGGCTCTGCTGCACGCGCTGGATCCGGATCTCGATGCTGACCTGCGGCAACGCACCGCCTGCTGGAACGAGCTCTGGCCTTCTGACGGCGGCTGGCAGGTGATTGCGGTCGACCAGCTGCCCAGTGGCGAACCGGTCGAGGGCCGATAGATGAGCGAAGAGCCGGTGAACGCCGGTCAGCGGCCCGATCAACCGGCGAGTGATCAGGACGATCAGCAGCGGCGTCCCGATGATGACCGCTGGCTGACGCCGGGTGTGGTCGGGGTCGGAGCCGCCTCGTTGTGTAGCGACACCAGCCACGAGCTGGTGACCAGTCTGCTGCCCAGCTTCTTGTCGTCGACCTTGCACACTGGTCCCGCCGCCCTGGGTGCGGTGGAGGGCGTCTCCGATGCGCTGACCGGTCTCTCGAAGCTGGTCGGCGGGCCGCTGGCAACCGATCCGCGGCGACGTGGCCGGTTGGCTGCCGGAGGCTATGTCGGCACGGCGGTGGCGACGGCCGCGATCGGGTTGACGACCGCGGTCTGGCAGGTGGGGATCCTGCGGGCAGTGGCGTGGACGAGCCGGGGAATCCGGACGCCGGCCCGCGACACGCTGTTGACCAGTCTGGTCTCCGGCAACCGGTATGGCCGGGCGATCGGCGTCGAAAGGGCTGGCGACAATGCCGGTGCCATCCTCGGTCCGCTGCTGGCGGCCGGGTTGGTCGGGCTGGTGGGGGTGCGCTGGGCGATGCTGGCCTCGATCGTGCCCGGGTTGCTCGCGGTGTTGGCGATCGGGACGGCAGCTAGGGAGGCCCGCCGCTCGTGGGCGGGTCAGCCGTCGGTACGCCGGACGCTGAGTCTCCAGCTGCGACGGCTGCACGGCGCCGGTCTGACCCGACTGCTGGTCCCGATCGCCTGCTTCGAGCTCGGCAACGTTGCTGCCACCTTGTTGATCCTGCGGGCGACCGGGCTGCTGAGTGCGGATTCAGGTACTGCCTCGACGGCCACGAGCGTGGCGATCGTGCTCTATGCGGCCCACAACACGATCGCCGCCGGCACCTCGCTGGTCGCCGGACGGCTCTGCGACTGGTCGCCACGGGTCGCACTGGTGATCGGCGCGCTCGCGTACGCGCTGGGCTATCTGCTGTTTGCTGTAGGCGCCGGGGGCTGGCCGGTGCTGCTGGCCGCTTTCGTCCTTTCCGGCGCCGGGATCGGTTTCGCCGAGACCGCGCAGTCGAGCGCGGTCGCCTACGCGCTGCCGGAGAGCCTGCGTGGCAACGGCTTCGGTGTGCTCGGGCTGGTCCAGGCCGCCGGGGATCTGGGCTCGACCGTGGTAGCCGGGCTGCTCTGGTCGATCTTCTCGGCGACCGTTGCCTTCGGGTACGCAGCCGCCTGGATGGTCGCCTGCGTCCTGGTGTGTGCGATCTGGTGGCCGTCGCCTCGGCTGGTCGGCACGCCTACGTGAGCCGAACTCAACTCTGCGCGAGCCGCGACTCCAGACCGTCGAGCAGCCGACCGAGCTGTCGGTCGAACGCGTAGGCGTCCTCGTCATCGAACCCGCCGGCCGACCAGATGGCCGCCATCGATGGATAGCGGTCGTAGTCGAAGTAGGTCTCCCAGAAGCTCATCCGCGAGTTCCAGTAGGCCTCTGCCGAGGTACCGGTACGCCTGGTCACATCGGCTTCGACGATCTCCGAGCGGGCCGCGCCGAGCAGTTGCCAGGTGATCAGGTTGGTCGCCGAGACCACATCTGCACCCTCGAAACCGGCTCGCAGCAGCGCGGCGTAGAAGGCTTCGTCGGCATCAAGTACGTGCGGACCCACCGGCATCCGGGCCATGTTGAAGTCGAGCAGCCAGGGGTGCCGTTCGTACATCCGCCAACGCTGTTTCACCTGGTGCTCGACGCTCGCTCGCCAGGGCAGCTCGGGGTCAGGCAGGTCCAACTCGCCGTGCACCCGGTCCACCATCAACTCGATCAACTCGTCGCGCCCCGGGACATAGGTATAGAGCGACATCGCCCCCACCCCCAACCGAGTCGCGACCTTGCGCATGGACAGGGCATCCAACCCCTCGGCGTCGGCCACCGCAACCCCGGCCCCGACCACATCGTCGAGCGTGATCTTCGGCTTCGGCCCCCGAGCCGGAGGGCTGACCGGGGGGTCCCAAAGCAGCCGGATGATCCGCCGCGCCGCCTCGGAGTCTGTCGCCTGGTCGCCTTCATCGATCCTGCCGGCGTGTGCGGCCTGCGCGGACCGGTCAGTCCGCTCCGGCTGCCGACCGGGATCGCGACCACTCATGGGGTGCAGCCTCTCGGGTCTGGGGAACTTTGGTCCGATACCCACACCTCACGTGGGTTCTGCGCCGAAAGTTCGCTGTCAGTGGATCTCCGTACAGTGTATGGTGAACATATTCGGTACGGCGTACGGAAATCTTTGGCTTTGCGGCGGAAGGGATCCCTCCGCCCCAGGGAAGGAGCCGTCAGGCGTGATCCACACACGACAGCTACGCAAGCAGTTCAAGAGCAAGAAGGACACCGTCGACGCGGTCAAGGGCGTCGACATCGATATCGAGCCGGGCGAGCTGGTGGCCTTCCTCGGGCCCAACGGGGCGGGCAAGACGACCACCCTGCGGATGTTGACCACCCTGCTGCCGCCCACCTCGGGTACGGCGGTGGTGGCCGGTGCCGACATCGTCAGCCAGCCGGCGCTGGTCCGGTCGAGGATCGGCTACATCGGACAGGGTAGTGGTGGCGGCCACAGCTTCCGGGTGCTCGACGAGCTGCACTCTCAGGGCAAGTTCTTCGGGCTTCCTGCTGCGGAGTCACGGCGGCGGGCAGCAGAACTGGTCGCCAGTCTCGACCTGACCGGGTTGGAGAAGCGGACGGTCGGCTCGTTGTCGGGTGGCCAGCGACGGCGCCTGGACGTGGCGCTCGGACTGATGAACTCCCCGCGGCTGCTCTTTCTCGACGAGCCTTCGACTGGCATGGATCCGCAAAATCGCGCCAATCTGTGGGCGCACATCCGGGAGTTGCGATCGAGGCTCGGCACCACCATCGTGCTGACCACGCACTATCTGGAGGAGGCCGACGCCGAGGCCGAGCGGGTCGTGGTCATCGACCATGGCGAGATCATCGCCGACGACACCGCCATCGCCCTGAAGAACCGGCTCGCCGGTGATCGGATCACCGTGGTGGTGGACGCTTCGGACACGGAGCGGGCCCGAGCACTGCTCGGGTTGCGAGGTTCCCAGATCTCCGACGGACCGGAGCCACTCGGGATCGCGGTGAGCGGCCGATTCGATCAGGGCCGACAGACGTTGCCGCTGTTGCTGCGGGAACTCGATGCCGACGGGATTGCGGTGCAGGCCGCAGACGTGAGGGTCCCAACCCTGGACGACGTCTTCCTTTCCCTGACCGGACGCAGTCTGCGCGAGGACGTGGAGGTGGCGGCGTGAGCGGGATCTCGGTGTCGGGCATGGACGCCGGCTCGGGCCCCAGTGGGGCGGTGCTGGCTGATCGGCGCGGTTCGCTGCTGAGCGACATCGGCGCGGTGTTCATGCGAGAGATGTGGCTGGTGCTGCGAGATCCGTTCTCGCTGATCTTCTCCTTGGTCCAGCCGCTGGTGTTCCTCGGCCTGTTCGGGCCGCTGCTCGGTGGCTCGGTCACCGAGGAAGCGTTGGGCGGCCAGTCGCCGTTGCAGTGGTTCCTGCCGGGCGTGATCGTGATGATCTGCCTCTTCGGCACCGGCGCGGCGGGCTCGAACCTGCTGTTCGAGATCTCACTGGGATCCTACGAGCGGGTGCTCGCCACGCCGTTGCGGCGCTCGGCGATCCTGGTCGGCCGTGCCCTGAAGGAGCTTGCCCCACTGGTGGTGCAGGCGGCCCTGATCGTGGTCGTGTCGATCCCGTTCGGGTTCAAGCTCTATCCGTTGCACGTGGTGGCCGGGCTGCTGCTGCTCGGTGTGTTCGGGATCGGAATGGGCGCGTTCTCCTACGCGCTCGCCATCGCTGCCCGGAAGCGGGAGTGGATGTTCTGGGCCGTGCAGCAGTCGCTGCTCTTCCCGTTGCTGATCCTGTCCGGGATGATGCTTCCCCTGGAGAACGGGCCGCGGTGGATGCAGGTGATCGGTGCGTTCAACCCGCTCACCTACATCGTCAACGCCGAGCGGACCCTGTTCAGCGGCTCCTTCACAGATCCGGCGATCGGCTGGGCCGTCCTCGCCGCGGTGCTGACCTGCGCGGCAGGACTGTGGGTCGGGGTGCAACAGGTGCGCCGCAGCACGAGCTGACTTGTCCGAATTGGCTGAGTGGTCTTGCCGGGAGTACCCGGCAGGATCGCACAGCCTCTGTCGGGTTGTGTCGGTCTGGGTCCGGTCGATCCAGCCGACGGTTATCCACAGATCAAGTCCAACCTCGAGCGTCATCCACAGATTTGCGGCGAGGCCGTATCAAGTGCCCCTGACATCAGCAGTGTCTCTACATGAGGAGACGTGTCGATCCGACGCCCGAGTTGCTGAGGCTGGCAAGTGCACAAGGCGGCGTCCTCGCGCTGAGTCAGGCGGCCGATCTCGGCCTCGGACGACACTCGGTGGCCCGGCTTTTGGACCAAGGACACTGGTCACGAATCTGCGCGGGCATCGTGTGGACTCATCCCTTACGAACCGGGGATGAGTTGCCGTGGTTGGCCAAGGCGTGGTCCGGGCTGATCGTCGGCGGAAGCGGTTCCCGTCTGGGTCCGCATTCGTCGGGGTTCCTCTACGGCTTGATAGCCGAGCCGGAGCTACCCGACATCTTCATCGGAAGCCCGACCGCCTCGGTCCGGGCGGGCGGACCATGGGTGCTCCGCCGCGAGCAACCTGGTGCGCGCTCAGCCAGAGCCGTCGGAGAACCGCCGCGGCTCACGGTGGACGCCGCCGTGATCGATCTGTGTAACGAGGCGTGCGCCGGCGACGTGGTCGGCTTGCTGACCAAAGCCGTGCAGCGTCAGCTCACGTCTTCCGATCGGCTGCTCGACGAGCTTGGCACGAGGGCTCGGCATCGGCATCGCCGCTTGGTCCGCGACATCCTCAGCGATGTTGACGAAGGGTCTGAATCGCCGCTGGAACTCAGTTATCTGCGCGAGGTCGAGCGGCCGCATGGCCTGCCTAGCGGCCGCCGACAGGCCTCCAGGCTGGGCTTGTCCCATCTCTCCGACGTCGGCTATGACCTCTGGAGTCTCCTGGTGGAGCTGGATGGCCGAGGCGGACATATCGAGGAGGGCCGCTTCCGGGATCGTCGGCGCGATAATGCCTTTGCGTTGCGCGACTTCCTCACACTGCGCTTCGGCTGGCATGACGTGACCGACAACCCGTGCGTCATCGCCTGGCAGGTGGCGATGGTGCTCACCGCTCGGGGCTGGACGGGCAGCTTTCGGCGCTGCCCACGATGTCGAGCCTTGGCTGATTCTGACTTCGTTGCGATGTGTTCCTGATAGCGGGTAGAGGTCCCAGTGTTCAGGCTCCTCACTGCAAGGGTGTGCGATCTTGCCGGGAAGTCCCGGCAGGATCGCTCAGCTTCGGAGGCGCAATTAGGGTCGCTGATGGTCAAGCAACGGCGGAAGGGTTTCGACAGAACTCCGCGATGGCGGACAGATCCGGCCGCCAGCCGTCCGAGGTGTCGACGTCGAGCGTCGGTGCCTCGAGGTGGATGGGGTCGAAGGCCGCCGCTGCGGTCAGATGTTGGGCGTCGGCATGCGCAGCCCTCGTCCCTTGGGTCGCCAGACGCTGCTCTTGCCTGGCTCGCGCCACCTCGTCTATCACGGTGCAGCGCACGACCTTGAGGTCAGCCAGGTCACCGACAGAGCCGAGACCCTGGAGCCAGAGTCGGTGCTGGAAGGCTGCTTCGGCGACGAGGGTGACCTCGGCTCGCAGCAGCAGCGCGATCGTCTCGAAGAACAACCCGTAGGTGCGCATCGTGAGTTCGTCGCTGACCGACGGCACAAATCCGGGGTTGGAGAAGACCATGCCTTCCTTGATCTCGTCCCGACTCACGACCGGACACCCGATCGCGGTCGCCAGCTCGTGCGCCAGCGTGGTCTTGCCTGAGCCCGCCGGGCCTGTCACCAAGATCAGTGTCGGTCGTCCCATGTGGCGACCTTAAGGCAGGTGCGCAGGGTAGCCCGCTGAGCGGGATCGTGGGGCTCTTCGGGCCGGTGGCTCTGCCCTCATGGGCACGATGACCAGCCGATCCTGGCGGACGACAGTCCGCGGTGGAACTATGGAAGCAACCGCAACTGATGAAGGGGTGGATTGATGCCGACCGGGCCAGCGCTGCGTGCCGGGGACATGGTTGTCTGCCCGCTGATGGATGGCCCCAAGCCACACGTCGGCGGTCCGATCAGCCCAGCAGCCGCTATCCCGACGGTGTTGATCGGGGGGATGCCGGCGGCCGTCGCAAACGGGGTACCCGGCGGAATCGTCTGCGTCTCCCCGGCCCCCAACGGGATCGTGATGGGCAGCATGACCGTCCAGATCGGCGGTTTTCCAGCTGCTCGGCTGGGCGATCAGACCATGCACGGCACGCCCATCGCCCCGGGACCCGGCTGCCCCACGGTCATCATCGGCGGCTGAGCGCCCTGCCCTGGCCCCGGCCAGGCCAAGAAACGTGTGCAGGCCACGCGCGTTCCACGATCGTTTGGCGCCGCGGGGTCAATGACGTCCGGGGTTGGCGCCTAGCCCGGGCCCCGTTTGGCGCCGCGGGGTCAACAACGGACGTGGAAC